>JAEEGJ010003837.1_pt1 | contig 54287 bp, 48 predicted proteins | sample 8958761 | NCBI WGS metagenome assembly JAEEGJ01 (sample SAMN16246546, study PRJNA631951) | gut metagenome | biome: gut microbiome; feature: rumen; material: RS-attached | host: Bos | place: Iran: Karaj | collected 2018-10
GAACGTCTGTCTAGAATTCCTAATGCGTGTGAAGTTGAGTGTGCGATATATGAACATGCAACACACTTCGTATTTCCAGAAAGTCTTCTTAAAGCTATGATGCCTATTGGAAGTGGTTTATTTGTTAGTTTATTCAAAGATGGCAGGAATTATAAAAAGGAATGTAAAGAAGCTCGTATTGATATAGACAGAAGAGTACGTAATGCAATAAACAGTTGGATAGAAAATAACTAAATAATAAAAATAGCATTTAATAGAAGGATAGTGTATTCGATTTATCTGACAATAAATTGTAATAAAAAAATATTGTTGACATATGCTAACAAGTATAATACAATACATTACAGTTAGCATACACTAACAGTTGAGTAAATCGTGTGAGTTCCTCTTCTCTGTATCATTACCTATGGATGATACAAGAAGGGGAATTTCATATTAAAAAGAAAGGAGCAAACTATAAATGAAAAAGCTTGCGATTGAAAAAGTTATAGGAAGAGAGATACTTGACTCCAGAGGTAATCCTACAGTGGAAGCTGAGATTACACTTGCCGATGGTACAGTAGCTACTGGTACTGCACCAAGTGGTGCTTCTACAGGAGAATTTGAGGCACTTGAACTTCGTGATGGAGATAAATCAAGATATCTTGGAAAGGGCGTCACAAACGCAGTTAATAATATCAACACTGTTATTGCTAAAGCAATTGAAGGTCTTGATGCATCAGACACATATGCTGTAGATGCAGCTATGATTAAGGCTGATGGAACAAAAGATAAGTCAAAGCTTGGCGCAAACGCAATCCTTGCGGTTTCTATTGCGTCGGCAAGAGCAGCGGCTAAATCCCTTGATATTCCTCTTTATAGATTTCTTGGTGGTGTTTCAGGAAACAGACTTCCTGTTCCAATGATGAATATTTTAAATGGTGGTGCTCATGCTGATAGTGCAGTTGATACTCAGGAATTCATGATTATGCCTGTTGGCGCACCAAGTTTTAAAGAAGCTCTTCGCTGGTGTGCTGAAGTATTCCATAATCTTAAGAAGTTAATCAAGGATATGGGTGATGTTACAGCAGTTGGTGATGAAGGTGGTTTTGCACCAAATCAGCTTAAGAGTGACGAAGAGGCTATCGAGAAGATTCTTGAAGCTATTAAGGCTGTAGGTTTTGAACCAGGAAAAGATTTTATGATTGCTATGGATGCTGCAGCATCTGAATGGAAAAGTGAAAAGGGTAAGGGATATTATAAGCAGCCTAAGTCAGGTAAAGAATTTACTTCAGATGAGCTCATTGCACATTGGGAAAGTCTTGTTGATAAATATCCAATCATCTCAATCGAAGATGGTCTTGATGAAGAAGATTGGGAAGGCTGGCAGAAGATGACAGCTAAGATTGGTGGAAAGGTACAGCTCGTAGGCGATGACCTCTTTGTTACTAATACTGAGCGTCTTAGCAAGGGCATCTCTCTTGGAGCAGGTAACTCAATCCTTATTAAGCTTAATCAGATTGGATCTGTTTCTGAAACACTTGAAGCTATCAAGATGGCCCACAATGCAGGCTATACAGCTATATCTTCACACAGATCTGGTGAAACAGCAGATACAACAATCGCAGATCTTGCAGTTGCTCTTAATACATGCCAGATTAAGACAGGTGCTCCTAGCCGTTCGGAAAGAGTTGCTAAGTACAACCAGCTTCTTAGAATTGAAGAACAGCTTGGCGATAGCGCAGTTTATCCAGGTATGAAGGCCTTTCATGTAAAGAAATAAGGCTTGCAACTAATTTTTCTGACAATTCGTTAGCTACAACTAACGTTAAACGGGAATAAGGTATTTGGAGGCAATTATGTCAGAAAAACAACTTATAGAACACTGCGCACCTACTTTGGCTGGAATAAAGACAGGGAATCTTTTTTCTATAAAAAATGATGGTAAAAAAGAGGTTATATTTGAAATACGTAAACTTAATCGAATGCTTAGAGATAAAGGAATACGTGTTGTACCTTTAAAAAAGGCTGAAAAGTATATTCTTATATATGTTTATAGACCATCCTATTTAAAGAGAGACCTGGATAATCCAAAGGCAATAAGCATATTAACAACAAAAGGATACAAGGCAGACAATCCAGAATATTTAATTGCTCAGCTTGTAAGAAGGCTGGTAAATGATAGTAGTTTTCCTCATGAGATAGGGTTGTTCCTTGGCTATCCTCCTTCAGATGTTGAAGGTTTTATGAACAATCCTTTTAAAGGGGTTAAATGTTGTGGCTGTTGGAAAGCGTATTCAGAGCCAGAGAAGGCAGAAAAAATATTTAAAAAGTATGACAGATGTACACAGATTTATAGGGCACTTAACAAAAGAGGAAAGTCTTTAGAGCAGCTTGCTGTGAACACACTGACATATACAGCATAATTACAATTACGGAGGAATAATATATGAGTAAATTAGCAGTTGTATTTTGGAGCGGAACAGGTAATACTGCAGCCATGGCTCAGGCAGTTGAGGCAGGCGCAAAGGACGCTGGAGCAGATGTAACACTTTTAACTTCAGATGATTTTACAGCAGATATGGTAGGTCAGTTTGATGCTATAGCATTTGGCTGTCCTGCTATGGGAGCAGAGGTTCTTGAAGAAACATCATTTGAACCTATGTTTTCAGCTGTAGAGAATTCTTTATCAGGTAAGAAGATAGCAGTATTTGGTTCATATGGCTGGGGAGATGGCTTATGGATGAGAGACTGGGAAGACAGATGCAGAGCTGCAGGAGCTAATCTTGTGGCTGACGGTCTTATGGCTAACAATGCACCTTCAGATTCTGATCTTGATGAGTGCAAGAGTTTGGGCAGAGCGCTTATATAGAAGATTTGTTCTTGGTAGAGAAGCTGCGGAAGCTTGGAAATTATAATTTTATAAAATAAGTATTGACAAGATAACGGTGTTATGTGATTATATTTTCAGAACATAACACTGTTATTTGTTTTATAATCTCTATATGCAGAATGAAAAACAAACCAAGAAAAAGTTAATAGAATGTGCTAAGAAAGAGTTCATCGAGAAGGGATTTATGAAAGCATCTCTTCGTAATATCTGTAAGAATGCAGGCGTTACAACCGGAGCCATGTATTTCTTCTTTAAAGATAAGGAAGAACTATTCGAAAGTGTTGTTGGAAGCCAACTTATTGAACTACAAAATGTTGTAAAGGAACACTTTAGTCTTGAAGATGAATATGTAGAAGGTAGCAAAGATGCTATTAATCTTACACCTGATGATTTGCAGGATGATTACCAGACAGCTGTAGATGTTCTTTCATTACTGTTTAAGTATAAAGATGAATACCTGCTTCTTATTGAGAATGCTAAAGGCACAAAGTATGAGAAAATAGTTGATATATTTGTTCAGATGTTCTATGAACATTATCTTTCTCTATATTGCGCTGCTAAGGGTTATAAATCAAAAAAACAACTTACAGACGAGGATACGTTTATAGTTCATTGGATGAGTCATGATCAAATAGATATAATAATTCACCTGTTAACCCACTGTGAGAAAGTTGAAGAGGCTCAAAAACAGCTAAAGAACATGTTCAACTATATGGTTGGTGGCTGGTTAGCTGTTATAAAGAAAGAAATAATAAGATAAGTAAATATTGGAATTAGTAGACGGGACCAAATCCCGTCTATTATAAGGAATTCTACATAACACTGTTATGTAATATATAAAAGCACTTTATTTAGGGAGGAAGATATGTACGTAGAAATCAAGGATTTAAAGAAGAGTTATGGTGAAGGCGGCAGCTTTGTTCAAGTATTAAAGGGAGTTACCGTTGGAGTAGAAGAAGGAGAGATGTGTGTTATTCAGGGAACATCTGGTTCAGGTAAGTCTACACTTCTTAACTGTATAGGAGGCCTTGATGATATTGATGCTGGTTCTTGTAAGATAGACGGTCAGGAAATTGCAGGATTAAAGAAGGATGCTCTTTCAGAATATAGAAGAGACAAGCTTGGTTTTATATTCCAGTTCTACAACCTGGTTCCAAATCTTACAGTTAGAGAAAATATCGAGGTGTGCAGATATCTTACAAAAGATCCACTTGATATGGATGAACTTCTTGATACTTTAGGTCTTAAGGAACACGCTAACAAGTTCCCATCACAGCTTTCTGGTGGACAGCAGCAGCGTACAGCTATTGCAAGAGCGCTTATAAAGAACCCAAAGCTTCTTCTTTGCGATGAACCAACGGGTGCACTTGATTCTAATACATCAAGAGATATTCTTATTCTTCTTGAGAAGATTAATCAAAAGTATGGAACAACTATGCTTATAGTTACACATAACAATTCGATTAAAAATATGGTACACCGTGTAATTTTCATAAAAGATGGTGAGATATACAAAGAATACACCAATGAAGTAAGAGTACCTGCTAAGGAATTGGAGGATCTGTAAGATGCAAGGAGTATTAAGAAAACGTGTATTTAGAAGCCTTAAAAAGCATTTTATTAGATATGCCATGCTTGGAATTATGGTTGCTATGGGAATATTTCTTGTAGTTACTATAGTAGGCTCTGGAGAAACTTTAACAAGAGGAACTGAAGATATTGCAGAGGAAACCAATCTTGAAGATGGCGAATTTGAAGTGTTCGTACCTCTTTCTGAAGATCAGGAAAAAGAGATAAATGATATGGGAGTAGAACTTGAAAGACAGTTCTACTATGACTACGAACTTGATGACCCTGATATGGGAACAGTTAGAATGTTCAAGGTTAGAGACCATATCAATCAGCTTCATTATATTGAAGGAACAAACCCACTTGATTTAAATGAAGTTGTTGTAGAAAAGAGATATGCAGAAGTTCACGAACTGAATAGGGGCGATATAATTAATATAGCTGGAACTGATTATAAGATTTCAGGAATAGCTGTAGTATCAGATTACGACGGCCCCTTTAAAGAAATATCGGATACTTCATGTAATTCAAAGTCCTTTGGTTTAGTTTTCTTTGACAGTGAAGAATATGATAATTTTAAGAATTCTGGTAAAGCCCAGAAGTCGGAAACATATCTTTACACATATAAACTGGGTGGAAAAACAACAGATAAGGAATTAAAGAAATATCTTAAGGATATTAAGATTGAAGCGAGTCAGGTTGATGATGAGTTGTTCCAGGAATACTGGGAACGTACAGCAGGCATCAAGGACGAACTTACAGATGCTGTAGATAAACTTAAAGATGCTACAGATGATGTTAATGAGGCAGTTACAGAACTGGCTAAATATTACGATGGACTTGCTGAGTTGGCTGATGGTACATCTGACATGTATGATGGTGTAAATGAACTTGATGATGCTGTAAGTGATGCATTGGAAGAATATGATTTTGAGTTATCAAATCTTACTTCATTTTTAGTAAGGGCAGATAATCCAAGAATATTTGCTACAAAGAACGATAAGGTAGTAGATATTGAGGTTGGTGTTATTGCGGGAATCATCCTTCTTATTCTTCTGGCATATGTAATATCAGTATTTGTTGTTCACTCTATAGAAAGTGAAAGCAGTATAATAGGTACATTATATTCTATGGGTGTTACTAAAAATGATCTTTTACTTCACTATGTAACATTACCTGTAGTTGTAACTTTTATTGCAGGGCTTATAGGACTGCTTGTTGCATCAACTGGAGTAATGGCTCCTATGATTGCTGAAAGTTCTTACCAGTATTTCTCAATTCCAGTATTCGAGTTTAATGTACCTACATACCTAATATTCTATTCACTTATATGCCCTCCTGTTATGGCTGTTATTGTTAATGTGCTTGTTATAAGCAGCAAGCTTAACAGACCGGCACTGTCACTTATCAGAAATGAAGCAAAGCAGGGGAATATAAAGAAGGTTAATCTTAAGAGTAAGAACTTTATCTTTATATTTAGAATAAGACAGATGCTTAGAGAACTTAGATCTACACTTGCGGTAGTACTTGGAATGTTCTTATCACTTCTTATATTTATGATGGCAGTTAACTGCTATACACTTTGTGAGAATATAGCTAAGGACTATGCTAACGATACTAAGTTTGAATATTTCTATACTTTAAAATATCCAGAAAAAGAACCACCTAAGGGAGCTGAGGCTGCTTATGCTTATACTTGCAAGAAAGAAACTATGGGCTTCAACTTTGATGTAACTATTTTAGGTATAGATGATGACAATAAGTATTTTGATATAAAGACAACTGATAGTAAGGTAGACGTTGTTATATCTTCAGCATTTGCTGAGAAATTCGGCCTAAAAGAAGGAGATGAATTCGTTGTATCTGATGAAGAAAAAGAGTTAAAATATGCATTCTCCGTTTACGAGATAACTCCATATGCCTCTGGTTTCTATATATTTATGGATATAGATGAGATGAGAGATATGATGGGAGAAAGTAAGGACTACTATAACGTACTTATAAGTGATAAAAAGCTTAAGATTGATGGTGGAAGACTTTATTCTATAACAACAAGAGATGATATAGTTAAGGGCTCAGAAGTGTTTACAGAACTTATGATGCCTATGATATATACACTTTCCTTTGCATCTGCAGTTATCTTTTGTGTAGTTTTATATCTTATGATGAAGGTTATGATAGACAGAAGTGCTCAGAATATATCGCTTATAAAGGTATTTGGATATAGAAGAAAAGAGATAAGAAAGCTTTATCTTGATGGTAACTTTTATATCATAGCTTTAGGAACACTTATTGTATTGCCACTATCTAAGGTGATTATGAATAAGATATTCCCATTTATGATTAAAAATGTATCCTGCGGACTTAATGTTAAGACACCTTATGTGTTCTATATAGCCATATATTTTGTTATATTAGTATTGTACTTCCTGATTAATAGTTTTCTTGTAAGAAGACTTGATAAATTCAGTCCAGCAGAGATACTTAAGAACAGAGAATAATTATAATAATAACTGAAAAGAGGTGAGGCTAGATATGAATATAATTATTGTTGGATTAATGATTCCTTTTATAGGAACAGCGGCAGGTTCTGCCTGTGTATTCTTCCTAAAGAATAATCTTAAAACCGAAGTTGAAAAGGCGCTCAGCGGCTTTGCTGCAGGTGTTATGGTGGCAGCCTCAATATGGAGCCTTATAGTACCAGCTATTGAGCAGGAAGAAGCAAAAGGAAGATGGGCTTTCCTTCCAGCCTTTATAGGCTTTTGGCTTGGTATACTATTCCTTCTGTTACTGGATCATGTAATACCACACCTTCATAGTAGCATTAATGCAGTTGAAGGTCCTAAAAGTCACCTTACCAGAACGGCTATGTTAGTTTTTGCAGTAACACTTCATAATATACCAGAAGGTATGGCGGTAGGTGTTGTATATGCAGGATTACTTACAAAGTCTGCTAATATAACAGCTGGTGGCGCACTTGCACTTGCTCTTGGTATAGCTATACAGAACTTCCCAGAAGGAGCAATTATATCTATGCCACTTTTCGCAGAAGGTAAGAGTAAGCCGAAGGCATTTGGCCTAGGAGTATTATCTGGTGCTGTAGAGCCAATATTTGGTGGATTAACAGTTCTTATGGTTGGATTTATTTTACCTGCTATGCCATATCTGCTTTCCTTTGCAGCAGGAGCTATGCTTTATGTTGTTGTAGAGGAACTGATACCTGAGATGTCAACAGGTAAACACTCCAACGTAGGGGTATTAACCTTTGCACTTGGCTTTAGTCTTATGATGGCACTTGATGTAGCTCTTGGCTGAACCATAAAGTTGATATACATATTTACTGGTTATACAAAGAGTTTCCATAGATTTATGGAAACTCTTTTTGGTATTACACTTGACAGCACATATTTAAATGTGTTAGTTTATATTTGTTAGCTAACATAGTTAGCAAACAATAAAGGGGGATGTAAAATTGCCAAGAGATAAGACATTTAGCCATATAAAGATTATGGAAGCAGCAAGAGCAGAGTTCCTTGAAAAGGGATTTGAAAAAGCATCTATGCGAAGCATAGCTAGAAGATGCGATATGACTGCTGCTGGAATATATAGACACTGTACTGACAAGGAAGATCTTTTTTATCAGATAGTTACTCCTGCAAAGGAAAAACTTGATAACTGGGCTAAGGAGCATATGGAAAGATATGAAGAGCCAATTAAAAAGGGTAAGCAGCTTTCTTGGAAAGATTCTAACTTTGACATGATGAGAGAGCTGGTATATCCAAACATGGAGGATTACCACCTACTTGTAGCAAAGTCTAAAGGAACTATGTATGAGAATTATCTTCATGATTTAACAGAGATATCTCAGGAAAAGTTACTTGCTTATCTTAAAGAGATAAAGAAGGCTGGATATAAAGTTCAAAAGCTTATGCCATCAGAACTTCATCTCCTTATGTCAGCATATACAACAGCACTATTTGAGCCAGTTATTCATAATTATTCGTATAAGGATGCAACAAGAGCTTTAGATACGCTTGAAAAGTTCTTTTTACCGGGCTGGAAACAGCTTATAGGTTTATAAAGATATATAAAAACATAATACTTAATCATATTCACCGTCTGGATTCTATAAAGAGTTCAGGCGGTGAGTTCGTGTTAAGGGTAAGTTAACGAAAAGGAACCAGCGTTAACAGATTAAGAAAGGAACTATTTATGAATGAAGAAGAATTAAAAGAAAACAAGAATTGGTTTGGAACGCTGCTTTCTTATGCAAGAGGAAGCGGCAAAAAACTGGGACTATCAGTTGTATTTTCTATGACAAGTCTTATAGCAGGGCTTATACCATTTTTCTGTGTGTATAAGATGATAGACAGGTATATCATTGGAAAAATTGATAAAGATTATGTGATTTACTGGGCTATAGTGGCAATTATAGCTTATGTAGTAAAGGTTATTTGCTTTGGTATCTCAACAGGTATATCCCACTATGTAGCTTTTAATGTTCTGGAAGGTTTAAGAATAAAGGTTGCCAATGTGTTCTTAAAAGCACCACTTGGTGAAGTATATGCTCATTCTATAGGTGAGATAAAAGGTGTAATCGTAGACAAGATAGAAGATATTGAACCACCTCTTGCTCACGTTGTTCCGGAAGGCGCGGGACATATACTACTTCCAATTGTATGTTTTGTAACGCTGGCCATGATTGAGATAAGAGTTGCTTTAGGTGCTCTTGCAGCATTTCCTCTGGGGCTTATATTTATGATTCTTACTTTCAAAATTAGCGGCAAGAATATGACTAAGTATCAGGAAGCCAATGCTCACATGAGTAGCATCATTGTTGAATATGTTGAAGGAATAGAGGTAATAAAGGCATTTGGTAAGGCTGGAGTTAGCTACGAAAAATTCGCAGGAGCTATAACTGATTATAAGAATTTCGTAATCGAGTGGATGAAATCAACCTGGATTACCATGAAATTGGCCTTTGCATTTATGCCAGCAACACTTCTTGGTGTAGTACCAATAAGTATCTCTCTTGTTAGCAAGGGAAGCCTGACAGTATCTGAAATGGCACTTGGCGTTATGCTTGCCATGTCTATGGTTATTAGTATGACCAAGATAGAAGTTTTCTCTAACGGACTTAGACAGATGCAGTATACAGTCCTTGAGATAGAAAAGTTACTTAATATAAAGAACCTTCACGAACCTAAGGAGGATGTAAAGCCTGATAATTATTCTATAGAACTTAATAATGTTCATTTTACATATGATGAGAATGAAGGTGAGGTTCTTCATGGAATAGATCTTAAATTAGAAGAAGGAAGCTTTACAGCACTTGTTGGTCCAAGCGGCGGCGGAAAATCAACAGTTGCGAAGCTAATTGCAAGATTCTGGGATGTTACAGAAGGAAGCATCAAGATAGGGGGAAAGGATATAAAGAATATTAAAGTTACTTCGCTGGCGGATATGGTAAGTTTTGTAACTCAGGACAACTTTCTGTTTTCCCGTTCTATAAAAGAGAATATTAGACTTGGTAATCCTGCGGCTTCAGATGAGGAAGTTATGGAAGCTGCAAGAGCAGCCTGCTGTGAGGAGTTTATATTAAAGCTTCCTAATGGATACGACACTTCAGCAGGTGAAGCAGGTAAGCGTTTATCTGGTGGTGAAAGACAAAGAATAGCTATAGCAAGAATGATGCTTAAGAATGCGCCTATAGTAATCTTAGACGAGGCAACAGCATTTACAGATCCAGAAAATGAGACAAAGCTCCAGGAATCTATTGCTAACTTAACAAAGGGAAAAACACTTCTTGTTATTGCCCATAGATTATCCACTATTAAAAATGCTGACAAGATAGTTGTTTTAAGTGATGGAAAGATTGAAGCTATTGGAAATCAGGAAGAATTAATTAATAAGTCACCACTTTATAAGAGAATGTGGCAGGCTCATATCGGGGCTAAAAACTGGGCTGCCGGTAGTGTAAAGGAGGCGTAGATCATGTTTAAGACAGTAAAAAGAATTGTTGATTGGTGTGATGACTTAAAGAAGAGCCTCTTTATAGGATTTATATTCTCGTTCTTTTCATCATGGATGGCTGCAGCACCAGTTGCATATGCAGGCTTTGTTATTGCTGGGATAATTGATGATATTAGAAATGGACAAAGTATAGATTCTTTATTATGGCTTAAAAGTCTTGGAATCATTGCTGGAATGGTTTTTGTAAGATTTATCTTTGATTACTTTAAAGCTAGATTCCATGAAACCATAAGTTATGAACTTGTAGCTAGAGACAGAATGAAGATAGGTGAGGTGCTTAAAAGAGTATCACTAGGATATTTTCAGACTAATGATACAGGTGCCATACTTAATGCTATTACAACAGGTCTAACTACACTTGAAAATATGGGAATACGTATGGTAGATGGCTTTATTGGAGGATATCTTAATTTCCTTTGTCTATTCATATTCCTTTTATGTACTATTCCTGAATGTGCACTTATATCACTTGCAGGTGTGGCTGTTTCATTTATCTTCTTACTTATGATTTCAAAACATAGTAAGGATAATACTAAGGTTCTAAATCAGGAAAATGAAAAACTTACAAGAGCTGCTCTTGAATATACAAGAGGTCTTCCAGTTGTAAAATCATTTGGTATGGAAGGAGCTTCTGTAAAAGACTTTGAAGATGCCTGTCATAGTGCTAAAAAGATTGCATTAAAGATAGAGTGGGGATTTATTCCTTATAACTGTCTCCATATCCTTGCTCTAAAACTTGCCAGCGTATGGATGGTTATAGCTGTACTTTTCGCAGGTATAAATGGCGACTTGGAACTTTCGTGGGTACTTATAGTTTCATTCTTATCAACATGTATATTTAACTCTGTAGAACCTATTGCAGACAGTGCTCATGTATTATCTGTAATTAACAATGCATTTGATAAGATGGAAACATTTTCAGATGCCAATCTACTTGACGCTGATGGAAGTGATATAAAGCCAGTTAATTACAATATTGAATTTAAGGATGTAACATTCTCTTACTCTGATGCAAATAAAGTGGAGGATAGAAAAGTTCTTAAGAATGTTAGCTTTAATATTCCAGAAGGCTGTACAACTGCAATTGTAGGTCCATCGGGAAGCGGAAAGACTACAATATGTAACCTTATTGCCAGATTCTATGATGTTAGCGCAGGTAGTATAAGCCTTGGAGGTAAAGATTTAAGAGAATATAGTCTTGATAGTTTATTATCAAACATATCTATGGTATTTCAGAATGTTTATCTTTTTAATGACACTATTAGGGCTAATATCTGCTTTGGTAGAGAAGGTGTAAGTGAAGAAGAGATGATAGAAGCAGCAAAAAAAGCCTGCTGTCATGACTTTATAATGGAACTTCCAGATGGATATGACACTGTTATAGGGGAAGGAGGCGGAACTCTTTCAGGCGGACAAAAACAGCGTATATCTATTGCTCGTGCGATACTTAAGAATGCTCCAATTATTATCCTTGATGAATCCACAGCTAGTATAGACCCAGAAAATGAGCATCTTATTCAGGAAGCCTTAACAGAACTTTCTAAGGGAAAGACAGTTATAATTATCGCTCACAGATTAGCTACTATCGAAGCAGCAGATCAGATTCTTGTTGTTGATGATGGAAAAATAGCTGAAAAAGGTAAACATGATGAGCTTCTTAATCTTAAGGGCAGATATTATGGCTTTGTTCAGATAAGACAACAGGCTGAAAACTGGCAGATAGTATAGAAGAAAACTGATTATAACTATAATACTATTGAATGAAAGAGATGGCAGAGGCTGTCTCTTTTATTTTTGCCTTGACAGAAAAAACAATTATTGATAATCTGATTATCGGTAATTGAATTATCGGTATAGTAATTAAAGGGGTAAATATGTCAGTAAGAGATACTGCAATTGATGAAAGATTATTACAAAGTGCTAAGAAAGAGTTTCTTAAGTATGGTTTTTTAAAGTCTGATTTAAAAAATATATGTGACCAGGCAGGAGTTACTACAGGAGCTTTATATAAAAGATATAAGGGAAAAGAAGAACTGTTTATGGCTGTTGTTAGCAAAGCTGTAGAGAAAATGGATAGTTTCGTAGAACTTAGGTCTGAATATGATTTTACAAATCTTTCAGATTCTGCTGTTAGAGAAACCTGGGTTATGAATAAAGAATATACTCTTGATATGTTCAGGATGATGTGGGACATAAGAGATGAGCTGATCCTTTTGGTTGAAAAATCGGCAGGAACCGTTTATGAAAGCTACGAACATGATTTTTCTTTAAAAATGACCAAAGCTTATATGCAGTTTTACAATGAAGCAAAAAAAAGAGATATTGCCAGTATTGAAATAAGTGAAAAAGAGATGCATGTTTTGTGTACGGCATTCTGGTCATCAATCTATGAACCTTTTATTCATAAGATGACCTGGAAAGAGATTGAAAAGCACTGTGAACTGGTATGTAGATATTTTAACTGGTATAAAGCATTAGGAATAGATTAAAAAAATTAGCCGTCCTCTGGACGGCTTAAAGTAACAACGTGCGTTAGCAACAGCTAACGAAAATAACAATAAAGAAATATTGAGCTTTTGCTCTTTATTAATAAAAACAATCTTATTGGAGGTAAAAAAGATGTTTAAAAAAGTAGCTCCATATATTGGAGAGTACAAGAAATATACTGTATGGGCAGCTATCTTAATGTCACTTGGTATTGTGGCATATGTTACCCCTTATTTTTTCTTGTATCAGATAATATCTCCTCTTACAAAAGGAGAAAGTTTAACTTTAAGTTTTATTCTTTATAGGGTAGGAGCAATTGCTATATGTGAATTGTTATATAGCTTTGCCTATATAAAGGGACTTGAGTTTTCACACATAAGTGCTTATAACACCCTAAAGAACATTCGTATATCACTTCAAAACAAACTTGAAAAACAGCCACTGGGAAATATTAAGGAATTAGGTAATGGTCGTATAAAGAAAGTATTTACTGATGATATCGACCAGATAGAGCTTCTTCTTGCTCACGCTATTCCAGAAGGAATTGCCAATATTGGCATCCCAGTTTTAATTATGATTTTGATGTTCATAGTTAATTGGAGAATGGGCCTCTTAGCCTTAGTACCTTTATTCGTTGGTGTTCTAGCAATGGGGATGATGATGAAGGCAGGTTTTGCCAAGATGAATGAATATTATGAATCTGCGGCAAAGATGAATAATACAATTATTGAATATGTTAACGGAATGGAAGTTGTAAAGGTATTCAATAAAGATGGTGACTCATATAAGCGCTTTGGAGAAGTAGTAAGAAACTATAGAGACTTTACTATAGCCTGGTACAAGGTTTGCTGGCCATGGATGGCTATATATACAAGTATCCTTCCATGCTTAGTGCTTCTCATGCTTCCATTTGGATCTTCAATGGTACTTGGAGGAACAATAGGCCTTGATAGGCTGATTCTTGTATTTTGTATGTCCTTTGCTGTAGGACCATCCTTACTTAAGGCTCTTAACTTCGGAGGACAGTTCCCACAGCTCAATTATAAGATAGATGAACTGGAAAAATTAATGGATCATCCTCCTCTTAAAGAGGGTACATCAGAATTCAAAGGTAATAATCTTGATGTAGAATTTAAAGATATTCATTTTTCGTATTGTGATGCAGAAGTTCTCCATGGAGTAAATCTATCTCTTAAGCAGGGAACTACAACAGCTATAGTTGGTGAATCAGGAAGTGGTAAGTCAACATTAGCAAAACTTCTGGTTCATTATTACGACCTTGATTCTGGAAATATTACTATAGGTGGACAGGATATTACTGATATGTCACTGGAAGCACTTAATAATCAGGTTGCATTCGTATCTCAGGAACAGTTCTTATTTAATACTTCTCTTAAAGAAAACATACTAATTGGTAAGCCGGATGCAAGTGATGAAGAGGTAAGGAATGCAGCAAGAAGAGCTCAGTGTGATGAATTCCTTGAAAGACTGCCAGATGGTATAGAGACTATGGCAGGAGACAGTGGAAAGCAGTTATCTGGCGGTGAGAGACAGAGAATATCCCTTGCAAGAGCTATTCTTAAGGATGCTCCTATTATAGTTTTAGATGAAGCCACTGCATTCATGGATCCTGAAAATGAAGAAAAGATGAACAAGGCTCTTGATGAGATAATTAAGAATAAGACAGTGTTAGTCATTGCTCACAGACTATCAACAATAAAAAATGCGGATAAGATTTGCGTTATGAAGGAAGGACAGTGTATTGCCTGCGATAAACACGATAATCTTATCGATAACTGCCCAGAATATAAGAAATTATGGGATGCTTCAGTATCAGCATCGACATGGAAGATTAAGGAGGCGTAGAAGAGATGTTAGGTATATTACATAGAATAGTAAATATGACTGGAAAATATAAAACAAGGATTCGTGCCTCGTATATCACAGCTTTCTTAAAAGGAATAATGATGAAGGTACCTCTTATGCTTTGCTTCTTTGCAATAAGCTTCTTTATGGAAGGCTCTATGACTAAAGAAAAATGCTATATATTTGGCGGGGTTGCACTAATTAGTGTCATTCTTGAAACAATATTTGAACATATCTCTAATGTGCTTCAATCAGCTACTGGATATATGGTTTTTGCTGATATGAGAGAAAAACTTGGTGATCATCTTAGAAAGCTTCCTATGGGATATTTTACAGAGGGTAACATCGGTAAGATTAGTACGGTATTATCAACTGATATGGTTTTTATCGAAGAGAACTGTATGGGAGTTCTTTCAGAATTGGTATCATTCATTATCTCTCAGAGTATCATGATTATTATGATGTTCTTTATGGATTACAGAATGGGATTACTTTCTCTTGCTGTTGTATGTATATTTATTGCGATTGGAAATTTACTACTTAAAATATCCCTTAAACACTCATTATTAAAACAAGAGGCCTCTGAATCGTTAACAGAGGAGGTACTGGATTTTGCTGAAGGTATTAGCATTATTAAATCTTATAACTTGCTTGGTGAAAAATCTAAAAAACTATCTGATGAATTCAAAAATAGTTGTAAGCGGAATATTGATTTTGAAATGGCTTACAGTCCTTGGTCAAGAGGCTTATACCTTACATATGGTATAGGAACATCTCTTGTACTTGCTCTTGCTGGTTATTTATATGCAACAGGTGCAATGTCTAATGTATATATGGTAGGTATGGCACTATTCTTATTTGATCTTTTCACATCAATTAAAGCTTATTATGGTCAGATGGCAAGACTTACAGTTACAGATGCAAGTATCAATAGAATAGAAGAAGTATTTGCAGCAAAAGAACTTGACGATAGTGGAAAGAAGACACTTGGACAGGAAACAGGTTACAATACTGAAATTGAGTATCAGAATGTAAGCTTTGGATATACTGATAAAGAAGTATTAAAGAATATCTCATTTAAGATTAATAAAGGTGATATGACAGCACTTGTGGGACCTAGCGGAGGCGGAAAATCAACAATTGCATCTTTGCTTGCAAGGTTCTGGGATATAAAAAAAGGAAGCATTAAGATTAAAGGACAGGATATAAGAGATGTATCTCTTGGAAGCCTGATGGACGAAATCAGTATGGTATTCCAGAGAGTTTATCTATTCCAGGATACAATCTATAACAATATTGCCATAAGCAGACCGAATGCAAGCAGGGAAGAAGTTATAGAGGCTGCAAAGAAGGCAAGATGCTACGACTTTATTATGAGCCTTCCTGAAGGCTTTGACACTGTAATTGGTGAAGGCGGGGCATCACTTTCCGGTGGTGAACAGCAGAGAATATCTATAGCAAGATGCATATTAAAGGATTCACCTATAGTTATATTGGATGAGGCTACAGCCAGTGTGGATGCCGACAATGAAAGAGCTATACAGGAAGCTATATCCGAGCTATGCAAAAATAAAACACTTCTTGTTATTGCCCACAGACTTAAAACTATAAAGGATGCTGACCAGATATTAGTTATATCTAACGGTGAGATTATAGAAAAAGGCAACCATAACAGCCTTATTGAAAAGAATGGAACATACGCACATATGGTATCGTTACAGGCTTCATAATATATCTTGACAAAGGATAGTGAACGCTGTATTCTAATAATCGTCATTGGTGAACGCTGTTCACTATAAATTACCCCTCTTATCTAAGAGGGGTAAATAAATAATACAAGGTTAGTGTTAGCTAACAAAAGGAGATAATATGAAAACTAACAAATTGACAGCTAAAGACTTTATTACTATTGGTATATTCACAGCTATATGGTTCGTAGTGGAATTTGCTGTAGGTATGCTTGGATACATACATCCATATGTTGTTGCATCTTATGTGGTTGTTCTGCCTCTTGCTGGTGCTATACCAATGATGCTTTTTTATACCAAGACTGAAAAGTTTGGAATGATTACAATCATGTCCGTTCTTATTGCTATTATTATGTTTGTTACAGGAATGGGGTATCTGGGTGCTCCTCTTGTTGTTATTTCTGGTCTTATTGCGGATATAATAGCGAAGGCTGGTGGATATAAGAACTTTAAGAATATCATGTTTAGTTACGCTGTATTCGGGCTTTGGGTATGCGCCAATTTCTTCCCTATACTAATTACTGCAAAGCAGTATAAAAAAGACCTTGTTGATTCAGGGTTCTCAGCTGAGTATTGCAATAACTTATTTAGAGCTATCAACACAAAAACAATAGCATTCTTAGTTGCAATTTGTTTTGTGTTTGGACTTATCGGTGCATTTATCGGTAAAGCAGCTGTAAAGAAGCATTTTGAAAAGGCTGGAATAGCTTAATGAAAAAAGGACTTGATCCAAGAACAAAGCTTTATATGATTCTTATTGTGTCAGCTGTTGTTATGATGAGTGCTACAACTCCTTTATTGTGGACAGTCAGGATAATAATGACAATGATACCGCTTATACTTCTTGTTATAGAAAAAAGATACTCTAGTGCGGCATGTTTTACCATTCTTTACGCATTTGCTTTAGTACTTACCTTTCGCTTTATGTCTGAGGAAAACTCAGGAATATTACAATCTCTCTTAACAGGATATAGTGGTATCGTTGTTCAATTCCTGCCTGCCCTTATAACTGCCTGGTATGTTATAAGGACAACCAAGATTGGTGAATTTATGTCTGCTATGCAGAGGATGCATGTACCAGATGGTATATCTATATCGCTTGCAGTTGTTATGAGATTCTTTCCAACAATCAAGGAAGAGTATTCTTCCATAAATGATGCTATGAGGATGAGAGGAATAGCATTTGGAGGTGGAAAAGTTTCCAAGATGGTTGAATACAGGATGATACCTTTGTTATTCTCCTGCGTAAATATTGGAGACGAACTATCTGCTGCAGCAATAACGAGAGGCCTAGGCGGAGATAATAAAAGAAGCAGCGTGGTCAGGTTAAAACTTGGACTGTGTGACTGGCTGTTAATAACTATATTCACAGGAGTGCTGGCTATATTTATTAGCTTTAAATATATATTATGAGTGAAACAATAATAAATATTGAAAATGTAAGTTTTAAATACAAAGGATCAGAAGAAGGGTTACTTAGTAACCTTTCTTTATCTGTTTCTAGGGGAGAGACGCTTCTCCTTACCGGAGGCTCAGGCTCTGGAAAAACAACCATTATAAGACTGATTAACGGGCTTATTCCACATTATTATCAGGGAGATATTGAAGGGAAAGTTACTGTTGCTGGTAAAGACATTAGTCAGACACAGCTATATGAACTTGCGGGACTTGTTGGAACAGTATTTCAAAATCCCAGAAGCCAGTTCTTTTCGGTAGATACTGATGGGGAGATAGTATTTGGGCCGGAAAATATAGGGCTTAATCCTGATGAGATTCTAAAGAGAAAAGATGAAGTTGTTTCCAAGATGCATATAGATAAGCTTATGGGAAGGAGTTTGTTTGAACTTTCAGGTGGAGAAAAGCAAAGTATCGCCTGCGCTTCTGTATCTGCGCTGCTTCCTGAGGTTATACTTCTTGATGAACCTTCGTCAAATCTTGATCAGGCTGCTATGGAAAAACTTAGAGAACAAATTAAGGATTGGAAAAATGAAGGGAAAACTATAGTCATATCTGAGCACAGATTATGGTACCTTAAAGACCTGGTAGACAGAGTTATATATATGGAAAATGGTGTCATCAGCCACGAATGGGATGGCCAGGCATTTTCGAATATGGATAAGGAAACTATAGCAGAGCTTAAACTTAGGCCGCTTGAAGTATCTGATATATTATCGGGTAGCTGTAAAGATAACTGCAATTGTGAAGAAGGCTGTGAGATTAACAGCTTTGATATAAAGGATGGTATTGTTCTTAAGAATTTCTATTTTTCGTATAATAAGAAGCCATACCTTTTTAAGAAGAAAAAGTTTTCTTTTAATGATAAGAATCTTGAACTTAACATTTCCAAGCTAACCCTTCCTAGGAATGCTGTTATAGGCGTTGTAGGACGTAATGGTACAGGTAAGTCCACCTTCTTAAAATGCCTGTGCGGACTTGAAAAAGACTGCAAGGGTTATATAGAAGTAGATGGAAAGATATATAAAGGAAAAGACAGGTTGAAGCTTTGCTATATGGTTATGCAGGACGTTAACCACCAGCTCTTTACTGACAGCGTGGAAGCAGAGGTTCTCTTATCCATGAAGGAAGAGGATAAGGATAAATGCGGTAGGATACTTGATAAGCTTGGAATATTAGAATTCAAAGACAAACATCCCATGGCGCTTTCAGGAGGGCAGAAACAAAGGGTGGCTATAGCTTCCGCTATGGCTGCTGATGCAAAACTTATGTTATTTGATGAGCCGACATCGGGACTGGATTTTGCACATATGGAAAAAGTCGGAGATATGCTTAAGAAACTTGCTAAAGAGGGCAATACGGTTCTTGTCGTTACCCATGATCAGGAACTTATTGAGAATAGCTGCCAGTACCTTCTGTGTATAGATAAGGGGAGAATCGGTTATTTTGTTGATACAACTGTCATTATTAACGGATATTAGCTGCTGCTTTTGTGTAATTTTTTTAAAAAGTGAAATTTTTGTGAACATATAAAATAAAGGGTTTTTGGCTGGTTACTGTTAAGTTATTGTTATATTAAATGAAATATAATCACTATCAAAATGAGAAGTGAAAACGATTTCGGGAAGGAAGGGTATTCTAATTATGGCAAAGAGCGAAAAGAAAACCAGAAAGACAACTATCAGCCAGAAGATTTTCTTTCAGGTTGCAGGAACAGCTATTGTAATATTGGGGGCGGTATTTGTTATAACATTCTTCTCTGTAAGAGAGATGTTTGTTAATACAAAGATTAATGATGTTAAAGATGTTTTAGTTGCTGATGCAGGAACGCTTTCAACAGAGCTTGAAAATATGTTTAACCTTGCAAATGCAATTGCTAATAATGATGATATCAGAGATTCTTCAGGTACATATGATGCCAAGAAGTATAAATTAATGAAATACTGCAGTGATCTTAAGATGGAATCTATCGGTTATATCACATCAGATGGTAACCTTAGAGCGGTAGATGGATATACAGCCAATGTTTCTGATTCAGCATATTTTAAGCAGATTATGACTGGCAAAAGATATATCAGCCAGCCTTCATATAATACAGTGACAGGTAAGATGATAGTGTTCGTTGCTGTACCACTTTATGATAAGGAAGATAGATTATTTGGTGGTTTAACATGTTCATTTGATGCACAGAAACTTTCTGACCTTGTTATGAATGTTAACCTTAATGGTAAGGGAACATCTATGATGCTTGGCAGTGATGGTACTGTTATTGCTAATGAGGATCAGGAACTTGTTAATAACCAGATTAATTACACTATTGTAGGTGATGGCGGCGTAGAAGCACAGGGACAGGCAGATTACTTTAAAGATATGCTTGTAAAATCTCAAAATGGTGAAACAGGCTATAAGGAATATCTTGATAATTATGGTTTCTACACAACAGTAGAAGGCTCAGACGGATGGATGATTTACTTTGAAATCCCTAAGGCTGATATGACAGGAGAAGTTACTAAACTTACATACTTCTTCCTTATTGGCGGAGCTGCTGGTGTGGTTCTTCTTGGTGTAACTGCAGCATTTATCGGTGCAATAATTGCTAAGAGAGTTAAGAAGCTTGATAAGGTTATTCAGTCAGTTGCTAACAACGACTTTACTGTAGAAATTGATTCTAAAGAACTTAAGAATACTGATGAAATCGCTGCTATGAATAGAAGTATGGAATCATTTATAGCAGGTATGAGAGATAAGCTGTCAGAGCTTAAGAATGAGGTTGAAAATCTTTCAGTTCAGGCTAAGAACAGCCGTGAGGCATCTGGTTCACTTAATGAACAGGCTGAGTCACAATCTAAGTCTATGGAACAGATTGACCAGGCTATGGAAGGTATGTCTCATGCAGTTGAAGAACTTGCGGAAAATGCCACTAATCTTGCTGGCTCAGTTAAGAACCTTACTACAAAGGGCGACGAGACTGGAAAGATTATGGAAGACCTTGTTGATTCAGCTAAGACTGGTGAGAAGGATATGAATTCTGTACAGGATAGCATGGGTCACCTTAATGAAAGTATGCAGTCTATGAATGAAGTAGTTGCAACAGTTGATGAAGCTGCAAAGAAGATTACTTCTATAGTAGATATGATTAGCGAGATCGCAGATCAGACTAACCTCCTTTCACTTAATGCTTCCATTGAAGCTGCAAGAGCTGGTGAAGCAGGTAAGGGCTTTGCAGTAGTTGCTGGTGAAATTGGTAAGCTTGCAAGCGATTCAACAAGTGCTACAGCACAGATTACAGAAATTATTGGAGATATTATTAAGCAGATTAATGCTCTTTCAGAGAAATCAGCTGAAAGTATGGATGAGATAGGCCTTAGTACACAGGCTGTTACATCAGCAGGTGCTACATTCGCAACTATCTTTAAGAATCTTGAAGAAGCAGGCGATACTATGGAAGAGATGGTTAAGATGATGGGCGAAGTTAACGACATCGCATCGTCTGTAGCTGCTATATCAGAAGAACAGAGTGCAAGTACTGAAGAAGTATCAGCAACTGTTCAGGAAGTTGCTCTTAGTGCAAGACGAGTATCTGAAGAGAGTCATGGTGTAGACCAGGCAGCAGGAACTGTTGCAGATTCAGCTGATTCAATCAACGCATTCGTAGATAGCTTCAAAATAAAGTAATACAACTTCTTTATAAATCTTCGAGCCATAAAGGTTATCCTTTGTGGCTCTTTTTATTATTCGATACCATATTAAAGAACCAATAAAAAAAGAATTGATACCAACAGGGTACTGCAAATTAGCATAAAATATGATACAATTTAATAGATTTTTTACGGTAAAACGTAAAATTTCTATTCGATTTTTATCGATGTTCTATTCAAAGGGGGGATTGAACATGGATTATAAGGTTGTCATGAAAAAAATCAGGCTTACAGTGCTTGTTGCCTGTTTGGTTACGGTGCTGGCGCTTATCTTTGCTGTTGGATTGTACATATATATTGATTATGTTAATCCGCAAATTTCTGCCAAGGTTGTTTCGATATTTGTGTTAGGTATGGCAGTTTTATTCTTTATTACTGTCAATTCCGTATCACTTATAAACAAACGCAATTCTGAAGGCATGGTTGTTTATGACCAAAAGGTCAGAAACGACATGGTTCTCAATGAAAAGATTATCCAGACATTATCAAGAAAATATAATGCTGTATATTATACAGATCTTCTTTCTGGGGAGGTAAGATTCCTGCAAATTGGTTCCAGAGTAGGTTCTGCTATGGCTGATACATATAAGGAAAAGCATACTTTAGAGTATTACGCCAAGGCTTATGCAGAGAGACTTCTTGCTGAGAAAGACAGAGAAAAATTTCTTAAAGAGGTTAATACAATTAACCTTGCAGAGAAGATGAAAAATCAAGAAGTATATACTTTTAATTATGATGCAACTAAGGATAATAAGATACTTCATTTTCAAATGAAAGCTATGAAGATAGATGGCGATCCGTCAAAGTTGGTTATTGGATTTGAAGACGTTGGATATGAACTTGAAGAAGCTATGAATCGTAATAAGCTTCTTTCCGCTTCATTATCACAGGTGGCGACTGCTAACCAGGCTAAGAATCTTTTCCTTAGAAATATGTCGCATGAGATGAGAACACCTCTTAATGCAATTCTTGGTTACGCAGATATAATATCTAAAACTGCAGAGGCCACAGATATAATCAAACAGGATGCTGAGACTATCATAGAACAGTCCAACAGTCTCCTTAAGATGATTGATGATCTTTTATATGTTGGCAAGATACATAATGGCGAACTTACAGTTCACTCATCTATAAAGAGGTTAGATGTAGCTGCTAAAGGCTTATATGAAGATGCTCAGAAGATTGCTGATGACAAGGGCGTGCCTATTGTATTCCTTGATAGAATAACAAGTCGTGATGTTATCTGCGATTTCAAGATGCTTAAGATGGCGGTTATGCATATTATTGAAAATGCCATTAAGTATTCAGATAAAGGCGAGATAGTTCGTGTTCTTCTTAGAGAAGAAGAGTGCTCTGAACCAGATAAGATTCTTATGATTCTCAATGTTGAGGATAAGGGTGTTGGCATGGATTCAGAACAGCTTGATAAGATATTTGATCCATTCGAAAGAGAAAAACAGCTTGCAAGCCAGGATATGCACAACTCAGGTATAGGTCTTATGGTTACTAAGGCTATAATAGAGATGATGCATGGTACAATTAATATTACCAGTGAAAAAGGTATAGGTACTACTGTAGAAATCAGATTCATACTTCAGAAATATGTTGAGAAGGCTAAGGGAGACGAATCTGAAGAAAATTAGAGGCTAAATAAAGGCTTTAACAAAAGAAAAGGCTAGATATTATATGCTTACTTATAATCTTGAAAAGAGGGGCGATGCCCCTCTTTATGAATATTTATACAAATGTATAAAGAATGACATAATCGATGGTCAGCTTAAGGCAGGAGATAAACTGCCGTCTAAAAGGATGCTTGCAGACAATCTTTCTGTAAGTTTAATCACCGTGCAAAATGCATATGAACAGCTTCTTCTTGAGGGATATATCTTTTCTTTAGAAAAGAAGGGCTACTATGTGGCTGAGATAGATACACTGCCTAGTATAGGAAGTAAAAATGACAGCAGTAAAAGTTCTAATAGTGAACTAAGTATTGGAAGCAAAGCTTACGTAGATGCCAGAAAGTCTAACCATGTAGAAGAGGATGAGAAGCAGGCAGATTATAAGGCTGACTTTACGGCAAGCCACGGCTATGAAAAGTTATTCCCTTTCCCAACCTGGGCTAGGCTTATGAGAAAGACTTTGCTTAATGGTAAGCCGGAGGCATTTTTAGCTAAGACAAGTACTGGTTCTAAGAGGTTAAGAGAAACTTTAGCCAGATATCTATATGAGTTTAGAGGACTTAATGTATCTGCTGACAATATAGTTATAGGTGCTGGTATGGAGTACCTATATGGACTTCTTGTTCAGCTCCTTGGAAGAGACAAGATGATAGCTGTTGAGGATCCTGGCCACAGCAAGGTGTATAAGATATATGAAAGTAATGGGGTTAAAACTCTTCATGTACCTATTGATAATGACGGGCTCATACCAGACAAGATAGATATAAAGAAGGTTTCGGCTATACATATTACTCCGTCACATCATTTCCCTATGGGAGTTACTATGCCAGCATCAAGAAGACATAGCATAGTCAGAATTGCTATGGATAATGATAAATACATTATCGAAGATGACTTTGACAGTGAGTTTAGATATGAGCTTAGACCGCTTCCAACGCTGGCAAGTCTTGCCATGGACAATGTTATCTATATGAATACCTTCTCAAAATCCATGATGGGAGTTGTGCGTATTGCTTATATGGTACTGCCAGACAGACTTATGGATATATATAAGGAGAAGCTCGGTTTCTATTCATCAACTGTACCTGCTATGGAGCAGTTTACTCTGGCATCTTTTATAGAAGAAGGTTTTTATGAAAGACATATAAACAGGGTAAGACTGTATTTTAAAAGAAGAAAGCAGAATTTTAAGGAAGCTTTTGCAGATTCTAAACTTAGTGAGTATGGTGCTATGGCTGAAAATACTGGCGGCGGCCACTGTATCATAAAACTGGACGATAGTATAGATGAGGGCTTGCTTAGAGATAAGCTGGAGAAGAAGGGAATAAGAATCCACTTTGTATCTCGGTACTGCTATAAGACTGGACGTAAGTATAGCAATACCCTTGTTGTAAACTATAGCGATATAGAGAAAGAAGAATTAATAAAGGTGTTTAATAACATAGCTGATATGATATAAAAGCGCCCGGGCAGGAGAAAAAAATTAAAAATACCATAAATCTGTTGCTACTAATTCGTATAATAAACTAGAAAGGAGCAAAAACCAGATTTTCTTTTACCTTTACGAAAGAAAATAGTATAATGTTATAGGCAAAAATAAAAATTCTAATTAAGGGGATTTAAAAATGGAAGAATCAAAAATTCTTATTACTAATGCTGACTTAGAGAAAGCAAAGAAAATCACAGGAGATATTACAGCTTATTATCAGAGTAAAGTAGTTGGACAGTCATGGCTTGGCTTCTCACTTCTTATATCTCTTATTACCAATGGACACATACTTCTTGAATCTGTTCCAGGTCTTGCAAAGACAACAGCTGCAAGTGTTATGACACAGGCTGTAGGTGGTACATTCTCAAGAATCCAGTGTACACCTGACTTACTTCCAAGTGACATCATTGGTACACAGACATACAACATGCAGACTAATTCTTTTGAAACAAAGATTGGTCCTGTTGATGCTAACTTCGTTCTCCTTGATGAAATTAATAGATCAAGTGCTAAGACACAGTCAGCTATGCTTGAAGCCATGCAGGAAAGATCAGTAAGTATTGCAGGTCAGGAGCATAAGCTTCCTAAAGTATTTATCGTTATTGCAACTCAGAACCCAGTAGAGCAGGAAGGCACTTACGTACTTGCAGAAGCTCAGCTTGATAGATTCCTTCTTAAGGAAGTTATCGAGTATCCAGATGCTAAGGGTGAAATCGAGATTCTTAACCGTATCGAGAATGATGTATTCTCAGATGTGAAATGCGTGGCATCACTTGAGGATATCATTTACCTTCAGGAACTTTGCAAGAAGGTATATATAGATGAATCAGTTAAGAAGTATATCGTTGATATAGTTCAGGCAACAAGAAGAACAAAGCAGATTCTGGACCCATCACTTTCACAGTATGTATCTATGGGAGCAAGTACAAGAGCTGCTATAGCATTTATGCAGGTTGCTAAGGGTGTTGCCCTTGCTAATGGTAGAGCATATTGTACACCAGATGATGTAAAGATGATGCGCTACGAAGTTCTTAGACACAGAATCGTTCTTAACTATGCTGCATATGCAGATGGAGTTAAGGCTGAAGAAATTATTGATGCAATTATAGGAACAGTACCAACACCATGATTCAGATGAGTAATATTCTGAAGGTTAAAGCTAACCTCAGAAAGTACAAAACAATAAAGACAAACAAAAGCACATCAAGAATCATAGATGGCTCTTATAACTCAGTTTATAAGGGAAGAAGTATGAATTTTGATGAGCTTAGGGATTATGTGCCTGGTGATGAAATCAGGGATATTGACTGGAAGGCTACAGCTCGTAGCCAGAAGGTTCTTGTTCGTCAGTTTATTGCTGAGAAGAAGCACAATATCATGCTTGTTATTGATTCTAACAAGAGGATGCTTGGTCAGACAAGACACGGTATCGATAAGAAGGAAGCAGGACTTATATCTGCAGGCGGACTTGCTTACCTTGTTGGGGGCAACGGAGACTATGTAGGAGCTACCTTCTGTAAGGGAGATGGTCTTGTACAGTACTTCCCGCTTAAGACAGGTATGATCAATATTGAGAATATCCTTGCAAACTATGATTCATCAGTTACAGAAGATAATACTTCCTCTATTCAAAAATGCCTGGAATACCTTATCCATAGAAGTTCCACAAAGATGATTATTGTAATCGTTACAGATCTTTATGGTATATGCAGTATAGATGAAGCTATGCTTAAGCGTCTTGTATTTATGAATGATGTCCTTCTTATTAATGTCAGCGATACAGACACTATGGGTAAGAAGGTATATAACTATACAACTAATTCATACCTTCCGGCATTTATCAGTGAGAGCAAGTCTCTTGCAAGAAGAGAAACATATAACAGAAACCGTATGCAGGAGATGGCAAGAACAAGACTTAATAAGTACGGTATTGCTTCTATTACGGTAGATGATCCAGAGGATATTGATGTTCAGATAGCTTCGCTGTTTGAAATGAGAAAGAGGATGAAAAGCTAAATTTTGCTGCGCAAAATATAGCTGGCACATTTTGCTAAAGCAAAATGAAAAAATTAGGGTTTGCAAACTAATTTTGAGGAAAACATATGGAGACTAGTGTTAAGTTACAAGATGGTTTTTCTTATTCATTATTACCGATTATAGGTTTAATCATTATTATAGTTGCTACAGTTTTAGTAGTTATTATCATGGAAATCATGAAGGCAGCTGAGAAAAAGGCTAAGAAGAAGCCAGTTGTTAAGATTCCATCAGATATAACAACTATAAGAGCTAAGTACTTACTGGCACTTGATAAGGTTAAACTCGATTTTGAAGATGGTAAGATTTCCATAAGAGAAACTTATACTTTAATGAGTAGTATAATCAGAGAATTTATTCATAAGACTACGGGTATCAACGTAAAGAACTATTCTTTACAGGACATAAGAACCCTTGATATGCCTATACTTGAACAGCTCGTTACAGAGTATTATGCACCTGAATTCGCAAGAGAATCAAATGGTGATGTTCAGTTATCTTATGAAAAAACCAGAAAGGCCATGGAAGAATGGAATTAAAATACAACTTTGTATTATACATATGTGTTGGCGTTGTATTATTCCTTATTCTTTTTAGATTTAGAAAGAAGAAGGGATATGCTGATGGTAAGAAGTTATCTTCTCTAGCATTTATCGAGAAGGAATCAACATATAAAACAAGAATGGCTATATTTAAAACTCTTGTTTTCTTTACTAAGACTTTATGTATCATCGCTATCTGTGCCAGTATGGTTCTTATTTCAAGACCATATAAAACACATATAACTACAACAGAAGAGAATAACAGAGATATTATGCTTTGCCTGGATGTATCAACATCAGTTGATGAGCTTAATGAAACTCTCTGCGATACTCTTATTGATACAGTTGAACAGCTTAAGGGTGAGCGATTCGGTATCGTAATATTCAATACCAGCCCGGTAGTTGTATGTCCTCTTACAGATGACTATGAGTATATTATCGAGACTTTAACTACTATAAAGAAGGCTCTTAAGAGTAGAAACAGTTACTTCTTCTCATATGATGATGATGACTGGATGTATCTTTATAACTTCATCTCATCAGGTACTATTACAGGTAATGAGACAAGAGGTTCTTCTCTTATAGGTACTGGTCTTGCGGCAACAGTTAACAACTTTGCGGGACTTGGTGAAGAAGGAGATAACAGAACAAGAGTCGTTATCATCTCAACTGATAATGACGTTATGGGTAACGAAATTATTACTATGCCAGAGGCAGGAGATATTCTTAGAGATAGAAAGATTGTTTGCTATGGTATAGCACCAGATTTTATATATCCAGATGACAGACAGGAGTTCCAAAGAACTGTTGAAGAAACAGGAGGAAAGCTTTTCATCGAAGGTAAGTCTGGTAACGTTGATACTATAGTTTCTGAGATTCAGAAACTTGAAGCAACACAGATTGAGACTAAGAAAGAATATAACGATGTTGAATATCCATTTGTGCCATTTATGGTTCTTTTAGTAGCAGCCAGCACGATGATAGTTCTTGCAAAAATATCTAAGGTATAAAAGGAACGATTATTACTATGATAATAAGACCTATGATCCCTATATGGGTTATGGCTATAATATGCGGCGTACTTCTCATATGTAAGAGAAAAGGCGTATGGCCATATATAAGACAAATAATACTTATACTTTTACTTTTTGCTCTTAACCTAAGGCCACAGCTTGTTAGCCAAAAGAGTGAGGTAAGAGTAGAAAAGACCAATGCTTATGTTGTATTTGCAGTAGATGATACTATAAGTATGCTTGCTCAGGACTACGATGGTTCAAGAACAAGATTATATGGTGTTAACAAGGATTGTTCTAAGATAATAGACGCTGTATACGGAGCTAAGTTCTCTGTTATAACATTTAACAATGAAGCTCAGGTAGTATCACCTGTAACAAGCGATGGTAACTTTGCTAAGTCTACTATAGAGTCAATATATCCTCTTAGTACTTATACAGCGCAGGGTACCAACTTAAGCTTAAGTAAGGATGTAATACTTAAGCATCTTAAGAAGCTTAGAGAAAAAGGTGATGGAAGCATCTGCCTTGTATTTATCAGCGATGGTGAGAATACTAACGGAAAGAAGCTTGAGTCATTTAAAGATGTAGCTAAGTATGTAGACTGCGGTGCAGTTCTTGGATATGGTACTGAAAAAGGTGGCAAGATGTACTACGAGGAGTATGGATACAAGGGCGATTATGTTAAGGATACAAGCTCTTATCCAGAAAAGGATGCTATATCTAAGATAGATGAGAAGAATCTTAAAGCTGTAGCAAAAGATCTTGGTGTTAAGTATTACAACATGAATACTACTAGTACAGACAAGATGATTGAAGATTTAACAGCGAATCTTACTAAGGCAGAAGAAGTAACAGAAGTTGAAGGCTATAAGGACTTATACTATTTCATAGCTATGCCTATAGTTCTTCTCTTAATCATAGAGATGTTACTTCTTAAGAAGAAAACAAGACAGTATTCAAAGTAATAAGGGATAAACTCTAATCTAAAAAGGAGAATGAGCTTATGAAGAGATTTGTAAGTATAGTGTGGTTATTATCACTGCTTGCTCTGGCATACTTTATAGTGATGTATGTAAGCAATGAAAAGTATATAGAGAATATGAATAATGGAGTATACAAGGACAACAATCTTGGAGTTCTTGGATTTACACAGCCTTATGTTGCTCCTTATAATGAAGGTAACAAGTATTATAAGATGGGCGACTACGAAACAGCAATTAAGTACTATAACAAGGCTCTTGAGATGCCACATCCAGAGAGTAAGGACTGTATGATGAGAATCAACAAGGTGCTTTGTTTAGTTGCTCCATACGATGAAGAGTTTATCGAGAACATTAAGCTAGAAGAAATAGATCCAACTATTGAAAAACTTAGAGCAGCAATTGATGTCCTTACTGAAAAGGGCTGCGCTGGAAAAGAAGAAGGCGAAAAGGGTCACAATGATGATGCCCAGCAGCTTAAGGAAGATATAGAAGACCTTATTAAGAAGCTTGAAGATATGAAGAATCAGCAGCAACAGCAGCAGGGCGGTGGTGGTCAGAGTCAGGATCCAAATCAGGACCCTAACCAAGACCCTAACCAGGATCCAAACCAGGACCCTAACCAGGACCCAAACCAAGATCCTAACCAGGATCCAAACCAGGATCCAAACCAGGACCCAAATCAGGATCCTAACCAGAATCAGACTCCTGAGCAGCAACAGCAGCAGGATAAGTTAGACCAGCTTGGTGATCTTCAGAGACAAAGTAATAAAGAACGTAATCAGGAGATAGGTTCTTCAAATTATGACTATAATTACTTTAACGGTGATATTTGGTAAGGAGGGGAAAGGTGGAAGTATCTAGAGAATACCTTATGGATGAATTTCCATATTACATGGGAATAATAAAAGGAAGGGGTTATGCTCTTCCAGAAGATATGAAAGACTGGGAGTTATATGATATCTATGAATCATTAGAAGATGATGAGAAGAAGGATTATATAACATTTATATATGATGGCGATGCGCTGACAGAAGACTTTATCAAGCAGATATTCGACCTTGGTCTTGATAATGAAGCAGCAGCATATGCAATAAAGCTATTTAGAAAAGAGTTCTCGCAGAAAACTGTTGAGGACTTTATTGACTTTGGTATAGATAAGGATTCTCTTAGAATCGTTATGGAGATGTATGATGGGAAACTTGATTTTCCTCGTATTGTAGATGTGGCCAATGCTCTTGAAGATGAAGATATCGTAAAGAGACTGGTTGATAATACTGATGACAAAGCTGACGTTGATGAGATAGAGGACCTTCTTTCTATATTTGATGATAAAATATATGAAGAACTTCTTCCTCATATCAATAGTCTTAATAGTACTGATAAGAAATATATTATTTCTCAGTGGGGATAAGTTTACTTGTTCTTACTGATTGGAGAAGCTGATGGCTTACGATAAAGATTTAGTAGCAGCAAAACTTAGAAGATGGGAAAAGTTCCTTGAGAACTATTCTTTACCATCATGGGATGAGATACCTAACTTTGGTTTATATATGGAGCAGGTAGTTACTCTTTTATATGAGTATGTTGACTATCTTCCTCCAGAGCTTAAGGACGAACAGGTTGTTACTCCTTCAGCAATCAATAACTATGTTAGAACTAAGGTAATGCCTGAACCTGTAAAGAAGAGATATTACAGGATTCATATTGCATATCTTATTATGATTTGTACTCTTAAGCAAACACTATCTATATCACTTATTCAGAAGATTATTCCTACTGGAATAGATGAGTCTGAAGTTAAGAAGATATATTCAGCATATGTATCCAGACATGGATTATCATCGAAAGCATTTATCCATATTGTTAGGTTATTGGGAGCAGATATACTTAACCATGAGGAAGAAAATGAATTCGTAGCAAAGGATACAAGTGATCTTATATTTACCGTTGCATTAATGGGTGGATTTTCTAAATTACTTGCCGACAAACTTATACTACTTGAAGGCAAGGATATTAATAACGGGGGTAGTATAGAAATTGAGCAAGGACCTAAAGACTAATAAAACAACTGAACATGAAGAGGGTTCCTATGTCTTAGAGGATGATATCGAGACTCTTATTGCGGAAATAAACAGCAAAAAACACAGCGATGTGAGTGACGAAGAGGAAGAGGTATTATCTAAAAAAGCCAAGAAAAAGAAAGTTAAAAAAGAGAAGAAATACAAATACTCAAGTCCTAAACGCGTGGTACTTATATGCCTTATAAGTGTTGTTGTAGTTTTAGGACTTACTTTATTTGCATTTAAAAAGTACTTCCATATAGAGGATAAACTGCAGCCCGGTGACGTATTTAGGGAACAGGTTGAAACTGTAGTTAAAAAGTATAGTCAGGAACCACTTGAGTATGCTAAGGAATATCTGGATGAAGTAACTGCAACTAATACTATTCTAGAGGTTGACTTTATCGACGTTGGTCAGGGGGATAGCATCCTTATTCAATGTGAAGGAGAGACTATGTTAATTGACGCCTCCCTTGATGAGTATGGTACATATATACAGAACTATCTTCTTAAAAAGGGAATACATCAGCTTGATTATGTGATTATCACTCACTATGACTGGGACCATGTAGGTGGTATGGATGTTATATTGCAGAAGTTCGACTGTATCAATGTATTCCTGCCTCCTTATGTAACAGATACAAAGTCTTATAGGGATGTACTTTTATCTATGAGTGCTAAAAACTACAGAGGTAAGGAACCTCTTCCTGGAACTACATTTAAACTAGGAGATGCCAATGTTCAGATTATAGGTCCAACAAGTTATAAGACTGACAACGAGAATGACTTATCTACTATAGTTATGGTATATCATGGAGATAACAGGTTCTTATTTACTGGGGATGCTGAATATGATGAAGAGCAGTCTCTTATTAATGGAAATTATGATTTATCTGCCGATGTTTTAAAACTTGGGCATCATGGAAGTAAAACATCATCCTGCGAAGAATTTTTACAGGCTGTGAATCCTGAATATGCAGTTATATCATGCGGACAGGATAATCCATATGGTCACCCTCATGAGTCAACTCTTGAAAGACTTAAGAGGCTTAATATTAAGGTGTTTAGAACTGACGAACAGGGAGCAGTTGTAGCTGTATCTAACGGTCAGGATATATTCTGGAATACAGAACCATCAACAACCTGGAAACCAGGTGTAAAACCTGATAAATCAAAGGGTAAGAAGAGTAAATAATATAGATTATAAATATGGAAAGACAATACGTATGTATAGACCTAAAATCTTTCTATGCTTCTGTAGAATGCGTTGAAAGAGGTCTTGATCCATTTACTACAAATCTGGTAGTGGCGGATCCAGAAAGAACAGAAAAAACCATATGTCTTGCTATAACACCTGCAATGAAAGCTCTAGGGGTTCACAACAGATGCAGGGTCTTTGAAATTCCTAAGAATATTGAATATATAATGGCTCCTCCAAGGATGCAGTTATATCTAGATTATTCAGCTAATATATACAGTATATATCTTAAATATATTTCCAAAGATGACATCCATGTCTATTCTGTAGATGAAGTATTTATGGATGTTACTGAGTATCTGGCTCTTTATGGTATGACGGCCAAGGAACTGGGAATAAGGATTATGGAGGATATATTTGAAACTACAGGTGTAACAGCTACCTGCGGTATAGGTACTAACATGTACCTTGCCAAGATTGCACTGGATATTATGGCTAAGCGTGTAGAAGACCATATAGGTATTCTGGACGAAGAGTCTTATAGAAAACATCTTGGTAATCATAGACCGCTTACAGATTTTTGGAGAGTTGGACCAGGAACTGTAAGGAAGCTTGAAACACTTGGCTTATATACTATGAATGACATAGCTGAGGCCGATGAAGATATGCTTTATAGGGCATTTGGCATAGATGCGGAGCTTCTTATAGACCACGCTAAGGGTATCGAGACAACTCTTATGTCTGATATAAAGAACTACCATACAAGGTCCAGTTCTATATCAAGCGGACAGGTACTTGCCAACGATTATAGCTATGAAGACGGCTGTCTTATAGTTAAAGAGATGACTGAGCTCTTATGCCTTGATTTGGTGGAAAGAGGGATAGTTACCAAGAATATAAGCTTATATATTGGTTATTCTAAAACTACACCGGCTCCATCATCAAATAAGGCTATGTCTCTTTTTTCACATACCAGTTCATCAAGAGTTATTCTTGAGGCTATGGAGAAGTTATACTGGGTTACTGCAGTGCCAGGGCTTATGATTAAGAGAATTAATATCTCTTTTAATGAGTGTATAAGCGAAGAGAATATTCAGTACGATTTATTTACTGATCCAGAGGAATCCGAAAAAGAAAGAAATCTTATGCGTGCCATGAATTCCATGAAGAAGAAGTATGGTAAGAATGCCATATTAAAGGGTATGAACCTGGAAAAGGGTGGTACAACAATAGAGCGTAACAGACAGATAGGCGGACATAGAAGTGGCAGCTAGTAGTTTTTCTAACAAAAGAAGCAAGATGAAAAGAAGCGAACGGGCCAAACAGTTTATGCCATTTGCAGCCCTTAAGGGCTATGAAGAAGCACTTAGGAAGAAAGAGCATAAAGTTGTTAATATGCCGACGCTTACTGAAGATATGAAAGATGAGCTTGACTATGCATTTTCCAAGATAGAGAAGAATGATATAGCACGAATAGTTTATATTTCAGACGATGAATGCCTGGAAATTCATGGGATGATTTCAAGGGTAGATTTTGATTCAAGAATCTTAAAGGTTGTAAATACTAAGATACCATTTGAGGATATACTTAGGTTAGAGATTGATAGATAGGTATAGGGGGATATATGGACGTAAACAGACTTATAAAAGTTGATACAATCAGAGAATTCTTCAAGATAGAAGAAGGGGAGCCGCTTAATGAAGGAACAAGGGCTCTTCTTGAAGCTATGGAAGAAGTAAAGTTTAATCCGGGAGATAAGATTGTCTGCTACGGAGACGGGGCTGACGCTGGTATGTTTATTATCTTAGAAGGTCAGGCTGAGGTTCTTAGCAGAGAAGGTGCTCATATTAATGAGATGAATCCTGGAGACTTTATTGGAGAGGTTGCTCTTATTAATGACGGTAAGCGTATGGCTACTGTTGTGGCAACAAGTTCTATGACATGCGCCAATATATCTAAGGAACTTTTTGAAAAAATTGCTGATGCTAACAGAAAGATATACGCTTCATTTATGTATATGCTTTATACAAGAACTACCAAGCTTGTTACTGAGCAGCAGAAGATTAAGTCAGAGCTTGATGTAGCTACCAAAATACAGTCAAGTTTGCTTGAACATGACTTCTCAAGATTTAATAGCCTGCCTGATGTGCATATAGGTGCATTTATGAAGACAGCTAAGGAAGTTGGAGGCGACTTCTATGATGTGTTTATGATAGATGATAAGCATATGTGCTTCCTTATAGCTGATGTATCTGGAAAGTCTGTTCCAGGAGCTATGTTTATGATGATGTCTAAGACACACATTAAGAACTATGCTTCTCTTGGTATGCCTCTTGATGAAGTAGTTTACAGAGTGAACGAAAGACTTTGTGAGAATAACATGGCAAATATGTTTGTAACCTTGTTTGTATGTACTCTTGATCTTGAAACAGGTATAGTTTCATATGTTGATGCAGGTCATAACCTTCCATATATATCTAAGGCTGGAGAAGAGTTTAAGATGCTTTCCTGTGAGGCAAACTTAGTTGTTGGTATGATGGAGGATATGCCTTATAAGCTTCAGACACTTGAGCTTAAGAAAGGGGACAGAATCTTCTTCTATACAGATGGTGTTACAGAGGCTATGAATAAGAAGGATGAATTCTATACTGAAAGAAGACTTGAAGAGGCTCTTAATTCTATAGATAAGAACTTATCACCAGAAGAGTTCCTTGAGGAGAATTACAGAAGAGTAGAAGAGTTTACAGAAGGTGCAGAGCAGTCAGATGATATAACGATGTTGTATCTTGCTAGATAGGGGAATAGCAATATGCCACGTATACATATAATTCCAGAATTAAATAATATAGAAGAGTATTTAGTATTTGCTAAAGATAATGGGCTGGCATTTGAATACAATGAGTTCTTTATGCCGGATGTTATTAGTAGTAAAGATAAGGTTAATGAGATTGTTTCTGAATATAAGAAACATGAACTGCCTGAAGGCTCAACCTTACACGGTGCCTTCTTTGATGTAACTGTATTTAGCTCTGACCCTGATATAAGAGAAGTATCTAGAAAAAGAGTTATAGACAGTATGGAAGCTGCACGAAGCATAGGGGCTAAGGGAGTTGTATTCCATACAAACTATATGCCAGGCTTTCTTAATAAGCCATACAGAGATGGCTGGGTTAATGGCAATGCAGAATTCTTTGGAGAAGTTCTTGAGAAATATAAAGACTTATCATTATATATGGAGAACATGTTTGATGTAGATCCAGAACTTCTGACAAGGGTGTCAGAAAAACTATCTTCATATGATAATTATGGTGTATGTTTTGATTATGCTCATGCAAGTCTTGGTACTGCATCTATGGATGACTGGGTTACAAGCCTGGCACCATATGTTAAGCATGTACATATTAATGATAATGATAAGGTGGAGGACCTCCACCTTGCACTAGGGGATGGGATATTAGATTATCAGGCATTTGCAGAGTATTATAAGAAGTATATGAAGGGTGCAAGTATACTTCTTGAGATGAAAGGTCTGGAAAAACAGAAAAAAAGCCTTGAAAAAGTTCTTGACATGGGACTTGACAAGTGATAAATTATCAAAGTACGAACAAAGCAGAGTATCCACTCTCACCCAGCGACAATCGCGTTTCTGGTGTTAATATTATAAATAAACTTATTTAATAGATAGGTCTTATATAATATGTGGATAGTTATGCTATCCACTTTTTTTATTCATTTTTTGGAGGATAAAACAATTAGCGATTTACTTATCAATGAACAAATTAGAGAAAAAGAAGTAAGAGTTATTGGCAAGGACGGCGAGCAGCTTGGTATTATGTCAGCAGCTCAGGCACAGAAACTTGCAGATGATGCAGAAGTTGATCTTGTAATGATCGCTCCTACAGCAAAGCCACCTGTATGCAGAATCGTTGATTACGGAAAGTTCCGTTATGAGCAGATGCGTAAGGAAAAGGAAGCTAGAAAGAAGCAGAAGATTGTTGAGCTTAAGGAAATCAGACTTTCACCAAATATCGAATCTAATGACCTTAACACAAAGATATCTGCAGCTAAGAAGTTCATTGGCAAAGGCGATAAAGTAAAGGTTACTCTTAGATTTAGAGGACGTGAGATGGCTCACATGGCTTCAAGCAAACATATTCTTGATGATTTTGCTGCAGCACTTGAAGATGTAGCAGTAGTTGAGAAGCCAGCTAAGGTTGAAGGAAGAAGCATGACACTCGTTCTTGCTGAAAAGAAGAATTAATTAGTTGTTTATAATTACATTATAAAAGATAGAGAACTATATAATAGGAGGAAAACAAAATGCCAAAAATGAAAACTAACAGATCAGCAGCTAAGCGTTTTAAGAAGACTGGATCTGGAAAATTAACAAGAAACAAAGCTTATAAGAGACATATCTTAACAAAGAAGTCTACAAAGAGAAAACGTGCTCTTAGACAGGATGTTGTAGTTGATTCAACAAACGTAAAGAACATGAAGAAGATTTTACCTTACATTTAATAGGATTGGAGGAGATATAAATGGCTAGAATTAAAGGCGGAGCTAACGCTAAAAAGAAACATAATAGAGTATTAAAGCTTGCTAAAGGATACAGAGGAGCTAGAAGTAACCAGTATCGTGTCGCTAAACAGTCTGTAATGAGAGCTCTTACATCCGCTTATGCAGGTAGAAAAGAGAGAAAGCGTCAGTTCAGACAGCTTTGGATTGCACGTATCAATGCAGCAGCTAGAATGAACGGTCTTTCATACAGCAAGTTCATGTATGGTCTTAAGCTTGCAGAGGTTGATATCAACCGTAAGATGCTTGCTGACCTTGCAGTTAACGATGCAGAAGGCTTCAAGGCACTTGCAGAAGTTGCAAAGTCTAAGATTGCATAATTTAGATCTATATAAGATAATTAAAAGCGGAGCTTATGGCTCCGCTTTTTTTAATACATTGGCGCTGCACGCTAAGGCATATAGTCCTGATTGTTAGACCACATGCCATCGCGCTTAGTTATATAATTCATTGAAAGGGTGTAAGTGAAATGGCAGTACTGGAGAAGATTGAGCCTAAGAGGGTGTTTCATTATTTTGAGGAGATATGTGGGATACCTCATGGGTCGTATAATGTTGATAAGATAAGTGATTATCTGATGGGCTTTGCTAAGGAGCAGGGGCTTAGATATGTTCAGGATGAATATAAGAATGTAATTATATATAAAGAGGCAAGTAAGGGATATGAAGAGGCACCGACTCTGATTATTCAGGGGCATATGGATATGGTTGCTGTTAAGGAAGATTCTTGCAGCAAGGATATGGCGGTGGAAGGTCTTGATTTGGAGACTGATGGTAAGTTTGTGTTTGCTAAAGGAACTTCCCTTGGTGGTGATGACGGTATAGCTGTTGCATATGCACTTGCTATTTTAGAAGATGATTCTATAGAGCATCCGGCACTGGAAGTGCTTATAACTACTAACGAAGAAGTTGGTATGGATGGGGCTATTGGTGTTGATTCTGGATTATTTAAGGGGAAGATGCTTCTTAATATTGATTCAGAGGAAGAAGGAGTTCTTACTGTTGGTTGTGCTGGTGGCACTAGATTAGATGCTTCGTATAAGCTTGATAGAGTAGATGTGGATGGTAAGGTTGTTAGTATTACTGTACAGGGACTAACAGGTGGTCATTCAGGAACATCTATCTACAAGGAGAATGCAAATTCTAACGTACTTATGGGAAGAATTCTTGGGAGGGTTGGAGAAGGACAGGATGTTTACATCGTTAGTATAGATGGCGGTGATAAGACCAATGCTATATCAAAGAAGACTAAGGCTGTAATTAAGGTTAAAGATGCTAACAAGGCTAAGGAAGCTGTTGATAGTCTGGCTAAGGTATTAAAAGACGAGTACAGGGTTACAGACCCAGGGTTAGAAGTTAGCTTTGAAACGGTGGACCATGGCGAGGAAGGCAATTCCAAAACTGTGGGGCTGAATGAAGGTGATGGTTCCAAGGTGATGGGGCAGGCTGCCTGCGGGGATTCTAAAACAGCGAGCCTTAACATATCAAATCGCATCATCGATTTACTTATAGCTGAGCCTGATGGAGTTATAGGTCACAATCAGGATGACCCATCAAAGGTTGAAACCTCTCTTAATATAGGTATAGTTGAAACAGTAGATGATACATTTTCAGCTAAGTATGAGATTAGAAGTTCAGTTCATTCAAAGATGGAGATGATAGTTTCCAAGGTAAGAACTATAGCCGAGGGACTTGGTGCTACTGTGACAGAAGTGTCATCTTATCCGGAATGGGAGATTAATACTAATTCCAAGCTTCAAAAGGTTATGACTAAGGTCTACGAAGAGATGTATGGTAAGAAGCCGGAAGTAGAACTTGTTCACGCAGGCCTGGAATGTGCTGTACTTGCAAAGAAGATAGATGGTTTTGACGGCGTATCCATAGGTCCTGATATACACGATATTCATACATTTAACGAGAAACTTGATATCGAAAGTACGGCAAGATGCTATGATTACGTACTGAATATACTAAAAGAACTTAAAAACATATAATTAGACTGAACTTGCGAGGAACACATGTTAATGACTTAGTTAACATGTGTTCTTGTGATTTTAGGATAAAAATGTTAAAATATATGCGTTATGTTTATAAATGGGGCATATATATGCTTATGATAATTGGAGGTTAATGATGGCTTTTTTTGAGAAGGTTGGGGAACAGTTTCAGAGTTCTATTAATTCAGTTTCAGCAAAGACAAAGAATGCTATGGAGGCTAGTACTTTAAGCTCACAGCTTAAGATTAATGAGGATAGTCTTAAGAAGGCTTATGCAGAGCTTGGAAGAGCATTCTTCGATAAAAATAAAGATAACATACCTGCAGAGTATGAAAAGCAGTTCGCAGATATTGCTAAGGCTAAGGCTGACGTAAAGGAAACAGGTGACAGACTTAGAGCAGTTAAGAAGATTAAAGTTTGTTGTTCATGTGCAGCTGAGATTGGACTTGGTGTAAAGTTCTGCCCTAAGTGTGGTGCAGAGAATGAAGTAATTGAAGAAGCAATTATTGACACACCTGCCAATGTTGGAAAGTGCCCAAGCTGCGGCGCTAAGTTAAAACCAGGCGCTATGTTTTGCAATGCCTGCGGTACTAAGGTTAAATAACTGGGAGGCTAGTTTTGAGTAAGAAAACTATAAGCACCATACTAAATGCTATAATGGCGGTCCTGACAATAGGTATAGTTGTACTGGTTGTACTTATTGCTAAGAGAGGACCTAAGCCAACAGTTACTGAAGAGGATCTTACTAATGTAGTTGTTAGTAACAACGAAACAGAGATTCCAACAGCTATATCAGAGAATAAGATAGATATGGAACCTGATATTGTATGCTCGCCAGATAAATCATCTACAAGTGTTAATGTTAGAAGCGGTGCGGGTACAGACTATGAACGTATAGGTTCAGCTTATCCTGACTTTGAATATGTTGTTCTTTCTATTAAAGATAATGGATGGACTGAGATAGAATACGATGACGGTAATGGCTTTATATCCAGTGATTATCTGTCATATCAGTATAGATACGAACTTGGTGATGGTACATATACATATGAACCAATCACAGATTCTATCGAAGGATATAAAAAGAGTAACTAATATAAGAGGTCGCACATAGCGGCCTCTTTTGGAGGCATAACATAGATGAACTACGGAAGAAGAGGCGTTAGAAAAAAACAACGCGAACTTAATTCTAAAGGAATAAAGATGCGCAAGATGCTTATGATAACATTTCTCAAAGCATTTCTTGTGGTTGCTATAACCTTTATCTTAATGGCAGGTTGTTTTGGTATAGGTATGTTTAAGGGTATCCTTGACACAGCACCAGATATTAACGCAATCGATGTAGCACCATCTGGCTACGCAACAGTCGTATATGATATTGAAGGTCATGAGATGACTAAGCTTGTAGCTGAAAACTCTAACAGAACCTATGTAACTATGGATAAGATTCCAGCAAATCTTGCCAATGCATTTGTTGCTATAGAGGATGAAAGATTCTACGAACATAATGGTATCGATATTCAGGGTATCATGCGTGCCGGTGTAGTAGCAGTAACTTCTAAAGATCTGTCACAGGGTGCATCTACTATTACTCAGCAGCTTATTAAGAATAATGTATTTGATAACTGGGTTAATGAGTCTTCAAATATGGAGCGTATCAAGCGTAAGGTTCAGGAACAGTACCTTGCAATTAACCTTGAGAAGAAGATGGATAAGTCTCAGATTCTTGAGCTTTACATGAATACTATCAACCTTGGTCAGAATACGCTTGGTGTACAGGCTGCATCTCTTAGATATTTCAACAAGCCGGTATATGAGCTTAACTTATCAGAGTGTGCTGTTATAGCAGGTATCACACAGAATCCTCATAAGTACAATCCAATTACTCACCCAGAGGACAATGCTAAGAGACGTAAGAAAGTACTTAAGAAGATGCTTGAGCATGGCTTTATTACCAAGGAAGAACATGATGAAGCTCTTGCAGATGATGTATATGCACGTATTCAGACTGCCAATGTTCAGACAAGTTCAACATCAGTATATTCATACTTTGTAGATGAAGTTATCGAGCAGGCTGCTGAAGATTTAACAGAGAAGTATATCAACGAGGGATATACAGAAACACAGGCAAAAACACAGGCTTACAACTTAATTTATTCTGGTGGTCTTAGTATATATACAACTATGGATCCACAGATTCAGTCTATACTTGATGAAATCTACTCAGATGAAAGTAACTATCCTGAGAACGTGGACTGGTATCTTAACTATCAGCTTACTGTCTTAAAGGCAGATGGAAGCCTAGAAAACTATTCTACTGAGATGTTCAAGGCTTTCTTTAAAGAAAGTAATCCTAAGTACAATCTTTTATATTCATCTCAGGAAGATGCATATGAAGATATAAGAACATACTGCGATGCTGTGCTTGAAGATGGCGATGAGATTCAGGCAGAGAATATCTCACTTACACCTCAGCCACAGGTATCTATTACAGTTGAACAGCAGTCTACAGGATACGTAGTTGCTCTTATAGGTGGACGTGGTGTTAAGGAATCATCAAGATCACTTAACCGTGCAACTAATACTACAAGACAGCCTGGTTCTACATTCAAGGTTGTTTCAACATATGCACCAGCACTTGATAGTGCAGGACTTACACTTGCTTCTGTATTTGTAGATAAGCCATTCAACTATAGTAATGGTCGTCCTGTTTCTAACTGGTACGGCGGAGCATACAGAGGTATCTGTAGTATTAGATATGCCATAGAGCAGTCGCTTAATATTATTACAGTTAAAACACTTACACTTATTACACCACAGCTTGGTTATGATTACCTTCAGAGTTTTGGTTTTACAACTCTTGTTGACAGAAGAGTAGAATCAGATGGTTCTGTTCATTCAGATATTCAGCAGGCCCTTGCTCTTGGTGGTGTAACTGATGGTGTTACTAATATGGAACTCAATGCTGCCTACGCTACAATAGCTAACGGCGGTGTATATATGGAACCTATTCTTTACACAAAGATTGTAGACCATGATGGTAACGTACTTATTGATAATACTCAGGAACAGGAATCTCACCGAGTAATTAAGGAAACTACAGCATTCCTCTTAACAGATGCTATGGTTGACGTTGTTACTAAGGGTACTGGTGCCAGCGTAAGATTCGATAATATGTCTATAGCTGGTAAGACAGGTACAACATCTGATTATAAGGATGTTTGGTTTGCTGGTTATACACCATACTATACATGTACTACATGGACAGGATATGACAACAATGTCAGTCTTAAAGATTCTACTTCAAAGAACCTTTCAAAGACTATGTGGCGTAAGGTTATGTCAAGGATTCATGAAGGAAAAGAAAATCAGAAGTTTGAGGTGCCGGATGGAATAACAACCTGCACGGTATGTTCTAAATCAGGAAAGTTACCTATATCAGGAGTCTGCGATGGACACCTAAAGACTGAGTACTTCGCAGAAGGAACTGTGCCAACAGAGCAGTGCGACGTGCATTATTCTGGTATGGTATGTCTCTACAGTGGCAAATGCGCTACGGAGAACTGTCCATTTAAGGTTCAGGGAACTCTGGAACTTACACCGACAGAGGATTTGGCCCTGTCTAGTGGTTCGACCTACAGAGATTCTAACGGTAACCTCATAACATCAAGGGTTAATAATAACTGTCCTCATGATGATGCCTTCTTCGCTGATCCAAACCATTCATTGGTACTACAGCAACAGGCGGCAGAACTGCTGGCAAACTATGGAATAGCATTCTCGGTAGAGGGTTATTAATAGCTATATGGCTGATTATAAGATATTACTTGAAGAAGCAACTGGAGAAATCATCGAGAAGAAATCAAGGTTTATTGCCTATATAAAACCTGTTTCTAATGAAGATGAAGCCTCACAGTTTATTGAAGCAATAAGAAAGAAACACTACGATGCAAGGCATAACTGCTCAGCATTTGTAATAGGAGATAATAATGAAATCTCCAGATGCAGCGATGATGGGGAACCGTCAGGAACTGCTGGAAGACCTATGCTTGAGGTGCTTACCAAAGAGGGCTACCACAATGTATGCGCTGTGGTAACAAGATACTTTGGAGGTGTACTTCTTGGAACTGGCGGTCTTATTAGAGCTTATCAGGGGTCTCTTAAAGAAGGCCTGGATAATGCCAAGAAGGCCAAGGTAATAGAAGGCATAAGACAGCATATAACAGTGTCTTATAATGACATAGGTAAGATACTTAATTCATCCAAAGAAGATGGATATATTCTTGAAAACGTGGAGTACGGGGAGAATATAGCATTTGACCTGATTACTGAGAAAGAGGCTTACGACAAGGCTTTCAAGGATATAACTAATATTACTAATGGTCAGGCTAAGGCTGATGAGCCGGTGCTTGATAAAATAATAATTAATATCTAAGTGCTACTTAGACTATAGGGAGGTGATTTTAATGGACCGAAAACAGAATAATGAAGACCCCTACAACTCGGAAATTAAAATCACAGAATATAGTGGAGGTAGTTCATGGAAGAAGAATTTTCTTTAATTAAAGAACTAATTGATACAAAGCAGTATACAAAGCTTCGTCAGGAATTTGCAGAGATGAATGATGCGGATATCGCAGCATTTTTGGAAAATATTGATGAAGAAGAAACTATGCTTAAGATATTTAGAATCCTTCCAAAGTCTATGGCTGCGGACGTTTTCTCATATCTTGAAATTGAGAACCAGCACAGCATCATTACACACCTTTCTGATAAGGAAGCTGCAGCAATCATCGATAACCTGATGGCCGATGATGCTACTGACCTTTTAGAGGAGATGCCTGCTAATATTGTTAAAAAATTACTGGCCAATGCCAGCCCGGAAACAAGACACGATATAAACCATCTTCTTAGATATCCAGAGGATAGCGCCGGAAGCGTTATGACTGTGGAGTATGTAGACTTAAAAGAAGATCTTACAGTTGATCAGGCTATTGAGCGTATTAAGAAGATCGGTATCGACTCAGAAACAATTAATATATGTTATGTCTTAGATAACAGCAGAACACTTCTTGGTACTGTTGCCATAAGATATCTTCTTTTATACGATGGAGACCAGAAGATTGGGGACATCATGCATGAGAATGTTGTATCTCTCCATACCCTGATGGACCAGGAAGAGGTTGCTAAGACATTCCAGAAATACGACTTTACATCCATGCCGGTAGTTGATAATGAGAACAGACTTGTTGGTATCATCACCGTCGATGACGTTGTGGATATCATGGAAGAAGAGGCTACCGAGGATATGGAAAAGATGGCCGCTATTATGCCATCAGATAAGCCTTATCTTAAAACAGGAATATTTGCAACATGGGCACAACGTATGCCATGGCTTCTCTTACTTATGATATCTGCCACATTTACCGGAAGTATCATATCAAGCTTCGAGGACGCACTTGCTATTATGCCTGTACTTGTTGCCTATATACCTATGCTTATGGATACAGGTGGTAATGCCGGCGGACAGGCTTCCGTTACTATTATCCGTGGTCTTTCGCTTAACGAGATTGAACTTAAGGATATATTCAAGGTTGTATGGAAGGAAATCCGAGTTGCATTCTTATGCGGTAGCGCGCTAGCAGCAGCGAACTTTGTAAAGCTTATGTTATTTGACAGAGTAACATTGCCAGTTGCCATAGCAGTATGCTTAACACTTTTCTGCGCAGTTCTTATAGCTAAGATTATAGGTTGTACACTTCCTATATTTGCACAGAGGATGGGCTTTGACCCTGCAGTTATGGCTAGTCCATTTATTACAACTATCGTAGATGCACTGTCGCTTTTGGTTTATTTTGCTATAGCTACTGCAGTACTTGGAATACATGTATAACTAATATGGATGGTTTATAAGGACTATCTGACACTGGTTTAAGATATTAAGGGGATAATTACTGAAAGGAATAGGAATTAATGAGTATAGCAGATAACATTTTTATTGATATGTGTAAGGATATACTTGAGAATGGTACATCCACAGAAGGAGAAAAGGTTAGACCACACTGGCCTGACGGAACTCCTGCATATACTATAAAGAAGTTTGGTGTTGTTAACAGATATGACCTTAGAAAAGAGTTTCCGCTTATAACTCTTAGAAAGACCGCTCTTAAGAGTGCTACAGATGAACTTCTCTGGATATGGCAGAAGAAGTCTAACAATATTCATGACCTTAACTCTCATATTTGGGATGAATGGGCAGATGAGAAGGGTTCAATCGGTAAGGCATATGGTTATCAGCTTGGTGTAAAGCACCAGTACAAAGAAGGTATGATGGACCAGGTTGACAGAGTAATCTACGACCTTAAGAATAATCCATTCTCTAGAAGAATTATGACTAACCTTTATAATCACCATGATTTATCTGAGATGGCTCTTTACCCATGTGCTTACAGTGTGACATTCAACGTTACACAAAGACCAGGTGAGGATAAGCTTACACTTAATGCTATTCTTAACCAGAGATCCCAGGATGTACTTGCTGCTAATAACTGGAACGTGGCTCAGTATGCTGTTCTTGTTCATATGTTAGCTCAGTGCTGCGATATGAATGTTGGTGAGCTTGTACATGTTATTGCTGATGCTCATATATATGACAGACACGTAGATATAATTAAGGAATTAATTACAAGACCTACATATGATGCTCCAACATTCTGGTTAAATCCAGAGATAAAGGACTTCTACAAGTTTACAAAGGATGATGTAAGAGTAGATAACTATATTACAGGTGAGCAGGTTAAGGATATTCCTATAGCTATATAATGAAAGTTCTGTTTATGAACTAATTTTATCAGGTATAAGAACTAGAAAGGTAAGATATGAAGATAGTAGTTGCAGTAGATAATAACTGGGCAATTGGTAATAAGAATCAGCTTCTTGTAAGTATTCCTAATGACCATAAGAATTTTAGAAGACTTACAATAGGCAAGGTTGTTGTTCTTGGAAGAAAGACGCTTGAGACATTTCCTCAGGGACAGCCACTTAGTGGCAGAACTAATATTATCCTATCCAGAGACGAAAACTACAAGGCAGGAGATGCAATAATAGTTCACTCTGTGGACGAACTTCTTGAAAAAGTTAAAGCTTATAATTCTGATGATGTATATATCATCGGCGGAGATAGTATATATAAACAGTTTCTTCCATATTGTGATGAAGCTATTGTTACAAAGGTTGATCATGAGTATGAAGCAGATGCCTACTTCCCTAACTTAGATGAAGACAGTGCTTGGAAGATAATAGATGAAAGTGACGACGAAACATACTTTGATCTTGATTATAAGTTTGTAACATATAAGAAAAAATAAGCAGACATAGGGGCAATTAAGAATAATTAAGCCATAGTATTGAAGGAATACAGATTTGAAAGAAGTAATCAATAATTTTATTGAATTTTTATTTACTGATGTTAAGGACAAGAATGAGACTAAGGAGCTTGCAGTGCTTCTTAGACTTACATGTCTTATATTTTCGGTTTACTACTTTATAGTTGCTATATCTATAGCATTTATCCAGCACTATTATTTAAGCCTGGCGCTGGTTTTTGCTATAGGTTTATTGGTTGGAGCATTTATCTTAACATATGAGAATAAGACCTTCTTAGGGCTGGTGCTGCTAAATCTTGTCATAATTGTATTTTCAACTTTACTTGCTATCAATGTTGGATTTGAGATGGACTTTCATATAGCCATCTTCCTTAATATTTTGATCATATATTTCAACAAATCAGAGCATATGCATCTTAAGAGATTTTATACAGTATTTATCTGTACATATCTTATGGTGCTTACACAGTTTTGTGATTATTATATCAATGTAGATGTTCCATGGGGATTCTCCAGAATCTTTATCAGATCGCTTAATATGGTTCTTATGGCTTGCTGTATTGGATGTATTGCTTATTCATTCTGTACTAAGTTTAACCAGGCTGAAGATAAGCTTAGAAGTATTAATGAGAATCTTGAAAGAATCGCTAACTTAGATCCACTTACTCAGCTTTCAAACAGACATCATATGAATGAATATCTTAGAAATGTTATTTTTGAGCATAACAGAAGCGGCAAGACATTTTCTATAGCAATTGGTGATATTGACTTCTTTAAGAAGGTTAATGATACGTACGGCCATGAGGCTGGTGACTATGTTCTTAAGAGCGTGGCAGCTGAGTTCCAAAACCATATGAAGGGAATCGGCCATGTTGCAAGATGGGGCGGTGAAGAGTTCCTCTTTGCATTTGAAGGTATGGATGCCCAAACGGCATACACCTCACTTGATGCGCTTAGACAGAAGCTTGAGAGAAAGCAGCTAAGATTTAAAGAGTTTGATTTTAGTATAACTATGACATACGGTCTTGAAGAATTTAACGACAGAATGGGTATAGAAGCTACTATTAACAGAGCTGATGGTAAGCTTTATAAGGGTAAACAATCCGGTAGAAACAGAGTCGTTTTTTAAAAAGGCGTATTTATAAGGGTTTCTTGACATGAAAATGTCATAAGAGTATTATAAAAAAATAATTTTTACTAATTTTATTAAGTAAACGAAAGGAAGTCGAAAAGATGGAAAAGAAAAACATTGATTGGGCAAGCATCGGTTTTGGTTATATGCCAACTGATAAGCGTTATGTATCCTTATATAAGGATGGAGCATGGGACCAGGGCGCACTGGTGGATGACCCTAATATCGTGCTCAATGAATGTGCCTGTGTACTTCAGTATGCTCAGACATGTTTCGAAGGACTTAAAGCTTATACTACAGAAGATGGCAGAACAGTATGTTTCAGACCAGATCTTAATGCTGAAAGAATGTATGATACTGCAAAGAGACTTGAGATGCCACCATTCCCTAAGGAAAGATTTGTTGAGGCTGTAAAGCAGGTTATTAAAGCTAATGAAGCTTGGGTACCTCCATATGGTAGCGGTGCTACACTTTACCTTCGTCCATATATGTTTGGTTCTAACGCTGTTATCGGTGTTAAGCCAGCAGATGAATATCAGTTTAGAATTCTTACAACACCAGTTGGTCCTTATTTCAAGGGCGGTGTTAAGCCTATTACTTTATGCGTATCTGATTTTGATAGAGCAGCACCTCACGGAACTGGTCATATCAAGGCAGGTCTTAACTATGCAATGAGCCTTCATCCAATTGTTGAAGCTCACAAGGCTGGTTTTGATGAGAATATGTATCTTGATGCAGCTACTCGTACTAAGGTTGAAGAGACAGGTGGAGCTAACTTCCTCTTTGTTACAAAGGATAATAAGGTTGTTACACCTAAGTCTAATTCTATCCTTCCATCAATCACAAGACGATCTCTTATGGTTGTTGCTAAGGAATACCTTGGACTTGAAGTTGAAGAAAGAGAAGTATACTTCGATGAAGTTAAAGACTTCGCAGAATGTGGTCTTTGCGGTACAGCTGCAGTTATATCTCCAGTTGGTAAGATTGTTGATCACGGTAAGGAAATCTGCTTCCCAAGCGGTATGACAGAGATGGGACCTACAATCAGCAAGCTTCGTGATACTTTAACAGGAATTCAGATGGGTAAGATTGAAGGCCCAGAAGGATGGATTGTAGAGATTTAATATGAAGCAAACTAGAGATGACGTAAGAAATGTTGCCATTATTGCCCACGTAGACCACGGCAAGACAACACTTGTAGATGAATTATTAAAGCAGAGCGGTGTATTTAGAGAGAATCAGGAAGTGGCTGAAAGAGTCATGGACTCTAACGATATCGAAAGAGAACGTGGAATCACTATTCTTTCTAAGAACACTGCAGTAAGTTATAAAGGAACAAAGATTAACATTATCGATACACCTGGACACGCAGACTTCGGCGGCGAAGTAGAGCGAGTTCTTAAGATGGTTAATGGTGTTATTCTTGTAGTTGATGCATTTGAGGGCGCTATGCCTCAGACAAGATTCGTACTCCAGAAAGCTCTTGAGATGAAACTTGCCGTTATAGTATGTATCAACAAAATCGACAGACCTGAGGCTAGACCTAAGGAAGTTATCGATGAAGTACTTGAGCTCTTTATAGATCTTGATGCGGACGAAGAACAGCTTGACTGTCCATTCGTATTTGCTTCTGCTAAGCAGGGTATAGCATCACTTGACCTTGATAAGCCAGGTACAGATATGATGCCACTTTTTGATACTATACTTGACTATATACCTGCTCCAGAGGGTGACCCAGATGCAGGTACTCAGATTCTTATTTCTACTATCGACTATAACGAATACGTTGGTCGTATTGGTTGTGGTAAGGTTGAGAACGGTAGCATCAAGGTTAACCAGGATGTTGTAATTGTCAATGCTCACGACCCTGAGAAGAATAAGAAGGTTAAGGTTAGTAAGTTATACGAATATGATGGACTTGCTAAGGTAGAGGTTAAGGAAGCTTCTATCGGTTCTATAGTTGCAATCTCAGGTATTGCTGATATTCATATCGGAGATACTTTATGTGCTGTAGATAATGTAGAGCCTATACCTTTCCAAAAGATATCAGAGCCTACTATAGCTATGAACTTCATCGTTAATGACTCGCCACTTGCAGGTCAGGAGGGTAAGTTTGTAACAAGCCGTCACCTTAAGGAAAGACTCTTTAGAGAGCTTAATACTGATGTGTCTCTTAGAGTTGAAGAGACTGAAAGCACTGATGCATTCAAGGTATCAGGTAGAGGTGAGCTTCACCTTTCAGTTCTTATAGAGAATATGAGACGTGAAGGCTATGAGTTTGCTGTATCTAAGGCAGAGGTTCTCTTCCATACAGATGAGAATGGTAAGAAGCTTGAGCCTATGGAACTTTGCTATATTGATGTTCCAGAAGATTTCTCAGGTACTATTATTCAGGCTCTTAGCGAGAGAAAAGGTGAACTTAAGAATATGAGTCCAGCTAATGGCGGATTTGTAAGACTTGAGTTTGAGATACCATCAAGAGGACTTATTGGTTACAGAGGCGAGTTTATGACCTCAACCAAGGGTAATGGTATCATGAATACTATATTCAACGGATACGCTCCATATAAGGGAGAGATTCAGTATAGAAAGCAGGGTTCTCTTATAGCATTTGAAACAGGAGAGTCTGTAACATACGGTTTATTCAATGCCCAGGAAAGAGGAACACTCTTCATCGGTCCTGGCGAGAGAGTATATAGCGGTATGATTATAGGTGAGAATCCTAAGACTGAGGATATCGAGCTTAATGTATGTAAGACTAAGCATCTTACTAATACTAGAACATCAAGCTCTGACGAAGCTCTTAGACTTGTTCCACCTAAGATTATGTCTCTTGAGCAGGCTCTTGAATTCATCGGTACTGATGAGCTTCTTGAGGTTACTCCAGACCACCTTAGACTTCGTAAGAGAATACTTGATCCTACTCTTAGAAAGAGAGCTAATATTGCTGCGCAGCAGAAGAATAAGTAATGTTCATTACAGTTAATTGTTTAATGGTGTAAATGCAGTATTAGTAAGGGTATATTAATTAAAAATATGTTATAATTTAACGTGGGTGTTTAATCGCCCACGTTAATTTTTTATAGGGGATATGCTTTATAGCATAATAATTGGGAATGAATAAGAATAAGACTAAAACTAAGACTAGCATCAGAGAATATTTTTATTTTGCATTTATGTTCATAGTAATACTAAGACATTTCTTAGGAACAACTATGATTGACTATAGCATGGCTGACAATGTGCTTAAGTCACTATCATTTATACTTAAGATATGCGTAAGTATAAAGATTATATCTGAGGTTAAGAATGTATGGAAGGTTAATGACCTTGTTACAGCTATTCTTACCATAGGATTTTTAGTTTTAGCTAACTTCTATATATCACATCCATTTATCTGGGAATTTGTATTTCTTATACTTGGTGCAAGAAATATTGATGTTAAGAAGATTCTTAAGGTATATCTTGCTATTATTGTTCCACTTGTAGTTATAACAACTGTTGCCAGTCTCTTTGGTATCATTGATAATCTTATATTCTATCGTAATCTTACAAGTGATCAGCCAAGATATGCATTTGGCTTTGTTTACGTTACTAACTTCTGTGCGCACTTATTCTTTATCTGTGCTGTATGGGCTTATCTTAGAAAGGATAAGATTAAATACATCGAGCTTGGGGCTATGTGCCTTATCGGTGCAGGTTGTTATTACCTGTCAGAGGGACGTAATTCCACAATATGTATTATACTTCTTATTATCAGTCTTCTTGTTTCAAAACTTACACATTCAAAAGAAAATAAACTTGTTAGAGGCTTTGTAAAGGTTGTATCCATAGCTTGGATGCCAATACTTGCAATCTCTAGTATTCTTCTTGCAGTTATCTATAATCCAAATAGTGCATTTATGGTCAAGTTAAACAGTGTACTTGGCCACAGACCAAGTATGGATGCTGTAGCTCTTGATAGATTTAGGGTAACTCTATTTGGTCAGGATTATACAACTAAGATGTTTGGTGGCCAGAGCGGAATAGGCTTTCCTAAGAACTATTTCTACATTGATTGTTCTTATGTTTCTATACTTCTTAGTATGGGACTTCTTACTCTTATTGCTATAGTTATTATGTGGATGATTATTACATATAGAACTACAAAGAGTGGCGACTATATATTAGCAATTGTTCTTTCTATAACAGCGCTTCACTGCTTTATGGAAAACAGCATATTTAATATCTCATACAATCCATTCTTCCTTCTATTATTTGCAGGAGAGTGTCTAGTTTATCCAGACCCATTTGGAATAAAGGCTAAGTTTAAGGAATGGTACACAGGTAAGGCTTATAAGATTGTAGTAATAAAGAATCTTCTTATACTTGTATTCTTTGCACTGATAGTTGAACTTCTGGCATTTAACATGGAGTCTATTACATCTATATTCAAGAACTATGTTGGGGCCGAGGAATATGATACAAGACTTAAGATGGTTTCGTTTACAGAAGATGGCAAGATGACCTGCGATGGAACATTTGAAATCTTTATCGATGATGTAACTGAGCCTATAGAGAGTCTGGATATTCCTATCAATATGTATTCATTTGATAATAGCAGGCTTCTTTATGAAGACGAGTATGCTTATTATGTTTATACCTACAATGAGAAGAAGGATGATTATGACGGCGTAGCAAAAGTTACAGCTAATACAAGCAGACCTGCTTCAAGCTATAAGAAGTTTAATAAAACTCTTAATGCTAATAAGTATCTGATAATAGTTGAATTTGGCACATACTGCCAGTTTGATATTAAGGGAATCAATATTAATGGACCTAAGCCATTCAATATTAATTATCTGAGACTTCTTATAATCTATATCATACTTGGAGCTACATACTACTTCGGTGTTGAAAAGAGAGAGGCTGAGCCAAGTCCTGTAACTATTGAGATTCAGAAGGCTACAAACCAGTTTGAATCAACAGGGGCTCTTAGAACAGAGGCTCATAAGAATATGAAGCTTGTATACGAGAAGAAGAATCCGGTATACATCTTCTTAAAGAGAGCATTTGATATAACTATGTCAGGAATTGCTATACTTCTTCTATCACCTATATTTATTGCAACTGCAATAGCTATCAAGATAGAGGATAATGGTCCGGTATTCTTTACGCAGAACAGGGCAGGTAAGAATCTTAAGCCATTCAAGATGTGGAAGTTCAGATCTATGTATGTGAATGCAGATGAGAAGCTTAAGGAACTTATGGCAGGTAATGAACAGACCGGGCATGCTTTTAAGATCAAGGATGATCCTCGTATTACAAAAGTTGGTAAGTTTATCAGAAAGTATTCTATAGATGAATTACCACAGCTCTTCAATGTCTTCCTTGGAGATATGTCTATAGTTGGACCTAGACCAATCTTAGTATTCCAGATGGAAGAATGTGATGACTATGATAAGCAGAGACTTATCGTTCAGCCAGGCCTTACATGTATATGGCAGGTTAGTGGTCGTGCAAATATTAAATGGGACCAGTGGATAGAACTGGATCTTGATTATATCGATAAGATGAGTGTATGGACAGACATAAAGCTTATCATAAAGACAGTACCGGTTGTGCTTACCGGGGATGGAGCATTTTAAAATATAGTCGAACGACTATATTCGATAAGGCAAGGTGAAAATATAGTCGAACGACTATATTTTGCTAAAATGTGTTATAATATAGTCGAACGACTATATTTCACAAAGGACCGATTTTGTATGAAGATAACATCTACTGAAGAATTAGGTAAATATATAAAGGATAAGAGAAAAAAACAGGGCTATACCCAAAAGGAAATATCTGACTATACGGGTTATAGCGCAAGTTTTATATCACAGCTTGAGAATGGGAAAGCAAGTGTAGAGTTTGGAAAAGCACTCCATCTTGCTAATATGCTTGGTTTAGATTTGTTTGTAGAAGAAAGATAATAGATTGAAAGAATTAATTGTAAACATTGAGAAAAATGGAAAATTAATTAAGACAGGTACTATTAGAGGCAATGATTATTCAGATGCGGTATTTTGCTATGATAATGAGTACCTTGAAAATGATAATACTCCAATATCGATATCTCTTCCATTGCAGAACGGACCATTTTCTGTAAAACAGACATATAACTTTTTTGAGGGACTTTTACCTGAGGGCTTTTCGAGAAAAACTGTTGCCAATTATTTTAAAACAAATGAGGAAGATTATATATCAATATTAGAACAGCTTGGGCAGGAATGTCTCGGCGCTATCTATATTGGCAATACTTCTAATGATTCAGCTATTGAAGGAACTTACGAGCCACTATCAGATGAATTATTAAAGAATCTAGCGGCTGAGGGTGCTACTACTTCTACAAAGATTCTTGCTGAGACTCATTTATCACTAACAGGTGCAACTGGTAAAGTGGGCGTGTATTACGATGAAGAAAATGCCAGATGGTACCTTCCTA
>JAEEGJ010003839.1_pt1 | contig 54243 bp, 49 predicted proteins | sample 8958761 | NCBI WGS metagenome assembly JAEEGJ01 (sample SAMN16246546, study PRJNA631951) | gut metagenome | biome: gut microbiome; feature: rumen; material: RS-attached | host: Bos | place: Iran: Karaj | collected 2018-10
ATATTCCCGCCGGAGTGCAGGAGTTCTCCCTGTCGCCGGACGGCGCGCAAATCCTCTATGTGAGCAGCGTGCACAGCGCCGTGGAGCGCCCCGTGGACACCGATCCCCTCCTTTCCAAGGCCGATGCCTACGCCACGGAAGACCTTATGTACCGCCACTGGGACCACTGGGTTGAGGAAATCAACCACAGCTACGTAGCCCCTCTGAGCAACGGAATCATCAAGGAAGGGCTTGACATCCTGGGCGGGGCCGATGTGATGTTCCAGCTCCCCAACGGCCCCTTCGGAGGCATCGAGCAGTTGTGCTGGAGCCCGGACGGCCGCTTCATCGCCTATTCCTGCAAGAAGCTCACGGGCAAGCAGTACGCCTTCTCCACCAACACCGAAATCTACATTTACAATATCCAGAGCGGCGAAACTCAGGAAATCACCGTTGGCGGCGGCTACGACACCAATCCCGTCTGGAGCCCGGACGGCAACCACCTCGCCTGGCTGAGCATGGCTCGTGACGGCTATGAGGCCGACAAAGTGCGTCTTATCCTTGCCGATCTGGACTGCTCCGGCGAAGGCATTCCCGCCATCGAGCGCCTCACGGACCTCACGGACACCTTTGATTATAATGCAGACTCCCCCGTGTGGGCATCTGACAGCAAGTCCATCTACTTCGCCTCTCTGGTGGAAGGCGTCCAGGCCATCTACAACGTGATCGCAGATCCTCAGACGGAATTCTTCCGCCTCACGGCCCCCAATCTCTGGTTCGATTTTAACTCCCCATTCGCGGTGCTTCAGGACGGAACCCTGCTCACAACCTACTGCAGCATGGACTTCCCCACCGAAATCGTGGCACTGGGAGACAACTCCATCAAACAGCTAAGTTTCGAGAACCAGCACATTCTTTCCCAGCTGGACAGCCACCAGACCGAAGCCCGCATGGTTAAAACCGTGGACGGGCAGGACATGCTCACCTGGGTGCTCTTCCCTCCGGGATTCGACGCCACCAAGGAGTATCCCGCCATCGAAATCCTGCTCGGAGGCCCTCAGGGAACGCTTTCCCAGGGCTGGAGCTACCGCTGGAACTACTGCCTCATGGCCCATCAGGGCTATGTCGTGGTGCTGCCCAACAGGCGCGGAACCACTGCTTTCGGACAGCCCTGGTGCGAGGAGATTTCGGGCGACTACATTGGCCTTAACATGCAGGACTACCTGAGCGCCGCAAAGATGATAAAAGAGGAGCCATATATCGGTAAACTTGCCGCCTGCGGTGCATCCTACGGCGGGTACAGCGTGTACTATATGGCCGGCATCCATGGGGATGTGTACGACTGCTTCATCGCCCACGCGGGCATCTTCAACGAGGAGCACATGTACATGACCACGGAGGAGATGTGGTTCCCCAACTGGGACAACGGCGGTATTCCTTATGAATACTCATACGAGGAAGGCCAAACCGGCCCTGCGGGCGACGGGCTCACCTTCGGCGGCATCCAGCAGGCGGGCTCGCCCTGGTCCGGCAAGGCGGAGGCCGTGCGCCACTACGCCAATTCCCCGCACAAGCTGGTTCAGAACTGGCACACTCCCATCCTGTGCATCCACGGCGGAATGGACTTCCGAGTCCCCTACGACGAGGGTATGGCAGCTTTCAACGCCGCACAGATGATGGGCGTTCCCTCAAAGCTTATCGTGTTCCCGGGAGAGAATCACTGGATTCTGAAGCCCCAGAATGCCCTCTACTGGCACAGGAGCTATTTCGACTGGCTCAATCGCTGGCTAGTTCCTCAGCAAGACGCCTCTGAATAGAAGCTGCAAGGGCCGACTTGGTGAACAAGTCGCTGCACTTCAAGCATAGATCCATCCCCAGCGGTCCGCCCGTCCGGGGATGGATTGTCATTCCGGAGGCAGCCTCGCGGGGAAGGAAGCCGATGAGGTCGCTGCGTTTCTGAAGAAGATCCCTAAGCAGCGGGATGCTGTCCGACACCAGCACGGTGCGGGCCATTACATCGGCCCCCAGAAGGTCTTTGTACGGGGCCCAGGCAACGTAATGCTCCACTTCCGGAAGCACTCCGCTTGCAGTTACCGCCACTCCGTCAATGCTTCCCACAATCTGGGTTCCGTCGAAGCCTAATTCGCCGCCGGGACGCGCCGTCCACAGGCACACATCGGCCTCGTCTTCCGCCCTGGGGAAATCCCCCTCCGGGTAAGTGCTCAGGATGAATCCTCCTCCGGAGCCCGACAGATACGGCGCCAGCAGCCCGGGCAGCACAAAATCGGCACAGAATGGCGTTGCGGCAATCTTCACAGGGCGGTTCCGCACCAGGCGGCCACGCTCCCCGAAGAGCTCATCGGCAGCCTTGTACCAATACAGTATCCTCCTGGCATAAGTGAGAAAAACAGCCCCGTCCGGCGTTGGCTCAATCTTCGCCCTGCCACGCTCCAACAGACTGAAACCCAGCATCTTCTCCAATTCCGAAATATTCTGGCTCACCGCCGGCTGGCTTATGTCCAGCACCCTCGCGGCCTTCGTGAAACTGCCCTCGTCCACCACCGTGACGAAAACCTTTAGTCTGAAATCTTCAAAAACCATAAGAATTACTTATACTTTCGCAAATATAGTGTTATTTGGAGAAAGTTTTTTATATTTGAAAGATTTTTAAACATTTTAAAAGAATGAAGAGATTAGTATCGCTCTTTGCCGCGGCTGTACTGGCCATGACGGCAACATGTGCGTGGGCACAGCAGGAACAGCTGCTCGCACCCCTTCCGAACGATCCCGCTGTGAAAGTGGGTAAACTCGAAAACGGACTCACTTATTACATCCGCCACAATGAACTTCCGGAGGGAAGGGCGGAATTCTACCTCGCCACCAACGTGGGCGCCATCCAGGAGGAATATCCTGCACAGGACGGTCTGGCCCACTTCCTGGAGCACATGTGCTTCAACGGCACGGCCCATTTCCCGGACAAGCAGATTCTTGATTATCTCCGCTCCATCGGCGCCGAATTCGGACGCAACATCAACGCTTCCACCGGCTTCGAGGAAACGCAGTATATGCTCAATAATATACCTGTCGCGCGCGAGAGCGTGGTGGACTCCTGCCTCATGATCCTGTGCGACTATGCACACTTCGTGAACAACGACCCTTCAGAGGTTGACAAGGAGCGCGGAGTCATCATCGAGGAGCGTCGCACCCGCCGCACCGCCGACTGGCGCACCATGGAAGCTGCCCTCCCCTACTATTTCAAGGGCACCAAGATGGCAGACTGCACACTCATCGGCACACAGGAACACCTCGAAACCTTCGACCCTCAGTCGCTGGTGAACTTCTACCGCACCTGGTACCACCCGGACATGCAGGCCGTCGTGGTTGTGGGCGATATCGACGTAGACCGCACCGAAGCCAAGATCAAGGAGATCTTCGGCGTGATTCCCGCCTGCGAGAACCCCAAACCCAAGGAGCACCTCACCCTTCCGGAGAATGAGGAGCCCATCATCGGCATATACACAGACCCTGAAAGCACCTCCGCTTCCATCGAAATGATCTGGAAGAGCGAGGCAATGCCCGAAAGCTACAACGCCGGCATGCTGGGCCGCATCATGAGTTATACCAAGAGCCTCATCTCCCAGATTATGTACGAGAGGTTCAACGATATCACTTCAAAGCCCGATGCCCCGTACCTTGGCGGCAGATTCTATATCAGCTCCCTCATTTATGAAGATATCGACGCCGTTATGGGTGACGTTACCCTGAAGGAAGACAACATCATCGGCGGTTTCAAGGATTTCTACACCGAGCTGCTCCGCATGCAGCGCCACGGATTCACCGACGGCGAGGTGGAGCGCGCCAAGAGCGAAGTCCTTTCCCGTCTGGAAGACCGTAAGAACAAGGCCAGCACACGCCGCAACGCGGAATTCGTGCGCCCCATCCTGAACAACTTCTTCGACAACACTCCTTTCATGGATCCGGAGACGGAATACCAGATGGCACAGATGCTCCTTGGCCAGTTCGATGCCGCCCAGCTCAGCCAGATGGCTTCCCAGCTCATCACCCCCGCGAATCTCATCGTCTTCTACGCCGGCCCTGAGAAGGCGGGAATAGCCACCCCTTCAGAGGCCGATATCCTCGCCGCACTCAAGGAGGTTGAAGCTTCCGACATCGCCTCCCTGGACGGAGAAGAGCTTCCTTCCGAGTTCCTCAACTCCGCGAAGCTCAAGGGCAAGAAGGTCAAGAGCACTTCCACCGTTGTCTTCGGAGCCACCCAGTGGATCCTCAAGAACGGCCTCAAGGTTGTTGTCCTGCCCACCGACTATACCAAGGACCAGATCCTCATCGACCTTTACAAAGACGGCGGCCTTAGCCTCATCGAAGACAAAGACGTGTTCCAGATGGACGACATGTTCGACATCTATCTCAGCAACACGGGCGTAGCCGGATTCTCCGCCACCCAGGTATCCAAGATGCTCAGCGGCAAGAGCGTGAACATAGACCCTTACATCAGCCCCCTCGAGCACGGTATCCATGGCTCCTCCACCGTACGCGACCTGGAAACCGCATTCCAGCTCATGTACCTGCAGTTCACCGCCCCCCGTTTCGACAAGAACGAATTTGAAACCAGCCTCAGCCAGGTGCGTTCATACCTGCCCAATCTCCTTAACAACCCCAGCTACGTGTTCCAGAACGAGTTCACCAAGTCTCTGTGGAAGAACAATCCGCGCCGCCAGACTCTCACCATGGAGATGCTGGACAAGGCCGATCTTAACGTCATCGCCAAAAACTACCGCAAGCTCTTCAAGGACGTTGCCGGTGCAACCCTGGTGATTGTGGGCGACGTGGACCTTGACACCCTGAAACCCCTCGTGGAGAAATATGCCGGTTCCCTGCCCAAGGGCAAGAAGGCTTCCTCCTGGATCGACCGCGACATGGAAATCGTCAAGGGATGGCGTTCCAACCAGTTCACGGCCGAAATGCAGACTCCCAAGTGCTCCGTTCTTGAGGTGTACAGCGCATTTGTAGACTTCGACTATGCCACCCTCGTGAATCTGGACGCCCTCAAGTACATCCTGGACATGCGTTTCACCGAATCCCTGCGTGAAGAGGAAGGCGGCACCTATGGCGCCAGCGTGGCAACCAACCTCAGCCGTGCTCCCAAGTCCCAGGCCATCCTCCAGGTATACTTCGACTGCAACCCCGACATGGTAGCACGCCTGTGCGAAATCGCAGAGCAGGGTGTGAAGGACATGGCATACAGCGGTCCCACCGAGGCCGAAGTGTCCATGGCAATCCTCAACCTCAAGAAGAACATCCCCGAGAACCGTCTGAACAACTCCTACTGGAGAGGCCAGATCGAAGACTGGCTACATTACGGAGATACCTACGACGCAGCCCGTGAGGCCGCAGTTGACGGCATCACCGCGGAAAGCATCAAGGCCATCGCCAAGATCCTCTCCGAAAGCGGCAACTACGTGGAAGTCGTCATGAGCCCCCGCAAATAAGCGGTGAGCATACAAAAAACGGAGGCATTTTCGAATGCCTCCGTTTTTTTATTTCTCCGGCTCGTCGCCCTTGGAGTCTTTGTACTTGAAACGGCGTATCTTCTGGGTGGCCGTCTTTTCGAAGGGCTCCTTCATGGCGTCCACCTCGCCTATCTTGGAGTTCTTGCCTACGGTTTTGTTCACCCAGTCCAGGACGGCCTTCTTGCGGGCCTCCAGTTCCTCGAACCATTTATCTTCCGTAGCCTGGTTCCAGTTGATGGCATTGTCCTGGAACTTGACAAGCGCCACCAGTTTGCCGTCGCGCTCCATCACCAGGGATTCTTCCACGCCTTCAATATTGTTGATCACCTGCTCGATTTCTTCCGGATAGATGTTCTCCCCGGAAGGGCCGAGGATGGTGTTGTTCAGGCGTCCCTTGATGTAATACAGACCATGATCGTCCACCGTGGCCACGTCGTTGGTGTGGAACCAGCCTTCGTCGTCCAGTACCTGCAGCGTGCGCTCGGGGTCTTTGTAGTAGCCAAGCATCACATTGTCGCCGCGGACCACGATTTCGCCTTCGCCGGTGGCGGGGTTCACGTTGTCCAGACGCACCTCAACTTTGTACGATGCCGGGCCTATCGACCCAAGATGCTTGCGCTTGTTCACCATCACGTTGCACACCAGCGGAGCCGTCTCCGTGAGGCCGTAACCCACGGCATAAGGGAATTTGCAGTCGATGAGGAATTTCTCCACAACCGGGTCCAGCTTGGCTCCGCCTATGCCGAAGAACTGAAGTTTGCCGCCGAAGGTCTTGACGATGCGCTTTCCGATGAACCAGTGAAGGGTATGGGGAATGTGCTTATCGGCCCAGGAGAGCACGCGGCTCTTCTGGATTGTGGGCCAGACGCTGTTCTTGATCACTTTCTCGATAATCAGCGGCACCGAGCACACGATAGTGGGGCGTACCTTCTTCATGGCCGCCAGCAGAATTGTAGGAGTCGGCGGCTTCTGAAGCGTGTAGCAAGTTGCGCCCACATAGAATGAGTATAGCGTGGAAACGCTCATCTCATATGCGTGAGCCGCGGGAAGGATGCTCAGGAAACGGTCAGTTTTGAAAGCCGGCTTTGCCTTGAAGGCTGCAGCCAGATTGGAGCTGAGGTTTCTGTGGCTCAGCATCACACCTTTTGCATTGCCGGTGGTACCGGAGGTGTAGATGATGCAGGCCATATCGTCCGGCTGAGGGTCCTTCACCCAACCGTTGCACCTGAAGTCTTCCTTATTCTTCTTGATGAACTCGAAGGTTTCTATGTCGATGATAAGGGTAAGCTTCTGCCTGCACTCTTCGCTGAGTTTGGGCATCATCCTCTGGGAGATGAACAGCACCTTCGATTCCGAGTGATTGAGGATATTGGTGAGTTCCACCTCCGAGCTGTCCGGAAGAATCGGAACTGCAACCCGGCCGAACGCCGTGGCCGAGAAGAATGCCACAACCCAATTTGGCATGTTCTGAGACATGATCGCCACACGGTCGCCGTGCTTGATACCAAAGCGCGTCATGCGCAGCGAAAGCTGGTTCACCTTGAGGCGGAACTGCTCATAAGTATATTTCTGGCCTCCGTCTACATACTGATAGGCAAGCTTTTTTGAATACTTGGCTGTGGCGTAATCAAAGACCTTGTGGAGGGTAGTGCAAGTTTGTTCGCGGTAGCGGTACTTGCGCCATGCCTTGTAGGGGCTTTTTATCGTTTTTGCCATACACTGCTAACTAAATAAATAATCAAGGCAACGCGAAGCCTTCGGGATTCTTACCCTTAAGGTCCAGGCCCCGGTAATGCTCGTACAGCCTGGCCATATCGGCCTTTGTATCATCGGTAATCTCCAGCTTCTCCCCGCAGCTGATGCGCTTGCGGCCCCAGTCGAAATAACCCATGTACACGGCGGCCCCGGTTTCTTTCGCAATGAGGTGGAAACCCGTTTTCCAGCGTTTCACCGCCTTGCGTGTGCCCTCAGGCGCTATTGCCAGATGGAACTCCTCCGCCCCTTCCATCTGGTGGATGAGGCTTCGCACGAGGTTCGTGGGATTTGAACGGTCCACCGCCACGGCGCCGCAGGCCCTGAGGATGGGCCCCAGAGGCCAGAAGAAGAATTCCTTTTTAATCATTATGTGCGCAACTTTTCCGAACTGCGCATAAAACAGATAACTCACCAGAAAGTCAGAGGCCGATGTGTGGGGAACGCCAAGGACAATAGCCTTGGGCTCCGTCATGGGCCCGCCCACGCTTTCCCAGCCCATTCTCTTGAGGAGACGGCCGCAGAAGCGCGCCCAGGAGGGCGATACTGTGGTTTTTACCTTTTTTGCCATCAGATATTTACGTCTTCCAGTTCTTCTTCGCTGCGGAGATTCTCGCGTATGAAGTTCTGTCTTTCCATGGTATTGTCGCCCATATAAAACTCCATTATCATGGGTATTGACTCTTCCTCTGCAAGTTTCACATCGTCCAGACGCATCTTGTCGCCGATGAATTCCACGAACTCGCTGGAGGAAATCTCTCCAAGGCCCTTGAAGCGGGTGATTTCGACGCCCGTCTTGAGCTTCTTCACCATCTGTTCTTTCTCCTCCACGGAGTAGCAGTATGCGGTTTCCTTCTTGTTACGGACGCGGAAAAGCGGAGTCTGAAGGATGTGCACGTGGCCTCGGCGGATGAGATCCGGGTAGTACTTCATGAAGAAGGTGAGAACCAGCATGCGAATGTGCATGCCGTCGTCATCGGCATCCGTTGCCACGATGATGTTGTTGTAGCGGAGATTGTCCAGATCGTCCTCCACCCCGAGGGCCGATACCAGAAGGTTCAGTTCCTCGTTCTCCGCCACTTTCTTACGGCTCTCCTTGAAGCAGTTGATGGGTTTACCCCTAAGTGAGAACACAGCCTGGTTGTTGGCGTTGCGCACCTTTGTGATGGTTCCGCTTGCGGAGTCTCCCTCGGTGATGAAGATGCTGGATTTATCGGCCTCGTCTTCCTTGCCTTTGGGCAGTTTGTCGGAATAATGGTAGCGGCAGTCACGAAGCTTGCGGTTGTACACGCTGGCCTTCTTGTTGCGTTCGCGGGTTTTCTTCTGGATGCCGGAAATCTCCTCGCGCTCCGCCTGGGAGGCCTTTATCTTCTCCTCTATCACAGGCACGATCTCCATGTGCATGTGAAGGTAGTTGTCCAGTTTCTTGGTAACGAAATCGTTAACGAAGCTGCGGATGGTGGGGCCGCGGTCCGTACTGTTGGTGCCGTCCGGATTCTTTATCTGCTTCTCCCACATGTATGTGGAGCCCAGCTTGGTTTTGGTCTGGCCTTCGAAGATGGGTTCCTGGATCTGGATGGAGATGGCTCCCACAATGCCCTGACGGACGTCTTCCGGCTTGTAATCTTTTTTGAAGAAATCCTTGAAGCACTTGGCGATAGCCTCCCTGTATGCGGCCAGATGGGTGCCTCCGTCACGGGTATTCTGGCCGTTGACGAAGGAGGCGATGTTTTCTCCGTAACTATTGCCGTGGGTGAGCACAATCTCGATATCCTCCCCTTCCAGGTGAATCAGGGGATACAGCGGAGTTTCCGACATGTTCTCCTGCACCAGGTCCAGCAGGCCGTTTTCGCTCTTGTAGGCCACGCCGTTCAGCACCAGGGTGAGACCCTTCTTCAGATAGGAATAGTTTTTCACCAGCGGCTCCACGAACTCCATGCGGAATTCGAAGTCGTTGAACATTTCGCTGTCCGGGGTGAAGCGGATGAGGGTGCCGTTCTTTTCGTTCGTGTCGATGATGCCGCTCTCCTCCAGGTTACCGCCGTTACGGAACTGGGCGAAGGAGCACTTTCCGTCGCGGAAGGAGGCGACGTAGAAGTCCACGCTCATGGCGTTCACGGCCTTGGTACCAACGCCGTTCATACCCACGCTCTTCTTGAAGTTCACGTCGTCGAACTTGCCGCCGGTGTTAAGCTTCGAAGTGGCGTCTACCACCTTGTTAAGGGGAATACCGCGGCCATAGTCCCTCACGGTAACGGTTTTGCCGTCGATATTGATATCGATCCGCTTGCCGAATCCCATGGAGAATTCGTCGATGGAATTGTCGATGATTTCCTTCAGAAGGACGTAGATGCCGTCCCCCTGGCGGTCTCCGTTTCCAAGGCGGCCGATGTACATGCCCGCCCTGCGGCGGATATGCTCATTCCACTCAAGGGTTTGGATGGAATTATCGTCGTAAGAACTCTGGGGCGTAGGTTTAGTTTCTGCCATATTCACGCGTTTTGGGCACGCAAAGTTACTAAAAAAAATCCTATTTGACCACTCCCGTGATGAACAGGTTCACTATAGGACGGAGAGGTGAATTCGTTATGAGCGTTACCATTATGGTGGCATCGCCCTCCGGGAGCTGCGCTGTATCCACCGCCACGGTTACCACTCCGGTTTCTCCGGGGGCGGTATCCTCCATGCTAATTATGCTCACCCCGGGGGCATCGGCATCCAGTTTATAGATATGGAAATCCGATTTACCCCTGTTTGTGTAGCTGAACCGAGCTGTTACGGTGCGGCCCTTTTCCACCACATCGAAGATAGCCGTGCTCTCTTCAAAGAGCGGCTGGGAGGCATTCTGGCGCTGCTCCTCGTCCCAGGAAGTGAAGTTTTCCTTGGTTACGGCCCAGAAAGTGAGTTTGTCCTTTGCCGCCTTGCCGTTTATCACCGGGGTTGCGTAGTAATTGTTGCGCCCCCAGAGGTTTCGATCCGCCTTAACACAGAAACTCATGACGGCGATCTTTCCGGCGGGGATGGGATTGGGCTCCACGGCGATGGTGAGCTGGGGCGACATATCTTTGAATTCGAGGGTTAGAGGCTTGTTGCCAAGGTTGGCGATCCGGGCTTCGTCCGAACGGGATTCCCCCTGTTCCATGTTCCCCGCCTTGAAGGTTCTGTCCTTGAGGCCGAGATTGCCGATGCGCGCAGCCCCGTAGAGTTCCGCCATGGGAACCTCTTTCTCGTGAACCACGCCGCGAAGGCGCAGGATAACGGGTTTACTGAGGCCGGCGATGTATACCGTGAGGGTTTTATCGAAGGGATATGGGCCGTCTTCGTTCTTATATGTGGCCGATACCGTTCCGCTCTTGCCGGGCTTAAGGGGCTCGCGCGTCCACTCCGCCTCTGTGCACCCGCAGGAGGTAACCACCTCCATGATGGCGATGGGCTCCGACGATATGTTCTTCAGGGTGAACGTGCAGCTCTGCGGACCGTCGGTATTAAGGATATCGCCGAAATCATGGACGGTTTTGTCGAACTCCAGCTTGCCTTCCACCTGCACGGCCTTCACCGACGAAGCCACCGGCAGCACGGATACTCCCGGCTCGCTGCGCCCGGACAGCACCTGCTCCGGGGTGAGATCCATCGTATCGTCCGCCTCCGGCTCTGCGGGAATGGACGTTGCCGCCACTGTATCCTTGGGATTATTGTCTGAAGGAGCGGGAGTTCCGGGTGCGGGCTTTCCGCCGCCGCGGTGGCCGCATGCAGCCAGAGCAAGCACTCCCAGCAGTATGATTATAGTTTTTCTCATATCTACAAAGATACTGTTTTTTTGCGCGTATTAAAAATAATATGTACATTTGCCCCCGGAAAACAACAACACACAAAAATAACAGAACTATGGCTTACAAAATCAATCCCGACCTCTGTATGGCATGCGGCACCTGCCAGGGCGAGTGCCCCGCCGGAGCAATCAAAGAAGGCGATGTCTATAGCATCGACCCTGAACTCTGCCTGGACTGCGGCACCTGCGCCGGTGTCTGCCCCGCAGAAGCAATCTCCGCAGAGTAATATCTCGGACATCAAAAAAAACCGGAGGCCTTTTCGAAGGTCTCCGGTTTCGTTTACCTAAAAGATGGCTTATTCAGCCACTACGTTGAACTTGAAGGTGCCCTTGATGCCCTTGTAGAGCTTCACGGAAGCTTCGTACTCACCAACTTCCTTCACCTCAGCGGCGAGGATGGTGATGTCCTTCTTGTCCACGTTCACGCCCTTGGCTGCGAGAGCCTCTGCGAGTTCCATGGTGGTGACGCTGCCGTAGAGCTTGCCGCTCTCGGAAACTTTCACCTTCACTTCCACGGTCTGTGCGGAAAGGGTAGCTGCGAGGGCCTCTGCATCGGCGACGAGCTTGGCCTCTTTGTGCGCCCTCTGACGGAGGGTTTCTGCATGCTGTTTCTTCACGGACTCGGTAGCAACTACTGCATATCCCTGGGGAATGAGGTAGTTCATTGCATAGCCGGCCTTTACCTTAACGATTTCATCAGCGTAGCCGAGGTTGGCCACTTCTTTCTTGAGTAAAATTTCCATAAGGCAGATTATTTAAGAAGGTCGGTTACATAAGGAAGGAGAGCGAGGGAGCGGGCACGTTTGATTGCCTGGGCTACCTTGCGCTGGAACTTGAGGGAAGTACCGGTGATACGGCGGGGAAGAATCTTACCCTGCTCGTTGAGGAACTTCTTGAGGAACTCAGGATCCTTGTAGTCGATGTACTTGATACCGGCTTTTTTGAAGCGGCAGTATTTCTTCTTGCGGACCTCCACAGTCGGGGGGTTCAGGTAACGGATTTCTTTGTTTTCAGTTGCCATAGTTGTGTCCTCCAATTATTCTGCTGCAGGAGCCTCTGCTGCGGGGGCTGCCTTTGCCGCTTTGTTAGCCCTTCTCTTCTCGGCGTAAGCGATAGCATCCTTGTCAAGGGTTACGGTGAGGTAACGGATGATGCGCTCGTCGCGGTGATACTGGGTTTCGAGGGTGGCTACGAACTGAGAGTCGGCCTTGAACTCGATGAGGTAATAAAAACCTGATGTTTTGTGCTGGATGGGATAGGCAAGCTGACGCAGGCCCCAATCCTCCTGATGCACGATCTCGCCACCGTTGTCGGTGATGAGGTTCACGTACTTCTGCACCGCTTCCTTCATCTGGGCCTCAGACAAAACGGGAGTAGCAATGAAAACGGTTTCGTACTGGTTAACCATTGTTTGTTAAATGTTTGATAATTAATAATTTAAGCCCTTTCTCGCACACGCGGTAACGGAAAAGGACTGCAAATATAGGGATAATATCCCGAAATACCAAATCTTTTCTACGGCTTTTCCGGAGCGGAGGCGTCGCGGATTTTGCCGTAGTGGCAGTTGAGAACTGCCTCGCATGAGCCGTGCCAGTTGTGCATGCCGTTGCCAAGGCAGTTTTTCCAGACGGGGCAGCCGCGGCAGGAGCCAACCTTAGCCCAGTTGCGATTGCGGTAGCGCTTGAAGCCGGAATTCCACACTTCCCACAGGCTGTCTTTGTAGATGGAGCCTTCGGTGAAGGCGTCGCGGTCGATGTTGGGGCAGGCGTTGATGCGCCCGTCTATGAGCACGGAGGCGATGTTTACGCCGGCGTGGCAGAAATACGGGGTGTCCCGCACAACTTCCTCATACGGCCCCAGATAACCTTCGCAGCTGAAGGTGGTTTTCATCGGGGAGGGCACGGCGCGGCGCTCCTTGATGAATTCCATGAGCCCAAGGAACTGCTCGTTACTTAAATGCATCTCTGGATCCGATGCAGCCCTGCCGATGGGAATGATTGTGAACAGCCGCCACTGGGGAACGCCAACACCCTGCAGAACCTCCCAGATGCGGGGAAGTTCGTGGAAATTGCGCTGGTTCACGCAGGTTACTACGTCGAAGGCAAGGCGGGAATGCGCCGCCAGTTCAATACCTTTGAGAGCGCGTGTATAACTCCCGGAACGCCCGCGCATCCAATCGTGGGACTCTTCAAGCCCGTCCAGCGAAATTGTGAGGGCGCCAAGCCCTGCCTCTATCATGCGCTCGTGCTTTTTCTCATCATAGAAATACCCGTTGGACACCATTCCAACTCCCACTCCACGTTCGCGGATGGAGCGGACAACATGTTCTATATCCGGCCTTAACAGGGGTTCTCCGCCAGTGAGAACCACTGTAAAACCAGGCACCCGCTCGCGTACGGGGACCGTTTCAAGGGCGCGGAGAAAATCCTCCAATGGCATGTCCGGATTGCCGCTTACGGTTGTGCAGTCGCTGCCGCAATGGCGGCAATGAAGATTACACCGGGTTGTGCACTCCCAGAACAGATAGTTCAGCTCGTGCACCCGGATTTCGTTGTAGCGGAACAGCCTGAAAAGAAAGGGGTTCATTCAGCCTGCGCCACCACGGGGGTTTCAGCAGCAGCGTCTTCCTCTGCGGGAGCCTCTTCCGCCTTGGTTTCCACCATGGCCTGCTCCATCTCTTCCTCCGGAATCTGAGGAGCACCGTAGCATGCCTGGAACACGAAAAGTGCGGCGGTTAAAGATACACCCTTGAGGATGTTGCGTAACCATTTCATAAGCAGGTATCGTTTATCATTGCAAATATGGTAATAATCTTTTCCTTTTGCAAGGGAAATTGAGTATATTTGCATCAAAACAAAGTCCCAATGAACGGAAAAGTACTTATTTTCTCGGCTCCATCCGGTTCCGGTAAGAGCACCATAGTGAACCATCTGCTTCCGCTGCATCCGGAAATGGAGTTTTCGGTGTCGGCAACCTCTCGCCCTCCCCGCGGGGAAGAGCAGGACGGGGTGGAGTATTACTTCCTCACGGTGGAAGATTTCCGCGCCCGCATCCAGGCCGATGAATTCGTGGAATACGAGCAGGTGTACGAGGGCCGCTTCTACGGCACCCTCAAGAGCGAAGTGGAGCGCATCTGGGCCAAAGGCCACGTAATAGTTTTCGACGTGGACGTGAAAGGCGGAGTGAGCCTGAAGAAGTATTTCGGGGACAGTGCCCTGTCGGTTTTCATCCAGGCTCCGTCGGTGGAAGAACTCCGCCGCAGGCTCATCGCCCGTGCAACGGACAGCATGGAAGCCATTGAGGAACGCGTGGCCAAGGCCGCGGAGGAAATGACCTACGCCCCTCAGTTCGACCGTATCCTCATCAACGACAATCTCCAGGAGGCCTTCAAGAGGGCCGAGGCGATGGTGGACGAATTCCTCAGATGAAAGTAGCGGTTTACGGAGGTAGCTTCAACCCCCTCCACAAGGGGCACGAAGCCATTTTGCGTCACATCACACGTGATACGCAATACGGCCTTGTGCTTATGGTTGTTACTCCGCAGAACCCCTTCAAAGCAGGAGATCCAGAAGTTTCCGACGCGGAAGAGCGTTTCCGCCTGGCCCGGGAGGCGCTTGAGCGCCATCCGGACATCGACGCAAAAGCCTGCGACATTGAGCTGAAAATGGAGCCTCCGCAGTACACGGTTCGCACTCTTGATGCCCTTAAGGCCCGCCACCCGGAAGATGAGTTCACCCTAATATGCGGGGCCGATTGTCTGGAGAGTTTCCCGCGCTGGAAAGACTACCAGCGTATCCTTCTTGAGTACGGAATAGCTGTTTTCCCCCGCAAGGGATATCACAGGGGAAGGCTCAGGCAAAAACTCCTAAAGGAGAATCCCCGCTATAAGATCGAGCTCCTGAAGATGCCCGTCATCCCGATTTCTTCATCGGAGATACGCGCCGCTATGGAATCAGGTAAAGACATGACAAAATGGCTGATGTAGAAAACATGCACATCGAGACGGAACGCAAGTTCCTGGTAGAAAACGATGCCTATAAGAAGGAGGCGGTAAAATCTTATCGCATCAAGCAGGGCTACATCGCCCACGACGGCGGCAACACCGTTCGGGTGCGCATCCGCGACAACGAAGGCTTCCTCACAATCAAGGGACGCACGTTCAATGGAATGAGCCGTCCGGAATGGGAAATCAAAATCCCGGAGGCCGATGCGGAAGCCCTCCTCGGGCTCTGCCACGGAGGCTTCATCGACAAAACCCGTCACATCGTCCCCTGCGGGGAACTCGCCTTCGAAGTAGACGAATTCCATGGCCCGAACGAAGGCCTCACCATGGCGGAAATAGAGCTGCCAAGCACCTCGGAACAGTTCCCACGGCCACAGTGGCTGGGTGAAGAAGTTACCGGGGACCGCCGCTTCTACAACTCATATTTATCGAACTATCCTTACAAAACCTGGAAATAACAATGGACAAAAAGAGTTATGCATTTGGAATGAGCGTGGCTTCCAGCCTGTTTCAGCAGGGAATCCACGGCCTTGAACTGGAAGATTTCGTAGCCGGCCTCAGTGCCATGCTGAAAGGCGAAAAGCCGGCAATAAGCATAGAGGAGGCTGGGGAGGCCCTGGAAGCCTTTTACAAGGAGCTTGAGGAAGAACAAAACGAGCGTGCGGCCGAAGCCGGCGCCGCTGCAAAGAAAGAAGGCGAGAAGTTCCTTGCCGATGCGATGAAGGACCCGGAGGTTCGCGCAACAAAGAGCGGCCTTCTTTACAAAGTGCTCCGCGAGGGCACCGGCCGCCATCCAAAGGCCACGGACCAGGTGAAGTGCCACTATGAAGGCACCTTCCCCAACGGGCAGATCTTCGACAGCTCGTACAAGAGGGGAGAACCTGCCGTGTTCGGCCTCAATCAGGTTATCAAAGGCTGGACGGAAGGCCTTCAGCTCATGGCGGAAGGAGCCAAATACGAGCTGTACCTGCCGTACAACCTGGCTTATGGAGAAAACGGCGCGGGCGGTGCAATTCCCCCGTACAGCGCCCTCAAATTCGTTGTGGAACTCATCCAAGTCCTTTAACAATGAAACGCATCCCGGTTCTTATAGCAGTAATGGCCGTGCTACTGTCCTGCAACACACCCACCAAAAGAGAATCCCGCTTCCGTGAATGCATCTACACTCCGGAGCTCACCAGTTTCTCCGTGTGGGCGGACAAAGCGGATGCGGTGGAACTTCGCCTTTACAGCGACCCTGAAGCCGCGGTGGAGGTGATTTCCATGGCAAAGGACGCCCACGGAATGTGGCGCGCCAAGATTCACCGCGACATCAAGGGATACCTGTACACTTTCCGAACCCGCACCGAAGGCGTGTGGAATGAGGAATCGCCCGGAATCTTCGCCAAGGCCGTGGGCCTGAACGGCGACAGGGCGGCAGTGGTGGACATGCGCTCCACGGACCCGGAAGGCTGGGCCGATGACGTTAGCCCCGAAGTGAGTGACATAATCGTGTACGAAATGCACCACAGGGACTTTTCCATAAGCCCCACATCCGGCTCGTCGCATCCCGGCAAGTTCCTTGCCCTCACGGAGGAAGGCACCCGCAGCCCGGACGGCCTTGCCACCGGAATCGACCATCTGAAAGAACTGGGAGTAACCTACGTGCAAATTCTGCCATCCTTCGACTATGCATCCATAGACGAGGCAGATACCCTGAATCCCCAGTACAACTGGGGCTACGATCCCAAGAACTACAATGCCCCCGAGGGTTCCTACAGCACGAATCCTTCAAATCCCGAAACCCGTATCCGGGAGATGAAGCAGATGATCATGGCCCTTCACAAGGCCGGTTTCAGGGTTATCATGGATGTGGTGTACAATCACACCTACGACGCCATGGGCTGCGCCCTTGGCCGCGTGAGTCCCGGGTATTTCTACCGCATGAGGGAAGACGGCACTTTCGCCAACGGATCGGCCTGCGGCAATGAAACAGCCAGCGACCACGAGATGATGCGCCGCTTCATGATAGTGTCCTGCATGTACTGGATAAAGGAATATCACATCGACGGCTTCCGCTTCGACCTCATGGGCATCCACGACATCGAAACCATGAAGGCCATCCGTGCCGCCGTGCCCCAGGACATCGTCCTTTACGGAGAGGGTTGGTCTGCAACGGCTCCGGCTCTTCCCGCAGAGCAGCTGGCCATGAAGGCAAACACCTGGGAAATGCCCGGCGTGGGTGCATTCAGCGATGATATCCGCGACGCCCTGGTGGGCTCTCCCTTCAGCCCCGAAGGCGGGTTTGCGGAAGGAGAACCTGGGCGCGAGGAAAGGCTGAAGTTCGGCCTCGTTGGCGCCATCGACCACCCGGATGTGGGCTTCGGCCCTTCATGGGCGGGGCAGCCGCGACAGCATATCAGCTATGTAACCTGCCACGACAATTACTGCCTGCGGGACCGTCTGGCCATCGCCCGTCCGGATGCGGATGAAGCCCTTCTGCTCCGCATGGACAAACTCGCCCAGACGGCGGTTCTCACCTCCCAGGGCATTCCTTTCATCTTCGCGGGTGAAGAGGTGTTCCGCACGAAGGGCGGCGACGAAAACAGCTACAAGAGCCCGGACAGCGTGAACGCCATCGACTGGACCTTCAAGCAGAAATACAACGATCTGTTCCGGTATTACAAGGCCATCATCGCCATCCGCAAGGCGCATCCCGGCTTCAGGCTGCCATCGGCCCGTGACGTCCGCGACCACGTGGAATTCCTTGGCAATCAGCCGGGAGTGGTGGTATACCGCATCTGGGGGCTGGAAGGCATCGATACCGCGAAATCGCTCATCGTCATCTTCAACGGCAATCCGGAGCCGGTTAAGGTGAGCTTCCCGGAGGGCAGCTACAACATCCTCGCAATGGACGGCGTGGCAGATCCGGACGGCCTTTTCGGAGACAAATACTACAACGGGGCCGATATCGACGTGGACCCGTATAGCGCAACGATTCTTGCAGAGGTTTAATTGGACTGGAAGGAAATCATACAGTTTGCTGCCCTTCTGACAGGCATCCCGTACATCGTCCTGGAGATACTCCAGAAAAGGGCGATGTGGATTATAGGCTTCCTCACCGGCGCTGCATGCGCGGTAGCTTTTGCCGCCGACATGAACTGGGGGCAGATGGGGCTGAACATCTACTATGTGGTGATGTCGGCAGTGGGGCTGTACAGTTGGAAAAAGGATGCCGAGAAGGCAGGAAAGGGCATTATCCATCTGCGCCCTCTGAGTAAGAAAACGGCCGTATGGAGTGCCGTGGGCTTTGTTTTCGGCTCTGTGGCGCTAGCCTTCGTGCTGAGGATCCTGGGCGACGGCGTCTCCACCCTGGACGCCGCCGCGACGGTTCTCAGCATCATCGGCACGATATGGCTTGCACGCTCCATCCCCCAGCAATGGATACTCTGGATAGTTGCCGATGTTATGACGAGCGCCCTTTGCTTCATGCAGGGAAATGTGTGGATGGGGATACTTTATGTGGGATATATCCTGTCGGCCGTGTACGGATATTTCCACTGGATTAAAAAGGGTAAAGAAGTTCAGTAATGGCATATAAGGAACAATATCCGTCGGCTCTGCTGAGCGATGCGGTCGAGGCTATCGGCTCCCTTCCCGGAGTGGGAAGGCGCAGCGCCCTCCGTCTGGCTCTCCATCTGCTCCGGCAGCCTGCAGAGAACGTGCATCACTTCACGCAGGCGATCAACGACCTTCGCGACGGGGTGCAGTACTGCAGGTGCTGCCACAACATATCGGACAGCGAGGTTTGCTCCATCTGCTCGGACCCGGGGCGCAACCGGGGGCAGATATGCGTTGTGGAGAACGTTCGTGACGTCATGAGCATCGAGGGAACGAACCAGTATTTCGGTCTGTATCACGTGCTTGGCGGGATTATCTCGCCGGTTAACGGCATCGGCCCGGCGGATCTTACGATATCCGAGCTGGTGGAGAGGGTATCGGCCCTCGAGAATCCGTCAGAATGCGAAGTTATCCTGGCTCTGAGCGGCGACGTGGACGGAGACACCACATCCTATTACATCTCCCGCCAGATTGCTGGTAGCGGCGTGCGCATCACGGCCCTTGCCCGCGGCCTCGGCTTCGGCGACGACCTCGAATACGCCGACCAGCTCACCCTGGGCCGCTCCATCCTCAACCGCCAGGAGTTCAAACTCTAAATCCCCACCCGCCACGTAAAATGTAACTCACTCACACTGAGACGCTTACTAATCATTTTACGGGCTACCCCAGCAGCATGCAGCGTCGGGAGAGGCCGTGGACGGTGGCGGGGCCCTGGGCGCTTATGTCGGGGCGGCGCGAGAGGGCGCGGAAGGAGTTGTGGGCGCGGAGCACGGCGCCGAAGGCTTTCCAGCGGCCGGTAACCAGATACACGAAGGCGAAAGCTCCGTCCAGGAGCATGCGCACGAACAGTCTCCAGCCGGCCTTGGCATGGCAGCGGGATGCGCTCCACGACGGGTGCGCGGCCTTGAACGTTGCTGCCAGGTTATTCTGCAACAGAAGAAGATTGTTGCGGTAGTTGAAATAGAGTTTCCGGGGAGAGGATGCCGGAAGCGTTCCCCCGCCAATGTGATATACGAAGGAAGCCGGCACAACATCCACGCTGTAGCCGCTCAGCTGCATTCTCCAGCACAGGTCTATTTCTTCCATGTGCGCGAAGAAGCGTTCGTCCAGCCCGCCCAATTCATGCCAGAGCCCAGCACGGACCATAAGGCAGGCTCCGCTCACCCACAGCACGGATGCCGGAGAGTCATACTGCCCATGGTCTTTTTCGATGGTCTTGAACACGCGCCCGCGGCAGAAAGGCAGGCCGTAACGGTCCAGAAGGCCGCCAGCCGCACCCGCATACTCGAAGGCGTCACGCCGGTCGAAGGACAGCAGTTTCGGCCCGCAGGCTCCACACATTGCATGTGTATCCATCCACTCCACAAGCGGGCTCAGCCAGCCGCGCGGCACCTCAACGTCGGAATTGATGAGCACGTAATAATCGGCCTCAATCTGCGCCAGGGCACGGTTATACCCACCTGTGAAGCCATAGTTATCCTCAAACCGGATAAGCCCGACTGTAGGAAACTCCGAAGCGACAAGCTCCGCGGAGCCGTCCGTGGAAGCGTTATCCACAACCCACAGCCCGGCGTCCATGCCTTCCAGAGAGTCCAGAAGCAGGGGTACAAAGCGCGAAAGATAATCCTTCGTGTTCCAGTTCAATATGACTACCGCCGTTTTCATGCACTGATATCAACTGAACCAAACGCTAAGGACGGAATCTGCTTCTCCATGCAGGGGCGGGCGTCATCGGCCACTAGTGAAAGCTCATTCCACAGCGAAACGAAATTACCCGTCATCAGGAGCTCACGCACCGGATGCACAATCCGTCCACCCTGGAAAAAGAAGCCCTCAATCCCATAAGAGAAATCTCCGGTGGCAGAATTCGAGTTTCCGCCGTTAAAACCGGTAATGAGAATACCCTCGCCCACTGCCGCCATAAGTTCATCGCGGTTTTTGCACTCACCTACAGGCATTAGCCTAACCCTTGTGGAATCCTCCACAGTGGGCTCCATGCCCATCTTTCCGGCGATGTAAGTATTCAGGAAGAAGGTTTTCACAACCCCATGGTCGATAACGGGCATCTCTCGGGTAGCCACGCCTTCGCTGTCGAAAAGCCGCGCCCCCATCCTCCCGGCCTCCCGGGGCAGGTCCACCAGAGTCATATTCTCCGGGAACACCTTCTCCCCCAATTTATCGGCCAGGAAAGAATTCTTCTGCTGCACGGCAAAGCCCCCGAGGGCCGATAATACCGGACTCAGCAGCCTGGAAGCGCATTCGCTGTCCACGACCACATTGTATTTCCCGCCGGGAACGCCAAGCGGATTCATCTGCTCAACCGTGCGATCCAGGGCCTTGCGGGCGCAGGACTCCGGGTCGATATCGGCAAGCCGCCACGACGCATCCCACCAATATCCGGAGAAAAGCCTTCCGTCCGGAGCGGCGATGGTATATTCAGTGACGATTTCAAACGACGTCTCACTGTGGCGGGCAAAAAGGCCTTCGGAATCCAGAACCACCATGTCGGAAACCGTATCGGAATACTCCGACTCCTCGCCCAAGATGGTGAAGCCCTTCTCCAGAGCCTCCTTCTCCTTCCACAGCGAAAGCTTCAGGGCCATATCGCGCCTGAAAGCCTCATCCACCTCAGAGCTGGCCGGATCGTACAGCCCGGGCTCCATACCCGTCATGGCGTCTTTCACCTTCCTTCCAGCCTCCGGAAGCCTTCGGAACTTATCCTCCTCCAGCATCCGAACTGTGCCGATGGCCTTCCGCACAAACTCCTCCAACTCCTCTTTCTCCAGCCTGTTTGACGAGAACGCTCCATACCGTCCATCCACAAAAAGCGCAATCTGCAGGCTCCTGTCCAGCGAATGAGACACCTTGTCCACCTCCCCGTTCAGTATCCCAACCAGGTCGGTTACAGTCTTGTTCAGCGTTATTCGCACCGCAGTAGCCCCATTGCGAAGGGCGAATTCCAGACAATGCCGTGCAAGTTCAATTTCCATGGCGTAAAATTAGCAATTTTTGCCGAAACGGACAAATAGGCACAAAACTTGCTGCCCATTTCATAACACCTAAATCTAGTCATAATATGAGCCACAAATGGATTATTACTCTTTTTGTATTTATTGGCGTATCTTATAGTTTAAGCGCACAGAACAACACGGCATATCCGGATAAGTCATATCGCAGCCATATTTCGTTGAATGGTGAAAAGGCGGATATCACAATAGAAAGCGATTCTTATCCCTGGTATCCTTTTGACCGAAGGATTGGCTATTCTCTCTATGGAAGCCAGTATCGCAAAGCACGGTGTTCGAGAGACTGGGGAATTGTTTTATCGGCAGTAATTGCACCAGCCAGTACGTTATTAATCATAAAGGGCATTAACGAAGATACTTTCGGTAATGTCATTGTCGGCGCTTTAGGAGTCGCCGGAGGGCTCGGAGCAGGAATTCCCTTATGGGTTAAAGGTCGCAAAGAACTTGATTGGATGATGGACGATTACAATCGGCGTTATGGTCCCCAATCACTAGAATCAAATCTTAGCCTTGGTGCGACAACAAACGGAATAGGCCTGGCCTTCAACTTTTAATTGAATCCCTGCCTGAAAGGTCTATTCTCCTCCAACGGTGAGACTCTTTACAAGTACGGTGGGTATGCCGCAGGAGACGGGAACCGACTGCTCTTTGCCGCAAGTCCAGGTTAGAGGGTCGAGGGCAAGGTCGTTGCCAACCGCAACGATGTCGCGGAGGGCCTCCGGGCCGTTTCCTATTATATTAATATCTTTAATGGGCATGGTGAGGCGGCCGTTTTCGATAAGGTAGCCAGCTTTCACGTAGAAGGTGAAGTCGCCCTCCCCTATCTTCACCTGGCCGTTCGCGAACTCGTCCACGTATATGCCGTGCTTAACCTCGGCAACAAGATCCAAGGGGTTAGCGCTGCCGCTTTCCATATAGGTTGCCCTCATCCTGGGGATGGGAGCGTAGCGGAACGATTCGCGGCGGCCGTTGCCGGTGGAGGCAACGCCGTAATGGGCGGCGCTTATGCGGTCGTGCAGGTAGGATCTCAGCACTCCCCTGTCCACCATCACTGTGCGCTGGCCGGGAACGCCCTCGTCGTCATAGTTCATGGCGCCGCGGTTGGCAGTTAAAGTGCCGTCATCCACGATGGTTATGTCTTCGGAGCATATCTTCTGCCCCATTTTATCGGCAAAGATGGAGATGCCCTTGCGGTTGAAATCCGCCTCGAAGGCATGCCCCATGGCTTCATGCAAAAGGATTCCCGATGCACCCGCGGCCATCACCACGCTCATCTTGCCGCCCTTGGGACGGCCCGCCTCGAAGCGGGCATCCAGGCCGCGCACTGCAGCGGAGGCGATATCGGCAATAAGCGAAGGCCCCAGCATTTCAGCCCCGATGCGCCAACTGCGCGACACGGAGTTGTTCTCCACGCGGGAGCCCTGGCGGAACACAACCGACACGTTAACATTTCCCATCGGCCTGGTTTCCCATTTCAGTTCGCCAAGGGAATTGTACATGAGCACATCCGTCTCCTGGAAGCTAAGCACCGCGGTGAGCTTCTCCACCCTGGCATCCCGGCGGCGGATTTCCGCATCCACTTCGCGAAGGAACGGCAGGAAGGAATCCATGCTGCGGGAAGTCCACTGCTCCTTTACGGGATAGCGGTCGGCAGCAGGATTGGGCACTCCACGAAATGCAGCCCGACTGGCTCTGTCAACAGAAAGTGCAGCCCCGCCGGCAATTGCCGATGCGGCCCGTGCACATGCGATCATATCGGCCTTGGCCGTGCTCTCCGAATACGCGTAGCCGGTTTTCTCGCCGTCCAGCACACGGACACCCACGCCGAAGTCCACATGCGAGCCTCCTGTTGTGACGGCCCCGTCCCGCAGCACAAGATTGCCGTACAGGGTGTTCTCGAAGAACAAGTCTCCGTAATTTCCCCCTCGTGAAAGAGCCTCCCTCACCAGCATCGCCAGCAGGGCCTCATCCACGCCGAAAACCGACAGATAATATGCTTTCTCTTTGATCAAGCGCGTAAAATGTAATTACCTACAAATCAATAACTTAGAAATACCTTGTGTGGCAAAACGCCACAGAAGCTTTTCGTAAAACGCTGTAAATCAATAGCTTCCAGTTTACAGCCCCGGGCGCCGCTTCTACATTGCCGGAACGCCGTCGTGCCCCACAGGTGCCTTGGACGCAGCAACTGCTATCTCACGCAGGGTATCCTCTATACGGCCGGGGCCTTCTTCGGAATCGTCCACCATCTGGCGGATGGTTTCATAGCGCTCAAGATCCTTGATCACAAGGCCTTTGCGTGTGCCTTCAGCTACCAGCTTGTAGGGAGGGTCGCTGTTATCAGCCAGCATCCATTTGTCGCAGGCCGGCATATAGTCGTGGAACAGATAGCTAAGGCCCACACGGTAGCGCCGGCGGATAGTTTCCTCCGGAATGTCGTGCCCCCCTGCGGCTACTCTCTTTGCCACCCTTTCCACCGCCATGTCCGGTGAATTCAGCCAGAAGTACAGCACGGTCACGAAGTAGCCCTGGCTCTGGGCCTTTCGCACCATCTTGATCAGCGACCGTGTTGCCAGAGTGCTTTCCAGGCAGAAATCTGCCCTCCTGTCGAACAGGTAGGCGATTTTCTTCATCATGAAGCGGCTGGCGGTGATATATGCGCTTTCCGGGGCGAATGGCGACAGATGCTTTGCGAACTCGTCCGAGTTCACGAACTCGCTGCATTCAAGCAGCTCCGGGAGGAGACTGTACGATGCAGTAGTCTTCCCGGAGCCGTTGCAGCCTGATATGATATACAGCCTGGGCAAATTATTCCGCGGTTGCGGCGTTGATGCGCTTCATCATCGCGAACATAATGAGGCCCGCAACCACGCAGAGCGCCATGAGAATTGCCCAGTTGGCCCACAGCGGAACGGCTTTCCACAGGAGGCCGGGGATGGAACTGAGGTAGTTGCCCACCGCGGTGGAAGCGAACCACAGGCCCATCATCAGACCCTTCAGCTTGGGAGGAGCCACCTTGGAAACGAAGGAGATGCCCATGGGACTGAGCAGCAGCTCCGCGAAGGTGAGAACCAGATAGGTCGATATCAGATACATAGGCACCACGGGATCCGGGGATACCGTACCGCCAAGCTGTGCAGGAGACTGCTGGCCCAGCGAGCCGAAGATCATAATCAGATATCCCAGTGCGGCGACGAACATACCCAGGCCGATTTTAACGGGGGCCGACGGTTCCTTGCCCTTCTTTGCAAGCGCTCCGAAGATGGCCATTGAGATTGGCGTGAGGAACACCACGTAGAACGGGTTGAACTGCTGGAACAGCTGGGGCTGGATTTCCAGGGGATTGGGCAGGCCCATGAAGATGGCCACTGCACCGCCCCACAGCGCCAGAGTTATAACGCCGCAGATAATCTTGGACTTTTTGGATTCGCTCTGGAATACGGCGAACAGTGTGTAGATACTTGCCGCCACGAGTGCCAGGATCCAGATATTGAAGCCGAAGCGGGTTGCGCCAACTGCCTGGCTCTGGGTGTAATCACGCGCGAACCAGGTGAGGCTCTGTCCATTCTGGTGGAATGCCATCCAGAAGAAGATAACGACGGCGAACACCATCACGAGGGCGGTAACGCGCTCGCGAGTCTGCTTCGGGGTGAGTTCCACCACATTCGCTGCGTTGCCGGCCTTTGCAGCCTGTTTCGCGTTCACATCGGCATGCTTGAACCATGCGCGGCAGGAGAAATAAATGGCCACCGACACAATCAGGGAGAAGCAGGCCACCGCGAAGCCCATATTATAGGCCGATGACAGATGGTCGATATAGAACTGGCTGAACTGCACGGGATCCATCGCCTGGACTGCGGCATCCGGCATCATCGCCTGGAGATCCGCCAGTTTGGAGGCATTTTCCGGAGTGATGGTATTGCCGATGAGCTGATGAGCCAGCGCGGGGATATCCGCCTTATACACGAGACCGGCCTTAGCCAGGAACTTGTTGGTGATTGTAGTTGCCGCCGACGGGGCGAACATTGCGCCGATATTGATTGCCATGTAGAACAGCGAGAATGCGCTGTCCCGTTTTGCGGAATACTTCGGATCGTCGTACAGATTGCCCACCAGAACCTGCAGGTTACCCTTGAACAGGCCTGTACCCACGGAAATCAGGGCCAGGGCGCCAATCATCAGCGACACGCCCAAAGTGTTTGCCGGGGTTGGAATGGAGAGCGCCACATAGCCGATAAACATCACCGCGATACCGGTGACGACGCACTTTCCGAAGCCGATCCTATCCGCCAGCCATCCGCCCACTACGGGCATGAAATACACAAGGGCAAGGAAAATTGAAAATACCTGGCTGGCAAGGGCCTGCTCCCATCCGAACTTAGCCTGAAGGAACAGCATGAAGATAGCCAGCATGGTGTAATAGCCAAAACGCTCGCCTGTATTTGCAAGGGCCAGAGCGAATAGGCCTTTGGGTTGTCCTTTGAACATAAATTATTTGGATTAAAGTGTTACCGTTATAATCGTACAAATATAGGAAAGATTTTGTATATTTGTGCTCTGTATGGAAAGAAAACATCGCATATACCATAGCGGAGCAGGATTCTTTGCCTGGCTTCTTGGCAGCGTCCTCCACTACCGCGACAAAGAGGTGATGATCAATCTTTCCCGCAGTTTCCCGGACAAAAAGTACAAAGAACTCAAACAGATACACAAGCAGTTCTACCGCCATTTCGGGGAAATAATCGCAGAAGCCCTCTGGTTCGGGCGCAACTGCCGCGGCAACCGCGGCTGCAAAAGGCTCCACCGCAGCCATATCGTAGAAATGACCAATCCGGAGGTTCTCAACCGCATGTTCAGGGAAAATCTCCAGGTTATGGCCATGGAAAGCCACACCGGCAACTGGGAACTCATCGGCGGCTTTTTCAACTACAATTACTCTGACGAGCCCCTTGCGATGTCCCCGGAGCACATCGCCGTCACATACAACCGCCTCCACAGCGCCAGGTGGGACCGCTTCATGGCCAAAAACCGCTGCGCTCCCCTCACCCAAACCAAATTCGCCGGCTACTGCGAATCCCGCGAGATTCTCCGCTACGCCGTTCAGCACAGGAGAGACCCTCACGTGTACGTGTTCATCACAGACCAGTACCCGTACAAATTCGCCACCAAACACCACCTGGGGCAGTTCATGCATCAGGATACGGAAACCATGAACGGGGCGGCCGTGCTGGCCTGCAAGATGAACATGGCGGTGGTATACCTCCGCTTCGCCCGCCGGGAAGGCGGCGGCTACGCCCTCACCTTCATCCCCATTGCGGAGCATGCCGGCGAAAGCACCCCGGAGGCAATAATGGAAAAGTATTACACCCTTCTGGAGGAAGACATCAACGCACAGCCGTGGAACTACCTCTGGAGCCATAAACGATGGAAATAATATGAAACTCAGAGCACTCGTCATCGCCCTCCTGATACCCGTGGCAGGGTGGCCGCAGGTTTCCTACACCCTCCCTTCCACGGTCATGAACCTGGAAGTAACGGCTGTGAAGGAAAGCTATTTTGCAGGCCCGTACGCCCGCTATGCCCATCAGTATCTGGGGATAGACGTCACCCTTGCAGACTATTGCGTTACCACAATCACCGAAATCAAAGCCTACAGTTCCCTGGTAGCAGACATGAATGCCACTTATTCCATTCCTTCATGGCGTTCCCGCTCCAAGTTCCTGGCTCTCACTTCCCAGGGGCTCGTAGCCTTCGAAGACAAGGAAGAAGCCAAGGATAGCAAATGGTCGGTTGTGCCCGGCAAGGAACTCAGCGGCGATGTCATGTACAGCGCACCGGATCCGGATTCAGACCTTCTCCCCACCCCCATTCCCTGGGAAGTGGCCCCTGACAAACCCATCGAACTCCTGGCTAAGGACGCGGCGGACATAATCCTTTCCGCAAGGCGCGAGCGCTACAACATCTCCATCGGCAATACAGATGCAACATACAGCGGAGAAGCCCTGGCCGCCGCTCTGGAAGAACTCAAAAAGCTGGAGGAAGAATATCTTCCCCTGTTCACAGGCACCAAGACGGTGGAGGTTCAGCACAGCACGTTCAGCATCTGCCCCAGTTCCTCCCGCAAGGAACAGCACTATCCGGCATTTGCCATATCGGACACGGAAGGCCTCATCGCCTCCGGCACCGAAACGGACACGATCTATTATCTGGACTTCACGGTTGTCCTGCAGTCCAGCCCCGGAATCATCCCCGCATCGCCCTCAAACGGCAAAACCCTCATACACTACAGAGTCCCGGCCATCTGCGACATCAAACTCACCGGGGGCCATCAGATCCTCTTCACAACCCAGCTTCCCGTCTATCAGCTGGGCCGTGAATTAACCTGCCCGCTTTAGTCTATCAATAACACTCATATAACTATGTCAAAAAGCATCAAAGACCTCGAGCCCAAGATTGTGTGGAACAATTTCTACGGGCTCACCCAGATTCCCCGTCCCTCTAAGCATGAAGGAAAGGTAATCGAATATCTCTACAACTGGGGCGTCTCCCACGGCTTCGAAACCATCAAGGACGAAACCGGAAACATCATCATCCGCGTTCCCGCTACGCCCGGCTTCGAAAACCGCCGCGGCGTTATCCTGCAGGGCCACATGGACATGGTTCCCCAGAAAACATCGGACTCGGACCACAACTTCCTCACAGACCCCATCAAAGCCTATGTGGATGGCGATTGGGTAACGGCAGACCGCACAACCCTCGGGGCCGATAACGGCATCGGCGTATCCCTCGGCCTCGCCGCCCTGGAAGATCCTTCCGTGAAGCACGGCCCCATCGAGGTTCTCGTAACCTACGACGAGGAAACCGGCATGACGGGCGCCAACTGCCTCAAGCCCGGTGTTCTCAAGGGAGACATCCTCATCAACCTTGACTCGGAGGAAGAGGGCGAACTTTGCGTCGGCTGCGCAGGCGGCCTGGATGCATCGGCAGAATTCAAATACCTTAAATATAATCTCAAACCCGGTCACGAAGGCCTCCGCATCACGGTGAAGGGGCTTCAGGGCGGCCACTCCGGCATGGACATCTCCCTGTACAGGGCCAATGCCAACAAGGTGATGGCACGCATCCTCCTCCCTCTGGTGGAAATCTTCGGCGTGAAGGTAGTATCCTTCAACGGCGGTTCCCTCCGCAACGCCATCCCGTTCGAAGCGGTGGCGGAAGTTGCAGTGCCCAGCGAGAATCTGGAATCGGTGAAGAAACTCATCGGCAATATCTTCGACGAGGTGAAGGCGGAATTCAAGGAGAGCGATCCTTCCGCAGCCCTTTATGTCGATGACATCCCCGCAGCACCCAAATACATCCAGACATCCGTGATGCTGCGCGCCATCAAGGCCATCATCGCCTGTCCTTCGAACGTAATCCGCATGAGCCGCACCATGGAAGGCCTCACGGAGACTTCCATCAACCTGGCCATCGTACGCACGGAGCGCGGCCGCATCACCGTCCACTCCCTCATGCGCAGTGCAGTGGACAGCGCAAAGGCAGATCTGGCGGTTCGCATCCGCTGCATCTTCGACCTCGCAGGGGCCGATGAAATCGAGTTCAAGGGCGGCTACTCCGGCTGGACACCCAAGCTGGACACCCCCATGAACAAAATTATGATGGAGCAGTACGAAAAGGTTTCCGGCAAGCCCATGAAGATCATGGCAACCCACGGCGGCCTGGAGTGCGCCCTTCTCGGTGCCAAGTATCCCAACTGGGAAATGGTATCCGTAGGCCCCACCATCAAATACCCCCACAGCCCGGACGAAAGGGTGAACATCGCCTCCGTAGCCCGCACCTGGGAGTACCTGAAAGCAGTTCTTGAAAATGTTCCAAAAAAATAATCTTTAATTAACTATGGTATCTTACAAAGAAATCGGCCTTGTGAACACCCGTGAGATGTTTGCCAAGGCAGTAGCAGGCGGATACGCAATCCCCGCATTCAATTTCAACAACATGGAGCAGCTCCAGGCCATCATCCAGGCCGCAGCGGAAACCAAATCCCCGGTTATCCTCCAGGTGTCCAAGGGCGCGCGCAACTACGCCAACCAGACTCTCCTCCGCTACATGGCAGAGGGTGCTGTTGAATATGCGAAGGAACTCGGCTGGGAGCATCCCCAGATCGTCCTTCACCTGGACCATGGCGATAGCTTCGAAACCTGCAAATCCTGCGTAGACATGGGCTTCAGCTCAGTTATGATCGACGCATCCGCCCTTCCTTACGAAGAGAACATCGCCCTCACCAAGAAGGTTGTGGACTATGCACATCAGTTCGATGTAACCGTAGAGGCCGAACTCGGCGTTCTGGCCGGTGTTGAGGATGAGGTTTCCGCAGCGGAATCCCACTACACCAAGCCCGAAGAGGTTATCGACTTTGCAAGCCGCACAGGCTGCGACTCTCTGGCTATCTCCATCGGCACAAGCCACGGCGCATACAAGTTCACCCCGGAGCAGTGCACCCGCGACCCGAAGACCGGCCGTCTGGTTCCCCCGCCGCTGGCATTCGACGTCCTGCACGAGATCGAGAAGAAGCTCCCCGGCTTCCCCATCGTCCTCCACGGTTCCAGCTCCGTTCCCCAGGAGTACGTAGATGAGATCAATGCCCTGGGCGGCAAGCTCCCTGATGCAGTAGGTATCCCCGAGGAGCAGCTCCGCGAAGCCTCCAAGAGCGCAGTTTGCAAGATCAACATCGACTCCGACAGCCGTCTTGCCATGACCGCCGCCATCCGTCGTGTCTTCCACGACAAGCCCGGTGAGTTCGATCCCCGCAAGTACCTCGGCCCCGCCCGTGACGAGATGAAGAAACTCTACAAGCACAAGATCGTGAACGTTCTCGGCAGCGACGGCAAGGCTGAATAGCCATTCCCCTGGTTCATCCAGGATTTTGACCTTTTTTATGGATGAACTTCGGTTTTACCGGGGTTCATCCAGTTTTTTAGCCCTTTTCCGGGATGAGATTCTTATCTAAAGGATTACCGCACGATTATGCGTTCGATGCGGCGGGGGACGCTGGAGAGAATTTCGTAGGGGATGGTGCCAAGGATATCGGCTAGTTCCGTGACGGTGGGGTCGTCGCCGAAGATGGTTACGGTGTCGCCCACTGCGGCGGGGACGCCGGTGACGTCCAGCATGCACATGTCCATGCAGATATTGCCGATTGTGGGGACGCGGTGGCCGTTCAGGGAGAACGAGGCGGCGCCGCGGCCGAGGTGGCGGTCTATGCCATCTGCATAGCCCACGGGGATTGTGGCGATAACTGTGCCTTCGTGAGCCTTGCCCCACCTGCCGTAACCCACGGTGTCGCCTTCTTTGAGCTGCTTGATCTGCAGGATTTTGCATTTCAGCGATGCTGCGGGATAGAGCTTCACTCCGGGAAGTGCGCTCACACCATATATGCCGATGCCGAGACGCACCATGTCGAACTGATACTGCGGGAAACGCTCGATTCCGGCGGAGTTGAGGATATGCCTTAAAGGCCGATATCCGACTGCCGCGGCGATGGTTTCGTAATTACGCTGGAAAAGCTCTATCTGGCCCAGGGTGAAGGCATCCTGCTCCGGGTCTTCCGCAACGCAGAGGTGGGAGAAGACGGACTTTACTTTAACTTCCGGATGAGCGGCAAGGAACGCGGTGAGAGCGGGCAGTTCGCTGGTCATGAAGCCAAGGCGGTGCATGCCGGTGTCCAGTTTTATATGAATAGGGTAATCCTTGAGGCCCTTGTCGCGAAGGTGCCTGCAGAAGGCTTCCAGCGTGTACAGGTTGGGGATGCTGGGCTCCAGGCGGGTTTCGATTATTTCCGGGAAAAAGTCCGTTCCCGCGGTGAGCACGATTACAGGCAGGGAGATACCGTTGCGGCGCAGCTCAAGGCCTTCTACAGGGTATGCAACAGCAAGATAATCGGCCCCCGCGCGCTGCATCATGGCGGCGAATTCCACGGCGCCGTGGCCATAGGCATTGGCCTTCACAAGCACAAGCAGGCGCGTTTCCGGCTCCAACAGGGAGCGGAAATATCGGTAGTTTCCCACGCAACCTTCAAGGTTCAGTTCAAGGCGGGAAAAGTCATCGGCCTGCATCATAAGTATCCTGCAAAGATACTTACTTTTTTTTATAATACCATTACGCCGGCCTTTACTTTGGCAGCGACTTCGGGTCCTTTGAGGTATTCAAGGATGGCCAGGCCGAACTCCACGGCATATCCTGCGCCGCGTCCGGTGATGAGGCGGCCGTCTGTTACCGTGCCCTTCACGGGGCAGTAGACCGCACCCTGAGCCTCCATGCTGCCCTGGAAGCCTTCGAAGCAGGTGAACATCTTGCCGCTGAGGCCGGGGAGCTGCGATGCCACAAGACCGGGAGCCGCGCAAATGGCCGCAACGGTGCCGCCGGCTTTGTAGTGCTCCACCATCAGGGCCATGAGTTCCTTGTCCTCGGAGAGCGTCTTGGAACCGGGCATGCCGCCGGGGAAAATCATCACGTCTTCGCGCGAAGCCCCGCCGGGGCTGGCAAAGCAGGTGCGGTCCAAATCGGCCACTACGGTTATGCCGTGTGAACTGGTGACGAAGGGATCGTCGTCCCTGAGTGTTACGGTTTCCACATCTACACCGCCGCGCACAAGGATATCACGGGTGGATATGGCTTCCATGTCTTCGAAGCCATCGGCAAGGAAAATCTTTACTCCTTTCATCTATCGTTTGCTTTTGAAAAATTCGAGCATAAGGGCGGAGCAGTCGTCGGCGAGTACGCCGCCTTCCACCACGGTTTTGGGATGAAGCAGCGAGGGTGTGAACAGCGAGTATCCGCGGCGGGGATCCGGGGCGCCGTAGACGATACGGCCCACCTGCGACCAGTTCAGCGCTCCCGCGCACATGGGGCAGGGCTCCACGGTTACATAAAGGGTGCAATCGGCAAGATACTTTCCGCCCATTGTCTGGGTGGCGGCCGTTACGGCTATCATCTCCGCATGGGCCGTGGCGTCGTTAAGCCGCTCCGTCATATTATGCCCGCGGCCTATCACTCTCTCGTTCCACACCACAACCGCGCCGATGGGAATCTCTCCCTCGGCCTTTGCGGCTTGCGCCTCACGAAGCGCCTCCCGCATCCATTTTTCGTCCTGCTGTGTCATAATGAAACAAAGATACACATTTTTCTTGCATTTACCTTGTCCCGGATGGTCTCAGGTGCAAAATGTGGGTGTTTTGCACCTGAGAGACCGTATTTGCAGGGTTCAGGTGCACAGAGGCCCTGTTTTGCACCTGAGAGGGCGTTGTCACTCATTTCTGCCAAATTGGCAGGGAAAGGGTGGTGGCACGAAGTTCGATAAATCCCGGTGGCTGCCCGAGGTGGGCGGCAGTGAAATGTAAACAAAAAACATTAGATATTATGGGAAAAATTATCGGAATTGACCTTGGAACCACGAACTCATGCGTGGCCGTGATGGAAGGCAATCAGCCTACCGTCATCATCAACAATGAGGGACAGCGCACTACTCCTTCCGTGGTAGCGTTCACGGACGGTGGCGAGCGCAAGATCGGCAATCCTGCAAAGCGTCAGGCCATCACCAACCCCAAGAACACGGTGTTCTCCATCAAGCGTTTCATGGGCGAGACTTATGACCAGGTGAGTGCAGAGGTTGCACGAATGCCTTACGACGTAACCCGCGGCGACAACAATACTCCCCGCGTTAACATCAGCGGAAAACTCTATACTCCGCAGGAGATATCGGCAATGATTCTCCAGAAGATGAAGAAAACCGCAGAGGATTATCTCCGTCAGGAAGTTACGGAGGCCGTTATCACCGTTCCCGCATACTTCTCGGACTCCCAGAGGCAGGCAACCAAGGAAGCCGGCCGCATCGCGGGTCTGGATGTGAAGCGTATCATCAACGAGCCCACAGCTGCGGCTCTTGCCTATGGCCTTGACAAGAAGGACAAGGACATGAAAGTCGCGGTCTATGACCTCGGCGGCGGTACCTTCGATATCAGTATCCTCCAGCTTGGCGACGGCGTGTTCGAGGTGCTCTCCACCAACGGAGATACCCATCTGGGCGGTGACGACTTCGACCAGGTGATCATCGACTGGCTGGCCCAGGAGTTTGCCGCGGAGAATAACGGCATCGACCTGAAGAAGGATCCCATGGCCCTCCAGAGGCTTAAGGAGGCTGCCGAAAAGGCTAAGATCGAGCTCTCCAACCAGACATCGACCGAAATCAACCTTCCTTATATCATGCCTGTGGACGGAATTCCCAAGCACCTTGTGAAGACCCTCACCCGCGCAAAGTTCGAGCAGCTGTCGGACGCCCTGTTCCAGCGCAGCATCGCCCCTTGCCGTCAGGCTCTGGCCGATGCACACCTTCAGCCTTCAGACATCGACGAGGTGCTTCTGGTTGGCGGTTCCACCCGTATCCCTTACGTTCAGGAGCTTGTGAAGAACTTCTTCGGCAAGGAGCCCAACAAGAGCGTGAACCCGGACGAGGTTGTGGCTATCGGCGCATCCATCCAGGGCGGCGTCCTGGCCGGTGACGTGAAGGACGTTCTCCTTCTGGACGTAACTCCGCTTAGCCTGGGTATCGAAACCCTGGGCGGCGTAATGACCAAGCTCATCGAGTCCAACACCACCATCCCCGCCAAGAAGAGCCAGATCTTCTCCACCGCGGCAGACAACCAGCCTTCAGTGGAAATCCGCGTTCTCCAGGGCGAAAGGCCGATGGCGAAGGACAACAAGCAGATCGGCATCTTCCACCTGGACGGCATTGCACCCGCACCGCGCGGCATACCTCAGATTGAGGTTACCTTCGATATTGACGCCAACGGTATCCTGAACGTATCCGCAACGGATAAGGCAACCGGCAAGCAGCAGAACATCCGCATCGAGGCCTCCAGCGGCCTGTCGGACGCAGAGATCCAGCGCATGCGTGACGAAGCCAAGGCCAACGAAGAGGCCGATAAGGCGGAGAAGGAGCGCGTGGACAAAATCAACAACGCAGACGGTCTGGTGTTCCAGGCGGAGAAGTTCCTCCGCGAGAACGGCGACAAAGTTCCTGCCGACATCAAGGGTGAAGTTGAAAGCAACGTCAACCTCCTGAAGGAAGCAGTGAAGGCCCAGAACCTGGCCGATATCGACAGGTACTCCGAGGCTCTGAACAAGGCTTTCGAGAAGATGTACCAGGCCAGCGCCGGTGCACAGCAGGGTGGCCCTCAGGGCGGTCCTCAGGGTCCTTTCGGCGGCGGTAACCCCGGCGGCCCGTTCGGCGGCCAGCCCGGTGGCGGCCCTAGCCCCGACCAGGGTCCCGACGAGCAGTAAGCACAAGAAGCCCGGTTTTCGAAGCCGGGCTTTTTTTTTGCGCGCATCCCTCCGGAATCTCATCCCGGAAAAGGGCCAAAAAACTGGATGAACCCCGGTAAAACCGAAGTTCATCCAGAAAACAGGCTATAATCCTGGATGAGCGGCGAGAGCCTGCTCAGAAAACGCTAAGCTTTGTATGCCGCGGCCTGCTCGGCAATCAAGGCGGCGTCGTCGAAGTAGTTGATCTTCATCGCGTCCTTCATCTCGTGGAGGGTGGCGGCAGCAACCTCACGGGCGGCCTCAGAGCCCTTGCGGAGAATCTCGTACACGCCGGGGATGTCCTGCTCCCAGAAGTGACGGCGCTCGCGGATGGGCTGCAGGCGGTCGTGCAAAACAGAAATCAGGAACTTCTTGCACTTCATATCGCCCAGTCCGCCGCGGCGGTAGTGATCCTTGACCTCGTCCAGGGAAGCATAGTCCGGCCAGAACTTCTCGAAATCGCCGGGCTCCACGAACGCATCCAGATACGTAAACACGCAGTTGCCTTCCACCTTGCCGGGATCCTCAACGCGAAGATGGCCGGGATCCGTGAACATGGACTTCACCTTGGCTTCCATCTCCTTGGGATCATCGGAAAGATAGATGCAGTTGCCAAGGCTCTTGGACATCTTGGCCTTGCCATCGGTTCCGGGCAGCCTGCGGCACACCATGTTCGCAGGGAGATAAATCTCCGGCTCCACAAGCACGGGCGCGTATGTTGTGTTGAAGCTGCGCACTATCTCCCTGCACTGTTCCAGCATGGGTTCCTGGTCGGCACCCACGGGCACCGTGGTGGATTTGAAGGCGCAGATATCGGCAGCCTGTGAAATGGGATACGTAAAGAATCCCACGGGAAGGCCGCGGCGGTTGTCGTCCTCCGCTCCGTCGTGGAAGCCGCGCTGGGCCATCTCCGACTTGACGGTAGGATTGCGCTGGAGCCTCTGCACGGTTACCAGATTGGAGAAGAACTGGGTCATCTCGTGCAGTTCCGGGATCATGCTCTGGATGAAGATCGTAACCTTGGAAGGATCAAGGCCGCAGGACAGATAGTCCAGGGCCACCTCGATTATGTTCTGGCGAACCTTCTCCGGGTTATCTGCATTGTCCGTAAGTGCCTGCACATCGGCAATGAACACGAACATGCGGTCATATTCCCAGGTGTTCTGAATAATTACACGGTTGCGCAGAGAGCCCACATAATGGCCCAGATGAAGTTTGCCGGTAGGACGGTCGCCGGTAAGGATTATTCTTCCCATATATATACAAAAAAAGTTGAGATGCAGCGATTCGAACGCTGACTAAGGGAACCAAAATCCCTTGTGCTGCCATTACACCACATCTCAAGACGAGGGCGCAAATTTACCTCAAATAATTCAAATATACAAACTGCGCATTATGCGCACGAGCTGGTCGGAACAGGAAGTTCCACGCTCCTTGCAGTTTATCCCGGTGAGCCGCTCAAAGGCAAAGTCTACGCTCTGTCCTTCCAGAAGCGCGCCCAGTGCCTGCAGATTGCCATGGCATCCACCCACATACTTCAGATTATGGATCTTGCCGTCCACCACGTCGAAATCAATCTGACGAGAGCACACCAAGGCCGATGGCTGCGCGCTTATATGCCTTCCGCCGCCTTCCAGGGGCGTATCGGCAAGAATCTTAAAATCGTCGCCAAGCATAGCCTAGAACAGTGTGGGATGGTTAATGTCCAGTTCTTCCATCATCATCTCCATGATCATTCCCCTCATGATGGCCGATTTTCCCGAAGCCGTATTGAATCTCTCGCAATACGAATCTATCACGGCCTTTTCATTGTCGTTCAGATACAGCACATAGCGGTGACGGCGCAGCATCGCCTGCCTCTGCTTTGCCAGAAAATCAGGGTCTACGCCGCTCACGGGTAGTTTATGCTTCTTTCTTGCCATATTACAATTCTACGTATTTATGCTCGATCACCCCGCCCTTGCCCAGTTTGAGCACCAGCGGCATTACCGACAGGTCGAAGGTATCCAGAAGCAGGGTGCCCAGCTCCGCGTCCGAAGACATGATCGCATCCATGTCCACCAGCAGCACCTTCGCCTTGCGTTCACGTGCGATAAGCGCATCCACGGCCTGGAGGGTTTCCTGGCAGGAAGAGCAGCCCTCGCTGTAGAATACCACATAGGCCGATCCCAACTTCACCAGGCGGAACTCGCCGGCCTTCGTACCCTTGCGGAAAAGGCAGGGCCTGCGGCGAAGGACTCCGGGAACGGTGATGTCCGGAACCTTCGAGCCCACGGGAGTGCGCTCCAGCAGCCCCTTCATCATCTGGGCCAGGGAGATCACATTCACCGTATCGGAGGGTGATGTCCAGATTCCATCCGTACCTAATATATATTTGTCGATAAAAGATATTGCCCCGGCCTTGAGGGCCTCGTTCGACTGGCCGTACAGGAAGTAAAGAAGGTCCCCTTCCATCTGCTTGTACTGCTCCAGCTCGCCCTCCCCAAGAGTGCGTTCGGCTATGTAGGAGGCTATTTCCTCCACACTTTCCGCCTTAAGGTCTTCCCCGTACTGGGCAAAGAGTTCCTGCATGAAGCTCATCTGGAACTGCGAGCCGTAGGTGTACTCGTCCCCGCCCTTTTCAAGGGAGATGAGCGCTCCGAGCGAAGGAGTATCCAGCTTTCTGCCGAGGATAGTGCCATCCTTGCCGATAAACAGCATCTGAGGCGTCTGCAGCACCCCGTACAGCATCTGGAAATCCGAATCCACCTGGGGGTCCCACAGATGCACAGCTCCGGAAACGTTCAGTTCATTCTCCCTGTACCTCTTCCACGAAGCCTCGTCCGATCCGGTATATACCGCATAGAATTCCAGCGGGAAAGTGTTGGTTGCCAGGTAGTTCTTCAGAAGGGCCGATTCCATCTTGCACGAAGCGCAAGAAGTATCGTAAAAATACAGAACCGAGTACTTGCCGCTTTCCGGGATGGTAACGGATGCCCCGCGGGAATCCAGCAGCGTTAGTGACGGAGCCTTCATCCCCACCAGTGAACTTTCGTTGAACTGCACGAAGATCTTGGCGTTCATAAGGTCGATGTCCGAAGCCATGGGAATCTTCCCGCTGAGGAACCACTCCTTGGCGGTATGAACAGCTACGGCCTCCTCCCCCATTATCTTGGAATTGAGGTAATGGTCATAGACATACAGAGCCACCCACTGCTTCACTTCCGGGTCCGTGCAGGAGGATATGATAAAGTCCACTTCCTCGTTCTGCACCTGGGCGCTCTCCCCACGAAGGGCGAGGAAATACTCGTCCAGTTTTGCTCCGAGGGCGCCATAGCGGGATGTATCGGCCTGCTGCGCAAAAGCCATGGAAGCCACGAAAACCGCGGCCAATATGCTCAGAATCTTTTTCATAGCTTCACTCCTTCGGGAATAAAGGCCGAGTAATCGCCCCCGTGACGGAGGATATCCCTTACGGCCGATGACGAAATGTGCGCAAACTCCTGCGCTGTGGGAATGATGATAGTCTCGATGTCTGGAGCCAGACGGCGGTTCGCATCGGCAATGGAACGCTCCGTCTCGAAGTCGATCATGTTCCGCACTCCCCTCACGATATGGCGCACCCCCAGCTCACGGCAAAGGTCGATGGTGAGTTTGTCGTACTCCACGATCGACACTCCATCCAGCCCCTCGGTGGCCTGACGGATGATGTCAAGGCGCTTCTCCATTGAGAAGAATCCGCGTTTGTCCTGGTTGATACCGGCCGCCACCACAACCTCGTCGAACATGGTGAGCGCCCTCCTAAGGATATTCAGATGCCCGGCGGTGAAAGGGTCGAACGAGCCGGGAAACAAGGCTTTAGTTTTCATAATTGCCAGTCGATGGGGGCGAGTCCTTCGCCCCGGAGGATTTCATTTGTCTTGGAAAAATGGCGGCAGCCGAAAAACGCCCCGCGGGCAAGCGGCGAGGGATGAGCGGCCATGAGCACGGTGTGCCGGCTTCGGTCGATGAGTTCCGCCTTTGTCTGGGCGTACTTGCCCCAGAGGAGGAAAACCACACCGGAGCGCCTCTCCGACACGGTTCGTATCACGGCATCCGTGAACTCCTGCCAGCCTATGCTGCTGTGCGAAGTGGGGGCCCCGGCCTGCACGGTGAGAACGGTGTTAAGAAGCAGGACTCCCTGCCTTGCCCATTTCTCCAGATTCGGCGAGCCGCTCATGTGAACGCCCAAATCGTTTTCAATCTCCTTGAAGATATTCACCAGCGAAGGGGGTGCCGGAACCCCCTCAGGTACGGAGAAGCACAGCCCCATGGCCTGGCCTGGGCCGTGATACGGGTCCTGGCCCAGGATAACCACCTTCACATCCGGCAGGGGTGTGAGGTCGAATGCCCTGAAAATAGCCCCGCCCGGAGGATAAATCACCTTCCCGGCGGCCTTCTCCTGATGAAGAAAGCGCACCAGAGAAGCGAAATACGGTTTTTCGAATTCGCCCCCGAGTGCGTCTTTCCAGGTTTTTTCGATTTTTACGTCCATTGTGGTGTCCTAAAATACGGCATCGATAACGTCGCCTATATTTTTCACATACACAAAGGTAAGACCTTTTACGTAAATTTCCTTAATATCCTCTATATCTTTTTTATTATCCTCCGACAAAACGATGGTATGCACGCCCGCCCTCTTTGCCGCAAGGATCTTCTCCTTTATGCCTCCAACCGGCAGTACACGGCCCCTGAGTGTCATTTCTCCGGTCATCGCATAGCCTTTCTTAAGGCCCTTTCCCTTAAGGGCCGATACCATCGAACAAACCATCGTAATACCAGCCGACGGCCCGTCTTTGGGCACCGCGCCTTCCGGAACGTGCACGTGGATGTCTTTCGCCATAAACTGCTCGGTGGTCATTCCCGCCATTTCCGGATGGGCCTTGATGTACTGCCAGGCAATCTGGGCGCTCTCCTTCATCACGTCGCCAAGGTTACCAGTCATCGACAGGTTGCCCTTGCCGTTGGATACGGAACTCTCCACGAACAGGATCTCGCCGCCCAGTTCGGTCCAGGCCAGGCCAGTGACCACGCCGGGGCCCTCGTTGCCTTTCACCTTGTCGTGGAACGACACCGGAAGGCCAAGATACTCCTTCAAATGCTCTTTCTTCACGGTTTTGGGATACTCCTCTTCCATCGCGATCTTCTTGGCAGTTACGCGGGCAATCTTGGCAATCTGCTTCTCCAGGCCGCGGACGCCCGATTCGTGGGTATAACTGTCTACGATCTCGGCCAGGGCGGGCTTGTCGATAGAGAGTTCATCGGCCTTGAGGCCATGCTCCTTAATCTGCTTGGGGATGAGGAAATTCTTTGCTATTTCCAGCTTTTCCTCCGCCAGATATCCGGTGACGTTGATCATCTCCATCCTGTCCTTCAGGGCCGGCTGTATGGTGGAAATGCCGTTAGCCGTGGTGATGAAAAGAACGTTGGACAGATCATAGTCGATATCCAGATAGTTGTCGTGGAAGGTGGAGTTCTGCTCCGGATCCAGGGCCTCCAGCAGCGCGCTTGAAGGGTCTCCCTTGAAATCCGCGCCGATTTTATCCACCTCGTCCAGAACGATCACCGGATTGGATGTTCCGGCCCTCTGGATGCCGCTCAGGATTCTGCCCGGTAGTGCGCCGATATAGGTTTTCCTGTGGCCGCGGATTTCAGCCTCGTCGTGGACGCCGCCCAGCGAAATCCTCACGTACTTACGCCCGAGAGCCCTCGCGACGGACTTTCCGAGCGAAGTCTTGCCTACTCCGGGAGGCCCCCAGAGGCAGAGGATGGGAGATTTCATGTTGCCCTTCAGCTTGAGAACCGCAAGGTATTCGATTATCCTGTCCTTCACCTGGTCCAGGCCGAAATGGTCTTCGTCCAGCACCTTGCGGGCGTTCTTGAGGTCCAGATTGTCTTCCGACATCTCGCCCCACGGGAGGTCCAGGATGAACTGTACATAATTATACTGTATACTGTAATCCGGCGAAGAAGGATTGAACTTCTCCAGGCGCGCCATCTCCTTGTCAAAGATTTCCCTCACGGCCTTGGACCATTTCTTTCCATCGGCCCTCTGGCGGAGTTTGGCGAACTCCTCGCCCTCGTCCATTCCCAGTTCCTCCTGGATGGTACGGAGCTGGTTGTTCAGATAGTATTCCCTCTGCTGCTGGTCTATGTCCGATTTCACCTTCTGGTTTATCTCCTGCTTGATCTGCAGAAGTCGCAGCTGGGTGTCCAGAAGCTTCAGAAGCGCGAGACCCCTTTCCGATATATGGTCCCACTGCAGCAGCGAGGCCCTGTCCTGGAAGTTCTCCACCTCGATCGTGGTGGCGATGAAGTTCACCAGGAAACGGAAGCTGTCGATGGACATAAGAGCCCCAACGGCCTCCTTGGGCACAAATGAGGAGGACTTCACAATCTGCGCCGCCTTTTCCTTGAGCGACTCCATGAGGACCTTCTTCTCATCGGCAGGCATCTCATCCTTGATATCCTCGCGATAATGCACACGTGCGACGATGTACGGCTCGAAGGAAATGATTCCGTCCAGTTCCAGACGCTTCACGCCCTGAAGTATGGCGGTGATGGAGCCGTCCGGCATCTCAAGGGTTTTCACGACCTTGCACACGGTGCCGAACTTGTACAGGTCCTGTTCGCCGGGTTCTTCCACATTCACGTCTGTCTGCGGCACGGCGCCAAGAAGGCCGTCCTTGGACTCGACATCGCGCACCAGCCTCACCGATTTGGTACGGCCGATGGTGACGGGGAACACCGTCCCCGGGAAAATCACCGCATTGCGCAGCGCCAGGATGGGAATTGCGTCCGGAAGCGTGGCTTCGTCAACATTGATAAGCCCCTCCCCCATAACGGGCATAATGTTCACCTCCATAGAGGTTGGGGAAAGCATATTCTTATTATTCTTCATACTCATTGAGAAAGTACACGGAAATGCCTTACTGCCAAAATGGCAGAAAACACCCCTGATAAATCCGTGGGCACTATATGGTCAATCATTATGCCAAAGGCCGAATGTTGCAAAAAAGGCAGTCAAGGTTTTGAAAATCAAAAAAAATAGTCTAAATTTGCACTCCGTTTTACGAAGAGTACATACTAACTCACATAATTATACTAAAAAATTATTGTATTATGACTAAAGCAGACATCGTAAGTGAAGTTGCAAAAGCAACCGGTATTGAAAAAGTACAGGTACTTAACGTTATTGAGGAATTTACAAAGGTCGTCAAGGGTTCCCTCATCGCCGGTGAGCCCGTTTATCTCCGTGGTTTCGGCAGCTTTATCATCAAGCGCCGCGCAGAGAAGGCCGCACGCAATATTACCAAACATACCACCATCACCATTCCTGCTCACAACATCCCGGCTTTCAAGCCCGCAAAGGTATTTGTGAACGCGGTGAAGGAGAAATAAATCACCTAACAATATTTAATTATGCCTAGCGGTAAAAAGAGAAAGAGACATAAAATGGCAACGCACAAGCGTAAAAAGCGCTTGCGCAAGAACAGACACAAGAAGAAGTAAAAATTACTTCCAGCCGAGTCTGCCATTTTAGCAGTCCCACCCAAATGAAAGCAAAGGGCCGGCCGGACATTCCGGAGGCCCTTTTGTCATGTACTAATAAAATTTCCAGATGGAGTCTGTCAAACCGGACAAGGATCTTATCGTCGACGTAAAGCCGACCAGCGTACACATCGCCCTGATGGAGAACCACAGGCTGATCGAGTACAACACTGAGTCCAGCACTGGGGAGAATTTCTCGGTAGGTGACGTTCACCTCGGAAGGGTGAAGAAAATCCTGCCTTCCCTCAATGCTGCCTTCGTGGATATCGGCGACAAGAAGGAAGCCTTCATCCATTATCTGGACCTGGGCCTGTATTTCAACGCATTCGACCAGTTCGTCAAGCGCCTCAACAAGAACGTGAATCCCGCGGACCTGTACGGCCAGATCGAACTTGGCACTCCCCTCCCCAAAGAGGGCCGGATCGAAGGAATACTCACCCCGGGCCAGATGGTGATCGCCCAGATTGTCAAGGAGCCCATTTCCACGAAAGGTTCAAGACTGACTGCGGAAATTTCACTTGCAGGACGAAACGTAGTTCTTCTCCCCTTTGCGGAGAAAGTTTCAATCTCCCAGAAGATTGGCTCCAAAGAGGAGAAACGCCGTCTTGAGACACTTGTCAAGAGCATACTCCCCAAGAACTACGGTGCCATAATCCGCACCGCCGCCGAGGGCAAGAACGCCGCCACGCTGGTGAGCGAAATCCAATCCCTCATCCAGAAATGGGAAAGCTCCTGGCAGAAGATTGCAAAGGACAAGTCCATCCAGCTGCTGTTCACCGAATACAGCAAAACCACCACGGTCCTGAGGGATCTTTTGAACGACTCCTTCTCAAACATCTACATCAACGATGCTAAGGTGGCCGACGAGGCCCGCAAGTACATCTCGCTCATCTCCCCCGAACAGGAGAAGATAGTGCACCTGTACGACGGCAAGCAGCCCATCTTCGACCATTTCGAGGTCACGCGTCAGATAAAGGGTTCGTTCGGCAAGGTGGTTCCGATGCGTCAGGGAGCTTATCTGGTCATTGAAACCACGGAAGCACTGAACGTCATCGACGTAAACAGCGGAATCCGTACCAAGACATCGGACCAGGAGCAGAACTCCTACGAGGTGAACCGGATGGCGGCGGAAGAAATTGCCCGCCAGCTGCGCCTGCGCGATATGGGAGGCATAGTGATCGTGGATTTCATCGACATGGAAAACATCGAGCACCGCAACAACCTCCACAAGTACATGCAGGATCTGATGGAGGCCGACAGGGCCAAGCACAACGTGCTGCCGCTCACAAAGTTCGGTCTTATGCAGATAACAAGGCAGCGCATACGTCCCGTAACCGAGATCAACACTATGGAACAGTGTCCCGTGTGCCATGGCACCGGAAAGATACAGTCCAGCGTGGTGATCGACGAAGAAATTGAAAGGCGCATATCCTATTTCGTGATTGAAAAGGGCCTGCGCAACATCACTCTCAAGACCAGCCCCATCCTGGGCGCCTACCTGAAGCGGGGCTTCTTCAACTCTTACCTGTCCAAGTGGCGCAAGAGGTACAAGATTAAACTTGGCATCGAGGAAGTCACGGACTTCACGGTCCTGCAACATGAAATGTTCAATGAAAAAGGAGAGAAGCTCGAGTAAGAGCTCCTCTCTTTTTTTACTTCATCGCCGCCACATAATCCCGCCACTTGGCTATGAGGCCCGACATATCCGGCGGAAGCGGTGATTCAAACCATATTCTTTCACCCGTGCGCGGGTGCGTGACTCCAAGTGTCCTTGCGTGGAGAGCCTGCCTGGGGCACAGTTCGAAGCAGTTCTTGATGAACTGGCGGTATTTCGCATAAATCGTCCCCTGACGGATTTCCGCCCCGCCGTATCTCTCGTCGTTGAAAAGAGGATGGCCGATGGAGCTCATATGCACACGGATCTGATGCGTTCGGCCAGTCTCCAGCCTGCATTCCACCACGGTGATGAAGCCGTACCGTTCCAGAACACGGTAATGGGTAACGGCCCACTTGCCCTTATCCGGATCGTCGAACACGCGGAAACGAAGCCTGTCGTTGGGGTCCCGGCCGATGGTGCCTGATATCGTTCCCTCATCCTCGGCGATATTGCCCCACACGACCGCCGTGTACAGGCGGTCGATGCTGTGGTCGAAGAACTGAGCGGCAAGGTTCATCTGCGCATCCGGGTTCTTGGCCACCACCAGAAGGCCGCTTGTGTCCTTGTCTATGCGGTGCACCAGCATTCCCATCCGTTCGTCGCCCTCATCGGCCAGTTGCTTTATTCCAAGATGGAAGGCAAGGGCGTTGAGGAGCGTGCCGTCGTAGTTGCCGTGACCGGGATGAACAACCATTCCGGCGGGCTTGTCGATGATAATCATGTCTTCGTCTTCGAAGACTATGTTCAGGGGAATATCCTCCGGGAGGATTTCCACTCCGCGCCTCTCATAAGGCATCACGAAGCGGATAACGTCGCAGGGGCGGATTATGGTGTTCGCCTTTGCCACCACGTCGTTCACCAGTACGTAGCCGGCCTTTATGGCCAGCTGCACACGGTGACGCGAGGTGCCTTCCTGATGCGTAGCGATGAATTTGTCCACGCGAAGGGGCGCCTGCCCTTTATCGGCGGTCAGACGGAAATGTTCAAAAAGGAGATCTTCTTCCCCGCTTCGGTCCATTACTTCTTGGGGACTTTTTCCGGATCCAGGGTGAGATAGAGTTTCACGTCCGTCCCCAGTTTCCTTGTGGTCTTTTCCGGATCCTGCTTATAGACGATGGCGTTCACTGAATCCACATAAGTACGGATACCGGAATCGAAAACGGATTGGCCCACGTTCAGATATCTGTCGTGCAGGGCGTCGATGGCGGCAATGTATTTGAGGCCCACGACAGTGGGGACCCTGGTGGTGCTTTCCGTACGGCCAAGGCCAAGGGTGAGGTCTATGGTGGAACCGCTGATTATGGGATCTCCGGGAGCCACAACCCTGCCGCGGCAGCGCTGCTGCAGCACCCTGTTGGTTGCAATGTCCTGCTTGTAATTGAGCCTGCCAAGCACTAGGCCGCGGTTGTCCAGTTCCGCCTTGGCTTCCAGGATGGAATAACCCACGAGGTTCGGCATAGACACCTTCTTGGGCTCCACCGAATTGATGGTGAGGAAAACCTTGCGGCCACGCTTCACCGTGGAACCGGCCTGGGGATTCTGGCGGTACACCACGCCGGCGCCAAGACGGTATATGAACACGGAGTCCGTGACTTTAACGCCCACATGGCCCCTGGATGCGGCTGTCTCCGCTTCCTCAACGGTGAGGTTGGTGAAATCCGGCACCTCCACGGTGCGGTTATGGCGCGTCACGATATCCAGCCCGAACTTCACAAAGAGGAACAGCACCAGCAAAACCGCCGCGGCTGCGATGAGGTTCTTGGCTATCCAGTTCAATTTTATTTTCCCAGACATACTATGTGCGGATCAATTAACCTGCGAATATACGAAAAATAATTCATACCTTTGCGTTTATGAAGAAGGAAACGATAAGCTTTTGCCTGCTCTCCCTCCTGTTCACCCTGCTCATGAGCCTGCCTTTCCTGGCTCCCGGCACCGGGTGGGTGGCCCTGGTGGGCTTTGTGCCCCTGCTGTGCATGGATTATATTGCCGGAAAGAAAAGAAAACACTTCTGGTGGTGGCACTACCTGTGCTTCCTGCTCTGGAACGCGGTAACCACCTGGTGGGTTGCAAATGCCACAGTGGGCGGAGCGGTATTCGCCATCGTGGCAAATGCTCTGCAGATGTCTCTGGTTTTCGGTCTCTTCCGCTTCGGCAAACGCCGCCTGGGAGGAGTTCTCCCCTACCTTCTTCTGGCAGCTGCCTGGATTGCATGGGAAAAGTACTACCTCAGCATTGCCCAGATTTCATGGCCATGGCTGGTCCTAGGCAATGCTTTCGCCAACACAACTGGATTGGTTCAGTGGTATGAGGTCACTGGCCATCTTGGCGGTTCCCTATGGGTTTGGGCCTCCAACCTTGCCATCTTCGGCCTCATGGTGTCCATCCTGGAAGGCCGGTTCAAGCTCTGGAATTCCAAGGCAAAAGCCGCCGCGATAGCAGGAACGCTCCTGGCGGTATTCGGGCCCATGATCTGGTCCGTCTGCATCCCGGAAAAACCCGCCTCTGACAACACGGTCAAGGTCGTCACCATCCAGCCCAACTTCGACCCGTACGAAAAGCACGAGTCCCTCTCCCGGTGGGACCAGGATGCGCGCTTCATGGAACTGCTCGAAGGAGCGGAAGGCTTCCTCGCAGACTCCCTTCCCTGCCTCGTAGTTGGCCCTGAAACCTTCACAGACCGCTTCATCCTGGAAGACTACGACAACAACTCCACCTTCAATCTCTTCCAGGACTGGCTCCGGGAGCATCCCCAGTGCAATCTCCTTTTCGGCGCATCGGCATATAACCGCAGCTACTCCCTCTCAAGGCCAAACCTCCTTGCCTACGACATGGGAGAAACCGTAGTCGAAGGCCACACCACTCACATGTGGTACACATCCCACAACACTTCCGTAATCACGGATACCAGCCGCAGGTGCGACATCTTCCATAAGGGCAAACTCGTCCCGGGCACGGAACTCACTCCCTATCCCAAGGTCTTTGTTCCCATCGAAAACCTCTTCGGCGGCAACCTTATGGGTAAATGTGCAGATCAGGGAAGCCCCGCAAAATCGCTCCTCTTCAAAAGCGGGGACAAACAGTTCCGCATCGGCACCCCCATCTGCTACGAATCCGTATACGGAGATTACTGCGCCGGATATGTCCGTGACGGAGCATCCCTCATAGTGGTTATTACCAACGATTCCTGGTGGGGAGACACTCCTGGCTACAGGCAGCACTTCTCCTACAGCCGCCTACGCGCCATCGAAACCAGAAAAACGGTTGTCCGCTGCGCCAATTCCGGCATAAGCGCCATCATCGACCCCAGGGGAAAGATCTTAACCAGCGGCCCCTGGTGGGAACCGGCCATCTTAACGGGAGAAGCCTCCATCACAGACGGCCAAACCTTCTTTGTCCGCCATGGCGACATAGTGGGACGCCTCAGCGTATTCGCGTTCGTGATGCTGCTTGCGGCCGCCGTTTTCCGCAGTAAAAAAAACGGCCTGCCGAAGCAGACCGTCCGTAAGGGCTAAAACATAGGGCCGCGTCCGCCCCTTCCGGGGCCGCCTCCCATGCGGGAACGCATGTGCTCGCCCGCCTTTCCGAAGTTTCCGAACCTCCAGGTGAAGGACAGGATGACGTACCTGCCCAGGGTGTTGTTGCGCACCTCCTGGTGATAGTTCTCCGTATCGGAAACGGTGAGGTTCTTTGCCTGGTCCAGAATGTCATACGCCTTGAGGGCGATGGTACCCGTGCGCTTGAGCACAGGAAGGGACATTGTCGCATTCCAAACCAGTTCGGAAGGCTGCTCCGTGGTGTATCCGCGATACCAGTTATAATCGGCATCCGTTCCGATCTCGAGGCCCAGTTTATAGTTGACGGTCCATTTGATGGATGCGTTCAGCTGGTTTGCCCATGTGGGATCCACGCTGGCCTCAACGGTGTACCAGGGTTTGGAGAAACGGGTGCGGGCGCCAAGGATAACTTCCAGATTGTCCGAACGGTAGGTAGCGCGGAATCTCTCGAAAATACCAAGGGTACGGGTTGTGTTGGCCTGGAAGTCATTGTCCCAGGAGGAAGCGAAGTGACTGCCGCTGAAATAATTGGAGTGGAACCCCTCATAATCAAACTCGTCGCTTGAGTTGAAATATGAGCTCATGTCAAGGCTGGACTTTCCGATGTAGCTCCCCGTCTTGGAATAAGAGAACCTGGTCACATTGGAGATGGAGAATCCCGACTTTGCGATAGGTGCATTCACCATGATTCGCATATTGCCGCTAAAGGTATCCTCTCCGTTCACAGGGAAAGAATAACTGCGGCCGTTAACATCATACCATACGGCATTGGTTATAGGGTTCTGGGTATAATTGCCGTCCAGATTGATACGTGTTGTAAAGAACTTCTTCTTCAGGGAATACTCGAAATTGGAGCGGAGCCCGTGGTTGAAATACGGCCTCAGATAAGGGTTACCCAGCGACATGGACAGAGGATTGGAATTGTCCATAACCGGCATAAGCTGCGAGGTGGAAGGCTGACTGCTGCGGCCCCAGTAGAAGAATCTCACGTTGGAGTTGTCGTTGAAGTCGTAGAACAGCATTGCGCGGGGAGCGAAATTCCACACGTGGCTCTCGTAGGTTTTGCCGTTGGTATTATTATAGGTATCCGTGGGAACCGCCGACATACCCAGCTGCGCGCGCAGTTTCTCCCTCTGGTACATGAAGGACAGGCCGATGTTCTGGTTGAGTGAGCGGTTGACGATTTTGTTGGAATACGTGGGGTCCGCGACTTCGCCCTCCGCTACATAGTCCATGATGTAATCCGGAGCCATCGTATACACGGGCGGCATAATACCGCTGTTAAACACATCCTTTACGCTTTCCGAACGGTTCCAGCGGATGTTGTAGCTGCCTTCCAGATAGAAGTAGTTACCAAGGGGCTCGGTATAGACGATACGGCTTCCCAGTGAACGGGAAAGGCTCTGCTGGTCCACCCTCTGGTTCACGAATTCAGTTGCAGTTGCATCACCGTTGCCATCAAATGCAGTGTTGGTGAGCGACTGGTTGAATCCGTCCAGATAGTTGTTGGACAGGTTCCAGTCCAGATTAACCGACAGGGTGCGCCCTGGCATTCCAAGTTTCTGACGGAACAGGAAGAAGCCCCTGGTCTGCCAGTTGCGGTTGTCTCCGGTATTGTGGGTGAAACCGTCATTGGTCTTCTGGACGTCCGCGCCCACAGCCTTCCGGGTATCGAATACCGACAGCTGGTCATAGCTGCCGCGGCCGAAGTTGAACTGGGGCTGGAACAGTATGGAGGTATTATCGGAAAACTTGTGCTCCAGGCGGATGCCGAAGCGGTGGCCGTCGGTGAAACGGCGGCTGCTTCCGCTGTTGTTGGAGATGAGCGTATAGTCTTCCAGATAGGTCTCCTTGTACTTATCCTCAAGGACATCGGTGATGGAGCCGTTGTACAGGTAGTTGCCGCCAAGTTCCATCTTTTTGTCGAAAAGGTCGAACGTGCCGTTCACACCTCCCATCCAGGAAGTGGTGATACCGTTGCCTCCGCGGCCGAAACCGCCCTGCCCGCGGCCCATTCCGCCGCCGCCTCCCATCATGGAGTTCATCATGGAGCCGGACATATCGTTGAAACCGCGGTTATTGGTATTATTGCCGTTCAGGATAACGCTTATCTGGCTGTCCTCGGCGAATCGGCCGCCCATGAAGGCACTCTGCCAGCGCCAGTCTCCGTCGTTGAATGTAAGCGGCGCCGACGGAAGGTCATGACCGCCACCGGCCATCGCATTGCCGAACAGGCCGTTCATCATTCCCCTCTTCACACTGAGGTCTATCACGGTTTCGTCTTCACCGTCATCAATGCCGGTAAACTCCGCCTGCTCGCTCTTTTTCTTGACCACCTTCACTTTCTCGATAAGCTTGGCGGGAATATTCTGCGAAGCAAGTTGGGGATCGTCCAGGAAGAAAGTCTTGCCGCCTATGGTGATCTTGTTGATTGTTTCGCCGTTGGAGGTGATGGTTCCGTCTTCGGACACCTCGATACCGGGGAGCTTCTTGAGAAGGTCCACCAGCATGTCATTGTCCGTAGGACGGAAAGAAGATGCGTTATACTCCACCGTATCCTTCTTGATTACAACGGGATTGCCGATTTCCGTTACCACAGCACCTTCCAGCATCTGCGCATCCACTTCCATCTTGATTTCGCCGAGGTCCACATTCTGGCCGTTGACGGTAATCTCAGCAGAATACGTCTTGTAACCAAGGAGTTCTGCCTTGAACGTATAAGTGCCGTTCTTAACCTTCTCGATAACGCCATGGCCCTCAGCATCCGTAAGTGCATACTTGGGCTGCCCCCTCTGGGCGGTGACGGAAACCGTTGCGAAACCAATCGGCATGCCGTCTTCCTTATCCGTGAGTTTTACGCTCACTTTGTGCTGGGCCGATGAAGGCAGGGAAAGAGCCATGGAAACCACTGCTGCGGCAAGCAGGGCGATGATTTTAGTAATACGTGATTTCATAAACACTACTTTAACTTTTTCTTGGACGCAACGCGCGCGTACAGGTTTAATCTACGCGCAATTATTTTATGCGTTCCGGATGGTCCTTTAAAAAAGCGGCCCATCCACCGCGGCCACCAGCTGCGGAAACAGGCTTCTTAAGTTCAAAATAATGGCAAAGGGCTATTGCCAGGGCATCGGTTGCGTCCAGATGCTCCGGCTGCAGTTTAACGCCCAGGGTTTTCTCCAGCATAAGCTGCACCTGTTCCTTGGAAGCTGCACCGTTACCCACAATTGCCTCCTTGGCCTTTCTTGGGGCGTATTCCGTAACGGAAGCCACCCCTTGCTCCAGCGCAGCTATCATGGCGGCGCCCTGGGCACGCCCAAGCTTCAAAACAACCTGCGCGTTCTTGCCGTAGAAAGGAGACTCGATAGCCAGATAATCCGGATGATAACTCTTGCAAACCTCGCTTATGCACTCATAGATTGCAGAAAGCTTGGTGTAAGGGTCCTTTTCCCTGCGAAGGTCCAGGATGCCCATGTCCACATACTCCGCCTTATTGCCCAAGGCACGGATAACCCCGAAACCCAGCAATTGGGTTCCGGGGTCTATCCCGAGTATGATCTTATTGTCAATCAATGCGATCGAAGCCTGTATATGGACGAAGGACTTCGGGGATCTCGATGTATCCATCCTTCTGGTTATCTTCCAGCAGGGCGGCCACAACGCGCGGAAGCGCGAGCGAGCTGCCGTTCAGGGTGTGAACAAGTTGCATCTTGCCGTTTTCGTCGCGGTAGCGGCACTTCAGGCGGTTGGCCTGATAGCTCTCGAAGTTGGACACCGAGCTGATTTCCAGCCACCTGCCCTGAGCCGCGCTATAGAGCTCGAAGTCGTAGGTGATGGCCGATGTGAAGCTCATATCCCCGCCGCAGAGGCGAAGTATCCTGTACTTGAGGCCGAGCTCTTTCACCAGGCCTTCCACGTGGGCGATCATTTCGTCCAGAGCGGCATAGCTGTTCTCCGGTTTCTCAATACGCACGATTTCCACTTTGTCGAACTGGTGCAGGCGGTTCAGGCCCCTCACGTCCTTGCCGTAGGAACCGGCTTCGCGTCGGAAGCAGGGTGTATAGGCGGTGAGTTTGCAGGGGAACTGATCCTTGTCCAGAATGACGTCGCGGAAGATATTGGTCACGGGCACCTCCGCGGTGGGAACCATATAGAAATCGTCCAGGCCGGCATAGTACATCTGGGCTTCCTTATCCGGAAGCTGGCCTGTGCCGAAACCGGAAGCGGCGTTAACCATCACGGGAGGTTCCACCTCCAGATAGCCCGCAGCCGTGTTCTTGTCCAGGAAATAGTTGATGAGGGCCCTCTGGAGCCTTGCCCCCTTACCCTTGTACACAGGGAAGCCGGCGCCGGTGATCTTCACGCCCAGGTCGAAGTCGATGATGTCGTATTTTTTCGCCAGTTCCCAGTGCGGCAGGGCATTCTCCGGAAGATCCGGTTCCGGACCGCCCATCTTCACTACCAGGTTATCCTCTGCGCCCTTTCCTTCCGGAACCAGGTCGCAGGGAAGGTTGGGAAGAAGGACGATGGCATCGTCCAGTTCCTTCTGGTTCTCCGCCGCAAGGGCAAGGAGTTCACCTGAACGAGCCTTGAGCGATGCTACCTCCGCCTTTGCGGCTTCAGCCTCCGCCTTGAGACCCTGCTTCAGGAGAGCGCCGATCTTCTCGGCGGCCTTCTTCTGCTGGCCCAGCAGATTGTCCGACTCCTGCTGGCAGGCCTTGCGTTTGTCGTCCAGCGCAATCACTTTTTCAACGAGCGCGCGCGCGTCGAAATTCTTTTTGGCGAGTTTCCGCACAACCAGCTCGGGGTCGTCGCGGAGTTGTTTAAGCGTTAGCATACTGTCTTATTTAATGTCGAAAGAGGACGTGCGCTCCGCGGGGAAGCACAGGTCCTCTTTAAAAAGAATCTGTGAAATACTTCTCCCTAGTTTTCGAGGGGAAGTACGGAAACGTAGGACTTATCCTCACGCTTACGGGTGAATTTCACGGTTCCGTCGATGAGAGCGTAAAGGGTGTGATCCTTGCCCATGCCCACGTTAAGACCGGGGTTGTGCACGGTGCCTCTCTGGCGGACGATGATGTTGCCGGCTTTCACTACCTCTGAACCGAACTTCTTGATGCCAAGACGTTTGGAATGCGATTCACGACCGTTCTTGGAACTGGATTGACCTTTCTTGTGTGCCATAATCTAATCTCCTTTAAACGTTAAGCGATAGCGTCGATGTGAATCTTGGTGAGCTTCTGGCGGTGGCCGTTCAGCGTCTGGAATCCTTTACGACGGATTTTCTTGAATACGAGAACTTTCTTTGCCTTGGCATCGTCGTCCACGACGGTGGCCTTGACAACTGCTCCCTCTACATACGGTGTTCCAACCTTCACGGCACCTTCGTTGTCGATGAGAAGGACCTTGGGGAACTCTACAGCTTCTCCGTTCTTCGCGGTGAGGCGGTTAACGAAGATGTCCATTCCAGCTTCCACTTTGAACTGCTGGCTTGCAATGTCTACGATTGCGTACATTGTTGATACAAAACTTTTTATAAGTTTCAGCCGTAAGCGGGTACCAATCCGGGCTACCACTTCTGGAGCTTATCGGCCATAAAATTGGACGGCAAAGTTACAATTATTTCGCAGAACTGCAAAACTTTTTTTGCATAAAGCGTTGGAGTTCACGCTTTTTTTTTCGAAATTTGTTGCGACTGCGAAATATAACTAAAATGTTAACAATATGAGAAGGAAAAAGAAAGACAACTCCTACAAATGGAGCTTCGCCTCCGTAGGCGGAACCGTTAGGGTGAACATCAAGAGCGGAGAAGACATCCGCCACCTCGGCGAACTGGACCGCAAGATGTGGACGGTCCTCAGCTGCCCGGTGAGGAACCTGGAGTTTGACGCCCAAGCCCTCAAGTACATTGACGTGGACGGAGACGGAAACATCCGCGTAGATGAAGTGATTGCCACCGCCCAGTGGCTCACCTCCATCCTGAAAAATGCCGATGTGCTCCTGCAGGGCAGCGACACCCTGGCCCTGGACGAATTCAACGCCGAGGACCCCGTGGGAGCCCGCCTCCAGGCATCGGCCCGCCAGATTCTGAGCAACCTGGGGCTCAAGAAGGACGCGATTTCCATTGAGGACACCGCCGACAACGTGAAGATTTTTGCCGACACCCGCTTCAACGGGGACGGTGTCATCACGCCGGCTTCCGCCCCGGACGAGGCCACCGCGAAGCTCATCGAAACCATGGCCGGCATTGCATCGGCCCCGGACCGCAGCGGCGTCCCCGGCATCACGGCCGAGCAGATTGACGCCTTCTTCACCGCATGCGCAGACTACGCCCAGTGGCAGCAGGCCGGCACGGGAGAGGGCTTCCCCTTCGGTGACACGACCGCC
>JAEEGJ010003842.1_pt1 | contig 54123 bp, 43 predicted proteins | sample 8958761 | NCBI WGS metagenome assembly JAEEGJ01 (sample SAMN16246546, study PRJNA631951) | gut metagenome | biome: gut microbiome; feature: rumen; material: RS-attached | host: Bos | place: Iran: Karaj | collected 2018-10
GCACCTGCAGTTCGCTCGGGTCGGTGTAACCCTCGAAGTAAGGAGCCAGTTGCATGTGCACTTCACCGAACTGACCGCTACCACCGGATTGTTTCTTGTGACGGTAGCTGGCGCTAGCGCTCTTGGTGATGGTCTCACGATACGGGATCTTGGGAGCGGTGGTCTCGATGGCCAGTTTATAGACGTTATCGAAGTACCACTTCAGGGTGTTGAAGTGATATTCGCCCTGGCACTGCAGGATGTTCTGACGCAGCTCACGCGACATGCCGCTGATGACGGTCGGGTCGGTCTTGTGGATGTCGTTGAGGATGCTGCCCAGCTTCTCGTCTTCCTGTGAGTTGACGGCCTTGACGGCGATCGAGAAAATCGGGGTCGGGAACGGGATCTCGGGGAAGGTGGCTTCGGCGGCCTTGGCGTCGACCAGAGAATCACCGATGCGGCCGTCCTTCAGCTTGATGGTGCAGATGATATCACCAGCGTTGACCTTTTCCACCTCTTCACGGTTCTTGCCACGGAAGGCAAGCAGCTGTGAGATACGCTCCTTGTTGCCTGTGCGCGGGTTGATGAGGTCTTGGCTCTTCACGACGGAACCGCCATAAACGCGCATCCAAGCCACGTCGCCGAGGTTCTGTTCCGTGGTCACCTTGAAGATGAACAAAGCGGTCGGGTCGTCGACGCTGTTGTGGAACTCCTGGCCGTTCTTGGCTTTGATGGCCGGCATGTCGGCAGGCGACGGGCAGGCGTTGATGAGAAACTCCATCAGACGGGTGACACCCACGCCACGCTTGGCAGCACCACAGAGGACGGGGAACATCTCACGGTTGACGATACCCAGGTGGATACCGCGTTCCATGTCTTCCTCGCTCAAGGTCATCTCTTCGAAGAACTTCTCCATCAGGGCTTCTTCACCTTCGGCGGCGTGCTCAATGAGGTTGTTGTGCAGCTCTTCGGCCTTGTCCATCTCGGCGGCAGGAATGTCCTGAATCTCAGGGGCACCATTGCCGTTTTTGAAGACCAACATCTTCATCATGATCAAGTCGATGACGGCGTTGAAGTCTTCACCGGTGTTGACGGGATATTGGATAGGCGTGACCTTGTCACCGAAATATTCTTTCAGTTCACGGACCGTGTTGTCGAAGTTGGCGTTGCTGTGGTCGAGTTGGTTCATGAAGAACACAACAGGCTTATGTGTGTTGGCAGCATGACGCCAGGCATTCTCGGTGGTGGCTTCCACACCCGACTGTGCGTTGACCGTGCACACGGCGATGTCGGCGGCGCTGAGGCAGCTGACGATGTCGCCTGAGAAGTCACTGAAACCAGGGGTGTCCAGGATGTTGATCTTCTTGTCGTTGTAGATGGTGTACATCATGGAAGCGTTCACTGAAATCTGACGTTCCATCTCGATGGGACGGTAGTCAGAGACGGTGTTTTTCTCCTCGGTGCTTCCTTTTCTGTTGATGAGCTTGCCTTCGAAAAGCATGTTTTCGGCAAGGATGGTCTTACCCGATTTAGCTGCACCGATAAGGGCAACGTTACGGATGTCTTTTGTCTGGAATTCCTTCATTTTTTATCTAACTAGCTAATTATTAAATATTTACTTTTTGCGAAAATCACTATAGTGGGCGCAAAATTACGAAAAAACCTAATATCTTCAACCAAAATATATATATTATTGTAACAAAACCTTCAAAACCCTCAAAACTCTTACTAAGAAAGTCGCCAACCGGCTCCTTTCCTACGTATCCTTTGTATGCAGTCCAAACTTTTACAGCATTACAACGACGACTCAGTTGGGAGTCGTTGTAATGCATCATAATAAATTGGTTTTGAAAGTTTTGTGGGTTTTGTGATTATAAAAGCGAAATGGCCTTGTGAATGTTTTCCCAACGTTCGTCATCCATCTTAGCTCCTACCACCTCGATGATATTCTTGGCCACGATAGCGCCCATCATGCCGCATTTCTGGAGGTCTTCACCTTTTACGAGTCCAGCGAGGAATCCTGAGGCCCATAAGTCACCAGCTCCTGTGGTGTCAATCACATTGGCTGTCATGGGTGGCACGGTGACGACTTCGTTGCCAAGTTGGATGAACGCCCCTTTGGCACCCACCTTCACCACGGCGATTTGGCAGCGTTCGGCGATGTAATGCAAGGCTTCTTCGGGGTCTTCCAAGCCCGTCAGGACTTGGGCTTCCTGTTCATTGGCAAACACAATGTCCAGCCTGTCTTCCAAAAGGCGGAGCACCAGGTCTCGGTGTTTCTGTACTTCGTTGTAGCTAGCCATATCCATGGCGATTGTCATGCCTTTGGCGTAGGCGGTGTCGAGGGCTTTCTCGAGCAAAGGAGGATTAGCCACGAGATAGCCTTCTACGTAGAAGATATCCCAGCCCTCCAAGAGGTCGGGATGGATATCGTCAGGACCCATCTCGATGGCGGCGCCGAGGCAAGTGGCGAAGGTGCGCTCGCCGTCGGGAGTCACCATAGCGATGACGCGACCTGAAGGCGTGTCGGTAGTCAGCAGCTGAGGTTTCACGTTACAGTCAATCATCTGTTTCTTGAAAAACTCACCCACTTCGTCTTTCCCGATTTTGCTCAAGAAGCCGGTTTCGATGCCAAGTCGCGACAAACCGCACATCGTATTGGCCGTTGAGCCGCCGCTGGCACGTTGGCTACCGTACTTTTGGTGGATATGATCGCCGATTTTGACGATATCAGAGGTGTTGACATAGGTCATGCTCCCTTTGGGGAGGTTGAGTTCCTGTAGCACTTGTTCATTGGGAATCTGGCTCAATATGTCGACAAGCGCGCTTCCTATTCCGAGGATTTTTTTCATTTGGGATTCAAAGATTTAAGATTAACTACGTTGAATACTTCGTATTTCAAAGATTCAAAATTCGTGCAAAGATAGGAAAAAATTAGATTCCCCGCAGGGAATCTCCATTAGTCAAAGGAAAATCCATACTGATTTTCAGGTAGATATAAAATAATTGAAAAATTTTGTCGGAAAAATATTGTCGATATCGGAAAAAGCCGTATTTTTGCAGCCGCAAAACGAAAGTTCTGTGACGTTGTGCAGCCTCCTTAGCTCAGTTGGTCAGAGCATCTGACTGTTAATCAGGGGGTCTCAGGTTCAAGTCCTGAAGGGGGCGCAATTTTTATGTTTCATGTTATTAATTTTTTGGCCTCATAGATTCTCCCCGATTCTATGGGGTTTTTTTATGCAGGGTTCAACCTTCGGTTGCCCAGCCTTCGAAGAGTTTGGACTTACGTCGTCTGCTTATGGGCTGTCGTCCATAAGTAGCAAAGATTCAGTCTTTGCGGCAATAAAAACAAACTGTTGTTAATTCCCCCATATTCAATCCTTTGACATATTTCGTGTTATGATCGAAGTAATACTTCAAATCATAATTTTCAAGAATGAATGCTACATCATTCACATTGAAAGTTTTGTCACCGGATATCAAAATCCATTTCGGCCAAATAAAAGGCTTCGAAATTTCTTCCTTAAACAATGTTGGAAGCTGAAGAGCAAAAGGAGAAAAAAGAACCCTGTTACATTGCAACAAACCTTCATGTTGCATCATTCCAGCTCCAATCCCTGACAAATTATAGTTGTAGATTGAGTCGTGGTATGTTTCCGGTATTTCTTCAATACAACGATGGAATTCGTTGTAGCTGTTTTTGAAAGGTTCTTTGTCTAAAACCAAATCATTGAAAAAGAATCCGATGGGACGAATAAGAAAACTTATTATAGGAATAATGGCAATAATAGTTAGAATATAATTAATTTTACGATGTGTTTTGAAATCTATACTGAGCAAGCATACCACTATTAATGGGAGGGTTGCCATAAGATAATGTGTAAAGCAACGGGTTCCCGACGAACAGATAAACAATGCATAAGAAAGAAGAGTTGGGATTAGGATTACCTTTTGTCTAGGGATATTTATACAAATAATGGAAACGCTTACGATAATAAACAGAATATAGAATATATAATGAAATATAGTCTGGGAGATATTGTAATCGAAGTATTCAAAATAGGATAGAAAAGTTCCATAAATCATTTCATATACTCCACGACTTTCTGCTTTTATGTAAAAGTAAAGAATGCACAAGCCAGAAATAAGTGTGAAGCCAAGAATGAAAAGTAAAGCATCAGCAACAAACTTTTTGTAGTTTTTGTTTTTTAGGCAATTGAAAAACAGATAGAACAAAAATCCCAAAAAGGCAGTGGCGTTGTTAATTCGGATGAAAGCAATGATTCCGAAACAAACACCAATAATGAACATTTCGTTTTTTTTAATCTCTTTATTTGTGTTTAAATATCTGAAATACAAATAAATGGGATATGATGCAAAAGGCAGGCACCATTCCTCTGACAAATCACCACCATCATAAAAACACAGCATCAAAAATAGAGCAATGCCTAAACATAAAAAACGAGAACGACCCTCTTGATAAAAAGCAATAGTTTTATCCCAAAAGACCAAAGTGATAGTCAAGGAAATGGTCTGCATCAACAAAATAAAAAAGTTGCCACCTAAACATAATCCTAAGGCCTGAATAAAATATAATATACAACCTTTATTGTCAAAATAGTCAAGATATAGTGTTTTACCACGTAATACGGCCAATCCCATTTGTTTGAATATAGCAGCATCAAAACCTTCATAAACATACAAAAACGAAGTCGAACGCGAAAACAACGTCACAAAAACAAATGATAAAAAAAACAGCAGCAATGGATAATACTTACTGTTGACAATAGTAAAAATCTTATTTTGGTTGTTCATAACATATCAATGAAAAACGGTCTCAAAAATCAACTTTATATCTCCAAAAAAACTCCAGTTATCGAGATAATCTAGGTTGATTTTCACCTTGTCGGGCCAAATGACAGTGTCGTTGTAGGTCTTGGGATTGGCCTGCTGGGCGAGCAGTTCTTCCTCGTTGCGGTATTTGATGCTGGCCGGTCCCGTGATGCCGGGACGGAGTTGCAAGATACGGCGGTCATCGCCTTGCAACTGGTCAGCATAACCTGGCACATCTGGACGAGGTCCGACAAAGCTCATCTGGCCAATAAATACATTGACTAATTCTGTAAGGCAGTCCACCTTGCTATGACGCAGCCAATGACCCATTTTTGTAATACGCGGGTCATCGGCGGTGGTGACTGTATCGCCCTCTGACTGATGAAGCATAGTGCGAAACTTACAGATTCTAAAAGGTTTGCCATCTTTTCCGATGCGCCTTTGCATAAAAAATGCTGGACCTTTCGAGTCAATTTTAATGAGAATGGCAATGACTAGCAAAGGCAAAAAAAGCACAATAAGACCCATGAGTGCCACGATTCGATCGAAGCACCATTTGAAAAAGAATCCTATCTTATGTTTATTTTTCTCCACGCTGCATGGCCTCCATATTGAGAATTGCCTTAATTCGCGGCAAATTTATGATTTTTCTGAATGGGTACAACATTTTGACTGCAATCTTCATCCACCATTTGTAATGCACCTCAAGTTGACAATAGGCTTTTCGAAAATTGAAGTTTTGCATGAGAAAGTCTTGAATGTGAGAGTGCTCAGTGATGGAACGTGCACCATCAGCCACGTAGCGAAAGCTTTTTTCCAGCAAGTAATATTGGTTCATGGTGTAGAACAAACCGTAATAGGGATACGTGGTGTTTTTTCGTTTGTATTCGGGCAAGACAGCAACCAAACCATATTCACACGAATCCTTCCAGAGCATCACCGTAAAAAAGCCAATAAAACGATTATCTGTTTTGTCAAATATTCCCCAATAATCATAGTCCTTGTTTCCACATTCTGATAAATAACTCTCAAAAGTACGAACATTTGTAATACGGTCTTTAACCGAATAATCGTTAAAGGATGCTTTTAATACTGAATAACCATTTTGTTTAATGAAAGCATTGTCAACTCTTCGAAACTCTATTTTTTCCAATGATCGTCTGACTTTTTTCCTCGTGTTTCCCGATAGTTCTTCTAACCCTTCAAATTGATCTTTAATGAGATACCAAAAACAGGTTTCATCTTGACAATCAAATTCATATGTATTTCTAACCATCAAGCCACCTTGCTTGAGTAGATTTTTCCATTCTTGTTCTAACAATTGTGGCTCATTATGTGGGGCTCCATCAAAACGCCAAGCTTTACGATATAAATAAAACTTATTCTTCATAGGCGTTTTTTGATGGCATGGAAGGCATAACTGGAAAAACAACAAACAGCTTTCAAAAATGGGAGTTTTTCGTGACGGCGATACACTTTCCAAAGATCGATAGAAGCTTTTATCTTATTTGAGCTTGCGGATTTTCTTCTGATTCTATACGAAACCAAAGGTTCATCGATGGCGTAGGCCAAAAAGCCTTTTTTAAGAATATCAAGCCAAGTGGCCGTGTCTTCACTTGTGCGGAATTTGGGAACAACAACATCACCAGTGATAGATTTGTTAACCATCACTGTTGAGCAACCAATAATAGTGTTTCGAAGGTAGGTTTCATAATCCAGATTACCTATGGTATTAATGAATCTGTTCAGCGTATTTCCATCCTCATCAATCCAATCGTATGTTGAATAAGTAAACCCTACGTTCTTTTCTCTCATGAACCTCAGTTGTTTTTCCAGTTTTTCAGGATGCCATATATCGTCTGCGTCAAGAAAAGCCAAAAATTGGCCTTGAGCCATTTGAAGGCATTGGTTTCTGGTGTCGGCAATGCCAGAATTCAGTTTTTTGATGGCAAACTGTATCCGTGCATCTGATTGAGCATAAGACTTAATAATATCAACCGTTTCATCGGATGAAGCATCGTCAACAATAAGCAGTTCCCAATGAGGATAAGTCTGCGTGATAACAGATTTGATACTGTCTGAAATATATGAAGCCATGTTGTAACATGGCATGATGACCGATACAAGCGGCTGATTTTCCACAGGATACAGGTTTATTCCTCAATATTGAATAATGATTTGCCTTTCTCGTTCAAATACGGCTTTAAGTCATTGATAGCGATTTTACATAAAGGTGCCCCTGCTGAATAAGGTGCGATTTCGTAGGTTTGGTAACAAAACACCACGCTATCGGTCTCAATCCAAGGCTGGTTGGAAGGTAACTGGAAAGGTTCATTAGCCTCGAAAAGGTATTCTTCTTCTTCCGTGTTGTTAGGCTCAAAGTATTGCTTACGGATGTTTTCCGAAATAATGCCCTTTAGCTTCTCGGGATCATCGAAAATGTCGTAACCGATAATACTACCATCCACTTTGCTGAAAGATGTACCGAAATACCATGGCATTGGGTGAGCACCTCCAGTGTAAATAAAACCTTCCGAAATATAGGTTACATAAAGGTCGGTCTGCTCCGATAAAGTATAGTTGCTTTCAAGGGTTGAACGGGGTTCGTCGCCTTCTTCGGCAAAAAAATGGTCTTTTTCGTTTTCAAAATAGGTTTTGTAGTCTTCCGTCTCGTCAGAAAGCATCCAATGAAGAATATTCTTACGCAAACTATCGTTTTTGGTGATGGGTAAGTCGGCATTTAAAGTGAAATAAGCATAGTCATCACCGTATTCACTCTCAACGAATACACTGTCAATCAGGGTATAAAGTTTCACATCGACATCATTTGGATTGCTTTTCGTGCTGTTACAACCCATGAAGGCAAACAAAAGTGCTATGGGTATCAAAAGCTTTTTCATGGAATATGATTTATAGGTTCAATGTCGCAAAGATAGTGCTTTTTAAGAAAACGGCAATTTTTTGCTTTTATTTTGCCCAACGGTAAAGGATTTCAATGGGATGTACGGCATGAATCCCCGTTCCGTCTAGGATTTGCTGACGACAAGATGTACCTGGAGCCGAAACCAAACATGGAGTAATATTATCAGCGTTGGTAACTGCTTTCCGGATGGTGGGGAAAAGCACCATTTCGCCAATGGCTAGCGAGGTCTGATAGTGTTCTTTTTCGTAGCCAAACGATCCCGCCATACCGCAACAACCACTTGGAATAACATGGATTTTGGCTCCACTGAGTAGTTTGAAGGCTTGTACTGTTTTCTCGGTTCCAACCAAAGCCTTCTGATGACAGTGGCCATGAAGCCAGATTTCCACGGCATCGGTTTTGAAGTCAGAGGAAGTTATTCGACCTGCCTCAACTTCGCGCATGACAAACTCATCAAAAAGCAAAGCATTTCGACCTATCTGTAAGGCTTGTTGACGAAGTTCGGCCGGAACCAAATCAGGATACTCATCACGGAAACTGAGGATACACGAAGGCTCGATGCCTATTAATGGCATTTGTTCTGAAATCTTGTCTTTTAGCAGGTTGAAATTTTTCAAAGCGAACTTCTTAGCCAATTTCAGATTCCCTTTTGAGATGGCGGCACGACCGCTTTCCACATGTTTCGGGATTTCCACTTCATAGCCTAAGTGCAGCAATAGTTTGGCAAAGGTCAGACCCAATTCAGCTTCCTGGAAGTTAGTGAACTCATCAGCAAAGAGGTAAACTTTACCTTTGGTTGCCTTGCCATGTTGTCTACGGCATTCCCGTTGGACGGCTTTTCGCATCGTGACTCGGCTAAGGGTCGGGATGTCTCTCTCAGTCGTGAACTTAATGACATTCTTGATGATGTTAGAAGAGAACTTCCACGATGCAAACAAATTGTATATCGGCCAAACAATATGTCCCAACTGCTCCACCGTAGCCATTCGCGACACGGCAAAAGAACGCAAAGGCATACCGTCGACATCGTATTTTTGCTGCAAAATCTCAGAACGCAAACGGGTCATGTCGACATTGGAGGGACACTCACTTCGGCAGCCTTTGCAGGCCAAACAGCTGTCTAAAACCTCGGCCAGTTCTTTGGATTTCAAGATGCTTTTCTCTGTTTTCAAAGCTTTTGTGAAGGCTTCACTTCCCCACCCTCTTGTCAGGATTTCACGTAGTATATTGGCTCGGGCGCGCGTGGCTTTAGTCTCGTCGCCACTCACCTTGAAAGCAGGACATAGCGTGCCACCGATTAAGTTTGACTTTCGGCAATCTCCAGCACCATTGCATTGCTCGATGCTGCACATCAAGGCATGGAGCTGGTTTTTGGCACCCGTGGCACCTTCCACCTTGCATTCGTCAAAGGCAGCCTTCCAATTGTAGTAGGTCTTCGGTCCCTGAGCCCTGAGCCTGTCGAAGGGTCGAAGGGCCGAAGATTCCAGTTCTTTTGCAATAGCATATTGTTGGTCGACCTCAAAGCGCAACATGCTATCCATTGGTAATGTGTCGACAATCTTGTGAAGGTTGAATACTTGTAATGGATCCCAGCATTTTTTTAGGTTTTGCATTAAAGCATAGACTTCATCACCGTATATTAGTTGGATGAATTCACCACGTAGACGGCCGTCACCATGTTCACCGCTAAGCGATCCTTTATATTTCTTTACCAATAAAGCAGTTTGATAAGCCACCTCTCGGAATTTCTTCAATCCTTCAGCCTCCTTGATGTTGATAATAGGCCGCAAATGCAACTCTCCCGTGCTGATGTGGGCATGATAGACGCAACTCAAGCCAAGGTTATCAAGCATCTGAGCGAAATCAGCCATGTAAGCAGGCAACTTTTCAGGAGCCACAGCCGTGTCTTCAATGACCCCAATAGGTTTGGCATCACCTTTCATTCCGGTGAGCAGGCCCAAACCTGCCTTGCGCAGACTCCATACCTTGCTGATTTCGGAGCCATAGACTCTTGAACAAGCATAAACCAAGTGTTCCTCGTTTTCGATTAATGCCTTTTCAAGTTGGTCTGCAACCGCATCAATTTCATCGCGAGTCTCACCGCGTAGTTCGATGATGAGGATAGCGGCAGGGTCACCTTGGACAAAGAAGCGGTTTTTCTGTTGCTCAACATTCTGTTTGCTGAGTTCCAGAATGTTGCGGTCCATCAGTTCAACGGCTGAAGGATGGAATTTCAAAGCAACGAGGTTACCCAAGAAACTCTTTTGAAGTGTATCACAATGGGCACAGACCACCATCTTCTCCTTGGGCGGCAATGGGTCAAGGTCAACTTTGATTTCAGTGATGAAAGCTAGCGTGCCTTCGCTGCCAGCCAACACTTTACAAAGGTTGATGGTGCGTTCTTCAAGCGGTTTTTCGATATTGTGCAGGTCTTCAATCACCTCGTCGATGGCATAGCCACAGGAACGGCGGCGTAGACTCTTGTCGGGATAGTTTTGCTCAATCAGATGAACGGTTTGTTCATCCAATGCCCAGCGGATGAGTTGAGTGTAGATGCTTTGGATTAATGCTTTGGATTCGGTTTCCCAAAAATGTTGGCCAAAGCGTTCTTCCAATTCTTTGATGGTATAGGTTTTGAAAACCTCAATAGTACCGTCACAAAGAACACCTCGGGCTTCAAGCACATGGTGTCGTGTGCTGCCGTAAACCAAAGAATGGGAACCACAGGAATTGTTACCGAACATGCCGCCGATGCAACAGCGATTACTGGTGGAAGTCTCAGGGCTAAAGAAAAGGCCAAATGGTTCCAATGCAAGGTTCAGTTCATCAAGAACGACTCCAGGCTGTACTCTTGCCCAGCGTTCTTCTGAATTGATTTCCAGAATCTTTTTGAAATGCTTGCTGATGTCGACCACGATGCCGTTGCCTACCACCTGACCAGCAATGGAAGTACCACCTGCCCGCGGTATAAGGTGAGTCTTGTGTTCTTGAGCAGTTTTAATGAGGTAGACAATATCTTGTTCGTTTTCAGGAAAAGCAACGCCTTGAGGCACCTCACGATAAGCGGATGCATCGGTGGCATAGGCGATGCGATGCAGAGGATCGGTATGGATGGTGTACATTTCGGCTTATTTGTCCAACTGACTGAAAATGCTGTTGTTGCTCTTGAATTCGGGGACGATAACCTTCATCTGAGCCACAATCTTCATCGGATCGCAGGTTTCCAATGTTTCGTGCAGTTTAACGAACATGGCATCCACATCCGAAGCCTCGTATTTTCTGACAATGGCATGCATAATCTTCTCATTGTCAGTTTTGATGGTGTTCTCTTCGTTGGCCAAAACCTCTTCATAGAGTTTCTCACCCGGACGGAGACCCGTTTCAATGATTTCAATATCTGGACGATGAGCAAGCTTGCGCATCTTTTCTGCCAAGTCCCAAATCTTAACCTTTTCGCCCATATCGAAAACAAAGATATCACCACCTTCGCCAATAGAACCGGCCTCAAGCACAAGACTGCATGCTTCGGGTATAGTCATGAAAAAGCGGGTGATGCGACGGTCGGTGACGGTAATAGGTCCACCTTTTTCAATCTGCTTGCGGAATAGAGGGACAACAGAACCATTGCTTCCCAAGACATTTCCAAAACGCGTAGTAATGAACTTGGTTTTACTTTCACGACTTTGTGTATAAATTTCGGCAATACGTTTTGTGGCTCCCATGACATTGGTTGGGTTAACTGCCTTATCGGTTGAAATCATCACGAATTTTTCCACACCGAATTCAACGGCCAAGTCAGCCACAAGCTTAGTGCCGAAGACATTGACAAACACAGCTTCATAAGCATTCTCTTCCATGAAAGGCACATGCTTGTAAGCAGCTGCATGGAACACCACTTGCGGATGATAATTCTCAAACACTTCTCTCATCCTTAAGGGATCCTTGACGTTGGTGACGACAAAAGCCATCCTCTCATGCAAATTCTTAAAATCTGGTTCATTGTTCATTTCAAACTGGAAGTCATACATAGGCGACTCAGCTTGATCGAGCATAACCAGTTTAGTGGGATTATAATGCATCACCTGACGACAAATCTCACTTCCTATGGAACCTGCTGCGCCTGTCACAAGGACTACCTTATCCTTAATTTCGCGAATGACATTGCTTTTACCCAGAATGATGGGTTTGCGTCCTAACAGATCTTCAATCTTAATGTCTTGAATCTGATGTGCATTAATTTTTCCGTCTACCCATTTATCAAATGCAGGAATGGATTTCACAATCAAGTTCAAAGCCAAACCCTGCTCAATGATTTCTTTTTTACGTTGTTCAGGAAGGCTGGGAATGGCGATAATCATAACATCGATGTCATATTTCTCTATAAACTCAGGTGTCAGAGCTGTTTTAGGTGAATAAATCTTGATAGTATTTATTTGGGAACCAATACGTTTTGGGTCGTCATCAATATAAGCCCTAATTCTGAATTTTGAGGTTTTGTCTTGACTCAAGGTACGTTGCAGCATCATACCTCCATCGCCTGCACCATAAATGAGGGTGTTCATCTTGTCACCCGTGTTTTTATAAACCTCATTGTATAAACGCCTGATAGTAAAACGCATGATAATCATCAAGACCAGCGTAATAAGATAATGGTAAACCATCAGGATGAAACCTGGATAATAATTGGTTGCAATTGGTGGATATACCTTGAGGAAGAAAAACTTACTGAGGACAAGTACGGCAAGTGTTACAGTACAAGAGGAAAAAATCTTTCGGATATCGTTGAATCCAGAATAACGTAACATACCATCGTAAGTTCGGCTGATAAGAAAAGAAACCAAATAGAACGATGGCAACAACCATGTTAGTTTCCAATTGACGCTAAGACTGGATATAGGGAATCTGTCTATGGATCGCATCAAACTAGCCACAATATAAGCAAAGATGACGATAAGCATATCGACAGCCAAAATCCATCTGCGAGGCAATGTGTTATTTTTATGTTTGCCAAATATGAAGTTGCAAAATTGCGTAATAATCTTTCTCATGCAGAAACAATTTTAACCGCCAAAAATACAAATTTTTTCAATATCTCTCAGAATATTTTTTCCATTAAATGCCATTTTCCAGTGGAAGGTAGATTTGGGTCGGCACCTTGACATTGAGCTACATAGGCTTCCCACTCGGCTTGTCGAGGCAAAGTGGCCAATCGGGCCATGTCTTTTTCCCAATCGAAATCGTCAACGGTATCGCAAATCATAAAGACATGAGTTTCATAACGATAGAGTTGCATATCAAGGATGCCGACTTCTCTTTGTCCAGCCACTATTTCAGGCCACACATGGGCATGGATTTCGCAGTATTTTTCAATGAGTTCGGGGTCGTTGACGAGTTCCAAGGTTTGGCAATAGCGTTTCATTGTTTGCTGGTTTTAGTGATGAATAGTCCGTAAAACACGATGATGACGAAGCAAATCAGCGGCAAAATGAAACTCAAATTCACCGAAGGAATGCTTCCAAGTCCGCTTCCATCGATGATGCGAGCCTGCAAAGGAGGCAACACCGAGCCACCCAAGATGGCCATAATCAATCCTGCAGCTCCCAACTTGGCATCTTCGCCGGTATCCGTCAAAGCGATGCCGTAAATGGTCGGGAACATTAGGCTCATACAAGCGGAAACCGCCACCAAACAATACATTCCAGCACGACCGTCGAGGAAGATGACACCCAACACCAATACAGCTCCGGCAATGCCTAAATAGGTCAGTAGCTTGGACGGGTGGATGTATTTCAGCAGGAAGGTGCAAATGAAACGGCTCACACAAAAAATGGCCATAGCCACAATGTTGTAGCGTTGCGAGAGCACCTCTGCAGCCTGTTCCGTCATGCCTTCGTTCATGAAAACACGCGTGCCGTACTGGATAATGAAGGTCCAACACATGATTTGCACACCGACATAGAAAAACTGCGCTACCACACCAAAACGATAAGGTTTGTTTAGCCAAAGGCGTTTCACCGTGGGACCAAATTTTTGATCAGCGCTTTCTTCTGTCTTGACTTGTGTTTTAACCAACAGCAGAATGACGACAAAGAAAGCCACCAACACTGCTCCGATGATCACGTAAGGTCGACTCAACACTGCGAGGTCGGCACTTTTCACGGCTTCAAATTGCTCTTCATTCAGCAAAGCACGTTCTTCGGTGCTCAGCGGATTCAGTTTGGCCTGAATAAACTTCATCGCGACAAACATGCCTGCCAACGAGCCAATGGGATTGAAGGCTTGAGCGAGGTTGAGGCGTCGCGTAGCAGTTTCCTTATCGCCCATGGAAAGGATATAAGGGTTGGCCGTTGTCTCAAGGAAGGAAAGTCCACAAGTGAGCACGAAATAGGCAATCAAAAATGGATAATAATTACCGGTTGCTTTGGCAGGGAGGAACATCAAGGCGCCAATGGCATACAGACCGAGACCCATGAGCAGACCTGCTTTATAGGAGAATTTACGCACAAAAAGCGCGGCGGGCAAAGCCATGCAAAAATAGCCGCCGTAAAAAGCCAATTGTACCAAAGCGCCGTCGGTGACGCTCATGCGGAAGATTTTGGAGAAAGCCTTCACCATAGGGTTGGTGATGTCGTTGGCAAAGCCCCATAAGGCGAAACAGCAGGTCACCAAAATGAAGGCCAAGAGGTATTTTTTTTCTACTACTTTATTCATTTTCTTCTGATTTTTAGCGATATAGACTCAGGATGATTCTTGCAGAAAGCAGTGGTATCCTTGACTACACAGGCAAGATAGCCGCCGCCACCCGCACCAGGCATTTTCCAAGCCAATATGTCATCCAAAACGGAATACTTATCGATGTAATCCTGGACCGAGCCTTGAATCATGGCGGGGAACATAGCGGTTTGGGCATCAAAGGAGGCTTTGTAAGCTGAGGCAAAACCATTCAAATCCATGACTATGATGGCTTTCCAACAATCATCGGCAGCCTTGGCCAAAGCCTTGACTTTCGGTTCAGTGATGTCCTTGCCATCCACCACAGAACAACCTGGTTGGCGTGGCTCCATGGGAATCATAATGAGATGGTTTTCAAGCCAATTCAAAACGGTTTCATCGTAGCAACTTTCGATTTTGAGAGGCCAATAGAGTTTGTCATAATAGTGTCTCACCAAGCCTGGCATACAAATGCCGATGCTGTCTTGTGCCCCGCTGATGATGCCGTCGCTGCGTTCGGGGTCGTTCTCAAAACAGAAGACCAACTTGGCAAGAATCTCAGGATCCATATCAGGCAACTTCATCGGCCAGATTTTCTTAATCATGTTGCGCGTTGAAGTGGAGAGGCCACAACGTTCTCGCACCTCGAATGTAGGCACCAAAGAGATGGTGATGGCCCATCCGGGAGCAAAACAAGAGACGTAAGGTTGGTCAATCCAGGTGCCAGCCAAGTCTAAACGGGTGGGAATCTGGCAGAGGTCATGTTTCAAAGCCGTTGACGAACGGGCTTCCAAGCCTTCGGAGGGTGTGCGTTGCAGCACCATGTATTCGATGCCACGTTCCTCGCAAAACTTTCTCTTTTCCTCAGAAGCACCGTCCTCGTTGACTACAAAAATATCAGGCTTCAACCTGTCAACCGTCCCAACGAAATCCATCACGCCCTCACCGTCATTGATAAAAGCATCCTTCACGTATCGGATAGCTTTCACCATAAAGAGGCGTTCCTTTTCGGGATAAAGCGTCTTGTGGTTTTTGTAGTGCAGAACGGTCTCATCAGAGCCAATGCCGACATAGAGGTCGCCGAATTGTGCCGCTTGTCGAAAAAACTCCACATGACCGCTATGCAAGAGGTCGTAACAGCCTGAAACGAATACTTTTTTGGTCATTAAGCAATGATTTAGGCTGCAAATATAGGGAATTGTTTAATACAATTTGAGATTCCCCTATGGGGAATGGAGTTGTTGCTTGTTTTGTTAACTGCGGCGGCTTGTAACGTTCACGGTTCGTAAGCTCTACCTACCGCCGCTTGTAAATTAATGACGGACCTCCATTCCCCGTCAGGGGAATCTAAACCACTTGTACTTCCGCCAAAGCCACCACGAAATACCATCGTCCGTTAGTTTCACAATAGCATTTGTAGCGCGTGCGTTGCTTCTCCCCTTTTTGGAAAACCAAACCATTTTTCAACACGAATCTGGCCCCATTGGGAAGGCTTTCCAAAGTGGTTACAGAGGCTTGGTTTTTATCGTACTTGTGCAACACCCGTTGCAGGTTTTGGTCTGCCGTACTGCTCGCTTTGATGTGTTGCAGGTGTTTTTGCAAAGCAGCGAGAACGTCTTTTGGGAAGATGGTTTCCGTCAGAAATGGCAGCAATAATTTGGAAAAACTCGTTTGCCATTCTTGGCCATGCGGTTGTACGCGTCTTGAGCCATATTGTTGATACACATCGTAATGCGCCACCTCATGAACATAGGTTATGAGCATTTGATATGGGTTCAAGTCCAAATTCAAGGTAATAGAACAGATGCCGTTTGGAGTTTTTGGCGGACGGAAATCACCCAATTTGGAGGTGCGTGGTCGTTTGAAGTGCAGTTTGAAACGGCGTTGTGTGAAAATCTCTCCTACCATTCCCACCGAAGCCTCGGGGAAATAACGTTTCAACAATTCAAGTTCTTCAGCCTTCATCGTTGTGCAAGAGTTCGTATTCTATGGTTTCTTGAGGCGTGTAGCTCCACTTGGTGCAGGTATTGCAATGGCGCGGGGTGCGACGGCGCCCCGGGACCTCTTTGGTCTTACAAGAGGACATGAGCAATAGGGAAAGGCCTAAAACAAGGAATAAAGCTATTTTTACTCCCCCCGGCCCCCTCTCAGAGGGGGAGGTTCCCCCTTTTAAGGGGGGCAGGGGGGAGTAAAAAAACACGTTCTTTTTCATTGTTTGCTCTATTTCGATAACCAATTTGCCGGATTTTGCCTGTTTGTCTCTTTCAATAACTCGAAGTGAAGTTCCGTCTTGTCGTCCGCCTTGCTTGTATGGACCGTTCCCAGATTTTGCTTGGTTTTCACCTTATCGCCACGCTTCACGACAACGTTTTCAAGGTTGGAATACACGGTGAAATACTCACCATGACGGATGATGACCACCGTATTGGCTCCCGTGAGCTTGGTGACGCTGGCCACCTCACCATCGAAGACGGCACGGGCTTGGGCGTTTTCGGTTGTGGCAATGTCGATGCCATTATTGGTCACGGTGACTTTATCGGAAACGACAGAAGTATGTTTGCCATACGCTGAAGAAATCACGCCACGTTCCACAGGCCAAGGCAACTTGCCCTTGTTGTTGACAAAGTTCGTGGATAATGTTTGCTCCGCAGGAGTCAAGGCCATGCCTTTTTCCTTAGGTGTGGTTGTCGTGGTAGTCTTGCCCTTGCTGGCGTTTTTCTTTGCCTCTTCCTTGCGTTTCTTTTCCGCCTCTGCATTAGCCTTCCTGATTTCTTCCGCGATGATATCGTCAATGGCCTTTTGCAGTTTCTTGGCTTGCTGCTGCTTGTTCTTGATGTCCTGTTGTATGCTGCCTTCCTTCTTTTTGAGTTTGGCCACTTGTCCGTTGAGCTCTTTCTTTTCCTTTTGTAATGCCTCTTGTTGTGTCTTTTCGTCTTTCAGCATGGCAGCTTGTTCCTCGCGGGCTTGTTGGCTGGCTTTCACCTCGCTACTGATCTGTCTTTCAATCGTGGCGATTTGATTCATCTTGAGTTTGCGGGCATCGTTGAACTCACGGATGTAGCGCAATCGGCTGAAGGCTTGGTTGAAGTCTTTGGAGGCAAAGATGAACCCCAATCGGTCGTATTGGCTGCGATTTTTGTTCGCAAAAACGACCATCTTTGCGTATTCCTTTTGCAGCTTACTGAGGTCGGAGTTGAGGGTCTTGATGTTACTTTGTCCTGATTTGATTTCCTCATCGAGGACGGCGATTTGCTCATTATACGAGGTGATGAGCTTTTCGCGTTGCTTGATTTTCTTGTCAAGAAGGTTAACCTCGTTAAGGGTCATCTCCTTGTCCTTTTTGGTCTTTTTCAGCAATTGGTTGGCGGTCGAAATCTCCTTCTGCAAAGAATTGATTTCGCTCTGCAACTGTTTCTTCGTCTTGCCTTTTGTCTTTTGAGCATAAGATGGGGTGAAAGCAAAAGCTAAGAAAAATAGAACAAAAAATGACACACACCACCTTTTACCGTCATGGCGGAGGAATATCCGCCATCCCCTATGTGCGAAGACAACACCCTTTCGCTCGGGGGATTGCGGGTCAAGCCCGCAATGACGGATTAAGTTCTGTCTTGTGTCCTTCTTCATGTTATTCTTATTTCAGCTTTTGCAATTTAATACGCTCCATCTTGTCCGTGATTTTCAGCGGGAAAGTTGTCTTTTCGTCCAATTTGATGTTGTTGTATTTCACTTTGGCAGACAGGTTTCCCATCAAAAAAGTCTTCAACAGAACCGTCTGATTCTCAACGGGCGGAAGGCCTTCGTTATTGTCCAACAGCATAGTTTGTACCCAAGGCAAACTGAGTGGAATGCCGAGTTGTGTAGAAACGGTGTCCAAAGGCTCAGCCAAATAGGTCTTTTCCAATCGGTTAAGCATCCAAATCGAGTCGGTGCTGACTTTGACTCGTAGTGCTTCCACGCCCATGGTAGCAGTCACGCTGAACCAGACAATACTATCCTTACGCATACGCATTTGACCCGACAAATCATCGAACAACATACCGTTGCCTTCGGCCTGGATGCTTAGGTTGGCAGTCATCCATTCGAAGGCTTGGGGCTGTGGCGGTACAACGGTTTTCTTGCGTGAGGCGCAGGAAGTAGTCAGCAGCAACAATCCCAAAAACGCTATGCCCAATCGGAATCTCATTATTGTTTTAGTTTAAGTTGGATAGCGTCGTAATGCTCCTGATAAGTGGTATCGGGCTCTTTCAGCAGCTTCAGGGCTTTCTTCATGTGCTTCTCGGCTTCCTTGTAGTTGCCTATCTTGTAGAGCACCCAAGCGTGTGTATCGAGATAAGTCGGATTGTCGGGTTCCATGGTGATGGCTTTGGTCGACATCTCTAAGGCCTTGTCCAGGTCTTGGCCTTTCACAGCGAGATAATAGGCGTAATTATTGAGCACCAGCACATTATCTGGGTCATTGCGCAAGGTGCGCTCGTAGGCATCGAAGGCTTTTTCTTCGTCGCCCTCTTCGTGGTAAATGTCACCCAAGAAAGCGTCAAAATTGGCCATTTGCACCTTGTCGGTGGTGTATCTCCTCCCCTTTTCCAAATAATTGATGGCATCTTCGTTGTTTTTCAAAACGGCACTAGCCACACCTGCATACCAATAAAACACGGGTTGCATGGGATAGTACTTCAAAGCGGCCACAGCATGGTCTCGCACGGCCTCGTTCTCGTTGAGGCGTGACTCGCTGATGATGAGGTTTTGCCATCCGTAGAAGTCGGTGCTATCGATGGCCAACGCCTTCTGATACAGCTTTTTCGATTCCACCGCGTTTTCGCTGACGATGTAATACGAACCTAAAATAAGGTAGCCCAATTTGTTATCAGGATGGGTCTCGATGAAAGCCTCTCCACATTGCCTAGCCTGCTCATTGATGTTGGCCGCATTTTGGTTTTTCTGCATCCAATAGTCGTAGATGTTGGATTTCGTGGTGAGGTCGAGGTTCTTGTTGCGAATGGTGGCAATCAGTTCGTTGAAAGCCTTATCCTTGTCGCCGTTCTTTTCGTAAAACTCAAGCAACGAAATGTTGATATATGGGTCGTTGGGATTGAGTTCCTTGATTTTCTCGTAGGTTTTTAAGGCTTCCTTTTCCTTTCCGTTGTCGGAGTAGACTTGAGCCAATGCACTATAATAGCGGGGGTTCTCTGGGTTTTCCTTGACGAGTTTCTCCAACTCGGCCATAAGCTTTTTGTCGTTGCCTTGGTGCTTGAGGATATTGAGACGCTGCTCGGTAATCAACTCATTCTGACCAACTTGCTCTTCCAACAAATCCATCTTAGCTAAGGCTTTATCGTATTTCTCGGTGAAGAGATAAGCATCGATCAAGTCACTGAGCATTTCGGGGTCGTCGGGATATTTTTTGGTCAGGTTTTCATAAAGGCTGATGAAATCCTCATATTGATCCAGGTTTCTGTAAAACAAGCCCAAGCGCATCTGATACCATTTATTCTCAGGGTCAAGCTTGGCAGCTTGTTGGATCATTCGGAAGGCATCCTCCACGCGACCGGCATTGTAGTATTGTTCGCTCAACTCAAACATGCTGGCATCATCGTTGGGCATGTAGCGCAAGGCTTGCTCAAAGTTGCGGATGGCACCATCAGTATCCTCGCGGTACTTGCTCTGCAAGCCATTCGAGAAGTAGGTGGCATTCTTTTTCTTGTCGGGATTGCCATTGAACTCCGAATCAACTTGTTGAGCAAAACTCCATGTCGAGCAACCCAACACTAAAAACAACAAAACGACTCTATACTTCATAACTTTCAACTCTAAACTCTAAACACTAAATACACTCTCAACTTTTCCCCGTATGACCAAACCCTCCAGCACCACGCTCAGTTTCCGAAAGAACGTCCACTTGCACGACTTCAGCCTGTTCGCATTTGGCAATGATCATCTGCGCGATACGATCGCCGCTGTTGATGACGAAAGGCTTGTCGGACAGATTAATAAGGATGACACAGATTTGTCCGCGATAGTCAGCATCGATGGTACCAGGCGAGTTCAAAACGGTGATGCCACTTTTAAGCGCCAAGCCACTGCGGGGACGCACCTGTCCTTCATAACCTTCAGGGATTTCCATATAGAGACCTGTCGGCACAAGGCCGCGTTGCATAGGTTCAAGAGTGATGGGACCGTCAGGCAGATAGGCACGGAGATCCATGCCGGCCGAGTTTTTGGTCTCGTAGGCGGGTAAGGGATTATTAGAAGTGTTGACGATGTTAAGTCTCATAATTATTTCTTTTTCAATATTTTACTATTCACAATATTCATTACTCCTTGCACCAAATCCTTCTCTCTCCAACAGATGAAAGCGAAGAAAACCAGCAACAAGCCAGTATTAACGATCAAAGTCAAGGCTGTGCTGTCGAAGTGGATGTATTTTTGTACAAAAAACAGACCAATAGCAAGAGCGAAATACACAAACGCAGACATCAATTCGTAAGGTATTGGTGCCTTTTTCTGTCCGACGAAATAGGACAACACCATGCAGGTGCCGTAGCCCGCGACACCACCCCACGCACAGGCCATATAGCCATATTTTGGCACGAAGAGGAAATTAATGGCCAATAGCACTACACAACCAATGGCAGAGAAGATAGCGCCCCACCAAGTCTCGTCGATGAGTTTGTACCAAAACGAGAGGTTGAAATAAATGCCCATGAAAATTTCGGCCATCATCACGATGGGTACCACGCGCAGACCTTCCCAATAGTCAGACTTGATGATGTATTTCAGGATGGGCATGTACATCACCACGGCAAGGAACGCCAGTAACGTAAAGATAATGAAAAACTTCATCACCTTGGCTTGGGTCTCCTTGTCTGCAGTATCGTGCTTGCCGCCAAAGACGAAAGGCTCGTACGCATAGCGGAAAGCTTGGGTTATCATCGCCATGATCATCGCAATCTTCACGCAAGCGCCATAAATGCCCAACTGCACATCTCCTTCTTCGCCTGGAACGATAAACCGATAGCAAATCTTGTCGGCCACTTGGTTGAGGATGCCGGCCAAACCCAAGAGCAGCAACGGCCAAGTGTAGTGCAGCATTTGTTTCAGCAGGTTGCGGTCAAGGCCGAAGCGCAACTTCTTGATTTCTGGGATGAAACCGAGGGTAATTAATCCCGTGCAGATGAGATTGACGATGAAAATATAGCCGACTTGATAGCTGTTCTCGTACCAACCCATCAAGGCAGGATGGCTTTCTTTCAGCCCGGGTGCGACTAAGAAAATAAACAGGTTCAGCCCAATGTTGAGGAAAATGAACAGCAACTTCAGTGTGGCAAATTTGATGGCCTTGTTTTCGTAACGCAGTCGGGCGAATAAGATGGCTTGGAAGGCATCCAAGGCCACGACAATGGCCATGATTTCCACGTACTCGGGATGGGTGGCATAATGTAGCGCGTTGGAGATAGGTCCCAAGAAAACACTAACCAAAAACACAAACAGCAGAGAGACCAAACCTACGGCCAAGGCTGAGGTGGAAAAGGCTTTGTTAGGGTCAACGCCTTCCTTGTTCGAAAAACGGAAGAAAGTCGTCTCCATGCCGAAGGTCAGGATAACAAGAAGCAAGGCGGTGTAAGCATACAGGTTTGTAACGATGCCGTAACCACCTGATTCAGCGGCGATTTTATAGGTATACAGCGGCACGAGCAGGTAGTTCAAGAACCTGCCGATGATACTGCTCAAGCCATAAATGGCGGTTTGCTTCGCCAAGGAGCCTAATCTGTTTTCTGCCATGTTGGTTTATCTTGTCCTAAATAAACGTTTAATTCCTTTTTATATTGGGTCTCTTTCAATTTTTCGGCAATTCGATGACAAACTCCGCCCCCTCCCCTTCTTGGCTCTCAAATGAAATCGTTCCTCCAGCGGCCTGCACGATGTTATAAGTCAGTGAAAGTCCCACGCCCGAGCCGCCCGTTTTGGTGGTGAAATTGGGTAGGAAAATGCGGTCTTTGTCTTCTTCCTTAATGCCTTTGCCGTTGTCTTTTATGCTGACGACAAAGGATGTTCCCTTATCTTTCAAGCTGACATCTATACGACCCTCTGGCTTTGAACCAATAGCTTGAACGGCGTTTTTGACGAGATTGCTTACCGCGCTGTTCAGGTTGGTCTTATCACCATTGTAGGTATGGTCTTTTGTCTTGTCGAAATCGTAATGGAATGCAATGTTTTCAGCATTGTCGTAGAGGTTCACGACGTTACCGACTAGTTCAGCCAAATCCACAGGTTGGGGGTGGTTTTCAGGCAGTTTGGCATAACGCGAGAACGAGGAAGCAATGTCTGACAAGGCATCGATTTGTTCAATCAATGTGTTAGTGGTGCGTTGGATTTGTTCTGGTGTGGCTTTACCATTGTCGATGTTGTGTTGCAACAGCTGCACACTGAGCCTCATGGGAGTGAGCGAGTTCTTGATTTCGTGGGCCACTTGTCTTGCCACGCCACGCCATGCCGATTCGGTCGTGGTACGTTTCAGCTCGGCGGCACTCTTTTCCAACTCCACGATGAGTTGGTTGTATTGCTTGACTAATGCCCCGATTTCGTCATCTCTTTTCCATTCAATCGGCTCGTTCTTTTGGTCGATTTTGATGTCACCTAATTTATTCTGAATCAACGACAAAGGCTCTGTCAATCGTTTGGTGAGGCGAAGAATGAATATCAGTGCAATACCTAATAGAACTAGGATGATATTAATATAGGTGAGCACAAAGTCCTTGATTTCTTTCTGCAAGTCGGTGGCACTTGAGAAATAAGGTGTGTTCAGATAGGCTAAGGTATTACCATGTTCGTCAGCGATAGGGATGTAAGAGGATTCGTATTTGCCCTTGCCGAGATGCTCTTCATGGGTGAAGAAAAGCGCCTTGTTGCGGTGCATTTGTTGGTAGGCATCGGCATTCATGAGCGGAGCTTGCAGGTTCAAATCAAAGATTTCCGGGCGTGTAGTGGCCAACAGCTGTCCGTTAAGTTGGTAAAGGTTCAAGTCAGTGAAAAATGTAGTGGCATAGTGTTGTAGGATTTCCGTCCAAGTGTCCTTCGATGCTGTTCTCATTAAGGTATTGAAATCGAGGTCATTACGCATCTCCATCGAAAGGGTTCGTGTGGTTTCAAATTGTGATGCCGTGGTTTTTTGGTTGTATAAGGTTTGCATGTAGAAGACCGAAACAGGTCCAACGATGAGGAATGAGATGCCAAGCGTCGAGAAAATGACATTTTGAAGCCTTCTGCGCAGACTTCTGTCACGCCATTTGGTATGTTCTATAGGTCTTATTAACCAGATAATCAGCAAGAAAGGTAGTGCTAAACCCAAGAAGAACACAGCAAAGGGTGCGGTGATTGCTGACAAGCCTTTTGTGGGTGTACTGATGACGATGGCATTATATTCTTTGTCGATGATGGCATAATGTTTATAATGTCGGCTATAGGCAAAGTCATGGTCTTTGAGTTTCAGACTGTTCATGAAATTGGGATAGACATAGCGACCATATTTATAAACAAGGAGGTTATCACGATAATTGGCCACCGAATAATCGTAGGGTTTCTGGCTATTGGATTCTTTCAAAAGTTGTGGGAAACCAAAGCCTTCGGGAGCGATGGGTTTGTAAAACTCAAAATAGAGGTTTTTTTGTTGCAAAGAGTCTTTGGATACAATCTTGACTTTACCTAAGTAATTGGGATCCAAAGTATAATAGTCCATGAAAAATAAGCCATCTCCTACCCTTTTCTGCTTATTGTTTACCAACTTTTCAAGGAAGTAGTTGTCACAGTTGGTGACATACCCCTCGGGTTGTATGCTGATTTCCTCATCTGGCGCACAAAGCGTAAGCGTAGAGATATAGTTTTGCATGGTTTCATCGTAGAGCAAGTCTTTAGAGTATCCTAGGATAACTTCGGATAGCACGTTGCTTTCGGCAAAAACCATCTCTCGGATGTTTGTATCGGCTTTTAGTTGTTCGGCAAATTGGGCATAACTGTTTTCAAACGCTTCGTCACGTTTTTCCATCAGTTTTTGTGCCTGCCGTTCCATTTGTTCGTTTTCCCGACTTTCACTGATTTTATAGTAAACGTATGTCCCAATGATGGATACCAATATAATGATCGCCAAGCCTATTTCAATGACTCGTGATTTGGTTTTTTCACCTGGAATTGCCTCGCGACGTTTTCCGAACGCTAAACATAAGCCTATGATGAATGATATTACAAAAGGCAAATGCCATAAATACCTATATGGCTCTTTAAGCTTAGGTTGGTCCGTGAATTGGTAATGTGCCAAAACTTTACCGTCCTTGTTTAATAACGCCGTTCCGTTATCAGTGTTGGAGAAAGAAACCTTGGCATCAATGAACTTTGGTAGGGTCTGAAAACGATTTTCGAAATAGTGGTTCTCGATTTGATAGCTTGTGTTGACTAATTGATACACGAAGTAAGTCATGCTCCCTCTCTCATACGACTTTACATAATAGTCTCCGAAAAGCATTGGGCATATCGTATCATGTCCAATCTTGACTTTTCGCTTCATCAATTTTGGGTTAACGTCGTTGCGGTTCCAAAACACTAAGGTGTCGTTCATAAAAACAGTCAACCCCGTTTGGCTCTTTTCAAGTTCGTCATGGTTGAGGCCCTTGTCAATCAACATTCGCATTTCGTTATCCATCTTGAGCACGGATCTTTGAACGTTATGCTGAATAAAGTTTTCGTTCAAGATGAAATAAAAGAACGCGGCAAGCAAAAGCCATAAGGCGATGCTGATCCAACACAGACTGATTCCTAATTTTCTTGTTCTTTTGCTTTTCATGCGCTCTTTTTTCTTAAAACTGCGGTTTTGTGTTGATATTGTGTTAGTTATAAAACCTTTAATAATTTCGCTTTTCTTCCGCCGATTTGACCCGTATTTCAAAAACCCATCAAAATGTCTTAAATCGCCCAAAAACGGCCAAATTTTGGATTTTTCTATTTTTTCTCAAAAATGTACACCATACTTGACCACTCGCCTGACCTTCTTGCCTTAAAATTTGAGACCAGCCCTCTAAAAGCACCTTTTATTAATGGCAGCGAATGATGTTTGTATTGTTCACTCATGTATGAGATGTAATAAGCGTCCCAAACTAGCTTATCTGTCTTTTTCAACTCCAACCCCTTTGATTTGAAAATCTTTGTTAGCGTAGTCTTGTTGAAATGGCTCAAATGTCTCGGCACGTCATATGCCGCCCAAAGTTCATTGTAGAACTGGGCGTCGTATGATTTATAGTTGGGCACGGCAATAACAATCCTACCTTGGGGCTTGACGAGTCGTTGCAACTGTTCGACCTGCCATTTCAAATTGTCTACATGTTCCAATACATGCCACATGGTAATCAAGTCAAAGCTTCCATCAGGAATTTGTTCCAAGTCTTCACTTGCAATGATGTCGGCTTTGATTCTTTTTCTTGCAATGGTTTTGGCCTCTTCTGAGGGTTCAATGCCAGTACAATGCCAGCCGTGTTCTTCCGCTGTGTGTAAAAAGTCTCCAACTCCACAACCAATGTCCAAAAGCTTTCCTGCTTTTATATCTTTTGTGGCAAGATTGTATTTGTAATTCAGATTTACCTTTTTTACCCCTTCATAGATTTTCGGAATGAATCCTTTCTTGTTTTCCTGGTGGCTGTAATACTCTTCCGACTTGTAATAATCGCCGATTTTCTCTTTGCTCGGTCGGGGCATGGTATATAGCAGGCCGCAATTGAGACATTCGCAAATATGGAAATCTTCTTTGGAAAGGAATTCATCCTTCAACCAGAGATTGATCTGTGCCTTGTCGGAGCCGCACCATGGACATTTATTGTTCATTTTTTCAGTGTTTCATGTGAAACAATCTCGTTATCTTCCTAAAAATATGGCCAACACATTGATGTCGGCAGGTGAAATCCCGCTGATTCTTGACGCTTGTCCTAGGGTTTCCGGTTTGTAGCGATTCAGTTTTTCACGGCATTCGTATGACAGGGATTGGATGGTATGATAATCGAAATCTTTTGGAAGTTTGATGTACTCCAATCGATCGAGCTTTTCAGCCAGTTCCTTTTCCTTTTGGATGTAACTGTCATACTTGATTTGGATCTCGGCCTCTTCCAAACACTCTTTGACGAATCGGTCTTCTCCCCTATACTGCTCAAGTGATGGTAAGGTATTAATCATGTCAGAAAGACCAATTTGAGGACGCAAAAGCAAATACGACAGTTTCGTTTTTTGCTCAATCCTTGAGCTTTCGTTTTGCTCCAAAAGACCGTTGATTTCATCTGGATAGGCATAAGTCTCGTTTAAGAAATTCTTAATCTCCTCGACTTTTGTCTGTTTATCTAAGTACTTTTGGTAGCGTTCTTCTTTGGCCAAACCGAGTTTGTACGACAATTCCGTCAGTCGTGCATCGGCATTGTCTTGTCGCAACAGGATGCGGTATTCTGCCCTACTGGTAAACATTCTATAGGGTTCGTCCACGCCTTTTGTGATGAGGTCATCGATGAGGACGCCGATATACGCCTGTGTTCGGGATAAGACCAAGGGTTGTTCGTCACGCAGCGTCAAACTCGCATTGATACCCGCCATCATGCCTTGACAAGCGGCTTCTTCATAACCCGTCGTTCCATTGATTTGGCCAGCGAAATATAAGCCATGAACAAGTCTTGTTTCCAGCGAATGGTGTAACTGCTCAGGTGGGAAATAATCGTACTCGATGGCGTAGCCTGGTCGATAGATTTTGGCATTTTCGAAGCCTTCGATTTGTCTCAAAGCTTCGTATTGGATATAATCTGGCAGCGACGAACTAAATCCATTGAGATAATATTCTTGGGTGGTCCAACCTTCGGGTTCCACGAAAAGCTGGTGGCTGTCCTTACCCGAAAAGCGCTCAATTTTGTCCTCAATGCTAGGACAATACCTCGGTCCCACACCTTGGATTCGACCATTGAACATGGGCGAATATTTGAACCCTTTTCGGAGTGTTTCGTGTACCTTTAATGAGGTATGGGCAATCCAGCAACTTTTTTGTTTCGAGATTTTGAAGGGTTCTGTATAGGAAAAACCGACCACTTCATCGTCACCTTTTTGCTCTACAAGCTTGCTGAAATCTATCGTTCGACCATCGATTCTGACGGGTGTTCCCGTCTTCAGCCGCTTGACCTCAAAACCGAGTTCTTTGAGTTGTTCGCTGATGCCGTGACTGGCCACCTCACCCATCCTGCCACCCGAAAAATGCTGTTCACCGATATGTATCAAACCGTTCAAAAAAGTGCCATTGGTAAGGATGACAGCCTTACTTTCAATGTCGCCACCCATCATGGTCTTGACCCCTTTCACTTGATCACCATCAACGAGTAAGCCCACCGCAGTATCTTGCCAGAAGTCGACATTGGGTGTCTTCTCCAATAGGCTGCGCCATTCTGCCGAAAACATCATCTTGTCACTCTGGCATCTGGGGCTCCACATGGCAGGACCTTTCGACTTATTGAGCATCCTGAATTGAATCATGGTGCGGTCGGAAACAATGCCTGAATAGCCACCCATAGCATCAATTTCGCGGACGATTTGACCCTTAGCAATACCGCCCATGGCAGGATTGCACGACATGGAGGCAAACAGCCGCAAGTCCATGGTGACGAGCAGGACTTTACTGCCCATATTGGCTGCTGCTGCTGCTGCTTCACAACCCGCGTGACCTGCGCCTACAACGATGATATCATACGGTTCAAAATACATTTTTTGTCAGTGTTTCACGGGAAACATTGTATATAACTTTTTGACAATCAATTAACTAAATAATAGTTTCAACGCATCTTCCTCTTTTTCACGCATCTCTTTTACATCTTCCTTGGTATGGTCATCAAAACCGATGAGATGTAGCACACCATGGATGATGACCCGATGCAATTCGCTCTCAAAGCTACGTCCAAAGGTCACGGCATTTTCCTTGATACGGTCAATGCTAATGCAAAACTCACTCGAAAGTACCGTCTCACAATCCGTCAGCGGAAAGGTGACAATATCGGTGTAGAAGTCGTGACCGAGACGCTCTCTGTTGATCTCCAGTAACTTTTCATCGCTGCAAAAATAGTAGTACAACTCCCCTACCGTCTTACCATATTTCTTGACCACTTCACCAATCCAAACCTTGACGCGCTGCGGTTCGATGGGCGGCATCTCCACATTCAATGTGCTGAATCTGATCATCTCAATGCGTGTTTTTCTTTAGGTAATACTCGTTGATTTTGTCCTTGTAATAAGGTGCGTATTCGATGGGATTGCTGCGCAAGAATTCTTGGTTTTTCTTGAGCGACTGCTCATACAGATACTCGTCGATCTTGCGGTCGAAATGCGAGCTTTTGTACTCATTGGACTTGCGCTTTTCTTCCTGTTCGCGCTTCTCCTGCGCCTTCTGTGACTCTAGCATTCTGGATTCAATCCTTTGGCTGCGCTCAATCATCTGCCGGTTGATTTTCTTGTTCACCAACTCCTCCTCCAACTTCTCCATGTCCTTGATGATTTCGTTCAGCCCGTCATCGCCAATCTGACCGTTTTCCTTCATGTCGTTGAGCATCTGCTGCATCCCTTGTCGCAGCATTTCTTGTTCGGCAGCCATACGGGCGAATTCCTCACTCATGGAGTTGGGCATCTGCTGCCCCGATTTCTCCATTTGTTGCTGCATCTGCTTCAGTTGCTCGCTCAATTGTTGCTGTAATTGCTGCATCTTTTGCAGGCTCTGTTGCCCTTGACCAGGCTTAGGCATGGAGCATGACATCGGCATGCCCATGGCATCCATGCTGTTCTCCATGTTCTCCAACGATTCAGCCAGCATAAGCGCCAAATTGTTCATCGACATCATGGCAGTCTGTTGGTGACGTACGGCCTGCGAAAGTTTCAGGTCGTTGAGATACTTCATCGCGTTTTCGGTCTGATTTTCAATGGTATGCAACTCATCAAACACAAAATTCTGAATCATAGGCTGACGCATGGCCATGCTACGCAAAGAGTCACGGACCATATTGAAGTTATCAGCCACGTCCTTTTGATGGATGATCTTTTCAACCAACGACGGGTCGTCTGAACGCATAGTTCCAATTTCTGTCATGAGGTCTTCTTGCTCGTGTGAGGCGTGGACTACGTTTTCAAGCAAGATACGCAACAAATGCGCGTCCTCAGCCATCTGCTGCATGCCTTGCATCTGCATTTGCTGCATCATCTGATTGGCCATCTGCTGCATCTTCTGACCAGCATTTTGCTTCTGTTGCTGCGACTGTTGTTGCTCGCCCGACTGTTCGTTCTGCATAGCATTATCGAGGTCTTGGTCGATGCTTTCCTGCATCTCCTCGTCTTTTTGCATGTCGAAAGGCTGTTGCAAGTCTTGGTTCTTCTCCAAGAGTTGGTCGAGTTCATCCATCATCTTGTCGAATTCCTCCTTGGCTTCCTCGGCCGATTTTTGTTCGCTCTCCTCCCCTGCTTTATTCTGATTTTCAGACTCTTGCTTTTGCAACTCCTCCCCTAGTTTATCCAATTTGTTGGCCAAGTCATTGAGGTCTTTCTCCATCTTTAACTGTTCCAACAAGGCAAGATTCCGGTCAAGGAGCTCTTGCATCGACTGGTTGTTTTTCTTGATGTCCTGCATCATCTGCTGCATCTGCTCGCGCGGCATCTCTTCCAACAACTTGTCGATCTGCTCCATCATCTTTTTCAATTCTTCGGGGATTACCTCGTCGAAAAGTTTGTTGATTTGCTCCTGCTTCTTGATGAGGTCCTCGTTGGCGATGTCGTGCTCCTTCATGAAATCGGACAGTTTCTCTTGCTCTTCCTGCAACTTGTTCCATTCATCCTGAATCTGTTGCTGCTTCTCCAGCAGGTCTTTCATTTTCTCTTTATCGGACCAATCCAAATCCTTCTTTTGGATTAGATCTTGCAGCATCTTCTCGATTTCGTCTTGCAGTTTGTCGGCCTCTTGCGATTTCTCCTGAAGGCGTTCCATGATGTCTTCCGACTGCTGGTTGGCGATGCTGTCCAAAGCGGATTCCGAAGGTTTGTAGTAAGTAAACGTCTCCGAACGTTTTGACTTAGGCCCGTGGAAACCGTCGTTGTCCCACACCTCGAAATAAACTTCCATGTTTTGTCCTGGCATAATGCCGAGGTCGTCCATATTGAATTGGTAGAAGAACGAGGTTCGGGTTTGTTTTGTGTCGAGGGCGACGGGCTTGACGATTTTCTTTTCGATGGGTTCCTTCACAATGCAGTTGAACGTCAACTTACTGAAACCATAGTCATCGGTGACGAGACCCGAATAATACACATCTGTGGAGAGTTGCTCATCGAACGACTCCACACGAATGTCTGGATAGGCATCAGGCAGCACATCGATAGAGAAGGGGAGGGGCTCGATGGTTTGGTTCCAGGTGTTTTGCACCTGCACCTCGAACTTGGTGGATTGTGCCGCCACGAGTTGGTATTCAAAAACATAATCTTTGGCCGTCAGGTCGGTCATCAGCGAGTCGCGAGTGACAGTCATCTGTTCGGTATCGCGAGTGCTGAAGCTAAAGATAAGTTTGGTACCTTGGGGCACGATGAGTCTCGTTTTGGCATCAAGAGTCTCATTGGTACGGTGGATGTATGATGGATAACGCAACTCGCAGCGGTAGGAGAGTAGGGTAGGGTTGGGGTGCACCGTGATATGCAACGGACGGCTGGTGTATTCGCCGCCAATCACGTTAAAGGTCAAATCGTTGAAAAGGTTCTTGAAGGTATAGTTGAAGTCGTTGGCAGAGCCTTTGGTCATCAGCTGCTGTCCAAGGTCGCTTTTCACATAGAAGGCATCGGGAATGCGGTCGCCTGTGACATGGATGTTGAACTTCACTTCCTTGCCCTGGGTGGTCTCGATGTCGTCCTGCTCGATTTCAACCTGATAGGGGAGGGGCTTCTCGAAATGCTGCTCATAGTTGACGATGCGTTGTGTAGGTTGCACGGCAAACGACGGGAGGAACACCATCAAGGCAATTAATAATAGGAGTGAGCCGAAAAAGATGCCCAAATATTTCAAATTACCGCGCAAGTCCACGGCATCGGAAAATCGGATAGGGGAGAGGCGGGCACTACGCTGCTCAATGGTCGCCGCTAACAGATCATTATCAGCCGAGGCCCCTGAGCCCGTCGAAGGGCCGACCTTACTTTTAGATGCCTCCAACTGGTTGCTCAGTTGTATAGTGTTTAGCAGCTTGTCCTTGATTTCGGGGAAAAACCTGCCAATAAGCACCGAGGCCTGTTCCACCGACATCTTCTTTCGGAAGCGGATGAGATTGAAAAGCGGAATGAGGAAATGATACACCAAAACAAAACCGCTACCAGCAAGCAAAAACAAAAACAACACAAAACGACCTTTGGGCGGGAACCAAGAAAAATATTCCAACCCATTGATGAGCAGATAGAAGACGATCCACAGCACAGCACCCACCAACACGCCTTGTATCAGGCGGTTGAGGTAGTACTTCCGCGTGAAGCCCTCGATTTTCTCTATCAATTTATTAGGCGCAGACATATCCAATTTAAAATAACTTGCAAAGATAGAGAATTTCCGCGAAAGAGGAGGAATTATGTCGGTTTTGGAAAACAAAAAAGAGTTCCGTTTCCGAAACTCTTCTGCTTGAGCCACATGTCGGACTCGAACCAACGACCTACGCATTACGAATGCGTTGCTCTACCAACTGAGCTAAAGTGGCTTTTCAAATGCGGCTGCAAAAATACAACATTTTGATAAAACAGACGCTTTTTTTTGAAAAAAACTGATATTGTGATTACTTCGTAAGAAATCTTTCAAAAATCTTTCAATAAAAGCATTTGAAAATCAATATGATATAAAAAAGTTCATTAAAGACACAATAATTAAACTAATATTTTAGTTTTATATTCAAAAAGTTCTATACATTTGCCACATAAAAAGAATACAAACATGAAACAGAGAACAATTTTATTGATTTGTCTTGCAATGGGATGCACATTATGGTCCTGCTCGACGAAACCTATTGCAAAACCTTCTTATCAAGGTCACTTAAGCGCGGAGGAATTGCGCGAAATGCAGGAAAGAGCCCGTGAGGAAGAAATGGCATACCTACAGAAACTGGAAAACAGTCATCCCGATTCTGTTAAGCTGCTCCATATTGATTTTACTTATTTGGATTCTGTTCCCGATCTTTCCAAATATAATAAGGTACGGGTGGCGACTTATTCCGGCATCGAAAAAGAAAAAGTAGATAAATCGTTATTTACGTCTGAAAGTTTGGGTACAGTCACTCTCAACAATTGCAGTTTTCGTAAAATTGACTTTCCCGATGATAATCATATCGAACGTCTGAACCTGACGAACTGCCAATTGACCCGTATTCCAGCTTGTGTCCGTCGCTGCAAGCACTTGAAAGATCTTAATTTGGAGGGCAACCGAATTCGCCATATCCCGAGATGGATTACAGAGCTTGACAGTCTGGAAGAAATCAGCTTGAATTTCAATCAATTTAAACCGAACAAACGCGATATTAAACGTTTGTCGCAGTTAAAATGCATCCTTTTGGCAGGTAATGGTATTGAGAGGCTTCCAAAAAATGTAGGACAATTGCATTGTAACAACCTCAATTTGTCCAAAAACAAGCTTAGTTCCTTGCCAGCTTCTTTCGTTCAATTGACCCAGATCAAAAATCTCATTTTCTATGAAAACGAGTTTGAAGATATTCCCGAAGTCCTGAACGGTTTCAATAATCTCAAGCATCTCGATTTCTACAAGAATCATATCAAGGAAATCCCTGATTTTGTGGGCAATATGGAGAACATGGAGCAACTGTTCCTATCGTTCAACAATATCGAAGAGATTCCCGACACTTTGCGCAACTTGAAACGCCTGAAGTATTTCTACATCCACCACAACGAGCTGCACTTTCTGCCTGAATGGATTACGGAAATGGATTCCATAGAACGTTTTGGGATCGGTTTCAACCATCTGCTGGAGTTGCCTGATGTGTCGAAAATGAAGTCGCTGAAAGACTTCGATTGCGAGCACAACCTGCTGGAACGCTTCCCTTGGGAACTTCTTGAAAAACCCGACATGGAAATGATCATTTTGCGCGACAACGACTTCAACCTATCCGACGAAGAAAACATGCGACTCATCAAAGCAAGCAAAATTGTCAATGTAGTATATTGAAAATCAATTGAAAACAATGTGATTCGAAAAATAATATCGAAAAATACAATAAAATAACTAAAAAAATAGTTGTATATTCAAAATAATCTATATATTTGCAGCGTTAAACCCTCAAAAACGGAGGTAAAAATGGCTAGAAAGAAAGAAATATTAGAAGATAACTCCATTAGAATGAAGGAGTTGACTAAAGCGGAAGAGCAAGTGATGCAGGTCATCTGGAATATTGGGCAAGGTTTCGCCAATGAAATTATGGCAGCCTATCCCGAGCCTAAGCCGGCCTACAACACTGTGCTTTCCATCATCAAGATTTTGGAAAACAAGGGTTTCGTAAAGCATGAGACCTTCTGCCGCGCCCACCGCTATAGCGCCGTCATCAGCAAGGAAGAATACTCACACCGTTACCTCGGCAGCGTGGTGGAGCGTTACTTCAACAACTCATACCTCGACCTCGTCTCGGCCTTTGCCAGAAAGGAGAACTTCAGCGTCGAGGAACTGGAAGAAATGAGAAAAGCCATCGACGAGGCCATCGCCTCAGAAAGGAAATAAGCCATGAAAGCACAAGAATTAATTATCGGTCATCTGCTGCCCATCGCGGCCACCGTTGCCATCCTTTGGTTGGTGTATCGTCTGTTGTTCCGCAACAGCAATCGCCTGCATTTCAACCGTTATTTCCTGTTGACGAGCATGTTGCTGGCTTTGGCCATGCCACTCTTAGGGCTGCTTTCGGGATTGGAATTGCCGCAGATGGTGACCTTGAAACAATCCATGTTGAACGGCATGATGCTGAACGAAGTCATCGTCACGGCCGACGGTCAGCCTATGTTGCCCGAAGTGATTGTGACGACCAGCACGCAGTCGCATTTCAATGTGTGGCAAGTCATCGGCGGCATATATTTAATAGGTGTGGGTGTGATGACGCTGCTGTTCCTCTTCAAGTTGGCGAAACTCGTGGTGCTCATCATCCGTTCGCCGAAACGCAAGATGAGCGGTTGCACGGCGGTGTTCACGGGCCGTGAGCAAGGCTCGTTCTCCTTCTTCCGTTATGCCGTTTTTCCCAACGAAGACGTGGATCCCGACATCATACGGCACGAAATGAGCCACATTGAGCACCACCATTCCTGGGACATCCTTTTTGCCGAGGTGATGATGATTCTGCAATGGTTTAACCCCTTCATCTACTTGTACAAGAAGGAGTTGCAGAGCCTTCACGAATACATGGCAGACCGCGACGTGGTGGCCACTGGCGTTGACAAAAAGAATTATATGATGCTGATTCTGCAGCAGTGCACGGCTGTCGACTTCAGCGGAATGAGTAATAACTTCAGTTTAATCCTTACCAAAAAACGTATCAAGATGATTACAAGAAACGAAAAGGCCAAGGGCCTCTGGTGGAGGCTCTTGGCGACATTGCCGGTGCTGGCGGTCCTGCTGATAGCCAACACGAAAGTCACGGCACAGGAAAAGAAAGTTGATGACAAACCCATTAAGGTTGAAATGGGTCAGTTCGAAATCTTTGGCGATGACGGTGCCCCAATGCAGTTGAAAGACACTGTCATTTACGCGGATGACGGTTCCTATGTCAAATTCGAGACCTCAGACTCCTTCCAGCCAGAGTCGGGAGAGCCATGCAAAAAGGTGACCGTCACCTCTTATGATGCTGACGGAGCACCACGCAACAACTTCTTCATCTGCGAAACAGAAAAAAGAGGCGACACGGTACGCTACAGCATTGAGCCTTTCAGCATCTCCGGGAGTCTTTTCGAAACGTTATTAGACGTAGCCACTTCCAAAGAAGACACTGTCTACCAAATCTGTGAAGAAATGCCCGAGTTTCCTGGTGGTGTGAATGCCCTAATATCACATGTTGGCCAAAACGTCGTTTATCCAGCAGAAGCAATGGAAAAGGAAATCCAAGGTCGGGTTTTCGTTGGTTTTGTTGTCGAAAAAGATGGCAGCATCTCAAATGTGAAAGTATTAAAAGGTATTGGAGGCGGCTGCGATGAAGAAGCCGTTCGTGTCATTAGTTCCATGCCGAAATGGAAGCCCGGCAAACAGAAGGGGAAACCAGTCCGTGTCAATTATCAGATTCCTATCGTCTTTAAATTGGGTAATCCACAAAAAACCAAAGAACAAGACAATGGTGGAGAAACCTCAAAAGTGGGCGAAGTCAAAAAAACAGTTCCGTTCGGACCAGATAAAGACGGTGTTTATCAGATTGTTGAAGAAATGCCCAAATTTCCAGGAGGAGAGAATGCCTTGATGGACTATGTAGCCAAAAATGTCGTTTATCCCAAAGAAGCTCAGGAAAAGGGAATCTCAGGCCGTGTGTTTGTCGGCTTCATTGTCGAGAAAGACGGCAGTGTTTCCGAGGTGAAAGTACTGCGAGGCATTGGTGGCGGCTGTGATGAAGAATCTATCCGCGTGGTGAAGGCCATGCCAAAATGGAAGCCTGGCAAACAAGACGGCAAACCTGTAAGGGTAAGCTATCAAATGCCTATCAATTTCAAACTGCAATAAACATTTTTTGGTTTTGTAGGGCTGTCGTATCACGGCAGCCCTACAAAGTTAATCAATAATCAATTGTTCCCACCGGATCTTAGGCACAAACTGAACGCCGTTTTCGTCACGGTAATACGCCAGTTTTTCGCCTTCATCCACGGGCTGCAACTTGATGTTTTCCTTGCCCTTGCCGATGGCCAAAATCAACAGCGGCTCGTAAGGCAAATTGAAGGCTTCAGTGATCTTCGCCTTGTTGAAAGCGCCAATCATGATGCCGTTCAATCCCATTTCATTGGCTTTCAGCAACATGCTTTGTGCTGCAATACCCAGGTCGATGTCCACAAACTTGTTTTCAGGTATCGTGCTGCAAATGATGATGAACGCCTCGGGCTCGGTGCCAGGGTAGGGGAGGTGTAGCTCGGGCAGCAAGCCGCCTAGTTTCATATTTTGCACGATGATGTCAGCTCCCGTTTCCTTGGTCACCAACTTGAAACGAAGCACCTGCTGGTTCTTTGCCGAGGCGATTTTCGTGTTCACCGCCACGATGCGCTCCAACATGTCGCGTTTCACCACAAAGCTTTGGTCGTAGCCACGATAACTGCGGTTTTTCTCCATCAGGGTTTCAATTGAGGTGTGTTTCACCACGGTCTTCTTGGCACCCTTGCCAAAGACCTCTTCGTAGCGTTTTTCTAAGTATCCGTCTGCCATTGTTCGTAAGTTTTAAGTGGCTATCAGCTTTAACTACGTTGAATCTTCGATTTCAGCCGTCAGCAATCAGCTCTCCTTACCCGTGACGCAAGCTGATGGCTGACAGCTGATGGCTAAAAATGAAATGCGAAATTACACAAAAATACGACACCTTTACACCTTTTTCCCTACTTTTGCACCCATGAAAAAGCGATTGTTGCAAATCGGCTCATTTATAATGGCACTCGTGGTGCTGTTTGTCTCGGTCGGATGGGATGTGAAGTTCCATTACTGCACCGAAGACCATCATATCATGGGCAGTTTTAGCGATGCCTCCGCTGAATGTGTACATTGTTTGGGACACCATCATGACCACGAGGAAGCAGAGCCAGCTTTGTCGCAAGAAGTCGTTCAGTTCAACGCCAAATGCTGCTGCGAGGATTTCGACAGCAAAATCCAATTCACCGACAATTTTGTTTTTTCCACTGACAAACACCAGATTGTCAATTTACAATCCTTCATCCTGCCCCACCTCGACTTATCGGATCTATACGACCGAATAAACGTAGTCATTAATAACCATTCCCAAAGGAAAACACTCAAGTTTCTTTCCGGACAGGAACGGATTGTGTTTTTTTCTTCACTGAAGCTTAATCCTTTGGTTTTCTAAATCTACTATCGTTTTGCGGCAAAAGAGGTTCCCCTTGCGGGGAATGGAGTCGAGCATTAATCGTATTATGCGGCGGCTTGTGATGCTACAAATAGGCAACGGGTTCTTGCCGCCGCTATATAACAAAAACAAAAACTCCATTCCCCGCAGGGGAACCTCCACAACATTCAAATCTTTAAATCTTAAATCCAATGAAAACCAAACAACTCACCCTAATCACCCTATTATTATTGGCCTTCGCCACAGGTACATTTGCCCAGGGCTTTATCGAAGGCACCGTTTACGAAGAGGCAGAGAACGGTAAGCGCACCCCGCTGCCAGGCGTGAACGTGTATTGGAAAATCGTCAACGAAGGCACCGTGACCGATGCCAACGGACATTATAAAATCCCGCTTCATGAACGCATCGGCTGTCTCGTGTTCAGCTGCATCAGCTATGAGAACGACACCGTTCACCACATGGTGGAACCTGCCCATTACGACCATGTCTTCAAAGCCATCCACATGCTGAACGAGGTGGAAATCGCGGCGCGACAGAAGGCCTCCTATATTAACCCCATCAAAGCCATGGCTGTGCAGGAAATCACCTCCGAGAACCTGAAGCGTGCGGCTTGCTGTACCCTCGCGGGCAGTTTCGAGAATAACGCCTCGGTTGATGTGGCCTACAGTGATGCCGTCACGGGTGCCAAACAAATCCAATTGCTCGGTCTAAGTGGCATTTACACCCAGATGATGACCGAAATCATCCCCAATTTCCGCGGTTTGGCCTCGACTTTCGGTTTGAACTATGTACCAGGCACTTGGATGAACGGCATCCAAATCTCAAAAGGAACTTCCTCGGTTAGAAATGGTTACGAGTCTATCACGGGACAAATCAACGTGGACTATAAGGAACCCTTGAAGGACAAGAGCGAGAAAGTGTTTTTCAACTTGTATGCCAACACCATGGCGATGACTGACTTTAACTTCAATGTCAGAACCAAGGTGGGAAAGCAAGACGGCATCATGCTCTTCGGCCATGTGAGCCACAACCACATGAAAATGGACGGCAATGGCGACTCTTTCATGGACGACCCTCTGACTACGCAATATAATGTCTTCCTGCGCTATAACCATCCTCACACGGGACGTTTTGGTTGCAAGTTGGGCATTAAAGCGTTGAAAGAGAACCGTCTCGGCGGACAAATGGATTTTGACCCGAAACATCGTCTCGATGAAGGCTATAATTTGTACGGTATCGGTATCAACACTGAACGTTACGAGGCTTTTGCCAAAGGTGGTTACCACTTCGACCGCAAAGACACCAGCCTTGGAACGCAACATCAGGTGACCTACCACAAGGTAAACTCCTATTATGGCCTCACCGACTATGATGCCAACCAACTTTCCTATTATGGCAACCTGCTGTTTGATTCTTACATCGTCAACGACCATCATTCTTATTCTGTAGGAGCCAGTTACACCTTCGACAAGTACAATGAACACCTGAACGACAGCACCATTCAGCGCGTTGAGCAAGTCCCGGGTGCCTTTGTTGAGTATGCTTTCAACGACAACCACCATTGGAACATCATCGCGGGTTTCCGTGCTGATTACAACACCTATTACCAAAAGATGTTCTACACACCCCGTTTGCATGTGCGCTTCAAGACGCATGATGAATTTGCGCTACGCCTTTCGGCAGGCAAGGGCTATCGCTCTCCCAACATCTTGGCCGAAAACTCCACCATGCTGGCATCGGCAAGGGTCATCCGTTTCTTGAACACGCCAAAGATGGAAGATGCTTGGAACTACGGCATTAATTTGACTAAAGACTTCCACATGGGTTGGCGCGAACTCATACTGCAGGTCGATTTCTACCGCACCGATTTCGTCAACCAAATCGTCCTTGACCGCGACGCCGATGCGCATGAGGTTCGCATCTACAACCTTGACGGGAAATCCTACTCCAACAGTGCCCAAATCGAGGCCAACTGCGAAATCTTCAAGGACTTCGACCTGACCTTAGCCTTCCGCTACAACGATGTGAAGATGACCATCAACGACACTTTGCGCGAGAAGCCTTTCGTCAACCGTTATAAGGGTTTGGTCACGATGTCGTATGCGCCTGGCACTTGGCAGTTTGACTTCACGACCCAGTTCAACGGTGATAGCCGTGTCCCCAATCTGAATGGCAATACCACCGCCGTTGTCCATGGACAAAACATCGAACGTTCACCTTTCTATGTCATCATGAACGCTCAGATTACCAAGAAATTGGGCAAGTGTTGGGAGATCTATCTCGGAGGCGAAAACCTGACCAACTACAAGCAGAACTACCCCATCATTTCGGCGGATAATCCGAATAGCGAGGATTTTGATGCTTCTATGGTATGGGGACCGTTGTCGGGTGTCCGCGCTTATCTGGGCGTGAGGTTCCAACTGAAGTGATTGTTTCACGTGGAAAAAATCTGTATTTTTGCAGTCCAAAAAGTCCAAAACACACTTGAGATGAAGAAAGTCCTTTTCCTATTTGCCTTGGCGATGGTCATGGTCGCCTGTGGTCAGAAAGAGAATAAAGAGCAAGAGCAACCTACAGATAAAGCTGATAAAGAAGTGTTTGTGCCTCAAGGCGTCCCCGTTGCCCCGATGCAGCAGGTGCAAGTTCAAACCAAAGACGGGACAGATCAAACCGCATCGAACAACCCCAGTGGTCCTGTTTTGAAATTGGAAGAAGGTAAGCCGTTGGATTTCAGTCAATTGAATAATGCTGGAAAATCGGTGGGAGACCAAGTGGCTGCACAGATAGATTCCATCTGTTACAAAGCCGAGCATGGCGACGCGAAGTTCCAATATGCATATGGCGTTTGCTATGAAAAGGGTTGGGGGGTGGAACAGGATGTGAAGGAGGCATTGGTATGGTACAGAAAGGCCGCGGCACAGGGGAATGGTCCTGCCTACAATTCTATCGGTAATTTCTATCGCATGGGCACAGGCGTGAAAGCCGACCCCAAGCAGGCCTTTGAGTGGTATCAAAAAGGTGCCGCTGAAAAGGATGCCCAGGCCATGCTGAACCTTGGCAACTGCTATTTCTATGGCATGGGCGTTGAGAAAGACGAGAAGACCGCCGTCAAATGGTGGAAAGACGCTGCCGATGCCGGCAATATCTATGCGATTTCGCAGATGGGCGACTGTTACTATTACGGCATAGGCACAGAGAAAGACCTGACAAAGGCCGTGGAATACCTCACCCAAGCCGCCGACCACAACATTACCAATGCACAATACCGCCTCGGCATCCTGTATTACTCGGGCACTGGCGTGGAGCAAGACCAAACCTACGCCGAACTCCTCATGCGCAAAGCCCGCGATGGCGGCATGAAAGAGGCGAAGGAATTTTTGGAGAAGAATTTCGGGAAATAAAACCGTCCCGATGCGAAGGAAGAGGCCGAGCTGACAGGCTTTGCCGAAAACACCATCTTGAAATACCGCTCCAATCTCCACAAAAAGACTGGTTCCGCCCCGATTTCTGTTTTGATTGCGGCAGAAAGAATCTGAATCTTAATCCTGTTTTTTTGCATTATGACTCCTTAAGTGGGTTAAAAAGCATAGTTAAGGAGGAAGAATAATCGATAGCGTCTCCTTAAGTATGAAAATTAATATAGTTAAGGAGTAATTATCGTCGTGTTTTTCGGAAAAAGTTGTATTTTTGCGCCAGAAAACAGCTTATTCTTATGAAAGAGTATAACATCGTCGGTCGTGAGTATGAGCAAAAACTCATTCAGGACTATCTTGACAGCAACAAATCGGAACTTATAGCGGTATATGGCCGCAGACGCGTAGGAAAGACTTATTTGGTAAAAAGTACCTTTAACAATAAGTTCGATTTTGCATTTACCGGGTTATTCGAGGTGACAAGGGCCGTTCATCTGTCACAGTTCAAAAAATACCTGGAGATGTATTCAGGCCAAAAGGTGAAACGTCCGAAGGACTGGTTCGAAGCTTTTGATGCGCTTCGAGATTATCTAAACACGTTACAAAAAGACAAAATCATTGTTTTTTTGGACGAGATTCCGTGGATGGACACGCCGAAAAGCAATTTCCTTGCCGCCTTTAGCCAGTTCTGGAATGACTGGGGTTCGATGAAAAAGAATCTCAAGCTGTTTGTGTGCGGTTCGGCTACCACATGGATGCTATCAAAATTCATTGGTGACAAAGGTGGTGTCTATGGACGAGTGTGTCGACCTATCTGGCTTGCGCCGTTCAGTCTTGCGGAAACAGAACAATTCCTGAAAGAGATCAAGGGAATAGAAATCAATAGGCATCAGTTGGTCAAAGCCTATATGGTGTTAGGTGGAATACCCTATTATCTTGACATGCTGGCCAAAGATACGCCTATAGATGTATGCATTGACGACCTGTTCTTCAGGCAGGGTGCTCCGCTGCGGAAAGAGTTCGACTTTCTGTTCAGATCACTTTTCAAAGAATCGAGAATTTATAAGAATGTTGTTACTGTTTTGGCTGGAAAGCTGAAAGGACTGACTCGGCAGGAAATCCTCGAAGAATTGAGACTGCAAGAGGGCGGCACATTGACCGAGGTACTTGATAATCTGGTTAAGTGTGACTTTGTGCGCAAATATACAGCCATTGGCAAAACTGAGCGTGATGCGATGTATCAGTTGACAGACTTGTTTTCGCTCTATCATATCAAGTACGTTGAGAATCATAACGGCCAAGACGAGCACCTTTGGAGTAAACTTGCCGGTAAGGGACATATAACCTCATGGAGCGGCTATGCCTTCGAGCAGGTATGTCTTCACCACATCCCCCAGATTAAACAAGCTCTTGGCATCAACGGTATTATCAGCAATGTACACTCATGGTCATGCAAGCCTTTTACCGACAAGGATGGAACCTTATGGAAAGGAGGCCAAATAGACTTGCTCATCGACCGAGCCGATGAAGTCATCAATATCTGTGAAATCAAATATGCCTCGGACAAATATGCATTGACAGCCGAATACGAAGAGAAACTCAGAAACAGGGCTTCTCTATTCCGTCATGTGACAAAAACGAAGAAGGCAGTCGTTCATACTTTTATCACGACATATGGCGTCGCAACGAACATTCACAGTGGGATTGTGCAGTCAGAGGTGACGATGGATGATTTGTTCAAATAACCGCTCCAACCTCCACAAAAAGACTGGTTCCGACCCGATTTCGACTCTTATTGCAGAATAAAAAATCTGTATTTTGGTCTCGTAACTTGCTGATTCTCAAAGCTACCTTAAAACAAAAATCTGTATTGGTCCATTGGGTTGATTTTTTTTGTGGATTTTTGTTATAGTTTTGCACAAAACTTATACGACAATGAAAGCAAAGAAATTTCTTCTAACCATCATCTTGGCGTTTTCCTTGCTTGGCTTAAATGCACAAGTAGGAGCCATCATACATCATGTGCCGGACACGTGTCATGTGTTTACTGGACCATACGGGGAGATTGCCGCTTTTTTTGATATAGATGGGAATGGCTCAAATGATTTGGCATTTCAATCCTTTCAAGGCGACATGTATTCGACTTGGCTTAATGCAGTTGTTTTTGCTGATTGGCAGATGACTATGGAGAATCCTGCATTCCCTTATCCTGATTCAGCACAATTAGATACATTACAATATTGGGATGTTAATGTTAGCACTTTTATACCAATAATTAACCCTGGTGCGCCTTCATATATAACAAAAAAAATCTGTCTGCGTCGTAAAGTTGGTGATGACCACTATTATGCTTGGGTAAAGACAGACGGAGGCTGGAATCAGCGAAGTGTTTATGCTTGTGTGGAGGAATTTGCCTACTGCACCATCCCAAACTATCCTCTGCGATGGGGCCAGACCAGCCTAACTGAAAGCGTTGATGAAAACGGATCTACCGCTTTGGCCACCATCCATCCCAATCCCACCAAAGGCATAGTCGCCATCATGGGTGAAAACTTGAAGCAGGCCGAAGTGCTCAACGTGCTTGGGCAGCAAGTACTCAGCGTGCAAGGCAAAGGCAATGAGCTCCATATTGATATGACAGCGCTGCCCGTAGGGGTATATTTCGTCACTGTCACCGACGAGGAAGGACACAAGTGCGTGCGGAAGGTGGTGAAGGAGTAGAGATTCCCCTTCGCTTCGCTCGGGGAATGGAGTGGAGGTGTAGAGTTAAAAGCGGCGGTGGGAGGTGTTACAGGTGGGTAAGTTGCTCTTGCCGCCGCGGTTCACAAAACAAAAACACTCCATTCCCGTAGGGGAAACTCAAATGGCAATCAAAAAAACTATAATACAATGAAAAACAATAGATTATTCACCCTGCTTGCGCTAATGATGTTTTTTGCCGCAGGCTGCACGAAACCCGTTGAGCCGAACAATGGCGGCGACAACAACGGGGGAGATAACGGAGGAGGTAACAACGGAGGTGGCACGACACCAGTCATGGAGAGTGTCGACCTTGGGCTGCCAAGCGGCACATTATGGGCCACCTGCAATGTGGGGGCAGACACGCCTGAAGGGTATGGCGACTACTTCGCTTGGGGAGAGACCACGCCGAAGGACACCTACAACTGGATCACTTATCTACACTGTAACGGCAGCTTCAACCAATTGACCAAGTATTGCAACAACAGCAATCTCGGCTACAATGGTTTCGTCGACAACTTGACCACGCTTGAACCCATAGACGATGCAGCCACAGCCAATTGGGGTAGCGGATGGCGCATGCCCACCCAAATGGAATGGCAGGAACTGTACGACAACACGAACGGCACATGGCATACGAGGAACGGCGTGAAAGGCTGGCTGCTCACAGCCACAAATGGCAATAGTCTTTTCTTGCCTGCTGCGGGCTGCCGTTGGGGCGACCAGCATTTAAGCAACGGCTCCTACGGCGAATACTGGTCGAGTTCGTTCTTTGACTTGCATTGCGCGTGGTACTTCAGCATCGATCCAGCGACCGGCTCCTACCTGGGCAACAGCGACCGTTTCTGCGGTTTCTCTGTCCGTGCGGTGCGTTCCGCAAAGTAATCGCTGCTCAAAGCTATAATTTAGACAAAACGAAGCGAGTGTTTTGGCTGTTAGAGCAAGGCCTGCTCAAAAGCGATGTGAGGTTGGTAGTGGTTGAGTGATGTTGGGATAAAAGTGTAAATAAGATAAGGAAATCGAAGATTTGACTTCGTCAAAATCTGAGCATTTCATCCGCAAAACTTGGTCACCCCGTTCTCGTCGACGAGGTGTTCGAGTAGTGAAAACTCCAAATTGGCTCGATTTTTGTATTGTTTATGCCTTGTAACTTCAAAATTAGACAGTTATGAAAACGAGCATTTTAAACAAGCGGGTTCTAGTCACAGTGGCTATCGCTTTACTTTGCTGCTTTTCGGCAAAGGCACAAAATTCAAAAGAATGGTCCATCATTCCTTATGCCAAGATAGGGGATACATGGGATGGTTCAGTAAAACTATTTGATGATGTCTATCACATGAATGCGGGCGTGGACGCCAAAGTCAGTTTCAACCAGCATTGGTCGTTGCTGGCTGGCGTTGAGTATAATTACCGTTGGGGTTTTAACAAGAATGGAAGTGATTGGTTCCCAGGCGATCACAGGGAAGGACTACGGCATTTCTTCCGCGTTCCTGTACGCGCCGAGTTCACACACAAATGGTTTTATGCTGACGCAGGTTTGTTTGTGGAGCGGGCGACAAACACACGCTATGATGCTAACAAGACTACCGATTTTGGTATAGGCTCCGAGGTGGAATTAGGCGGACGTATACGACTATCGGAAAATGATCGTCTCCGTATAGGTTGGCAAACTCAAATGTGTGTCAACCATAATACAACAAAAGGCCAACCCAATTTTGGCGGCGGTTTCTTAGGTGCCTTTCTTACGGTGGGTTATGAACACCGGTTTTAAACAAATCTCAAAATCAACAAGTTATGAAAACAATTAATTTCAGTAAGCGTATACTGGTCACTTTGGCCATAGCTTTGCTTTGCTGTTTTTCGGCAAAGGCACAAATCAGCCCTTCGGTGTATGCCGGTTTGGGTAACTACACCAATTTAGGTGGCGTGGCAGGCATTGGGACGGAACTTCGGTACAAAAGTATTTCAGCCAATGCTGCCATTGGAAGTACTTTTTACTATGGAAGATTAAAAGGTAAGGAAAAAGTTGGCAATCCTTATTTAGGGTTCGATGTCGGCTTAAAGTATTATTTCTACAAAGGCTTTTTTGGCGGCGTGAACTATGGCGTTCTTGGCAAACACCTTATGAGTGAGACGTCAGAACGGGTAAGACTTAAGAGTTTTTACGGTTTCTCCTTTACTTTAGGCTATAAATGGCACTGCTATAAAGGAATTTATGGGATGACCTATTTGGGTGCAACATCCAGTAAAGACGCTAACAAGTTGTTAGGTGATTTTGGTGGATTTGAACCTAGATTAGGATTGATATTGAGTTATGAGTTTAAACATTAAAAATCAACAAGTTATGAAAACAATAGCAAAATCGATAATCATAATTGCTGCCATGCTGCTTTGCAACTCGTGCACCAAAGTAGTGTATGTGCTTCCCGAAAAAATCACCGTCAGTGGTCAAGTGACCGACAAGGATGGACAACCTTGGGAAGGTGTCTTGGTTGAAGTGACACGCGCCCAATTTATGGGCATGACCATTCCCGTTGAAGGCACATACACTGATGAGAACGGAATTTATGAAGTATCTTTCAAGCCTAATAAGGACAATTCTTATGGAATTTCTTTCGAGACCACGAAGGATGATTATTTCTATTACCAAAGTAGGGGACTGGACTTGTGGACAGCCGAACAGGAACAAAATGTCGTGTTGAAAAGGCATGACGAGTAATTAAAATCAACAAGTTATGAAAACAATCAATTTCAGTAAGCGTATACTGGTCACTTTGGCTATAGCTATCCTTTGCTGTTTTTCTGCAAAGGCACAAGACAAAGGAGATTGGTCGCTAATCCCTCATGTAAAATCGGGAGCGGCACTTGACTTTTTGTATTTCCCTTATGACGGAATGGTTCGCGTCGACGCGGGGGTAGATGCCAAATACAACTTCAATACCTACTTGTCGCTGCTGGCCGGCGTTGAATACGAATACCGGAAAGACCATTCCGACAATCCCGCAAATTGGGCCGGAGAAACAGGTCCTGGTCATCACCATTATTTCCGCGTCCCCGTACGCGTTGAGTTCACCTATAACTGGTTCTATGCGAATTTCGGTCCCTATCTGGAGCGGAGCACCCAACCTTGGCTCACCGAAAGATGTCATGAAGACTTCGGTTTCGGCACTTCAACGGAAATTGGCGGGCGCATCCGTTTGTCGGACAACAGCCATCTTCGTCTGGGTCTCCAAAACCAAATCGGCTTCAATAATGTCACTTATCACACATCTTACCAAGAGAAGGAGCATTGGACATGCAAATCGTTCATTGACGCCATGCTCTCGGTGGGATATGAGTATCATTTCTAAAACTACAAGACTATGAAAACCACATTGAAAATCATAATGTTGCTGCTTGTTTCGGTAACACTGGGCTCCTGCGTGAAAGACGCTGATGACATGCAGTATCTGGATCCAGGGACCAATAAACTCTACTTTATCAACAGTCACGTCACCATGACTTGCCACTTTGAGCCTCCTTTTGAGGACCATTATGCCATCGTGGCAAATTCAGGTGGATTATTTGGTTCCACATACACTTTCCGTTTTGAGGACATCCCTTATGAGATGTTGGGCAGAGTCGTTGATTTGACGGAAAAGTCAGACCTCACATTGCATTTCGAGTTCCAAAACCGCCTCGAATGGAACGCCTCACCAGATGGGGTAAGCGGTTCCTTTACTGAAGCGGGCACCCATATCAAGACAGAATACCCCGACGAATCGCCTTTTAAGAGTGGAAAGATGTATCTTACCGAGGACGAGAACGGCATCACCTTCATTCTTCGTGGTGTCCTTCAGAACGGCAAACCCATCCGAATGGAGCTGTTTGCGCCAGTGGAAAGGTAAAATAAGTGTAAATGCAATAATAAAGCCATCGAAAACAGGTTTTCGGTGGCTTTATTTGTACAAAATTCTTTCTCTATGCCTTCGTCAAAGCCGCGGCGCCAAGGATGGCGGCATCGTTGTCGGGCAACTCGGAAACACGAATCTCCACACTACCTTTGAAGATGAAGCAAAGATGCTCCTCAAACGACTTGCGCACGGGATTGAGCAGCACGTCGCCTGCCTTCACGGGACCACCAAACAGGAAGACCGCCTCAGGGCCGCTGAAAGTCACGGCATTGGCCATGGCGATGCCCAACAGATAGCCCGTCTTCTCAAATACCTTGATAGCCAAGGGGTCGCCGTATTTGGCCGCATCACCCACCATCTTGCTGGTGAGTTCCTCAGGAGCGACTTTGCGAAGTGCACCATCGTATTCAGGCGTGCTTTCGATGAGCTCCTTTGCCGTTTGTACGATACCTCGCGCTGAGGTATAAGTCTCAAGGCAGCCCTTGTTGCCACAACCGCAAAGACGTCCTTCAGGAATAAGGATGGCGTGACCTAACTCACCTGCACCACCCGTCTTGCCCAACACCAGCTTGCCATCGACCACCACACCGCTGCCCACACCCGTGCCGAGAGTGAACATAATGAAGTGTTTCATGCCTTTGGCACCACCATAAATGAGTTCACCGTAAGCGGCTGCGTTGGCATCGTTGGAGACCACCACCGGCACGTCGATATGCGCCTTGAAAAGTGCTTTAAGGTCAACGATGCCCTTGAAGTTAAGGTTGGAAGCGTTCTCGATGCAGCCCGTGTAATAATTGCCCACGGGTGCCGCAATGCCGATGCCTTCAATGGCATCAATGCCGTTTTCTTGCATCAATAGCTCGATTTGGTCATAAATATCCGACACATAAAGGTCTGCATCGAAATATTTGTTGGTCGGGAGGTTCTTTTTGGCCATCACTTGGCCGTCGTCGCGCACCAGCCCTATGTCGGTGTTGGTACCGCCAATGTCGATTCCTATGGAATAAGTGTTCATTTTTGTTGTGTTTTTTGATGGTGCTAAATTACAATATTTCGTGTTATGGGAAGGAAAAAAAACTATATTTGCAACATAATTATTCTTTATCTTATATCATCCATGCAAAACAGTAACATTTCAAATAACTCATTATTAACAAATTAAATCCTAAATCTCATGAAAAAGTTCTTTACAATCCTAACGTTAATGCTAGTCATGGCATCATTCAATGTAAACGCCCAGGAAAGGGATGAATTTTGGCTGGAATACGATAACGGCTCTTTTTTGACCGATATTGGTCTTCTGAGCGGCGACCCCATTTATTGGGGCAACATGTTCACACCAAGCCAATTAGCCGAATTTGACGGTTATCAATTGACACAAATCAAGATATGGGACCACACCCCATATAATGGTTATCTGATTATCTATCAAGATAATAACACAACAGGTCCTCTTGACATGGTTTACACGCAACAATACAGTGTTGCAGGAACAAACGATTGGGCTATAATCCAACTTGAAACGCCCGTCGTTTTGGATGTAACGAAGAACCTATGGATTACTTTTAACAACACGGACGGCGAATTCACCATTCCAGCTGCCAACGATTGTGGCGATCCCAACAGCCGTTGGATTTCTGAAGATGGCCGCGAATGGTCCGATGCTTCTACCGTAGGCATGCCTCCTTTCACTTGGTTGATTCGTGGTTTGATTTCAAACGATGGCGTCTCAGTTGTTGAACTTGGTCCAGAAAATGCTCAGATTCATCCAAATCCAGCAACGAACGTGCTGAATATTTCAGCAAATGATCTACTGAATATCAGTATTTTCGATTTAACTGGCAGAGAAGTTGGCCATCATGAAGCTATGGGCAACGAGGTGGCTATTGATATTGCTGGATATCAGTCGGGTTTGTATCTGGTTCGCATTGAAACCGAAGCAGGCATCATTGTGAAAAAAGTCGCAATTCAATAAGCAACAAGATGAAAAAGTGTTTTTTACTTGTCTTGCCTTTGTTTTTCGCAATGGTTTTGCAAGGCCAAAACAGGGCTTTGTTGCTTTGCGAGTCGTTTAACGGCAACAATATCCCTTCAGGGTGGACCATTGCAGGCATGGGACAAAACAACTGGTCGATCAGCGACACACGTAATGCTGGTGGCGAGAAGAACGAGTTGATGCTTCAACACAACCCGACTTTTATCGGGACAAGCCGTTTTGTGTCGCCTGCCATTGACTTGACTGGAAAAAGCAATGTTGTTGTCTCTTTCAAGCATTATCTCGACAACTATTCTGGTTCACATACCCTTGGCATCGCCACGACTTCCGATGGTGGCGCTACTTGGAACGACGCATGGTCGGAGACCTATAATGCCGATGGCCGGCATGAAGTCCGCCAAATGGTCGAGACTCCCGACATTGGTCAAGCCAACGTGCAGTTTTGTATCTACTACAGTGGTAACTGCCTGAACATCGATTATTGGTATTTTGATGATATTGTCATTTACAATCTCGAAGACTCCGATGGCGATTTGGATGCCATAGAAGTGCCCGATTTGGTGACAGTTGGCTACAACGCTGTAGCTTTCAGGCTCATCAACAAGGGAAGCCATGTCATCAACTCACTTGAGGCATCTTATCAGTTTGAAGGACACGAATTGGTTACCGAGACCTTTCAGACCAACATGGAACCACTTGCAGCCGAAACCTTCACTTTCGCCACCCCGACTTTCCTTGAAGCTGAAAACTATCTGTTGACTGTCAATTTGTTGAAAATCAACGGAGCGACTGATGACGACCCTGAAAACAATGTTCTTTCAAAGACCGTTTCAGTCAACATTGGCCTGACGGAGCGCGTTCCCATGATTGAACATTTCTCGGCTTCAACGTGTGGTCCGTGTGTCAATGTCAACAATCAGATGCTTCAGTTCACACAAAACAACCCCGGCAAGTTCACATATACGAAATATCCAGAGAATTTTCCTGGTAACGGCGACCCGTATTATTATTCGGAAGTGGGCGTGAGAGACAATTATTACAATGTGCCGTGGGTGCCCTATGTCCTGCTTGATGGTGTGCCTCAAGACGGAGCATTGACGCAAGAGGCTTTTGATGCAGAACGCGAAAAGCAGGCACTGGCCGAGATCAGAGGCGCTTTCAATGTTGACGGCAATCGCATCATTGTCACGGCAGACCTGATGGCCTACGCCAAGCTTGAAAACGTCATTGCCTATGTGACGGTGAACGAAAAGACCACTACGGGAAATGTGGGTACCAACGGCGAGACCTCATTCCATCACATTCTCATGAAGATGTTGCCTAACGCTGGTGGAAACACTGTCACCATCAATGCGGGCGAATATGAGCGCTTGACTTTCGATGTAGACTTGTCTTCAACCCATGTCGAAGAGATGAACGACCTCGAAGTAGCGGTGTGGCTGCAACAATACAGCTCGAAAGACGTGTATAACAGCCATTTTCTGTATGAGTACACGACCCATCCCTACCCCGTTGAGAATATGCTGCTTTCAGCAAATGGAAACACGGTAACCGCCACATGGGAAGCTCCAGCTGCAGGCAGTCCAACGGGCTATAACGTGTTTGTCAATGGCGAGTTGGTCGTCGAAAACCATCCGGCCCTGACTTATACCTTCATTCCGAATGAAAACGATTACAATATCGTTGAAGTTTGTGCCGTCTATGAGGGTGAAAAGACCTCGGTGAAAGCCGTCACGGGTTTGTTTATTCCTCAGACGGTCAGCGAACAGGTCGCCCAAGTTGTCAGATTGTATCCCAATCCATCCGATGAAAGCGTGTTTGTCGCGTCTGATGCTGATTTGCAAGCCATCAAGTTTTACGACATCGCAGGTCGTCTGGTTCGTCACATTACAATTTGTGGCACTACTACAGAATTGGATGTCAAAGATTTAGACGCTGGAATCTATTTCCTTCAAGCTATTTATTCAGATGGAAATATCACGACCCAAAAATTGGTCGTTACGCATTAACGAAGGATAATTGTTCATAATAATGAGCGTACGGTAATCTTATCGTGCGCTTTTTTTGTTCCTTATGAGAAATAGTTTTACTTTTGTACGTCAATTCTTGAATTATGAAAAAATATACTTTTTTATCCATCTTAGGTTTATTCCTAATGCTCGCTTGCAGCAAGTCAGACCCTGATCTTACCACCACTTTCGAGAAGTCAAACTACATGGAGACAGACAATTACGAGGGCACTATCGCTTATGCGAAATTGCTTGCCAAACAATTCAAGGAGGTGCATTACCAAAGTATTGGCACCACCGCAATGGGGCGTGACATTCCTTTATTAATCGTTGACGAGAACGGCTACACTAAACCGAAAAAGATTCGCAAGAGCGGGAAGAACATCATTCTCGTCCAGTCGTGCATCCATCCAGGCGAGCCCAATGGTAAGGACGCCATGTTTGTGCTCATCCGCAACATGTTGAAAGACAACTATAACGCTGATTTGTTGAAGGACTTTTCTTTTGTCTTTATCCCCGTTTTAAGTCCCGATGGATTGGGCAATTTCTCGCCTTACAACCGCATCAACCAAAACGGCCCCAAACAAATGGGCTGGCGCGTGAACGCCCAAGGCTTGAACCTTAACCGCGACTTCACCAAACTCGACACCCCTGAAATACAAGCTTTTGCCGCCCTTTTCAACCAGTGGCAGCCCGATTTGTTCTTTGATACCCATGCCACCGATGGCGCTGATTACCAATATGTAACCACCTATTCCGTTGAAAACTTCGGTAACTACGATGAAGGCATTACCCGCTGGCTGAGCGAGGTTTGGGAACCGAAAATCAAAACGGCCATGTTCAAACAGAATATGCCCGTGACGCGTTACATTGAGTTCCATCCTTGGGGTGACCCTACGGCATCACTTTACGACGAGAGCTTCTCAGCCATGTTTTCAGAAGCTTATACCACGGCTCGTAACTGTCCAGGTATCCTAATTGAGACCCACATGCTGAAACCCTACAAAGACCGAGTGCTTTCTACTTATCAAATGATCGTCGAAACGCTGAGAATCATCCAAAATGATAAAGAAGGCTTTAATAATGCACTTGCTCAAGCCAAGAAGAATGACTTGAAAATCAGCGAATTGCCCATCAACATGCAACCTCAACTTAACGATACCATTTGGGAAGACTTCTTAGGCTATCATTTCGACACGGTAGAGAGTGACGTCACAGGTGGTTGGTACTATGCTTATGATACAACGCGTCCTGAAATACGCAAGGTGCGTCGGGTGTTTTCCACCCGTCCCGAAAAGACCCTTTCCGTGCCTAAGGAATACATCATACCAGCGCAATACCAAGATGTCATAGACATCGTCAAAGCGCATGGCTTCGAGATGAATCTTTTGAAGGGTGAGAAGACATTGCAAGTAAATACATACCGTTTCAGCAATGTTGAGTTTATGCCTAGGCCCTCTGAGGGTCATTGTCGTTTAGCCCATTTCGACACGGAAGAAATCACCAAGGAAGTCACTTTCCCGAAAGGCTCGGCGGTGGTGAAAACCTCGCAAAACGGCATCCGTCTACTGATGAACCTGCTTGAACCCGAAATGGATGGCTCGTTATTTGAATGGGGCTTCTTCAATAATGTGTTGCAGCGGGTGGAATATTTCGAGATCTATAAGATGGAGCCCATGGCCAAAGCGATGCTCGCCGCCGACCCCTTCCTTGAAGAACAATTCAAGCAATGGAAGGCCACGTTCCCGAAAGACAAACAACCCTCGCAATATGCCATCCTGAACTGGTTTTACGAGCGTTCTCCCTATTGCGACAAGAATTATTTGATTTATCCGGTGGGGATGGTGAGGTAAAAGCAATGAAAAGCCATTTTTTGAAACAAATTGTAAATCAATGAAAACCAAACGAACTTTCTTAGCCATTTCCATTCCATGCAGCACAGAGTTTCCGGCTATGGTCGAGAGACTGAAGAAAAACCTGCAGCATGAGCATTATATCAATTATGTGAAAACCAACCAGATACATCTGACACTGAAATTTGTCGGCGATACCCCTGAAGAGGACATCCCAGCTATCATAGAGGCTTGTCAAAAGGTGGCGAAAAAACATCAACCTTTCACCATGGACTTTGACCGCACAGGTTTCTTTGGCAGCAACAATGTGCCGCGCGTGCTTTGGCTGGGCATGAACAACCAACCTAAGGCCTTGTTTGATCTTGAGAAAGACCTCTTAGACGCGTTCGATGATTTGGGCTACCTCCGCGACCGTCAGAACTTCGTGCCGCACCTCACCGTTTGCCGCATCAAGCAGCTGGTCGACAAGCAGTTCTTTCTTCAAATCTGCAAAGGCATCGAGCAAAAGACCTATCTCCATGCGGACGTGAAGGAACTGGTATATTTCCAGAGTTTCTTGCAGCCCACCGGACCGATTTATAAGGTCTTGAAGAAAATCCCGCTGGGCTAAAGGCTTTTTTGGCACTAATTTTGCCTTCAAATCACCCAACCGACAAAAAAAAGCACTACTTTTGCAATTTATTTGTA
>JAEEGJ010003845.1_pt1 | contig 54091 bp, 40 predicted proteins | sample 8958761 | NCBI WGS metagenome assembly JAEEGJ01 (sample SAMN16246546, study PRJNA631951) | gut metagenome | biome: gut microbiome; feature: rumen; material: RS-attached | host: Bos | place: Iran: Karaj | collected 2018-10
GGATTGATAATAAAAATACGAAGCCGTTTTTACTCGTTTACAAACGTTTAGAGAAATAATTTTTAAGAAATTATTCTACATCTTACGGCCAATGGCCTGCTCCACTTCTGACAGCCCTTCAGCCAGGACGGCCATGTCCTGGCTGATTTTGTTGGTGATACGGGCGTAGATCTGGGTGGCGCGGATGTTGGTGTGCCCGAGGATACGGCTCAGGCTCTCCACGGGCATGCCGCGGTTGAGCGCGATCGTGGCAAAGGTGTGCCGCCCCACGTGGAAGGTCAGATGCGTCTTGATGCCGCAGCGCTCCGCCAGCCGCTGCAGGTTCTCGTTGCAGCAATTGTTGCTCGCGACCTGCGTCTTGTGGCGCCGCGTGAGGATCCACCAGTTTCCGTCGAAGAAGCGCTGCACGTTCTCCTCCCGCAGGTTCTTGATATCTACATAGGCAAGCCCCGTGAAGGCGGAAAAGAGGAACAGGTCGCGGACCCGCTCTTCGACGGGCGTAGCTGGTTCGACCTCAAGCGCTGGGGCGACAGCATCAACCGCAAGACCTATGCGAACGGAGGCAACTGGATGAGCTCCTACGCTGTCAGCTTCGGCCCCAATGAGAAGAACAACTGGACCTGGACCATCCCCAGAAACGAGACTGACTACAACAAGGGCATCACTTCGACTTCCAACAACTAGCCAGTGATTTCCAATGAAAACAGGGGAGAAATTGCATCTCCCCTGTTTTTTTGTTATATTTGCCAGATTAGATGCCCGGTCAGACCGGGCATGACGTGAAAATGACTGACGAGACCCTGAACATCCCCGACCACGATTACGGCGACGAGAGCATCGTCCACCTGGAAGACCTCGAGCACATCCGGCTCCGTCCGGGCATGTACATCGGCCGCCTGGGCGACGGAACCGCCCCCAACGACGGCATGTACGTGCTGATGAAGGAAATCATCGACAATTCTATCGACGAGTTCGCGATGGGTTATGGCAAGCTCATCCAGATCAAGATCGAGGACAAACGCATCTCCATCCGCGACTACGGACGCGGCATTCCCTTCGGTTTCAGCGAGAAAGACAAGACCCAGAACCTGCTCGACGCCGCCGTGAGCAAGCTCCACACCGGCGCCAAGTTCGACAACAAGACCTTCCAGAAATCCGTGGGTATGAACGGCGTCGGCCTGAAGGCCGCCAACGCCCTCTCGTCGCAGTTCACCGTCCAGTCGTTCCGTAATGGGGAAACCCTCGCCCTGACCTATGAAAAAGGCATCCTCGTCACACCGGATTTCACGCCGAAACCCACGACGGAGCGAAACGGAACGCTCGTCTCCTTCATTCCCGACGACACGCTCTTCGAGCCCTATGAATACAACACGGAGTACATCGACACGATGCTCCGCAACTACGCCTACCTCAACGTCGGCCTGAAGCTCACCTTCAACGGCACGGAGTACAAGTCGGAGAACGGCCTGCTCGACCTGCTCAACGAAAGCATCGACGAAGAGCCCCTCTATCCCCCGATCCATCTCAAGACCCAGGACATCGAGGTGGCCTTCACCCACGGCAGCGGCTACGGCGAGAACATCTACTCCTTCGTCAACGGCCAGAACACCACGCTGGGCGGTACGCATCTGGCCGCCTTCAAGGAAGCCATCGCCAAGGTACTGAAGGATTTCTACAAGAAGGACTTCAACCCGGTGGACGTGCGCCAGTCCATCATCGGTGCGGTAAGCGTCCGCATCCAGGAGCCGGAGTTCGAAGGCCAGACCAAGGTCCAGCTCGGCTCCAAGTATATGTGGCAGAACAAGCAGGAAGGCACCCACGGCCCCACGCTGAGCAAGACCATGCTCGACTTCCTGTACACCGACCTGGACAACTACCTCCACAAGAACCTCGACGTGGCCGACGTGATCCTGGCCAAGATCCAGGACTCCGAAAAAGAGCGCAACGCCATCTCCTCCATCAGCAAGAAGACCAAGGCGCGCCTCAAGAAGGCCTCGCTCCACAACAAGAAGCTGCGCGACTGCCGCATCCACTACGGCGACCGCAATCCCCTCGCCGGGCAGAGCACCCTCTTCATCACCGAGGGCGACTCGGCTTCCGGCAGCATCACCAAGAGCCGCGACGCCAACACCCAGGCCGTCTTCAGCCTGATGGGCAAGCCCTTCAACTGCGCCAAGGCCTCGAAGAAAGACCTCTATGCCGAGAAGAACGTGGAACTGGCGCTCCTGCAGTCCGCCCTGAACATCGAAGACGGCGTGGAAGGGCTGCGCTACAACAACATCGTCATCGCAACCGATGCCGACGTGGACGGAATGCACATCCGCCTGCTGATGCTCACCTTCTTCCTGAAATTCTACCCCGACGTGGTACGCGCCGGACACCTTTATATCCTCCAGACGCCCCTCTTCCGCGTGCGCGACAAGAAGAGCAACGTGTACTGCTACAGCTCCGCCGAGAAGGAAGCCGCGCTCAAGAAGATGGGCCGCGGCGCCGAGATCACGCGCTTCAAAGGCCTGGGGGAAATCTCGCCCGACGAATTCAAGGGCTTCATCGGCGAGGATATCCGCCTGGAAATGGTACACCTGACGGGCGAAGACAAGATCGCCGACATCATCCAGTTCTATATGGGCGACAACACGCCCGTGCGGCAGAAGTTCATCCGGACGAACCTTCGGAGCGACATCGACAACACGGAAGAAGCACAGTAAGCATGAAGCCCGCCACCGCCCGAAAACTCCTGCTCCGTATGCACTGGAAGCTGATGGACACCTCTCTTCCGCCGGAGCCCAAGCTCATTTTCCTGGGCGCGCCCCACTCCTCGATCTGGGATTTCGTCGTGGCCTGGCTCTATGTACGCGCTTTCGACCGCAAGCCGCGCGTAATGATCAAGAAAGAGTTCTTCTTCTGGCCGCTTGGCAATCTGCTGCGCAGCCTGGGCGCCATTCCCGTGGACCGCAAGAACGCGGTCGGCGTGACGCGCCAGGTGATCAACGCCCTGGAAGAAAACGAATCCTTCATCCTGTGCATCGCCCCGGAGGGGACCCGCAAGCCGGTCAAACGCTGGAAGACGGGCTTCCACACCATTGCCCGCGCCTCCGGCGTGCCGGTCTATCTGGGCTACTTCGACTGGGGCAGGATGGAAATCGGTCACGGCCCGCGCTTCGAATGCACCGACAACGCGATGGACGACCTGCGCGCCATCCAACGGTTCTACAAAGAAAAAGGCGTCCAGGGCAAACACCCCGGATGCCTTGCATATCTCGACGACTAGATTCCTAACGGTATTCGACTTCTTCGATCCAGCCGGACCACTGGTTGAAGTAGAGGTTGCCGCCGGCCCATTCCACCTCGCCGCGCTGGAAGTCCACCGTTTCGCTGCGGATGAACTTCTTGGCGGGATAGAACTGTCCGGAATAGTCGCTGTTGCAGATCAGACGGTAGGCGTCCAGACCTTTCGTGTAGAAGAAATACTCGTCTTCGATGTCTTTGACCTCTCCCCGGCCGCGGCCGAATGAGACGTCGGTCGGCACCCAGCCGATGCCTTCGTAATAGATTTCGCTCCAGTCGTGCATATTGACAGCTCCCGGATGCAGCATCCAGCCGCTCTGCCAGCGGGCCGGAATGCCTGCAGCGCGGCACAGCGTCACCAGCAGGAGGCCTACCTGGCCGCAGTCGCCGTGGCCGTTCTCCAGCACATACATCGGAATGTTTTCAAGGGTGGAGTACTCACGGGCACTGGCCCAGGGATAGGTCTCGGCAATCCAGCGGTAGATGTTGCGGGCTTTCAGATACGGGTTCGTCTCGCCGGCCGTCAGGGAATCGGCCAGGGTGCGGATCCGGTCGGTGAAGACGATGTGGGTCTTGCGCTCGGCCGTGTAGGTCTTGTAGAGATCCGACGCGGTATCATAGGGCTTGCAGTCCTCGGGCGAGAAGTCATACCACTCGTTGTAGCCGGTGAAGGAGAAGGTATAGGAGAAAACCGTGGGCTTGCCGGCCTCGGCGGTCTTTTCCATATAGATGCTCTTGTGCTCCACTTCGTCGGGCGCGATGATGAAGTCGGATTCGGAAGCCGACAGCAGCTGGATGTCCGTCATGCTGTTCTGGTCTTCGCGCGGATACGGCATCCAGGCCCGGACCGTTTCGCCGGCCGGAACCACGTCGGGCTTGACGGTCAGTTCATACTTGATGACGAAAGTCACGGGTTTGACCAGGTTCTCGCCAGTGCTACGGACAGCTGCGATGACGTCGTGGTTGTAGGCATCCAGATAGACGTCCTCCACGTCGCGCGTCACCCCGTTGACCGCCTCGAACACCTTCTTGGCCTCGCGGTCGATGCGGAAAAGGTTGCGTCCCGCGTTGCGGAAATAGCGCTTCTGACCGTCGATCACGCGGCCTTCCAGCGCCTTGGATGCTTCCCAGGCTGCCACCTGTTCCTGCGTCAGGTCAGGATAGTAGGGCTTCAGATAGTCCAGGATGTACGTGCAGTCGCGCGAGAAATCGATGGCGATGCGGGCGTCGCGCTCGGCGTCTGTAATCTCGAGGGTCGGGTCGCCAGAAACAGCGTGTCCACACCCGGCAATGACGAGTGCGGACACGAAGATGAACCACGCTTTACGCATAAGGCTCTATGTGTTAAGGTGTTATTTCACACGTTCGCCGTAGGAGCGGTCGGTGGTGTTGACGCGGATCTTGTCGCCCTGGTTGATGAAGAGCGGAACCATGATGATGGCGCCGGTTTCCAGCGTAGCTTCCTTGAGCGCGTTGGTCGAGGCGGTGTTGCCTTTGACGGCGGGTTCGGTGTAGGTCACTTCCAGTTCAACGTAGGTCGGGAGCTCGCAGGTGAGGCAGCGCTCTTCCTCGCCGTCCACGTGGAAAACCATCTGGACGATCTGACCTTCCTTCATCAGGTCGTTGTTCTCCACGATGTCTTTCTCAAGCTTGATCTGGTCGAAGGTCTCGTTGTTCATGAAGTTGAAACCGTCGTCTTCTGCGTAGAGGTACTGATATTCGCGGTGCTCGACCGTGATCACATCAATCTTCTCGCCCGCGTTCCAGGTCTTCTCCAGGATGCGGCCGTTTTCGAGGTTGCGGAGTTTGGATTTGACGAAAGCGGGGCCCTTGCCCGGCTTGACATGCTGGAACCATACGATCGAGCAGGGTTTTCCTTCGAAATCGAGATAGAGTCCGTTCTTGAAATCAGCTGTTGTTGCCATAAAATGTAGTGATATTTTGATGATTACTTATTTCGTTACGTCCTGCAAATATATGAAAATTTCTTCTAACTGCCACTTGGGGGTGGATGTGGCCCCGCAAATGCCTACCGAGTCGCCGTCGCGGAACCAGTCCATATCGATCTGGGAGGCGTTCTCCAGCCACCAGGTGCGGGCATTGACGCCGTGACACAATTCGAACAGCACCTTGCCGTTCGAACTCTCGTGCCCGCTGACGAACAGGATCACGTTGTGTTTGCGGGCGAACTCCACGAGCGACTTGTGGCGCTGGGCCACCTGCCGGCAGATCGTGTCGTACACCTCGGCGTCAGGCCTTTGCGCGCGGATGAAATCCGCGATGCGCTGGAACTCGTCGGGGTCTTTGGTGGTCTGCGAGAACAGAGCGACGGGTCGGGAGAAATCCAGCGTTGCCGCTTCTTCAATGCTGCTGATGACGAGGGCCTTTCCGCCGGTCTGCCCTACCAGTCCGTTGACCTCGGCGTGTCCTTTCTTGCCGAAGATCACAATCTGGCCATCCGTCTCGCGGATGCGCTCCCAGGTCGTTCTGACGCGCTCCTGAAGCTTGAGCACCACGGGGCAGGTGCAGTCGATCACCTGCAGGTTGTTGCGGCGGGCCAGTTCGTAGGTCTCGGGCGGCTCGCCGTGCGCACGGACCAGCAGTACGTCATCGTGCAACTGTTTCACGTCTTCGATCGAGAGGATCTCCAGGCCTTTTTCCTTGAGCCGGTCCAGTTCCACGGAGTTGTGGACGATGGCGCCCAGCGAATAGAGATGGTTGCTGTATTGCAGATAGTTCTCGGCCTGCTGGACGGCACGGACTACGCCGTTGCAGAAGCCGGACCGGGGATCGATCTCGAGGGTGAGCTTCATAGCAGCTTGATGTTGAAGCGCTCGCGGAGGATGCCGTCGAGCCAGACCATCTGGTCTTCCACGGTCATGTGGCTGTTATCGAGCACCAGGGCGTCTTCGGCCTGGCGCAGGGGGTTCATAGCCCGGTGGGAATCGATGTAGTCGCGCTCCTGCACATTCTTGAGGATTTCCTCGAAATTGGGATGCTGGCCCGCTTCCTCCATCTGCTTGACGCGGCGCTGTGCGCGGATCTCGGCATCGGCCGTCATGAAGATCTTCAGGTCGGCATTGGGGAAGACGGCGGTGCCGATGTCACGACCGTCCATCACGCAGCCGCCTGCGCCGAGCCGGTGCAGCTGCTCGTCCACGAAGTTGCGGACGAACGGCAGCGTGGCGATGGCGCTCACGTTGCGGGCCACCTCCAGTTCGCGGATCTTGCCCGAGACGTCCTCGCCATCGAGGAAAACGCGCATCGTGCCGTCTTCTTTCGGTTGGACAGCGATGTCGATCTTGCCCAGGAGGATGTCTTCCTGGAGCTGGCGGTAGAGGATCTCGCCGTTCCATTCGATCTGCCCGTGCCGCAGGGCGTAGAGCGTGACGGTGCGATAGAGGGCGCCGCTGTCGAGATAGAGGATGCCCAGACGGCGGGCGATCTCCACGGCGAAGGTGCCCTTGCCGGTGGAGGAATAACCGTCGATGGCGATGATGATACGGGTCATGGTATGCAAGCAAAAGAATCTGTAACCACAAAAATAGGAATTTATGGTTATCTTTGCAATTCATATCGAAACTAAATCCATAGCCATGAAGGTCCTGATCATCGACGACGAACGCAGCATCCGCAACACGCTCAAGGAAATCCTCGAATTCGAAGGCCACGAGGTAGCCACCGCCGAAGACGGCAAGCAGGGGCTCGACAAAGCCCTGGCCGAGAATTTCGACGCCATCTTCTGCGACATCAAGATGCCCGTGATGGACGGCAACGAAGTGCTCGACGCCCTGGTGGCGGCCGGCTGCGAAGCCTCCATCGTGATGATCTCCGGCCACGGCGACATCGACACGGCCGTGGGCTGCATCAAGCGCGGCGCCTACGACTTCATCCAGAAGCCCCTCGACCTGAACCGCATCCTGATCACCCTGAAGAACGCCACCGACAAGAGTTCGCTCGTCAAAGAGACGGTCATCCTCAAGAAGAAGATCCAGAGCAAATACGAGATCGTGGGCGACTCGCCCGCCATCGTGCACATCAAGGAAATCGTCGACCGCGTCGCCGCCACCGACGCCCGCGTGCTGATCATGGGCGCCAACGGCACCGGCAAGGAACTGGTAGCCCGCCGGCTCCACGACAAGAGCCCCCGTGCCGCCGCCCCCTTCATCGAAGTCAACTGCGCCGCCATCCCCAGCGAACTGATTGAAAGCGAGCTCTTCGGCCACGAAAAAGGCGCCTTCACCTCGGCCATCAAACAGCACAAAGGCAAATTCGAGCAGGCCGAAGGCGGCACCCTCTTCCTCGACGAGATCGGCGATATGAGCCTCGCCGCCCAGGCCAAGGTGCTCCGCGTGCTGCAGGAAAAGAAACTCTCGCGCGTGGGCAGCGACAAGGATATCACCGTCAACGTCCGCGTGGTGGCCGCCACCAACAAGAACCTCACCGACGAAATCGCCAAAGGCCGCTTCCGCGAAGACCTCTACCACCGCCTGAGCGTCATCGTGATTCACGTCCCCGCCCTGAAGGAACGCATCGAGGACATCCCCCAGCTGATGACCTATTTCATCGACCAGATCAGCCAGGAAAGCGGCATGGCCAAGAAAACCGTCACCCCCGAAGCCATCGCCGAACTCCAGAAACTCCCCTGGACCGGCAACATCCGCGAACTCCGCAACGTCGCCGAACGCCTCATGATCCTCTGCGGCCCCCAAATCACCGCCGCCGACGTGGTGGCATACGCCACACCCTCCATCTAAAACCACTACACTATGAATCTGGTAGCTATCGTAGGACGCCCGAATGTGGGCAAATCGACTTTGTTCAACCGACTGGTGGGCATCCGCCAGGCCATTGTCGATGAGACGGCGGGCGTGACGCGCGACCGTCATTACGGCAAATGCGAATGGTGCGGCCATGAGTTCTCCGTGGTCGATACGGGCGGTTTCACTTCGAACAGCGAAGATGTGTTCGAGGGCGAGATCCGCAAGCAAGTGCTGATTGCCATCGAGGAGTGCGATCTGGTGCTCTTTATGGTCGAGGCAGCCACCGGCATCACCGACTACGACGAAGAGATTGCCGACATCCTGCGCCGTTGCCGCAAGCCCGTGATCCTGACTGTCAACAAGGTGGATACCGGTGACAAGATGTACGACAGTTATCAGTTCTACGGTCTGGGGCTTGGCGACCCGATGGCCATTGCCGCCGCTACCGGCAGCGGCACCGGCGACCTGCTCGACAAAGTCGTGGAATTGCTGCCCAAGGAGACCCGCGACGTAGAGGACCCCTATGAGGGACTCCCCCGCTTCACGATCGTGGGCAAGCCGAACGTGGGCAAATCGTCACTGACCAATGCCCTGCTGGGCGAGGAGCGCAACATCGTTACGCCCGTGGCCGGCACGACGCGCGATGCCATCTCCTCCTACTACAACAAGTTCGGGCACGAATTCATGATCGTCGACACCGCCGGCCTGCGCAAGAAGGCCAAGGTCACGGAAGACCTGGAGTTCTACTCCGTGCTCCGCTCCATCCGCGCCATCGAGAATTCAGACGTCTGCATCCTGATGATCGACGCCACCAGCGGCATCGAGGCACAGGACATGTCGATCTTCAACCTGATCATCCGCAACCGGAAAGGCTGCGTCATCGTGGTCAACAAATGGGACCTGGTACCCGACAAGACCGCCAACACGATGAAGGAGTTCACCCAGGCCATCGCCAAACGCATCGCTCCGATGAGCGACATTCCCATCATCTTCACCTCCGCCACCAACAAACAGCGGATCATGGACGTGCTGGAAGCTGCCGAACACGTGTATGCCAACTATTCCCGCCGCATCCCCACCTCACAGCTCAACGAGGTGATGCTGCCCGAGATCGAGAACTATCCGCCGCCGGCCTGGAAGGGCAAGTACATCAAGATCAAATACATCACGCAGCTCCCGACGCCCTCGCCGAGCTTCGCGTTCTTCTGCAATCTCCCGCAGTACATCCGCGACCCGTACAAGCGCTTCCTGGAGAACAAGCTCAGGAGCCATTTCGATTACACGGGCTGCGTCCTGCAGGTATTCCTGCGACAGAAATAGAGATTCCCGGTCAAGCCGGGAAGGACGGAGAGACTGCCGGGAGTTCGACGGTGAATTTCGCGCCGCCGAGGTCGGAACGGCTGTAGCCGATCGTTCCCTGACTTTGTTCGATGATGCTCCGGCAGATGGCCAGACCCAAGCCGGTGCCGGTTTTTTTCGTGGTGAAGTTCGGCGTGAAAAGTTTGGCCATATCCTCTTCGCTCACGCCCGGGCCGTTGTCTTCCACGTCGATGCGCCAGAATCCCTCCTTCTCCGGGCCGGAAGGCAGCAGGCGGATGCGGATCCGTCCTTCCTGCGTACCGGAGCTGTCGATGGCCTGGATGGCATTGGTGATCAGGTTGACCAGCACGCGGGCCAGCTGGCTGCGGCGCGCATCCACCAGCGCCGGCAAGACGGGGCGCTCGTATTCAAAGGAAATGTCTTCGCGATTGTCGAAGAACTCGCGCTGTTCCTGGATCAATCCGTCGAGGTCGATGCGGGTGACTTCCTCGCTGTAGAAGCGGGCGAAGGAGGAGAATTCCGTGGCGGTCTGCGACAGCGTGTCGATCTGTTCCAGCAGTGACTTGCTCACGCTCTCGAGCTTTTCCTCCCAACCCGGCACGTTCGCTTCCTTGAGCTTCATCAGGTACTGGATGCTGAGCTTCATCGGCGTGAGCGGGTTCTTGATCTCGTGGGCGATCTGGCGGGCCATCTCTTTCCAGGCCTGCTCGCGCTCGGTCTGGGCCAGCTGGCGGGAACTTTCCTCGAGATCTTCCACCATCTTGTTGTAGGAATTGATCAGCACGCCCAGTTCGTCCTTCGTGTTGCGGTAGCGGATCCGGCGGTTGCCGGTCAGGGCCAGGCGTTCGATGCGTTCCTTAATCTCGACCAACGGACGTGACAGCGAATTGGAGATCAGGGCGCCCAGCGCAATGGCCGCCAGCAGCAGGATCAGGCTGATGTTGATGATCACCGACACGGTCGAGGAGGTCGCGTCGGTCACGTCGCCGCTGCGGCTGAAGAACGGCACCGAGGCGATGGCCACCATATCGCCGTCGCCGTTGAACACGGGCTCGTAGATGTCGTAGAAACGCACGCCGGCGATGTTCTCCAGATCGACGAACCGGAGCTGACGCTGCTTGACGATCTGGCGGAAAGCCCTGTTGTTCATACGTTTGCCGACCAGGAACTGGTCGAAGAGCTCCGGCTTCGTGGAACGGATCAGCTCGCCGTGGATGTTGTAGAGATTCAATTCGCTGCGCGTGACCTTGGTGAACTCTTCCATCGCATTGAAAAGCTGCAGGGTGTTGAGTTCGTTGTAACGCATCGCATACTTGCAGGGCTCGGCCAGCGTGGCCTGCGCCGATGCCATCAGCGCATCCATTGCCTCACGGTTGTTCGCCTTGTTGAGACGCATCACGAAGACGACGCTGCCGATGCCCATCGTGCCCAGTGCCGCGACCATAGCCAGGGTGATCAGCAGGGTGATCTTCCGCTTCAGCGAATGCTTGGGCAGGTTGAAGAGCTTGTCCTTACGCCAGCGGATCGTGAAGAGAAGCATGAACAAGCCGTAGAAGATGGCCAGGTAGGAGAACGACACCAGATGCGGGAAGAAGGGCCGCCGCTGGCGCGAAATCACGGTCATATCTTCATCGGAGAGCCGGTTGATGAAGTGCACGTAGCCGTCACGCGTAACCATCCGGTAGCCGACCCCATATCCCGTCGGCGGAACGACGGGATAGTCGAAACTGCCGCCGTACGAGACCAGCCGGTCGTCGGAGTAGCGGGCGTAGGAATAGTGCCGCGAGAGCGTGGCTGCCGTGCCGGCGCGGGCTGTCATTGCGTCGAAAGGACTGCTCACCACATCGTTCTTGTATTTCGATTCCAGCTCCAGGAACAGGCGCGACACCTCGTAGGTCTCAGGATTGAAATACGTGAACATACCCAGATACGAGGCCAGGCCGTTGTAGTCGTGCACATAGTAGAGATTGGAGCCGGGCGCCAGCGAGACACCGTATTCCTTGATCAGGTTTTCGTAGAAGGGGAAGCAGCCCACCGGCTCAGTGCCCTGCCCCAGCGTGATCAGGTTGTTGGGGGAACAGATCGTCAGCGTGATGTTGTACTTGCTCACGATGTCGCTGTAGAGATAACGTTCCAGCAATCGGTTCTTGATCATATCCACCCCGCCCAGGTTCGTTAGTACCGAAAGGAAGGGGTCGTTCTGGATGGAGGGCTCCACGTCGCGCAGGAACATCTCGAGCGACAGGTCGCGCTCGATGGCCAGCTTGCTGGTATTCACGCGGTTGCTCTCATACTCCTTGGTCAGGCCGTAGAAGCTCATGGCCGCCACGCTGTAGAGCGAAACCAGCATCACGTAGAGTACCAGGTTCTTCCACGAGAACAGGTTGATGCGCGCATCGCGGCGGATGAGCATCACTGCCATGTGGATCTGGTAGATCAGGGCCAGGAAGAGCATCGCGAAGGTCAGGTAGCAGAGCAAAGCGTAGATTCTCAAGTCGAGGATCCGGTGCGGCTCCATCTCGATACCGGAGTTCAGGATCAGGGAGCGCATCACGAAATGGATGTAGCCCATCAGCGCCAGAGCCGAGAAGATGATTGCCGCAATGACTGTCCTTCGCCCGGCAGGGGTGAGCGTTTCCACCTTTTTGTGGATGCGATAGCGCATCACGAAGAGGGCGTAGAAGGCCATCGCCACCATGACATTGTTGAACAGCAGACTGCCCAATGAATTGAAGAGCGTCGTGTCGGCGTACAGGACCGGCGAGAAGAGCTCGCCCGTCGCATAACCCTTGTACACGAAATAGAAGGCCATCATACGCACCAGGGCAAGCGTGCCCACCGCAAGCCAGAAACTCTTCCAGGTATGATGCCGGTAATGGTAAGGGAAGACCGCCAGGAGCATCAGCACGAAGGCGATCCAGCGCAGCGGCATGTTGCCGTGGGCGGGTGTGGGCGGTACGGTCGGGACCACCGAGAAGAGCGGTTCGTTCTCGATGCCATAGACGATGGCCGTGTCGTCATCGTTGATGGCTACCGTGGTGTAGCCGTCCTTCAGGCGGAGGTGTTTGTTGACCGAGTTGAGGACGGCACTGCTCGGGTATTCCGTCTTGACCAGGACGCCCGTCACGACCTTGAGCCGGCGGTCCATCGTGAAATGCGTCGTGACCACATACCAGGCGGAACCCAGGTTCACGTACTGCTCACGGATGCCGATGTAAGCCAGCGGGCTCGAATACAGGTTCCGGTTGCTGGAGAACTGCAGACGATACGTGTAGGGATAGACGTCCACCTCGTCGTTGCTGATGGGAAACTGGTGGGTCCAGCACTTCATCGTGTCGGACTGGTAGCAGTACAGGACGATGTCCTCGGGCATATCGTCGAAGTCGATCCAGTCTTGGTCGACGGCGTCGAGCGCCAGGCTGGCGTAGCGCTCCGCCAGGGCCTCCCGCTTGTGGAGCGAACGCTCCACGCGGGCCACCTGGCGGCGCAGCCGGGCCTCATAGTCCGGCCGGATATAGGACAGGGCCAGCAGGACGACGGCCGCGGCGAACAACGCCAGGCTGCTGTAGCGCAGCAAAAATCGCCTTATGCGGAGCCAGTATGGACGGATACGGGTCATTCGTGATGATAAGGTTCTCCCTTGATGATGGTCAGCGCCCGGTACAACTGCTCGAGGAAGACGACCCGCACCAGCTGGTGGGAATAGGTCATCCGGGAAAGCGAGAGGTGCTCGTCGGCTCTGTCGTGGACTGCCTGTGAAAAGCCATACGGGCCGCCGATGACAAAGACCAGATCCTTCAGGAGACGCGTCGCCTTGAGCTCCAAATTCCGTGCCCAATCGAGGGACGAGAACTCCTTCCCGTGCTCGTCGAGCAGCACCAGATGGTCGCTGGTCCGCAGGGACTTGAGGATCAGTTCTCCCTCCCGCTCCTTGACCTGCTCCTGGGAAAGCGAGGCTGTCTGCCTCAGATCAGGGATTTCCGTCAGGGAAAACGATACGTAGTGGCCGATGCGGTCGGCATACTGGGAGATCCCCTGCCGGATCCAGGCTTCCGTGGTCTTGCCCGTGAACAACACTCTGACTTTCATGGCGTGATTTTTGAATATTCAGGTCCTTGTCAAAAAAAACGTAGCGATGAAGAAAGTTTTTTGGCTCGCATCCCTGCTGTTCGCCCTGTTTATCGCCGGCCCGTCGTCGGCACAGCCCCAGGAGAACGGCCCAGATGTCTTCACCCCCATCGGAAAATACCTCCAATCCGGAGATTACGATAAACTCTCCGCCTGGTTTGCCGACAATCTAGAGCTCGACATGCTCGGCGCCGTGAACAACTGTACCCGCAACCAGGCCAAACTCATCATGAAGAATTTCTTCGCCCACTATACCCCGAAGAAATTCACCATCCTCCACAAAAGCGGAAAGGCACCGATGAAATACGCGGTCGGCTCCCTGAGTGCCGGCGGCGAACGTTTCCGGGTTATCCTTTACGTCAAGACCACCGATTCGGAGAGCCATATCGAACAACTCAAGGTCGAACGCGAGTAATTTCCCAGGTTCCTACCACAATCCCCTGCCCGCCGCACTGCGAGATGGGCACCACGCGGCCGTCCAGGTCTTTCACCTCACGGAGCTCCTTGAGGTAGGTGTGGCTGTGCCCGCCGATCACCAGGTCGAGGTTGCGGGAATTCTCCACCATCACCACATCGGAAGGCCGTTCCAGCGACCCGCCTTCGTAGCCGAAATGCGACAGCAGGATCACAAGGTCGCAATGCTTCCGGTTCTTCAGATAGTCCGCCCACTTGTTCACTTCCTCGATGGCGTTGAGCCGCACCATTCCGTCAAGATGGGATTTGAGTACCACGCCTTCCAGGTAGGAGGTCGTGCCGATGATGCCGATTTTCATACCGCCCCGCCGGACGATCACGTACGGTTTGACCAGTTTCTTGAGCGGGGTGTTTGAAAAGTCGTAGTTGCAGGTGACGGTCTTGTGGCGGCACATCTTGAGCCGGCGGGCCAGGTCTTCCTGGCCGTTGTCGAACTCGTGGTTGCCAAGCGTGAACACGTCGTACTGCATCAGGTTGACCAGCTCCACTTCCAGGTCGCCGTGCGCGACGGTATAATAGGGAGTTCCCTGGTTGAAGTCGCCCGCGTCGAGCAGCAGCACCTTCTTCTTTCCGTATTTGGCGCGGACGCTGTCGATATACTGGAGCCGGCGTTCCACGCCGCCCAAGCCCTTGTTGTAGCCTACGCGGATCGGTTCGATCTGGCTGTGCGTATCGTTGGTGTGCAGGATGACCAGATCCTGCGCCGGTGCCGGGGCCACGAAGAGCAGGGCGGCCACGGCGGTCATAAGCAGTCGTTTCATCGTCTTCTTTCCTCCCAGTCCGTATATTTGATCCGTCCGTCGGGCTTGAGGGCGATCGTCTCGCCCTTTTCCATCTTTTCCCGGAGGTATTCCACGATGGCATCGCGGATCCAGATGCCCGTATCCTTGCGGTTGAACGCCACGTCGGAGAGCACGACGCCGTCGCCGCCGTCCATCAGGAAGTTGATGGTGGCGAACTTGTAGACGCGGTTGTCGTCGAGGGGCGCGCCCGCCACGTCGAGTTTGTCGGCCTTGTTGCCGGTGATGACGATTTCGACGCCGCTGAGCGCCTCAACCCGCCGACGCGAAATCATCTGGTCGAGGAAACGCCGCAGGTCGGAGCCCTTGATGTCGAAGGTCACCAGATAGTTGTCGAACGGGAAGATCGAGAAGATGTCGTACACCCGCACGGCGCCCTTGGGCAGGCTGGTGCGGATTCCGCCGAAATTGGTCAGGGCGATATCGACGGTTTCGCCAGTCTTCTTTTCGGCGATCGCCCGGATGACATCGGCCGCGAAGTTCGACAGGCCGCTTTCGGGACGGCCTTTGTCGTACTCATCTTCCGAATACCCGATGATCTCCTGGAGCGGAGCTACTTGCGCGCTGTACTTCTCGATGACCTTCGTGGCCCGGAAGTCTTTCATCGCGTCCCAGGTGGAGTCCATCGGGACCGGGGTCCATTTGTACGTAAACTGTGCTGCCGCATCGCCCAGGGAGGCGAGCAGCAGCACGGCAATCAGCAGGATTCTTTTCATGTATGCAGGATCAGTCTTTGAGTTTCATCCATTTGAGCAGGTCCTTGAACGTGGACTTCTTCCCGTAGGTCAGGATGCCGATCCGGTAGATCTTGGCCGAGAGCCAGGCCGTAGCCAGGAAGGTCACCAGCAACAGGACGATGGAAAGGATCAGCTGCCAGGAAGGCACCACGCCGAAGGGGATGCGGGCCAGCATCACCATCGGGGATGTCCACGGGATGATGGACGTCCACACGGAAAGGGCGCTGCTGGGATGCTCGAAAGTATGGAGCATGATGAACAGGCCGATGATCAGCGGGATGGTGATCGGCAGCTGCAGCTGGTTCGTATCGGCTTCGTTGTCGACGGCCGCGCCGATGGCGGCGAACATCGAGGCATAGAGCAGGTAGCCCAGCAGGAAGTAGATCAGGAAGCAGCCGATGATGTAGCCCCAGTTGAGATCCTTGATCTGGCCCAGTATCTTGACGAAGCCCGAGGCGTCGGGGTCGGAGCCGGCGGCCTCGAGGATCGACGTCATGTCGTTCGGGCCGATGTTGCCGTCTTCGCCGGCCGTTGCCAGGACGGTTTCCATACCACCCATGTCCTGCAGGAGCTTGGGCCCGGCAACCGTATTGACAGCCGTCACGATGACCAGCGTCAGGGCGATCCAGATGAAGAACTGCGTGAGGGCCACCAGCGCCACGCCGATGATTTTGCCCATCATCAGTTCCACGCTCTTGACCGAGGAGACGATGACCTCGACCACGCGGCTGCTCTTCTCGTCGATGACGCTGCGCATGACCATCGTGCCGAACATGAAGACGAACATATAGATCAGGAAGCTCATCAGGTAGGAGAGCACCATATAGACCTCCACGCTGTCTTCCTTGGCGTCACCGTCATTGGTCAGGGTCATCGAGTTGAGCTTGATGTCGGTCTTGACGTCAGCCAGGATCGCGTCGAGGTTCTGGATGTCATACTGCATCAGCTTGCGGTTCTCGACGGCTTTGTTGACCGCCCGGTTGATGGAGGTCTTGAGGTCCATGTTGAGCGGTTCCTTCGAGTAGGAGACCACCGAGACTTCACCCTTTTCGTCGAGCGGGGAGATGCCGACGATGGCGTAGTAGTCGAGTTCGTCGAAACGGTCCTTGAGCGCATCGGCGGTCTCGCCCGCCTCGCCCATCACATAGGTGGTATGCTCGCTGTTCTCGAGATAAGGGGCGACGATGCCCGATTCGTCGATCACCTTGACCTTCTGGTTCTCCTCGCCGGAGAAGAGCATGATCAGGGCGGGAACGCAGATGAGCAACGCCATGCCGATCGGCGTGAGCAAGGTCGTCAGGATGAAAGATTTCTTGCGGACACGGGTCGAATATTCGTGACCGATGACAATGCCTACTTTTTTCCAGTTCATAGCGCTTCCCTCCTATTTTCCGGTTACCAGTTTGATGAAGATGTCGTTCATACGCGGAATCAGCTCCCGGTACGAAACCACGTCGACCGAGCGGATGAGTTCGCCCAGGACCTGGCGGGAGGAGTTGCCTTCCGTCACGTCGAGCACGGCCCGGCGGGTTCCTTTGAGTTCGTCGTCCGAGCTGATGGAGAATGCTTCGCCCTGTGCGAGGGGTTCGCCGCTGCGGTAGAGCACTTCCACCTGGTTGGAGCCGTATTCGCGGCGGATGGCGTCGGTACCGCCTGTCACGACGAGATGCGACTTGTTGATCAGGGCGATGTTGTCGCAGAGTTCCTCGACCGATTCCATGTTATGGGTCGACAGGATGATGGTGGCGCCTTCGTCCCGCAGACGGAGGATCTCGTCGCGGATTATCTGGGCGTTGACCGGATCGAATCCGGAGAAGGGCTCGTCGAGGATCAGCAGCTGCGGCTTGTGGAGGACCGTCGTGATGAACTGGACCTTCTGGGCCATACCCTTCGACAGCTCTTCCACTTTCTTGTCCCACCAGCTCTGGATGCCGAAACGGATAAACCATTTCTTGAGTTCGGCGGTGGCAGCGGCCGTGCTCATACCTTTGAGGCGGGCCAGATAGAGCGACTGCTCCCCCACCTTCATTTTCTTGAAAAGACCTCGTTCCTCCGGCAGGTAGCCGATGGCGCGGACGTCTTCGTCGTCTACGTGTTTTCCATTGAGGATCACCTCGCCCGCCGTCGGGATGGTAATCCGGTTGATGATGCGGATCAGCGTCGTCTTGCCGGCGCCATTGGGCCCCAGCAGACCGAAGATCTTTCCTTCCGGCACATTGACCGACACATCGTCGAGCGCCTTGAAAGTGCCGAAACTCTTGGTAATGTGTTTACACTCTAACATAAAAAATGCCTACACGTTTATTTGTAACTTACAAAGGTAGTATATTTCGTTTCACGCTGCAAATATAAAAATAATTATTGAATTTCAATATATTTTTTCAATTTTTCGATATTTTCCGGCGGCAGAGCCCGCTCCTTCGCAAGATCGGGAAGCGTCCAGCGGGCCGAGTCGTACAACTGACGGTAACGGAGGACGCTGCGGGCGCCTTTGGCACCGATGTAAGGATGCCGGGCCAGCACGGTGTCGGAGGCGTGCCAAAGATCGATTTTCCGGATCTTCTTCGCATCCACCGTCACATCTTCGGAAAAGCCCGCCAACCGGTCCGCATCGAGGCCGTCAATCTCCAGCAGCTGCGCGGCATCCACGAAGCCTCCCAGCCGCTCCCGGTAGTCGAGGATCTTGCGGGCATAATACGGCCCGATGCCGCGCAGCGCCACCAGCGCCGCACTGTCAGCCCTATTCAGTTCCAGTTTCGGGATTTCAATATAGGCTTCCAGCCGGGCAAAAAGGGTGTCGGAAACGACATACATCTTCCGGAAATCCGCCTTACTGCGAAAGCGCCCGCCTTTGCTGCGATAGTTTTCAATGGACTCCGCCTGCCGCTCCGAAAGCCCCAGCCGCTGCAAGTCCGCCACGCTCACCGTATTGGGATCGAAGGCAAAAGACTCATACGTCCGCCCCGGCTTCCTCGCATCAGACGGCCACGTCCGCCCCGGCTTCTTCACGCCGGAAGCCCGCGTCCCACCAGCTGGCCGCCTATACCCTCCCAACTTCGACCGCCCCGAAAGGTCAGCATCACCGGTCACGTCCGACTTCGATCCCCCCGGCAAGCCAGCATCACCGACCGAGCCCGACCCTGATTCTTCGGTCCTACCCGCCCCCACTCCAGCCGTCCGGCCCAACTCCTGCCCGGCGCCTGCCGCTGACCTTTCTGTCATGCCCGCCGCCGTCCTTTCCGCCAGGTCTGGCCCGGCCCTCTCCGTCATGCCAGGTTCCGACCGGGCATCTCGCGCCTGCCGAGGCCGCTCCACGACCTTGACCACGAAAATCGCCAGCTGAAAGCCCAACACCAGAAACACCAGCGCGACCATCCCCGATGCCGCACCCTTCGACAGCTTCTCTTTCTCTCTTTTCATCGCTGACTCTCTCTCATTGCTGATGATGCTCCGTCCACGGCAAGGTCTGCTGACTCTCTTTCATTGCTGATGATGCTCCATTCCCGGCAAGGTCTGATTTTATGTGGGGGACCTTGCCGGGCAAAAACCATTCTGATTGCCTCCAGAGGCCGATTACCTCGGCAAGGTCCCCCTTCTCTTTTTCGACCTTGCCGAAATACACGCTCGACCTTGCCGAAACATAATCGCATTCTTGCCGGTCGCCCGACCTTGCCGGAAACACATCGCCTTCTTGCCGGCCACCCGACCTCGCCGGTTCCTCCTACCCGTTCACGGCCTCCTCCTTTTTCTTTTCCAGGGGGCGGCCCAACATTTTCCGGATTACACCGCGGTCCAGGCCGAAGGTTCTGGCCAATTGTGGAACAGACGTCTTCATTGTCCGGCTTATGTAGGGGATCAGACGGGCCTTCTGCTCCAAGGACAGTCTTGACAGTTCCGCCTTGAACCAACGAAGGCTTACTGCGGCGGTATGCTTATAGAATTCGCTGTCCGTCAATCGCTTCCGGGGGTTATCGATCAGTTTTTGATTCATCTCGGCCGGATTCAGGCTGCCGATGGTCCGCAAGAAAAAGGACTGATCGTTTCCGAAGGCTTGCTCCAGATACGCGCTGTCGCAGATGCTGGAAGGAATCAGCCTGCCGAAATCATCCAGCAACCACGGAACATCCTTCAGTTTATCTGCTGTGTGCATGATCCGCCGCATCTCATCGCGATGCAGGGACGAGACCGGCCGGACGTTCACCCGCTTAGACATCTCCTGCGAGAACATCGCCCGATATCCAGACCACGGGTATTCATTGACATTGCAGCCGTTGTCCAGCGCATTACGGGGAACGTATGCCAGCGCACTGCGGACATACCAGTCGGAATCCAGGCAGATTGCCTTGACATCCTTACCCTTGAGTACGCCCGACTCACCATATTTCCGGCTGAACCACATGGCGGCCATCCGCTTGACCTCTTCGCCGTAATCGTCCGCATCCTGCTGATACCGGGCCAGTACGACGGCATGACAATGATTGGATACCACGGCATATATCACCAGGAGTACGTTTTTCCTCCGGGCTGAGACACACAGGATTTTCACCATCGCATCGTAGTCTTCCTCGTCACGGCACAATATCGTCCGTTCCAGCCCTTCCATGCTTACATGGAAAGGTTGGACTTTCCGGAAGCTACCGTCGGGCAGCCTCCGGAGTACAACCCTTTTCATTGTCCGGTCAGTTCTTTTCGGACGAGGGGGAGGTGCCGGGGGCGAAGGTGAATACTTTGCCGCCGCTGCGCTGGAATTCGGCCATCGCTTCCCGGAAGGATCGGGCCAGGATGTCCGATTCTTCTTCCAGCCATTGGATCATCTGTTTGCGGTTGACACTCATGGCCAGGTCGGCGATTGTCAGGCAGCGGAGCATGGCCAGGACGGAGCGTTCATTGCCGCCCCAAAGCCGGGTCGCCATCGAGAAGGCGACGTCGGACGTCGTGGCGGGAAGGAGGGCAGGATTTTTTACAGGGTCGAAATCCGTATGGAAACGGATGTCGTTCTCTCCGAAACGGAGCACTTCAAGGATCTTTTTCATGGCTCTATACGCACAAATCGTTCTACTCTACAAATATAATACATTTGTGGACGGATTCCAAACAAATCTCAACAATTCTGCAAAATCCGTTGAAAAAGACTATCTTTGTCCTGCTCATGCTGAAACACAACAGAACCCTCATCCACGTGGAGTTGAAAGACACCCACGAGCACTTCTATTTCGGGAGTGTCGCCGCCATGTTCGACGACAGTCGCGTGCGGGATCTTCTCGCCATCAAGTACCAGACCTTCCGGACGAAAGGCCTCAGCGAATCATGCCCCTATGAAAACGAGCATCTGATCGTCCGCAAAGGTTTCCTGGAAACCATCGACCACTCGTAGCGCAACAGCGGGAACCTCCGGACGGCAAAAGCGACTGTCCACCTCGACAAAGCGGCTGCCCACCTCCAGCAAAGCAACAGCTTCACCTCCAGCAAAGCAACTACTTCACCTCCAGCACCACCACCGAGGCGGCCGGAAGGGTTAGCCGCACGGTCTTCCCGGAAACTTTTGCCTCCTTGAACGGGGCGGGAGCCACTTCGGGCTTTTTGCCGAAGTCATTGTAGGCGTTGATCCGCCCGGCCTTGAGGATCTCGCCGGAAACAGAGCCGGGCTTGAGCTGGTCGAAGGATAGTTCCACCGTCACAGACTTGTCCAGGGAAGGATTGGCCAGGGACACATGAAGGACACCGGCGGCATCGCGTGAGGCGCAGGCGCTGAAATCGTCCATCGCGCGTCCGCTGGGAGAAACCAGCATCCCACAGGAGTAATCGGTCGGAACGTATGTCGCTTCCTGATGCACGTTGTACATCCGGAACACGTGGTACGTCGGCGTCAGGACCATCTGGGAACCTTTGGTAAGGACCATGGCCTGCAGCACGTTCACGATCTGGGCGATATTGGCCATCTTCAGGCGGGCGGTGTGTTTCTGGAAGATATTGAGCGAGAAGGCGGCCACCATGGCATCGCGCATGGTATTCTGCTGGAACAAATGACCGGGATTGGTGCCGGGTTCCACATCGAACCAGGTTCCCCATTCATCCAGCAGGAGCGCCACCCGGCGCTGCGGATCGTAGACGTCCATGATCACTTCGTGGTTGCGGAGTACCTGGTCGATCTCCACCGACTTGGCAAGTGTGTTATAGTATTCATCTGCCGTGAAGTCCGTGGCCGAGCCCTTGTGGTTCCAGTCGCCTACCGTATAATAGTGCAGCGACAGGCCGTCCATCTTGGAAGCCGCATTCTTCATCAGGGTACGCGTCCAGTCATAATCGTAGTCGGAGGCACCGCAGGCCACTTTGAAGAGGTGGTTGTCACCGTGGTTGCGGGAATAGAGGGCATAGCGCTTGTACACGTCGGAGTAATACTGGGCCGTCATATCGCCGCCACAGCCCCAGGTTTCGTTGCCGATGCCCAGGTATTTCACTTTCCAGGGTTTCTCCCGGCCGTTCCGGGCGCGGAGTTCCGCCATGGAGCCGTTCTCGGCGGTCATATACTCCACCCATTTGGCCAGTTCCTCGACCGTACCGGAACCCACATTGCCGCTGATATAGGGCTCAGCGCCCAGCAATTCGCACAGGTTCAGGAACTCGTGCGTGCCGAAGGAATTGTCCTCAACGGTACTTCCCCAGTTGTTGTTGACCAGTTTCGGTCGGTTTTCCTTGGGACCGATGCCGTCCATCCAATGGTATTCGTCAGCAAAGCAGCCACCGGGCCAGCGCAGCACTGGCACCTTGAGGTCCCGCAGTGCCTTCACCACATCCGAGCGGTAGCCGTCCACATTGGGGATGGTGGATTCAGGGCCTACCCAGATACCCTCGTAGATGCAGCGACCCAGATGCTCGGAGAACTGTCCGTAGATCTCTGCCGGGATCACGGGTTGGTTTTGGGCCGTCTCGTGGATAGACACCCGCACTTGAGCCTGGAGCGCCAGGCAAACAGCCATACCGGCCAGAAGAAGCAACGTCCTTTTCATATCGTCATTATTCTGTTTGTTCTGCAAATGTACGGAAATACGCTAAACATACATCCCGCCAATGCGCAGCATCCCGCTCATTTTCCTCCAGCAGCGCACGCACCTCGGCATGGCGGCGGGGTCCCACGAAGGGCTTCATCCCGGCCCATACTTCCCGGTAATGCCGCACTTGCTCCACTCCCTGCTGATAATGCCGCTGCAGTTCTTCCCAGAGCGTAAGGCCGGAGTGCATCCGGTAATCCCAGGGCACGTGATGGAACCAGAGCAGAAGCGTCTCCGGGCATTCTTCCAAAGCGTTGAAGCGGGATGAGAGTGGCTCGTTGTACTGATCCACGGCACCGGAACCCGTATCCCGGGTGCGGTCGAATCCGATACCGTCCGGCCCGGCCTTGTGGTAGTAGGACGGCATCCAGTCTTCCCGGGCGCCGGGAATGCAACAGCCCGGATCGGGCCCGAAATGATGCTCCCAGGCAAACAGATGGTGCAGGCCCAGCGGCATCATATAGTCTACGCAAGCTTCACGGGATGAGCACATCACCTGTTTCATCGGCTCGATGAATTCGCGGGTGAAACGAGCCCGCGAGACCAGCAGTGGCTTGGGGAAGGTGATCCGCAGCCACTCTTCGGCAATCTGCTCGCTGGACAGCGAAGGATCCCATGCCAGGCGCCCGAACGCATACCAGTTGGCCTGGTTGAACAGGTTCCCGCACCAGTCGGGACGCTGACCGACGTTGGCAACGCCGGCAATGGCGGACACAGCCGCCGACGAGGTAAGGGTCGCCACGGTGGAACCGGGGCCGTCACGGAATGTATCGGACTGCAGGCATTCTTCCCACATGGGAGCCAGGAAGACCAGGGAAGATGCCTGCCCCAGGTATTCCATGGTAATCTGGAGTTCCGGCGAGACTGACGTTTCCAGCATGCAGCCAAAGAGCGGACTGAACGGCTCCCGGGGCTGGAAATCCACAGGCCCGTTCTTGACCTGGATGCTCACATTGGCGCGGAAATTTCCGTCGAGCGGTGCAAACTCATCATAAGCCTGACGGGCCCGGTCAGGGCTGTCCGGGGCATAGACGAAAGCCCGCCACAAGAGGATGCCGCCATGCGCGGCCAGCGCGTCAGCCAGCATGTTGGCCCCATCGGCGTGCGAACGGCCATAATCCTGCGGCCCCGGCTGCCCTTCACTGGAAGCCTTCACCAGGAAACCGCCGAAATCCGGAATCAGCGCATAGATGTCATCCACTTTCCCCGCCCACCAGGCGGCCACGCAAGGGTCCAGCGGATCGGCCGTGGGCAATCCGCCCAAGAGGGAGGGCGAAGCAAAATTAACCGAAAGATAGACACGGATTCCGTGTGGACGGAGGATAGCCGCGATGGCGGCCACCCGCTGCAAATGCCACTCGTCGAGGATGGCGGGATTGGCGTTCACATTGTTAAGGACGACGCCGTTGATGCCCAGCTTTTCATTGAGCCGGCCATAACGGTCGATGCGGGCCACGGGGAGCTCCTCCTGCGTCCATCCCCAGATGGAAGGGCCGGCATAACCACGCTCCACCGTGTCATCCAGGTTGTCCCAATGATCCAGGATGCGGTAGGTGTACGCCGGGGTCCCTTCGCGCGGGACCTCGGCTTGCAACCAAAGAAGGTCGCTTCTCCCCGTGCAGGACAGCAAAGGGAGAAGCGAACCCAAAACCAACAAAAATTTAACCTTGGTCCAAACCATCCACAGTCCTTATCGTACCATCAGGGTTATAGTGCAATTCACATACTTTCAAGCTGCGAAGCCACGTCCTCCCGCCGGAGGGAACGCTGTCGTGATGGAAGAGCCACCACTTTCCGCCATATTCCACGATGCTGTGATGGGTGGTCCATCCCACGACCGGTGTCAGGATGACGCCCTGATACACGAACGGGCCGTAAGGGTTGTCCCCGACGGCATAACACAGCCGATGCGTGTCGCCCGTGGAATAACTGAAATAATACTTCCCCTTGTATTTATGCATCCAGCTGGCTTCGAAGAAACGGCGGTCGGTATCTCCGGTCTTCAGCGGTTTCCCGTCCTGGTCCAGGATGACCACGGGACGGGGCTCTTCGGCGAACTCGAGCATATCGTCCCGCAGCTGAGCTACGCGCGGGGGAATGGCCGGTTCATCGTCGGCCGGGAACGTAGAGCCCGTATCCAGCGCCTTGTTGTCACGGTAGCGCTGCAGCTGGCCACCCCAGATGCCGCCGAAATAGAAGTAATGCTTCCCTTCATCCTCAAACACGCAGACATCGATGGAGTAGCTTCCCCTCATGGGTGCCGGCTGCGGAATGAACGGTCCCTCAGGCTTGTCGGAGACAGCCACGCCGAAGCGGAAAATATCCGTCTTGTCCTTCGCCGGGAAATACAGGTAGTATTTGCCGTCCTTACGGGCCACGTCACAATCCCAGAGTTGCCGCCCTGCCCAGGGGATGTCTTCCAGCCGGAGAATCACGCCATGGTCCTTGAGGGGAGAAGTCATGGGATCCGGGCCTTCCAGGGAAAGCACGTGGTAATCCTTCATGTCGAAATGGCTTCCGAAATCGTCTTCCGGGACGCCGGATTCCCAATCGTGGGAGGGATAGATATACAACTTTCCGTCAAAGACATGGACGGAGGGATCGGCCATATAGTCGGCCGGAAACAGGTATCGTTTAAGCATGGGATTGTTGAGGAGTGGTTTCGTTGGATGTACGGGCTTCGATTTCACGGTTGATCTGGTCCATCCGCTCATCGGACAGTTCATATTTGGAGATGATCCAGATGGCCAGCAGAAGGAGTGCGGCAGGAATGACGCAGACCATCCACAGGATGCCTTGCAGGGCAAGGGGAGTCTGGGAGACGTTACCGGCCTCATAGCCCACCAGGGACAGGACCAGACCGGGAACCACACCGCCCAGGGCCATGCCGGCCTTGAAGAAGATGCCGGTAAGGGCGTTCACGATTCCGGCGATGCGCCTGCCCGTGGTGTATTCTCCGTAGGTAATGACTTCCGGCACCAGGGCCCACATATAACCTGTGGCCACGATGATACCCGTGGACTTGACAAACTGCGCGATGCACAGGAGCACGAAATTGCCCTTGAGGGCGGGAATGGACACGAAGGTGTACATCATGGCCATGCCCAGGATCGCCGTTCCCAGGAACAGGTAGAACATGCCCTTCTTGCCGATCTTCCGCTTGATGGCGGGCACAAGCGGCAGGAAGATGAAAGCCGGGATGGTTCCCAGCCACATGAACAGCGTCGTAAGCAGCGGCGTCGCTCCGACATTGTAGGTCATGAAATAGGAATCGGCCGCGTTGCCCACGCTCATCATGGCAAAAGCGGTCACGAAGAAGAACGCCAGCACGCGGAGCGGCTTGTTGCGTACGAACTCCATCCAGAGGTCACTCACTTTCACGTCGGCCGATGCCTTCTGGTCCATCACCACCCGCTCCTTGCACTGGGAAAAGCAGAAGAACAGAAGGGCAAGCCCGGCTACCGCGAAGATGGCCATCGTGATGAACCAGGCCGTGGCGGCTTCGGGGGTATTGTAGACAGCCGTCGACTTGCCGGTGGCCGGATCGATCACCTTGGGGGCGAAGATTGCGATGATCAGCGGCAGTGATTTCACACACAACGCGCCCAGGTTGGCCATGAACATACGGGTGCTGGTGAGGACCGTAATCTCGTCGGTATCCCGCGTAAGCGAAGCATTGAGCGCACCGTAAGGGACATTGACCAGGGTATAGCACATGGACATCCCCACATAGGTCACATAAGCGTACACCAGCGAACCGCTGAATCCGTTCCAGAAGCAGAGAATGGCGAGTGCCACCAGCGGAATACCTCCCAGGATGAGCCAGGAACGGTATTTCCCCCATTTGGGATTGCCCTTGTCGACCAGCGTACCCACGACAGGGTCCCACAGCAGGTCGACGAGACGCACCACCAGGAACATCACGGCTGCCGCGGAAGGTTTGATCCCGAAAACATTGGTGTAATAAAAAAGGAGCCAGATGCTGATGGTCTGATAGATCAGGTTCTGCGCCATGTCTCCTGCGCCGAAGCCGATCCGCTGCATCCAGCTGAGCTTGTAAAAGCCTTTTGCCTGCGCTGTCTGTGTACTCATTCTCTATTAAGTATTACATTCTTAGTCCTTCGTCCCACTTCCGCCTTGTCCTGGGGATGGATGTCGTTCCACTCGCCGAGGTCGGCGTTGGGAACGAGATAGACGCCGGAGAGTTTCTCGGCCGTCCGGCGCTGTTCTTTCTGGACACGGTTCCAGCCCCAGTCATTGTCGGTGAGCTCCGAATGCTCGAAAGCGGCCAGTTCGATGATATAGAAAGGAAGGTCCGGCGTGGCGAGTTCCTCCCGGCGGGTCCGGACAAGGGTTTCGAGGAGTGCGCCGTAATGGGCGGCGTTGTCACAGTTGCTCTCACCCTGGTACCAGATGAAGCCGGAGAAAGCGAAATCCCGAAGCGGCGCCTCCATGGCATTGTACAGGCCGGACGGCTTGTACTGGAGGAAGATCTGGGACGGCCGGGGCGGCATCCTGCGGCCCGCCTTGTGCTCCCAGCCTTTGAGGAGGGACACTTTCCCGCCGGGCGTTTCCAGGCTGTACTGCTTGTCCGGGACAAAACCTGCGGGGTTTCCCCCACAGGCATAAAGGTGGATCTCCACCGTATTGACGCCTTCCGTGAGCACGCCTTCGGGAACAGGATAGTTCCGGGGAGGATACATGTAGGTGGTATTGCCTACATACCGTCCGTTGACAAAGGTGGAATCGGCGTCGATCATAGCCCCCAGATGCAGGATGGAAGGTCCCGTCCACCCGGCAGGAAGGGTGAAACTGTGGCGAAGATAGTGACTGCCGTAAATGTTTTCGCCCCGGGCATCCTTCGCCCAGGCGTCGGAGAACAAGTCCACGCGTTTCCATTTCGCGGACTTGTTTTCCGGCAGGGCGTCGTGCGCGTTCTGCCAATCCGTGTAGAGCATGGCGTTGAAATGCTCGATACTGTCGAGCACTCCCGGTTCGCGCAGGTGCTTCAGTTCCCTGAGCGCATATTCTTCCAGAACATCCTCCCGGAGCCAGGCCTCTATGGGCGATCCGCCTACCGAGACGTTCACCATACCCACGGGAACACCTGTCTCTTCCTGCAGATACCTTGCGGTAAAGTAACAGACAGCGCTCCAGGACAAGCCGGTCTGTTCACTGTCCAGGACCTGCCAGGAGCATGCGGGAAGATCATCACGGGGGCCGTCAAAGGCATACGCGACGGGGACGCCCAGATAACGGACGGCAGGGTTTGAATAATCCTTGATTTCCGCAGCGACCGCATCCAGGCACCGCGCGACCGGAAGTTCCATATTAGACTGGCCGGAGCACAGGAACACATCTCCCACCAGAATATCTTCCAGGACCCGATCGTTGATGGCCAGCGTATAGGGGCCACCCGCCGGCGTGGCGGGAAGTTCCGCCTTCCACAAGCCTTCGCCGTCAGCGGTTACCCGCACTTTCCGGCCCTGCCACGAGAGCGTCACTCTCGAACCAGGTTGTGCCTTGCCCCAGACCGGGACTGCCCTGTCGCGCTGCAGTACCATGTGGTCGGAGAACACCCCGGGGAGGGTGACCGGTTCCGGACTGCAGGAGACCAAGAGCACGAGAAGGGTTGTCAGAAGCGTGTTTTTCATATTACAAAGTTATCAAAAAGGCCCCCTTGCGGGGGCCAGAATTGTTTCAGCGGTTTTTAATAATGTATCAAAACTGTTACTCTCGTTACAATTTGTTTTGAAATCGGAACCTTTGGCGTTCCAGATACGCCTCGCGTTACTTTTCAAACAGTTTGTCCAGGGTTTCCCGGTCGGTGACGTCGGAATATTTCACGACGAATTCCTTGGGCGAAAGTCCGAAATAACTCCGGAAGGAATTGGAGAAATAGGAAGGCGTGGAGAAGCCGACCCGATAGGCCACTTCAGAGATGTTCACCTTGTCGTGCACCAGCAGGTAGGCCGCCTGCTTCATGCGGGTTGACTTGATGAGGCTGGAAGGAGAGATGCCGCGGGCTTCCTTGAGTTTCCGGTTCAGGTGGACGCGGCTCATGCCGACCTCCCGGCTCAGGTCATCCACACCGAACTCCGGATTGTCGAGATTGCGCTTGATCGTCTCCATCACGCGGTCGATGAGACTGGTACCCTGCGAAGCGACTTTTACTTCGTCATAATCATACCGGACGCCTCCCGCGTATTTCCCGCGAAGGGTGTCACGTGAACTGATCACCTGGGCGATGGAACTCCGGAGAAGTTCGATGGACAGCGGTTTGGACAGGAAACGGTCGGCGCCGCTGTCGATGCTCTCCAGATGGCTGGATTCGTCGGTGGAGGAGGTCAGCACGATGACGGGGATATGGTTCGTGACGGGATTGTGACGGATCTTGCGGCACAGTTCCATGCCGTCCATCCCGCTCATGACAAGGTCCGTGACGACGACATCCGGTTGCGTGGCGGAGATATCGGCCCAGGCTTCCTGCGCACCCGGGAAGGTTTTCACGTTGTACAGCGAGCGGAGTTCGGCCAGCAGGTAGTCGCGGATTTCGGAGTCATCATCCACGATGACCACGTTCCGCCGGGACTTGACCACTTTGTCCGATGCCTCCGCGGCCGGGGAGAACGCGATGTCTTCGGTGTTCCGCAACAGGTCTTCTACGGGAAGCCGCTTGGTATAAAGGTCTTTATGGTGTGAAGTAGCCGACATTTCCTCCTCGGTCAGATGGGCGCAGCCCACGGGCACCGTGACCGTAAAGCACACACCGTCCTCCGTGTTGGCTGCCGTGATGACGCCATGATGGAGCTCCACCAGCATCTTGGTCAGGCTCAGGCCCACGCCACTGCCCATCTTGGCATCCAGCACGTCGCTCTGGAAGAAACGCTCGAAGACCTTGTCCAAATCGGGCGTGTCAATGTGGGAACCGCTGTTCGTGATGGTGATCTCAACCAGCGAGGCAACCTCCGGCGACAGTGTTTCTCGATTCTTCCGGGGAGCCGAGATCCCGATGCCGATGCGCCCGCCGTCGGGCGTGTGTTTGAAAGCGTTGGAAAGGAGGTTGAAGACGATCTTGTCGAAGTTGCCCTGGTCAATCCACAGGTTGATCACCTCGGATGCCGGGCTCAGGCTCAACTCGATGTTCCGCGTAACCGCCATATGATTGAACGACTGCATGATATCCTTGATGAAAAAGACAATGTCCGTCTCCAGGAAATGCAGCTGCATCCGGCCTTCGTCCACCTTGCGCATGTCCATGATCTGGTTGACGAGACGCAGGATACGCAGGGAGTTGCGGTACATCAGATTGTAGAGGTCTTTCTGACGGGGATCCTGCTCGGCCTCACGCAACTGCTTGAGCGGCGACATCAGGAGGGTGAGCGGCGTCCGGATCTCGTGCGAGATATTGGTGAACATCTTGAGCTTAAGCTCTTTGATTTCAGACATTTCCTTCTCCTGCTGATGCAGGCGGCGGCGCTTCAAATAGTAGAGGAACAAGCCCAGAAGCGCCAGAAACGCCAGGAAATAGGATGCGATGGCCCATTTGGACAGATACCACGGAGGCAGCACCCGGATAGCGATCGACCGGGAAGAAAACGCTTCGGGAGCTCCGTCGAAATAGGCCTTCACCTCCAGAGTGTAGCGTCCGGCCGGAAGATTGGTGTACGAAGCGATGTGCGCAGGGGCGGGCAGATAGCGCCAATCCTTGTCAAAGTGGTCCATCCGGCACGCATAACGGATCCGCATGGGATTGGTATACTCCAGCACGGCGAACTCCAGGGAGAAGGTGTTGGACTTGTAAGGCAGCGTGATGGTGCTGGCTTCGGTGACCGGCTTGTCCAGGATATTGTCTTCGCTGTCCGGATTGAATTCCACTTCCTCGTTCAGAACGGTGAGCCGGCTGAAATACAAGGGCGGTACGGGATGGGTTTTCTGGTTTACGACCTGCGGATAGAAACTGGTGACGCCCCCCGTCCCGCCGAAGTACTGCCGGCCATCCGCATCCTTGAAAAAGGCGCCCAGACTGAACTCGTTGCCTTGCAGGCCGTCGTATGCGTAATAGTTGGAAAACACGCCGGTGGCCGGGTCGAGCCGGTTGAGGCCGTCGGAAGTCGAGATCCAGAGCATTCCGTCTCCCGACTCCAGGATGGCATCGACGACATTGCTGGAAAGGCCGTCCGCCTCGGAATAGACCGTCACCTTACCCATCTTGCGGTCGCAGGCGGTCAGACCTTCCCCGGTTCCGATCCAGATCCTGCCGTCCGCCGCTTCACAGAAGCAGTAAACCCTGGCCTTGATCGCAGCATCACCGACTTCATAGGAGATCAGCTTCCCCAGCGAAGGGTTGTAACACATCGGACCGTTGTAGGTCCCCATCCAGACGGTCCCGGAACGGTCAATATAGAGGGCGCTCACCCATTTGTTGACGTCTTCCGAAATCCGCTGGACCACCCGCTCGCCGGAGACGGAAATCGTGCTCATGCCCGCACCGTACGTTCCCGCATAGAGCAGGTCTTCCCCGGGATCATAGGCCAGGCAGGACACATTGGCGGAACCCAGCGCCTCGGCGTCGACAAAGCGCCGGAAGCCACGGGAAGGGGCGTAGGTAAAGATTCCGTCGAGATAGGTGGCGACCCAGAGGGTTCCGTGCTTGTCGAAGCAGAGTGCAATGACGGAATCGTTCGTCAAGCCGCTGTTGGAAGCGTTGAAAACCGTCTTCGTCCCGTCGGATGCAATGCGCAGGAGGCCGCCGCCGTCGGTCCCGATCCACAGGGAACCGTCACCGGGATGGCGGACGATGGAAGAAACACTGCCGTACTCCACCCGGGTGTATTCGAACCCGTACATCGAGCGCGGAACCACCAGCACGCCCCGCTGGAAAGCGCCGATCCAGATATTTCCCTGGTTGTCCTCCATCAGGGCATGGACCTTCCAATGGGAGATGTCCTGCGGGACCGAAGGGATATCGGCCCTTCGCATCTTATCGGCATCCATGTCATAGACACGAAGTCCGTCCGCTTCCGTCCCCACGAGGAACACCCGTTCCCCCACCCGCTGCACGGTTTTGCTATACAGCAGCGAATACGCCTGGCACTTCCGCCCTTCCGGGTCGCGGGTCAGCGTCAGGGTATGGGTCGAAGCCTGATAGACATACAATCCGCTCATCGTGGCCACCAGGATGTTCCCGCTGTAGGGATCTTCTTCGAAATCCCGGATAAAGGTCTGCGGATCGAGCGTAATTCCCTGGCTCTGCAGCGTCTGGCCGTCCACCACCGAAAGGCCGCCGGTCTCGCCGGCCAGCCACACCCACCCCCGGGAATCCTGGAAGAGGGTATAGACGAACGGAGACGGGAGATTCCGGTTCAGGAGCGCCCTGCGGGAACCTTTGAGCGTGTGGGTCTGCGGATCGATGATATAGATGCCGTGCTGGGAAGTGGCCACCCATAGCTCAGAAGCGCCATTTCCGGTTTTCACCTCCAGGATCGAGGAAATATGCTGGGTGGAACCGGGATTGGCCGGATCCTGCAGGTCGAACAGGCGGAAGGAGCGGCTGTCAGGATCGAAAAGCTGCAAGCCCATCGAAGTTCCTGTCCACAGCGTACCGCGGCTGTCCTCGTAAACGGTGAGGACCAGGTCGCTGGCCAGAGCATCGGCTTTTTCCCTGCGATAACGGAAAGTCAGGAAATCCCGCCCGTCAAAACGGGCCAGTCCGTTCTCGGTCGAGATCCAGACAAACCCCCGGCTGTCCTGGCAAATGTGGTTGACCTTGCTGCTCGGCAGGCTGGATTCGGTCGTATAGAACCGGGCCATCTGTGCGTGTGCCGTTAAAAACGGTAACATACACAGCCAGGTTACAAAAGTGAGATGTTTCAAAAAATGTTTCAACACGGCTGATTATCACGATATGTTACAAATTTACATAAAACATTTGAAACATCCTGCAAATAAAAGAGGCTGGTCGGACCGACCAGCCTCCTTGCAAGAAATGGTTTAGGTCTATTGGTAGTAGAAGAGTTTCAACGGGGTGAAGCGGTCACCCGTGAAGAGCAGGTGCTGGATGTCGATCACATCGAGGATCGTAGAATCACTCATGTTGATTTCCACCGTCCAGGTGCCGTCGCCATTGTCGGTGATCCATTCGCTGCCGGGCATGATGTCTTCACCTGTCCAGGTCGTGCTCCACCAGCCGGTGGTGACACGGACCTGCGGATTCTCACCCTCGACCAGCAGATAGAATGTATTCGTCTTCAAGAATTCCCAGAGGTCGTCCGGGATGGCGTAAATCTCCTCTCCGGTCTTGTTGGACTCGCTGGAGAAGCGGTAATTGCTGTCCCAGGAAACTGCGCCGTGGGAACCGTCGTTTTGCCAGAAGACCACTTCCTTGGGTGTGGAGCCGCCACCGTCTACCCAGATCTCTTCTTCGAAGTAAAGCTCCAGCGGGGTGAAGCCGCCACCGGTGAAGAGCAGGTGCTGCACATCGATCACATCGAGAATCGGGTCGCCTTCAAAATTGATGGCGATGTAGTAGGTTCCGTCGCCGTTGTCAACGATCCGTTCGTCGCCGGTCATGATGTCTGCGCCCGTCCAGGTCGTGCTCCACCAGCCGGTGGTGATGCGCATCTGGATCCAGTCGCTGCCCTGGGCCAGCATATAGAACGTACCGGTCATCATCTTTTCCCAGATGTCATCCGGAATGGCGTAGATCTCCTCTCCGGTCTTGTTGGACTCGCTGGAGAAGCGGTACGCGCCGTCCCAGGCAACTTCGCCGTGGGAGCCGTCGTTCTTCCAGATGGAAGTCTTGACGATCTCCGCGTGGCCGCCGCCTTCGACCCAGACATCTTCCTCGAAGTAGAGTTCCAGCGGAGTGAAGCCGCTACCGGTCAAGAGCAGGTGCTGCACGTCAATCACATCGAGAATCGGGTCGCCGTCAAAATTGATGGCGATGTAGTAGGTTCCGTCGCCGTTGTCAATGATCCGCTCGTTGCCGGTCATGATGTCTTCACCTGTCCAGGTCGTGCTCCACCAGCCGGTGGTGATGCGCATCTGCACCCAGTCGCTGCCCTGGGCCAGCATATAGAACGTGCCGGATTTCATCTGTGCCCAGACATCGTCCGGAATGGCGTAGATCTCCTCTCCGGTCTTGTTGGACTCGCTGGAGAAGCGGTACGTGCCGTCCCAGGCAACTTCGCCGTGAGAGCCGTCGTTCTTCCAGATAGTCGTCTTGACGGTCTCCCAGTGGCCACCTTCGGATGCCGGCGTATACGTCAGTTCCGGCATGTCGAAGACTCTTCCGTCAAAGGTGTACACCTTGCCCACGAAAGTGCCGTCATAGACTTTCTTCGGAATGTAGATGATCACGGTGCTGGTACCCTTACGGTAGAAGCAGGCATCGTCGATGAATTCCGGATTGCCGTCTTTATCCAGCAGCTCGACGCCGCTGATGAATTCCAGGTCCTCGCCATAGATGGTCAGCTGCTCGCCGCCCTGGACGCTGTCACCTTCCTGTTTGGAGTAGCCCGAGATCTGGGTCCGGCCCAGCGTCAGCGGCAAACGGGATTCCACTTCTTCCTCAGCCGTCCGCACGATCAGCTTTCCGCCTTGGGCAGAGAAACCCGCCGGTGCGGTGACACGGATCATGTCGTTGCTTACCAGTTCGAAATCGGTGACGGTGACATTGTCGGGAAAAACGATCTCACGGACCGAAGAGAAACCGGAACCGTTGATGGTCATCTGCGTTCCCGGGACCACCTTGGTCGGGAAGAACACCTTGATATTCAAACCTGTGTTTACTTCAGGTTCGAGCGGTTCGAGATAGCAGGCCGTAACTGTGCCCATCAGGGCGAAGGCCAGCAGGACACCGATATGATTCAATAGCTTCTTCATGATTACCATCCTTGATTTTGCGTGAGGTTGGGGTTCTTTTTCAGTTCCGTCTGCGGAATGGGATAGAAGTAGTACTTGTCATCCCACTGACGGGTTACCGTGGTCCGGGAGAGCTGCAGGAAGCTGCTGATCGTAGCGACCTGGATGTCCTTGAAATACTGGGGTCCTTTCTTCCAGCGGCGGACATCCCAGAAACGGTGGTTCTCGAAAGCGAGTTCCACCAGGCGTTCGCGCTCATAGCGTTCGACCCAGGCCTGACCGTCTTCGGTAAACTTCGGCATCTGGATATCGGAACGGCTGCGCAGCTTGTTCACCGCTTCGTTCGCCGTCAGGCCATACGTGGCGTCGTTGGCACTTCCGGTGGCATTGAATACGGCCTCGGCATAGTCGAGATAGAACTCGCCCAGGCGGAAGATGATCCAGGTATGACGCCGCCGGGTCTGATTGTCAGCCGTCGTGACGCAGGATCCGTCGACATACTTGCGAAGATAGTAACCCGTCGGCGTGGCGCCGTACTTGGGTGCGGCATTGAAGCCTCCGGTAAAGGTCTCCATGGTCTTCTGCTGTGAACCGTTGGATGGCCAGAGGTCTCCGTTCTTCACCACGGTAAGGGCGAAACGCGGATCCAGTCCCTCGTAGGGATCGACCACGGCCAGGTCGATGCTGCCGGGATAACGCTGGCCGAAAGTCTCGCCATTGTCCTGGTACTCGTACTGGTCCACGAAACTTTGGGTGGGGCAGTTGCCCGAAGCGCCGTTCTCGATGCCGATCGGGTAGTTGGCCATCTCGAAGGAATTGCTCTCACCACGGCCGAGGCCGAAGATCAATTCGGGGTTGAAGAACGCGTCGTGGCCCCAGAGGGATCCGTAGGCGCTGAGTTTCAATCCCCAGGTATCGGCATTGTCCAAGATGAACTTGCAGGCCTCGGCCGCCTTTTCCCACTTGGTCCTGTCGTTCGTGGGATTGAACAGCGGAGAAGCCGCATAGAGCAGCGTGCGCGCCTTCAGCGCGAAGGCTGCCACGCGGGTTGCGCGTCCGATCTCCGCCCCCACTTCCGTGACATAGGACACCGGCAGGTAAGGTGCGATGGCGTCCAGTTCATCCACGATGAACTTCACGATCTGGTCGGCAGGCGTACGCTGGATGGTATTGGCCTGCGCATTGGTCAGCGTGGTCGTCACCAGCGGGACATCGCCATAGGCACGGAGCAGTTCGAAGTAGAAATAGGCCCGCAGGAAACGCAGTTCATACGGGAACAGTTCCATCTGCTGGACCCAGTTGGGATAACTGGAATTGTACTGCCAGTCCGAGATGTCCGTCTGGTCGATCTTCTCCAGATACATGCAGGCCTCGGCGATGGCCGTGTAAGACTTGGTCCAGGTGTTGGAATAGGGATTGGCCGCACTCCAGCCGCCATTGATATAGTTGTTTACCGCTCCGGTTTCCAGCGCATACTGGGCCTCGTCGGTCGCACCCGCCAGGAAGTAAGCGCTGTTCGACTCGAACTCGTTGTTGTAAACCTGCGCATAAACGTCAAACACCATGTTCTTGATACCATTCTCGAAGTATTCGTATGTCCAGGCCTCGTCGCGTGTGTTCACCTCGGTATAATTGAGGTCGGCACACGAGGCCGGAATGACCCAGGCGAGAAGGAATAAGCAGATTCTATTTATTTTCATGACTCAATCTTTTTACAATACGACGGAAAGGCCGAACGTCACGGCTTTCATGACAGGATAACCCGTGTTGAGGTTCTCCGCATCCATGGCGGGGATATTGCCGATGGACAGCAGGTTCTGCCCCTGGACGAAGATCTTGGCTTCCGCAAGCTTGATGGCGCGGACCACCGAGGCGGGAAGCTTGTAGTAGACTTCGCAGTCACGCAGCTTGAACCAGTTCACGTTGCGGTACCAGATGGTGGAATTCTGGGCATTGTTGGCGACGTTTTCCGTAGAAAGGCGCGGATACAAGGCAGCTGCGCCCGCCACGTCAAAGCAGTTGTAGTAATACTCCTGCGAGAGGTTGCGGTTATCCGAAAGTGCACCCCAGACACCGTCGACATACATCAGGCTTTTGGTCTGGCCCGCCGCACCCTGGAAGGTGGCATTGATGCCGAATCCCTTGTAATCCAGGCCGAGGCTGAAACCATAGTTCAGGGCGGGGAAAGAGCCGCCGAAGTCCATCGCCACATAGTCGTTCTCGTTGATGACGCCGTCTCCGTTGACATCCTTGTACTTGATGTCACCCACCTTCACCTGTCCGAACTCCTGCAGGGGACTGCTTTCAATCTCATTCTGCGACTGGAAGAAACCCAGGGCGATGAGGCCGCGCTGGGCATCGGCCGGACCGCCGATTACCGAAAGGTTCGGATAGGCAGGGCTCTCGATCCATTCCAGGATCTGGCTCCTGACGGCAGCGATGTTGCCGCCGAAGTTCAGGTTCAGGCCATTCGAGAAGGTTTTCGCGAAGCGAAGACCGGCTTCCGCACCATAGCTTGCCACGCGGCCCCGGTCGTCGTAGGACGACTGGATACCCACAACCGCCGAATTGAGCGAGCCGGCGCTGACCAGGATGTTGCGCCGCTGCTGGTAGAACCCGTCCAGGGTAAAGTCCAGGCAATCCGCAATCCGCAGGTCGATACCGAGGTTGGCTTTGTAAGCAGCCTCCTGACGGAAGTCGCTGGTCGGGAACTGGGCGAGGAAGGCACCGTACGTACCGTTGAAACTGGAACCGTACCAGAACTGGCCGTGCGAAGCGTTCCAGGCAGCAAGCCACAAACCTTCCGCGGGGACATAGTCGGTATGCTGGATACCGCCCGACATACGGAGCTTACCGTAGTTCAGCACGCCGGCAGGGTTGTTGGCAAAGATCCATCCCAGACCCACCGTCGGCGAGAAAGCCCACTTCGCAGGATATGAACGGTTGGAACCGTTGGCGGCCAGGACCACGTCGGCGACGAAGCGCTCGGCATGGTCGTAATGGAGGGCCAGGTTCCAGTTGGCGCGATACCAGGTATGGCTTTGGCCGTCCCGGATCTCGCTCTTCATATTGTAGTTGGCGTTGGCTGCGAAGTTGTCGCCGTTGTTGAATCGTTTGGCGTACTTGAGACCGGTGTTGACAGTCCCGATCCGCCACTGGGAGTCGACCCAATAATTGAACTGGAGTTTGTCCTCCACGGTGCCCATGACCGCTTCCCGCATGACGCCGCCGGCATCATAATAGTTCCAGCCGTACTGGTAACCCTTCGTACGGTTTTCGAACGTATTGGAAGCATTGTCATAGGAGCCGCCCACATAGAACTTCAACCCTTCCACCAGGAAGTCCAGATCCTGCTCCAGGGTCATGTCAGCCCAGATCTGGCGCTGATGGGTCTTGGCGAATCCCGTACCCGTGGCTTTGGCTACCAGGTTGAAATCGCCGTAGGTCTGGCTGCCGCCCCATACGCCGCCCTGGGTCCTGATGGGGAAAGCCAGTGCAGGCACCTTGTACAAGTGCCACCAGGCATCATTGGAATTCAGGTTGGGGACACCGTTGGTCTCCATGAAAACAGCCAGGATATTCGTCTTCACGCGGGTTGTCCGGGTGACGGCGAAATCCACATTGGTGCGGATATTCGCCTTGGAATACTTGAGCTGGGAGTTCCACGAACCCTGGTCAGGATGCTTGTAGAGTCCGCGGGCGTCGGTATAATCGAGTACGGTGTAGTACTCCACTTTGTCCGATCCGCCGTACATGGAGACGAAAGCGTTCGTCTCGCCGGCGGTGTTCTTGAAGACCTCGTCCTTCCAGTTGACATCGGGATAGACGAAGGGATCGCTGTGGTCCTTGAATTTCTGCAGTTCCGCTTCCGTGTAGGCGGCGTTGTTGCCGTCATTGATCCGGGCGGTGTTCAAAGCCCTGGCATAGTCGTATGCGCTTACCATATCGGCCATCCGGGGGTCGAACTGGACCTTGTGCGAAGCACCGGCCTTGAAATGGAAACCACTCTCGGCCTGGCCGCGTTTGGTCTTGACCAGGAGCACGCCATTGATGCCTTCATGCCCGTACATGGCGACGGCGGCGGCGTCCCTGAGGACGGTCACACTCTCCACCTCCTCAACCGTAATCCGGTCGATGGGGCGTTCTACGCCGTCGACCAGGATGAGGATGTCGGTCTCACCGGTGGTTTGGACGCCACGGATATTGAAGGTAGCGCCCCTGCCCTCTTCACCCTTGAAACCGGTATTCTGGAGGGCGGTCAGGCCGAGCAGCTTGCCGTAAAGGGCATCAGCCAGACTGATGGCGGATGTACGGCTAAGCTCTTCGGCGGTGATGGTATACGTAGCCGCCGTGGTCAGAAACTCCGAGCTCTCGACCCCATAGCCCAAATCCACCTTTTGTGACTTCTTGTCACCAAGCTGCACTTGGGCATGGGCTGCCGCAGGAACCAGGCAGAACCCCAAGAGGCTATATACAAGTATATTATGTAATTTCATAACTGTGTGTATTTCTTTTGATTACCAACCAGGATTCTGGGTAAGTCCATACTTTTTCTGTACTTCAATACGGGAAACCGGGTCCAGATACCACTTGTTCGTCCAGAAGCCGGGATCCCACCAGCGGCGGGCGCCGTTGACAATCTGCGGCTTCTCGTATTCAAACTTGGGCCAAGGGGTAGCAGGGTCCCAGCGCTGGTTTCCTTCGGTCAGACGATTGCCGGATTCATCGAGGCGATAGATCCTGATCTCATGCAGCGGCTTGGTGAAAAGGTCCTGACGCTTGCGACGGACCATGTCGTAGAGACGGTCGCCGCACTCGGCGCCGATCTCGCAGTTGCGCTCGCGGAGAATCTCATTGATGAGGTTCTCCTTGTTGGTTGTCAGATGGAGGTCCGGATTCATGGTCTCGAGACGGCCCAGACCCACGCGGCTGCGCACGACATGGAGGTCTTCCAGCGCACCGGTGTAATTGCCGGTTTCGGCGAGCGCTTCCGCACGGATGAGATACATCTCAGCCAGACGGATGTAGGAAATGCCGATGAACTGGTCGTTCATCCTGTCGTTCGTGTAATCAAGGATCCACTTGAACTTCCGGTAGCCTGATGCCGCATCATCCGAAGAGGCATCACCGAAGTTGTTCTGGTCGTAGTACATGGCACCGCCCACCCAGGTGTCGGCGTAGGCGTTGCCTGCGTAATCAAAGCCTGCCGGCAGCGACTGGCGGGGAACCAGCATGGTCTCATAGAGGCGCGGGTCGCGGTCGGCGAAGATATCGATTCCATCGGGGTTTTTGCCCGGTCCATAGATATCCTCATACGGGAAGACACGGCCGTCCTGCATACCGAAGCATTCCATCAGCTCATTGGTAGGGACTGCGCCCCCCTGACGATAGCAGTCAAGGGCAAAGCCGGGCCATCCCCATCCCCATCGGTTGCTGATGACACCGTCGGTGACCGAGTCGGACATCAGCTGGGTAGGATGCACGTCGAACAGTTTCTCATGACGGGTCTCGTTGTTGCGGTAGCGGTAGGCGTTGCGGTAGGCCATCCGGTACCCGGCCTCATCCTGCGTCGCCGGCTGGACCAGCTGATAATAGTCCCCGTTGGCCGTATTATCCTGGAAGAATTCATTGCAATACTGCAGGCAGCGGTTCCAAAGGCTGGGATCCTCCCCGCCGAACCACACGTGTTCGATATTGGTGAATTCGGTAATCTTGTCCGCCGTATACTGCATATAAGGCTCGGAGTTGTTGAACAGCGGAGAAGCGGCGAACATCCAGACCTTTGCCCGCAGCGCCCTCGCGGAGGCACGGGTAAGGCGGCCCGACCACTGTCCGATGTCCGTATTGTCGATGGCCCAGATGAAGCCGGGCTCTTCGATGGCACATACGATCAGGGAATCGATGAATTCGACCGTTTCCTTTGCCGTGGCACGGCCTCCTTCGAAGCTCTCACCCACTTCGTAGGCTTTCCGGGCCAGGCAAAGACCGCCGAAATTGCGGAAGGCGTCGAAATAACGGCTGGCCATGATGGTATAGGCCTCCCCGCGGATCCGGCTCTTCTCGAGGTCGCTCATATCGGGCACCCGCTCGATATTCTCGATGATCTGCCAGCATTTGCGGACGGTCTCATAGATGGAGACGCGGCCGCCGGCATCAGAGTCCAGGCCGCTCTTCGTAGAATAGGAGAACTTGCCCTGGAAGTTACCGTCTTCCGTATCCTGCGCGTTCTCTGTCAGCAAGCCGGGATAATAGCTCTGTTTGGGTCCGCCCCAGGAGACATAGCAGTGATAGGAGTCGGAGAGCACGTCGATCGGCGCTCCGTTCATCATGTTTCCGGAGGTATAGGTGCAGTAAAGCTGTCCGTACGCGCTCCAGAGGAAGTTTCGGGTATATTCTGCGTGCGTGAACACCGTGTCGATGTTGACATCCACGCCCGGTGCTTTCTCAAGGAACGCATCGCCCATTGCGAATTCGTCCACACAAGCCGTGATGGCAAAGGCGGAGCAGATTCCGAGAAGCAGTATATTGATCAGTCTCTTTTTCATAATCATCGCTGCATTAGAAGTTAAGCTGTGCACCTAAGTTGAAGACACGGGTCATCGGGTAGCGGACGCCGAAGTCCAGGCCGGAACCCGGGGCTTCTGGGTCATTGCCATCGAACCGGGAGAAGGTCAGCAGGTTCTGTCCGGACACATAGAGCCGGATATAGTTGAAGAAATGCTTTTCCTTGGGTTGCCGGAACGTATAGCCGATTTCAACGTTCTTCAGACGGACATACCGGGAGTTGATCATCCAGGCTTGCGAATCATGGTTGTTGTGCACCCGGTTGGTGAAGGAGATTCGGGGCAGGATGGCACCGGGATTGTCGGTCGTCCAGGAATTGTCGGCCACCCATTGTGTGAGCGCCGAGGTATTGGTGGAGCCGAACTGGTCGCGGAAGTAGCCGTTCAGCGTACGGCTCACGTGGTCCGCGCCGGTCCACAGCATGGAGAAGTCCAGGCCCTTCCAGTGGAAAGAGGTATTCAGGGAATAGGTGATCTCCGGATTGTCGGTGTAACCCAGCGGCTTCTGGTCGTTCGCATCGATGACGCCGTCACCGTTGAGGTCCACATAGACGCAGTCACCGTACTTGAGGGCGATGCCCTGGTCGGGCATATCCGTACCATACTGTTCCCGGTAGCGGGCCTCCGTCCCCTCCTGATAGAATTCGAAGAGGTCATAACCGAAGCGCTGGCCTACCGGAAGGCCCGTCCGTTTCAGATAGGAGTACAGCGGTTCCACTTCCAGCATTTCCACGACCTTGTTCCGGGCATAGGAGAAGTTGGGCGAGATGGAATAGTAGAAATCGCCGATCCTGTCTTCCCAGTTCAGGGTGACTTCATAGCCATGGTTCTTGACACGGCCTTCATTCACATAGCTGGAAGGCAGCGAAGTGACCGCGGACAAGGTAGAGGCGTTGGACACCAGGATGTGGTTGCGGTCCTCCCAGAAGAAATCAACATAGGTATGGAGGCGGCCCTTGAAGAACGTGGCATCCATACCGAGGTTGACCTTGCTGGCCGTTTCCCAGGTTACATTGGGATTGCCGGAGGTAAGTTCCTTGACACCCTGCAGCCAGTTTCCGCTGGTACCGAAGTTGGCGCCGCGGTTCTGCGGGTTCACGGTCATGGAACCGGCAAAGAACTGCCAGGCGCCCGGGAGATAGAGGAAACGGGCGCCGTTGGTATTGTCGTTGCCGACAAGGCCCCAGGAGGCGCGGAGCTTCAGATAGCTGATGACATTGCTCACCGGCTGCCACCATCTCTCGCTGGAAGGAATCCAACCTACGGAGACAGAGGGGAAGACGCCGTAGCGCTTTCCGGGGGCGAAGTTCTCCGATCCGTTGTAACCGATATTGAAATCAAGCAGATATTTCGTGGCATAGTCGTAGGTCACACGGCCCACCAGACCCACATATCCTTTCGGGATGGACTGATACAGACTGTTGTCCGAATCCCAGGGATAATAGGTCTTGCTCTGGTTGTAAAGGACCAGGGCCCCCACGTTGTGCTCGCCGAATTTGCGGTTGTAGTTCAGGCTGGCTTCCGCATACCAGTTACGGTTGCCCCACTTGCCTTCACTATAAGGAATAGGCCACGTAATGTTCTCCTTGCGAAGGACCTCGTTCCCGTCGGCATCCAGGGTCGCCACGTAAGTGACACCCGTACCGTATCCGTTCTGGCGGTTCTTCTGCGCGGTGTACTCAGAGTTGTAAGAAGCTTTTACCTTGAAATCCAAGCCCTTGGTAATAAAACTCATATCCAGTTTGTACTGGATGTCGAAGTTCAGGACGTTGGTGCTCTGATTCACGTAGCCGAGGTCGTAATAGTTGGAAAGCGCGTCGCGGTCATAGGTGCCGACCAGGTTTTCATCGGCCACGATATGACGGCCCAGCGCATCGATGCCGCTTCCTGCGTAGGGAGTGGCACCCTGCAGATAGCGGAAGAGGAATCCCTCACCGCCACCCATGGTGTTACGGTCCTGCATGCGGCCGCCCAGCGTGATGGACAGCTGGCTGTAACGCGAAACATCGATATCCAGGTTGGCGCGATAGTTCAAACGCTTGTAGCTGAAGGTCTCACGCTTGTCGTCGGAGAAGGTCTTGAACAGGGAATCCTGGTTCAGGAAACCCGCGGAGACGAAGTAGCGCACCTTTTCCGTACCGCCGTTGACATTCACGTTGGCCTGTTCCTGCCAAGCGGAATCATTCATGATATACTTGATCCAGTCCATGCTCGGGAACGTGGTAGGCATGTCCCCGAGGCGGAAATGTTCCATGACCTCCTGGCTGAACTTGATGCCGCTGTTGGCGTAAGGCGAATAATCACTGACCGTTACCGACTGGGGCCACTGGCTCATGGGAAGCGCATCGGTGATGGCGGTGTAGTTCCACATCTTGCCGTACGTGTAGGAATCGGCGAAGTCGATAAACTTGGAAATGGTCTGGATGGAAGCATTCGCGGTTGCGGTCACCGAGGCTTTTCCCACGTTACCACGCTTGGTGGTAACCAGGATGACGCCATTCGCGCCACGCACACCGAACACCGCAGTGGCCGAAGCGTCCTTGAGGACGGAAATGCTTTCGATTTCATTGGGGTCGAGCTGCGAGAAAGAACGCTCGACGCCGTCGACCAGGACCAGCGGGTCCGCGCTGTTCAGGGAACCGACACCACGGATCCGGATCACCGGATCATCGGCGCCAGGCATACCGGAAGGCTGGACGGCCGAGACGCCGGGGAGGTTACCCTGCAGGGCATTCGCGACATTGGCAACGGGGGCCTTCAGCAGGCCCTCGCCGCTGACTGCGGATACGGCACCGGTGATGGTAACCTTCTTCTGCTGGCCATACGCGATGACGACCGACTCCTCAAGGTTCTGGGAGTCGAGTTCCATGGCGATGGTCAACGGCTGCCCGGTGACCTGGACCACCTGCGTAACGTATCCGATACAAGAAATCTCGAGCGTGGCTCCCCGGGGGACGGACGGAAGCACGAAGTTGCCGTCCAGGTCGGTGACGACGCCGGTCCGGGTCCCTTGTATGACCACTCCGGCTCCGACCAACCCTTCTCCCAACTCATCGAGGACTCTTCCCTCCACGCGCAGATTCTGAGCGAAAATCTGTCCGGGCAACAAGAGCAGGAGCGCCCAGAGTCCGAACAAATGAATTAGTTTTCCGCGTTTCATCATGGGTTAATTTAGTTGATTGATTATTTTAGGTTTTACATGATTTTCCCGATACAAAGGTAGCGAAGGTTCACGGGTCGGACGGTGCACGCGGAAACAACTCTTATAAACATTGTAACATGCCCCCGCTATTTGATACAAATCGTATCAATTTTGAAATAAACACCCCCTATGTAACGGTTTCAATACAAATTGTTGCGAAAATCATAAGTATGTTACAAAACGGTAAACAATTGGATTGTCCGCCCAAGTTCGCGCGGGGATTAATCTGTAATTTTGTCTTTGGAAAATTCACACAATTAATTAATACTTAGGAAAGATGAAGCGATTGATGATAGGGGTGATGCTCACGCTGGCCTGCCTTGCCGGCGCCCGGGCTCAGGGGCTGAAAGACGCCTACAAGGATTATTTCACCATCGGCGTGTCCGTCAACAACTTCAATGTCACCGTCCCCGCACAGATGGAGCTCATTCTCCGGGAGTTCAACAGCATTACGGCGGAAAATGTCATGAAGCCCGGTGAGATCCATCCGTCCGAAGGTGTCTGGAACTGGGAGGCCGCCGACCGCGTCGCGGATTTCTGCCGCAAGAACGGCATCCGGCTCCGCGGACACTGCCTTTGCTGGCATTCGCAGTTCTGCGACTGGATGTTCACCGACCAGAAAGGCCGTCCCGTCAAGAAAGAGGTATTCTATCAGCGGCTGCGGGAACACATCCATGCCGTGGTGAACCGCTACAAGGACGTCGTCTACTGCTGGGATGTGGTTAACGAGGCCATGGCCGACCAGGCTTTCGCCTTGCCCGGTCAGGAGGCCATCCCCTACCGCAACAGCCGCCTCTACCAGCTTTGCGGCGACGAATTCATCGCCAAAGCATTCGAATATGCCCACGAGGCCGACCCCGACGCCCTGCTGTTCTACAACGACTACAATGCGGCCCAGCCGGACAAACGCGACCGTATCTATAATATGGTCAAGAAGATGCAGGAAGCGGGCGTCCCCATTTCCGGAATCGGCATGCAGGGCCATTACAACATCTATGGTCCCTCTGAAGAGGATATCGACGCCGCCATCACCCTGTACAGTTCCCTGGTCCGGCACATACACATCACCGAACTGGATGTCCGCCTCAATACGGAGATGGGTGGTCAGCTCCAGTTCAGCCGGGGCGCATCCCAGCCCGTCCCTTCCTATATCTCCCTTATTCAGGAAGACCAATACAACCGGATTTTCAAGGTTTTCCGCAAACACGCCGATGTCATCGACAACGTCACCTTCTGGAACCTCAGCGACCGGGACTCCTGGCTGGGTGTGGACAACCACCCGTTGCTTTTCGACGAAAACTACAAGCCCAAGAGAGCCTATTCCATCGTCCGGGACTTCGACCCTGCCTGGGATGCCCGTACGCCCAAAGAGGACTTTATCCCCAGTGAATTGAACCAGCCGGGACAGTTGTATCCCATGGTAAACTCGGAAGGATATGCCCGCGTCCGTGTCGACGCGCCCGATGCCAAATCAGTTATCGTGAGCCTGGGCAGACGAGGAGGAACCGTTCTGAGGAAAGACAAGGACGGTATCTGGACAGGGACTACGGAAAGGCCGGAAGATGAAGGATTTCACTATTACCATCTGACCATTGACGGCTGCAGGGTCAACGACCCCGGCACCCACAATTACTTCGGTTCCTGCCGCTGGGAAAGCGGCATCGAAATCCCTGCCCACGACCGTGATTTCTACGCACTGCGTTCCGACATCCCCCACGGGGTCGTCCAGGAGGTATTGTTTTATTCTCCAAGCCTGGGAAAGATGCAGTCAGCCATGGTTTATCTTCCTCCCACCTATGGACGCTTTGTCAAAGGGAAACAACAGGAGCGATTCCCGGTTCTTTACCTGCAGCACGGCTGGGGAGAGAACCAGACCAGTTGGTCGCGTCAGGGACATGCCGGCCTGATCATGGACAACCTCCTGGCCGACGGAAAGATCAAACCTTTCATCGTAGTCATGGCCTATGGCTTGACCAATGACGTACAATTCGGGAAAATCGGCGAGTTTACCGCGCAGGAATTCGAGACGCTGCTGGTGGATGAACTGATTCCCTTCATCGACGCCAACTTCCTGACCCGACCGGAGAAATGGTCCCGCGCCATGGCTGGCCTGTCGATGGGCGGCATGGAAACAAAGCTCATCACGCTCCGTCGGACGGATGTTTTCGGATACTGGGGGCTTCTGAGCGGCGGTGTATACGCTCCTGAAGAGATAGGCGACCCTTCCCAGGTGCGGCTCATCTTCGAGAGTTGCGGTTCAAAGGAATTCCCCGAAGGGATCGACAAAAGCATAACCGCCCTCAAGGAGGCCGGTTACCCTGCCGTGGGCTACATTTCCGAAGGGACTGCCCACGAATTCCTCACCTGGCGCCGCAGTCTCCGCGAAATGGCTCCGCTGCTATTCCGGTAAGTCGCGTTTCCGCCGGATCACTCCGTACCGTAGGCCCGCAGGATGGCGGCCATGGTCTTGGGCATGGTCCATTGGGGCGTCGCACGGTCTTTCCCGTCGGAGAGCCCCATCCAATAGAAAGCGGCAACGCCGTTTTCCCGGGCCTTCGTGGAGAAATAGGAAGCGAAGCGGACATTGGCTTCGCTGTCCTGATTGGTACCGCCCCCCCACTCCCCGATGATGACGGGAACGCCCAGGCGGCTTCTCAGACAGGTTTCGATATTGGTGAACAAGCGGTCGATGTCCGCTTTCTGGGAATCGAAACGGTCGGCTTCCCAGTAGCTGTGTATCTGGACGGCGATATGTCCCGGCGCTTCCGGGAGCTGGAATTGCATCAAGGGTTCCTTCAGATGGACATTCCAGGTACCGTCGCCACTGCAGGCCCCGTACGTATTGACGATGAGATTCCGTTCTGCGTTATTGCCGCCCGTGGCACGGACGGTTTCCACGAAGAGCCTGGCGTATTTGTTGATTCCGGAATAAGCGGAAGCCGCAATGGCGGCATCATAGCGGGCGGGAGATGCATAGGAGGCGAAACACCAGGAATCGAACGGATCCAGCATCTCGTTGTAAGACTCGAACAGCAGTTTCTCGCCATAATCCTGGAAGGTTGTGGCGATCTGCTGCCAAAGCGCCTGATAGCGGGTCTTTGCGGCGTCAAAGCCGTCGTCGCTGGCCACCAGCCACGCCGCGCTTTCCGCCCCGGTGTCGTGATGGACGTTCAGGATGCAGTACATCCCTTCATCGATGACGTAGTCGACGACCTCCTTGACACGGGCCATCCAAGCCTTGTCCACTTCGGTTCCAACCCAGGTGGAAGGATCCCATTTCGTGTCGTCATAAAGGGTGATCGTCCCCATATGCGGATACCAGGTGACCGGGACCCGGATGCTTTTGAATCCGGCTGTCTTGAACATATGGATCAGTTCCCGGGTCGCCTGCGGCTGGCCCCAGGCTGTCTCATAGTCCTTGGGCGTGCGGGCGGTCCAGGCCTCTATCCACATGTTGTCGAGGCTGCCGCTGTTGCTGTCCAAAGTATTGCCCAAATTCCATCCGGCACCCATATGCAGGACGGCATCCCCGGCAGATTCGAACGGGGCCGCCACGGGATCCGGGTCGGGCGGAAGCGGGTCCGGATCCTCTTCTTGCGGGATACAGCCGGGGATGGTGAAACAGAGCAGCAAGGCTGCAGCCCAGGCATAAAGGCAGGTCTTTTTCCCTTTCATCACTAAAGATCTCTTTTCATTTGTACGATGGCAGCCTCCTGCGCGGCGATGACGCGGTCGCACCAGCGGTCGAACGCCGGATCTTCCACCTGTAGTTCGGGATGGGCCAGGATATGGGAGATGGTATCGCGGATTCCGTCTTCAAAGCGGACCGTGGCCTGGAAGCCGGGAACGGCCCGTTTCAGTTTGGTATTGTCGAAGAGCACCGTACAGGCCTTGTCGCCGAGCAGGCCACCCCGGAAATCATAAGGGCCCACCGCGGCCAGGAAAGCCGAAGATACGTAGTAGGGCTTGAGTTCGACGCCCAGGACAACCGCGATTCCTTCATAGATCTGGTTCCAGGTCAGCGTCTGGTCGGAAGTGATCTGGAAAGCGTTGCCCAGGGCGAGCGGATTGCCCATCAAGCCGATGAATCCCTTGGCAAAATCGGTGTTATGGGTCAGCGTCCACTGGGAAGTCCCGTCTCCGTGGATGATGATGGGCTTGCCGTCCAGCATCCGGCGCAGGACCTGCCAGGAGCCCTTGTCACCGTGGACGCCAACAGGGACGGAACGGTTGCCATAGGTGTGGCTCGGCCGGACGATGGTCACAGGGAAACCCGCCTCCCGGTATTTATCCATCAGGAAATCTTCACAGGCAATCTTGTCGCGGGAATACTGCCAAAATGGATTGGCCAGCGGCGTTCCTTCGTTGATGAAAGGACTCACGACCGGCTTCTGGTAGGCCGAAGCGGAGCTAATATAGATGTATTGCGCCGTCTTTCCGCGGAAAAGCCGCCAGTCGCGTTCCACCTGGCTGGGAACAAAGCCGATGAAATCGGCCACGCAGTCCCAGGTCTTGCCTTCCAGCAAGGTCGCGACCGTTGCTTCATCGCTGATGTCTGCGTGGATGACGCGGACGCCGGCGGGAACGGTCTCGTCGCGGTTCCCCCGGTTCAACAGGGTAAGCTCCCATTTTCCTTCCGCCGCCAGGGCAGCCGTGATGGCAGAACTGATGGTTCCTGTCCCGCCGATGAACAACGCTTTTTTCATATTCTGTTCGCTAAGGGGTTGCTTGTTGCGCCGGTCAGCTGCCACTGCCGCTGACGATGACGACGATTTCGCCTTTCGGCGCATTCTGCGAGAAATAGGTGAAAAGCTCCTGCAGGGTACCGCGATGCGTCGTGTCGTGCAGTTTCGAGATTTCGCGCGAAACCGTAGCGGGACGGTCGGGACCGAAGGCCTCGACGAACTGCCCGAGCGTTTTGACCAGACGGAAAGGCGATTCATAGAAAATCATCGTCCGCGTTTCCGTCGCGAGCTGCCCGAGACGGGTCTGCCGCCCTTTCTTGACAGGCAGGAACCCCTCGAAGCAGAAACGGTCACAGGGAAAACCCGAATTGACCAGCGCCGGCACGAAAGCCGTCGCACCTGGCAGCGTCTCCACTTCAATCCCAGCTTCCACGCAGGTACGGACCAGCAGGAAGCCCGGATCGGAGATACCGGGCGTTCCGGCGTCGCTGATCAGGGCGACGGTCTTCCCGGCGAGGATCCGCTCCTTCACGCTCTCCACTTTCTCGTGCTCATTGAACTTGTGGTGCGACTCCAGCGGCACATGGATATCATAATGCTTGAGCAGCACCGAACTCGTCCTGGTGTCCTCCGCCAATACCAGATCAGCCTCACGGAGCATACGCAAGGCGCGCAGCGTGATGTCTTCGAGATTGCCGATCGGCGTCGGAACGATATAGAGTTTCGCCATATTTTTCGTATCTTTGTTAGCTGTCATTCCCGGCTTGACTACCCGTCATTCCCGGCTCGACCGGGAATCTATACCAGTTAGTACGACAAAATTACATAAAAATGTTCATAGAAAACGCAAAGAATCCCGGTTGGATCGAAGTCATCTGCGGCTCGATGTTTTCCGGCAAGACCGAAGAACTCATCCGCCGGCTCAAGCGGGCCAAGATCGCCAATCTCCGCGTAGAAATCTTCAAACCCAAGATCGACACCCGCTATTCCGAGGAAGCCGTCGTCTCGCACGAAGGCCATTCCATCCTCTCCACCCCGGTCGATTCCGCCAGGAGCATCCTGGAAAAGGCAGAAGGCGTCGACGTGGTAGGCATCGACGAAGCCCAGTTCTTCGACGAAGCCATCGTCGACGTGACCCGCCAACTCGCCGAACGGGGCATCCGCGTCATCGTCGCCGGCCTCGACATGGACTACCTCGGCAAACCCTTCGGCCCCATGCCCGCGCTAATGGCCACCGCCGAATACGTGACCAAGGTCCACGCCATCTGCGTCCGCTGCGGCGACATCGCCCATCACTCCCACCGTCTTTCCAAGAGCGACCAACTGGTCGAACTCGGCGAAAAAGACATCTACGAACCCGTCTGCCGCCACTGTTTCAAGAAATTACGCGAAAAAGACATCGAATCCGGAACGCTTTTCGAAAAATAAATTTGGCCGTTTACCAAATTAATCCTACTTTTGCAGTCCACAACACCGCGGGGTAGAGCAGTCGGTAGCTCGTCGGGCTCATAACCCGGAGGTCGGAGGTTCGAGTCCTCCCCCCGCTACTAAATAGGACATTTCTTCGGAAGTGTCCTTTTTTCGTGTCTACACCACCGTATAAGACACTATTTTAGTTCGAAATCTATAAACGAAGGCTAAGTATCCTTTTATTTGTATTAAATGCAATCGTAGTATGGGTATCTCTGATTGGAAATTAAAACTTCGGTACGGAAAGTTAAAAACTCCATTTTCCCATTTCACAGTGTTAGCCGATGGAAAAGTTATAAAGGAAATGGACGGTTTTGACTGTCCCAAAGGACCCGCTTGGATGGGCATTAAAGTTTGGGCCATAGATTGCGGTATGGCCATAGACATGGCTCGAGTCATCGGTGAAGATATTGGTTTTAAGGTCAAACAATCTCATGACAGTATCCTTGTCTACGATACCGCTCCTGAAGAACCACCGCGTGATAATCCTTACGGATATGACATTAAGTTCACTCCATACACTGAAGAATAATAGCTTTTGGATTTTAAGATTTAAACTCTATTACAGCCTTGAAACCGAGGATAAATTCGTTCGAAATATCTAACACTTGTTCTACGAAGCAAAAGCCAGTCAGTCGACTGGCTTTTCTATTATAATGAGTTCTTGCGAAATTCGCTGGGCGTAGTATTCATTACCCGCTTCATATAGCGCGTAAGGGCTGGCTGGGAGGAGAAATGCATGGCATCCACGATGTCAGTAAGTGTTAGTCGCTGGTCCGACAGGAGTTTCTGGAGTTCGTGAGCGGCGTAACTGTCGATCCAGTCCCCGGCAGGACGACCGGTGATGGACTTGCTGATCTCGGAAAGATATTTGGGCGCAAGCCCCAGCTCGCGCGCATACCAAGCCACTTCCCGCTGCTCCCGACAATGTTCCTGGGCAGACATCAGGAAACGGAGGAAATGGCGCGAGGTGATGTCTTCAATCTCCGCATTCTCGATTTCCCGGGAATAGATGCTCCACATGTCATAGAGGAGAATGGCCAGCAGCGAGCCGACAATCTCCTCCCCGAAGAGGGTCCTCGGGGCGCGGAGCCGCTGGTAAAATTGCTTAAAGTCAGTGCCGATAATCTCCAGCTCGTCCTGGTCAAGATGGAACACCGGATGCTCCTTGATGTACATATACCCCTTTGTCGCCCAAATCATTTCGGGATTATGCCTGCCCAGGAAAGGATTTGAAATCATCAGCAGGTCTGCATCAAAATCTTCAGAGTACGAGATGTTCGTAAATTCGGTTGTCATCTGCCAGATGAGAAAGTCTCCCGCCGTGACCTCAAATGATTTGTGGAGACAGAAAAAAGACATCTTCCCACCCTTGCAGAGCAGATGGATGTGGTAGTCTTTGTGAAAGGCATCCGGACGGACAAAATCGGTAAGAGTGTTATAAATCAGGTAGTCTTGCATCTATTTGGGTTACTTTATAAGGCAAATATACTCATTTTTCGGCAAAACGGAAAAATGGGTAAATTATTCTGCATTCCAGGTAACGATGAGCAGAAAAAAGCCGCTTACCTTTGCACCAGAAAACCAACCATCATGAAAGCAATCCTCACCCTTGCGCTCATCCTGGCAGCCGGATGCTCCGCGCAGAACACAAGAACTCCTGAAATCAATCAAAACACAACACTTCCCATGAACCAGACCACTATTACCCTTAACAACGGCGTCGTTATTCCCCAGTTCGGACTCGGCGTTTATTCAATCCCCGCAGGCGAAACCACCTATAACAGCGTTCTCGCTGCTCTCAAAGCCGGCTATCGGCATATTGATACCGCGCACGCTTATCAGAACGAGCGTAGCGTTGGCCAGGCCGTGAAGGACAGCGGCATTCCCCGCGAGGAAATCTGGATCACTTCCAAACTCTGGCCCAATGAGTACGGTGAAGGTGTAACGCTCAAGCAACTGGACAAGATGCTTGCACGCCTTGGGCTCGAATACCTTGACCTTGTTTACCTGCATCAGCCTCTGGGCGATTACAACGGTGCCTGGAAGGAACTGGAAAAAGCCCTTGAGATGGGTAAGGTACGCGCCATCGGCATCAGCGACTTCGACTTCAATGATGAACTCTTCGAGTCCATCGTGGTTCCCGCGAAAGTCAAGCCCCAGATGTTCCAGATCGAGTGCCATCCTTACGCCCAGCGCGAGCATTGGCAGGAAATGGCAGCCAAGTACGACATCCAGATTGAAAGCTGGTTCTCGCTCGGCGGCCGCGACAGCCATGGCGAGATTCTTCGTGACCCTGTGATCAATGCCATCGCCAAGGCGCACGGCAAGTCCGCGGCCCAGGTCATCATCCGCTGGCATCTGCAGAAAGGCTTCTGTGTGGTTCCCGGCTCTTCCAATCCGGCCCATATCCAGGAGAACATCGAGTCCTTCAGCTTTACGCTTTCCGACGATGAGATGAAGCAAATCGCCACCCTGAACAAGGAGAAACGCTACTTCAACATGTCCTATGAGCAGATCAAGGCTTGGATGGGCGATTATGAACTCTGGGATTAATTCGCTAACTTAGCCCTATGAAACACGTAGTCCAATCATTTCTGACGGTCCTGCTGGCGGTGCTTACCGCCGGCACGGCCTGCGGACAAAACGGCAATAATATGAACAGCAAAGCACTTGTCATCTTCTTCTCCCGCGCAGGGGAGAACTACTCCGTGGGCAACATCGAAGTGGGCAACACCAAGATTGTAGCCGACTATATCTCCGAAATCACCGGCGCCGACCAGTTTGAAATCGTTGCCGAGAAGAACTACGACATGCCCTATATGGATCTCATCAAGGTCGCCCAGGACGAAGCCAAGGCCGGAGAGCTGCCTGCATACAAAGGCGATGTGGACGTAGCCCCTTACGATGTCATCTTCATCGGCGGTCCCATCTGGTGGGGTACATATCCGCAGGTGATGTTCACCTTCTTCAAGGATCACGACCTCTCAGGGAAAACCGTTATTCCGTTCACCACCCACGAAGGCAGCGGACTTGCCTCAACCGTCCAGGATGTAAAGAAAGCCTGGCCGAAAGCAACTGTGAGAGATGGTTTTGCCATCTATGGCCACGAAGTCCGCTCCGGCAGGGCCAAAGTAGAGAAATGGCTAAAAGGATTAGGCTGGTGAATTTGATTCTATCTTTGTAAAGCCTCAATGAATCGCTGGATTTCCAGCAGCCCTTCCAGGATGCGGAGGTTCGAGATCCGGAGTGTTTGGCCCACATAAAAACGCTAATAGATTGACAATAGATCGGTTAGCGTTTTTTTACTATTTATATAAACTAATCCTCGACAAGAATATAACTGGTGTTCTTGCTCCCTTCTTCGCCTTTCACCAAGATTCCTTTTTCTATCAAATCGTTGATGTCTCGAAGGGCGGTGGCTTGGGAGGTCTTGCAGATTTTGGCCCACTTCGTGGTTGTGAGTTTGCCTTCGAATCCGTCCCATAACATGTTCACAACCTTGACTTGGCGTTCATTCATGGCCGCGTCACGGTGATCCTGCCAAAACATGGATTTCTTGACTACGCGACTTACGGTGTCGACGCTACGAACCATTGCGTCTTTCAGGGTCCGCAGGAACCACTCGAGCCATTTGGTGATGTCGACATCTCCTATTGTTGTACTTTCCAATGCATCGTAGTATCCATTCTTATTCCGGAGGATTTCTGCGGACATACTATAGTAGCGATGAGGCATTCCATCGGC
>JAEEGJ010003846.1_pt1 | contig 54089 bp, 43 predicted proteins | sample 8958761 | NCBI WGS metagenome assembly JAEEGJ01 (sample SAMN16246546, study PRJNA631951) | gut metagenome | biome: gut microbiome; feature: rumen; material: RS-attached | host: Bos | place: Iran: Karaj | collected 2018-10
ACGCGTTTTGGTATTGATGGGCGGTCCATCTACTGAACATGATGTTTCTGTCGTTAGCGGTACTGGCGTTGTGCGCGCCATGGATCCGGAAAAGTACAACATCCACCCGGTGCTCATCGACAAGGACGGCACCTGGCACTGGTCTTCCCGTGAACTTTCTCCGTACCAGAAGGCAAATTTTTCAGAAAACTATTTCCACAGCCTCGAAGGCACGGCAGCGAACAAGAAGAAATCCCCGGCACTTTCGGAACTTCCGTCAGCGGACATCGCATTCCTCGCCCTCCATGGCAAGTGGGGCGAAGACGGCCACATCCAGGCCATGCTCGAAAACTGGAACATCCCGTACACGGGTTGCGGCCTTTTGGCATCTGCTCTCGCCATGGACAAGATCAAGTCCAAGGAAATCTACCGTGCAAATGGTATCCCGACTCCGCCTTACCGCGTGATCTGGAAGCACAACTTTACCGGCGACACGCTCGTAAGCGTTGCCGATGAACTCGGATTCCCGCTTGTGATCAAGGACCCGCTGGGAGGCTCTTCTATCGGTATCGGCATCGCGAAGAACATTGACGAAGCCGGCAAGATTGCCCAGGACTTGTTCAAGGATTCCAACCGTCTGCTCTGCGAAAAGTTCATCGCCGGTGGCGAAGCTAGCTGCGGTTACATCGAAGGTGAAAAGCCCTTGCCGCCGACGGAAATGCGCATGACGACCCGCGAATACTTCGACTTCGAAGCGAAGTACAACGGCGAATGCCAGGAAGTCACGCCGGCTGAATTTGCACCGGAACTCACAGCCCGCATCCAGGAACTTGTGAAAAACGCCCACTACGCTTTGGGTGGCGCCGGCTACAGCCGCACGGATGTGCGCATCACGAAGGATGGCGAACTCTTTGCGATCGAGACGAATACGCTCCCGGGCATGACCCCGACATCGCTGTTACCGCAACAAGCAGCCTGCATTGGCATCACCTACAGCCAGCTCATCGACCTCATCATCGACAAGAGCTTGGAGATTAAGCGGTAGGCCGCTTCGCGGCAGTTCTGAGTTAAAAGTTACTAGTTACTAGATAAATTCTAGCATCACTAGTAGCTAGTAACTACGAACTAGTAACTATAAATTAGTAACTATGAACTATAACTTAATAGTAGATACTTCCCGAAAGGGTATTGCAATGGCGCTGTGCGCGGACTCCGTGTACGAAGAAATGGTCGATCCGTCTGCCAAGGGCGAAATCCTGAGCGCAAGCTTGGATAATCTTTTGGCTAAGGTCGGTGCCACACTCGACGACGTGAAGCGCGTCATGGTGACAGTCGGGCCGGGTTCGTTCAGCGGACTGCGCACGGGCGTCGCATTCTGCCAGGGGCTTTGCTTCAGCGGCAAGCGCAATTTGTACGGCGTGACGACATTGCAAGCACTCGCCTGCTTTGCCGGCGTTCCCGATGAATCCGTTGCCGTCGTGATTCGTGCTCGCAATGGATTCTGGTACTTGCGTTTGAACAACGAAGAGAGCTTTATCGAAACTGCGGATGTCATCGCACGACTCCAGGCAAGCTCCGTGAAGAACGCCGTTGTCGATGCAGCCGCACTTGCAGACGAAACGCTCGTCGCCGTTTTCAAGGACAAGGGTATCGCAACGACTCTCGACACCGACAAGAAGCTCGACATGTGGACTCCGCTTTTTGATACGGTGAAGCCTTCGCTCATTCAAGAAGCGAACTACATCCAGCCCTCGTACTTCGAGAAGCTGAAGGTGTAGTAGGCGGTAAGAAGAAAGCGTCATCCTGAGCGAAGGGCATCGCCCGTAGTCGAAGGATCCAGTAAAGTCTTGAAGTTGCAATAATGAAACTTAACTGGATTCCTCACTTCGTTCGGAATGACGGAGAAGCCGGAGTAAAAGGACTTTTAAATGCAGTTACGACAGATGACCGAAAACGATTTGCCACAAGTTCTCGAACTGCAACGAGAACTTGCGTTTCAGGATTGGAACGAAAAGCAATTTGCGTCTGAGATCCGAGCCAGTTATGCGTACTGCGTCGTCTGCGAGGATGCCGGCAAACTTTTAGGCTATGCGATTTTCCATTTGCTCGGCCCAGATTCCGAACTGCTGAGTATTGCCACACGCGCATCAGAACAGCGCAAAGGCATCGGCAGTTTGCTCTTGAAAGCGGGTTTGGATAAACTCACCGAAAATGGCGACCAGTGCTTTTTGGAAGTCCGCGACGGCAATGCCAAGGCTCGTGCCTTTTACGAGAAGCACGGATTCAAGTTGTATAGCGTCCGTAAAAAATACTATTCCGATGGCGAAGACGCCGCATTGTACAAGTTCAGTAGGTAACAACGTTGTCAAAAATCCTAAAAACAGAAAAAATTGACCATAAGAAAAAAAGCTTCAGCATCGGTTTGGCATTGCTGATTTTACTGGCTATAGCCGTTTTGACTTATGTCATTTTTGAAAAAAGCGGACTCTGGCTTGTCGAAGATGACGATTTCGAGCACGTGAAGTGGGTAGCCATTCTTGATGGACAAACGCCCGACCTGGAACGCAGCGACTACGCCGCCAACCTTTTAAAAGAAGGGGTCGTGGATTCCGTGCTCATCCTCGGACGCCGTGCCTACCGCGATCGCAGCAATTCCGAATTTTACGCCGAAGACTTCATGAAGCTTGGCGCTTTTGACGAAAAAGCCATTTATCTCGTTCCGCACAACGATCCGTCCACAATCGCCGAAGCCTACACGCTTATCCCATGGCTAAAGAGCCGAAACATCGATACGGTCCTTTTGCTAACGGGCGCAACTTCAACGTACCGTGTCAAAAGAATTTTCCAAAAGCTTTCCGGGAACAGCCCTGTTTACCTCACAAAAAATATCCACCACATCACATACGATCCTGCATGCTGGTACAACAACCGAGAATCGCGCAAGGACTGGCTCCGCAGCTGGGCGGCTTTGTTGGCATCGTACATAGACCTTTTCAATATCGACACGCTAAGCGTTGCGGATTCTTCTTACTACAAGCCCATCCGTTCTTACGCGGAATACAAAAAAGAATGGCGCCCCAAGGTGAACTTGCAAAAGATTCTTCCCAAGATCGAAGAAAAGATAAAAGCGGAATCGGAGAAAGAGATCATCAAGGATTCCGTCGCAACGGCTGTAAAAGATTCGAGCAAGACGCAAGAAAAAGCTCCGGCAAAAGCTTCGGCTAAAGAAACGCCGAAGGACAAGAAGGCAGAAGCCAAGAAGCGCAAATAGCGAAACACTATAGCGTCGTTCTGACACCGAAGGTGGAAGAACCCAGTAAAATCAAGTGTTGCAGCGACAAGACTTAACTGGATGGGGCAAAGCCCCATGACGGAGAAGCGGCGCAGGATGCGTCAACTTCAATTAAGCGCTGAGCAGCAACAGTACTGCGGTCAATGGCGCACTCCAGTTGATCGCGACTTCGTTACTTGCAAAAGAACTCTGTTCATCTGCATACGACATACCGCGGGCCTCGCCCAAGTAATGCGGATTTCTGTGCATGTCCTGGCGGTCCTCGTTAATGCCGCCCACGACAAGACCCGGCACAGGTTCAAGAACCCCATCGGAATGGCTAATGCGGTGGTGCGGGAACTTCGGGGAACTCCATGCAGAACCCGTTACAAAGCACACGTCAACCGGATTCTTGCCGTAAACAAATTCAATCTGCTCCATTGCGGCATTGCGGTACTTCGAATCGTGAAGCCATTCATACGCCAAATACAAAGTAAGCGCATGGTTTGCAATATCGCCATTGCTCCCCCAAATAAATTTGCGGATCGAAAGGCGATAAGGATCTTCATTTTGCAAATGCAAGATTTCGTCAGCGGTGTATTTAAAAGCCATCCGCGCACGGTCACGCCACTTGCAGTCCATAGTCGCAAGAGCATACCAAGCCAAGTTCTGCGTCGAACGCCACTGCATTCCGTACGTCGGCAAGTACAAATCCATATCAACAGGGATTTGGAATTCCAAGCGTTCCAGCAAGCCCGCAACTCCGACATCGGCAATGCTTTCGACATTCTTCAGTTCCCGGTACAGCATCGCGCGCGCCCAGAAAAAGTCATCGCCCAGATCAGGGTCCCCATAGCCGCCGCTGCCTTCGGTATTGTGCGGCCATTCGACTTCAGGATTCTTTTCGGCCCAGAGGTATGCGCGAATGCTTGCAAACAAGCACTTCTCCGCAAATTCACTATCGACATCTGCATAGACATGATGCGCCTGCGCCAAGGCCCCGGCAAAGTTGAGCGCGGAAGACGTTGACTTGCCAAGAATGTAGCGCTTCTGCGATGCATCCGATTCAGTCGGCGTCACAAAGCCATCCCAGCGGTAAGGAGTCACCTTGAAGAAAACGCCGCCATCGTCATCTTGCATACGCAAGAAAAATTCCAGTTCAAAGCGGACTTCGTCAAGCAAGCTCACCGGCTGTTCAAACGATTCCTTAAACGAGGCGCCACCAACAAATCCAGAATCCTTACGCAATTCGCAGGCAAGCATCAAAGTTGCAACACTTACGCCGCCATTCACAATATACTTGCCGTAATCGCCGGCATCGTACCAACCGCCATGCGCATTCCAGACGCCAGGACGGTTCATCGTCGGATGAAACTCAAGCGCATCATCTAAATGCGCTGCCGGGCGATTCCATGCGCCAGCATATTTCGCAGGCAGTTCAACACCGCTCCGCTGATAATAGAACGACTTGATGTTCGCCTTGACTTCGCGTTTGAGCCATTCGTCCGAGATTTCAAACAAATGCGATTCGGAATTAAAATCATCCAAGGCAATCCTGTATCGCCCAGGATTTTTCACCGTCGAAAAATCGCCTTTGTACAAAAGTTCACCCGTATATTCGGGCGTACCAATTTTTTCGGCAAGGCCCTCGTAGACCACGCGCGATTCAAAATCCAATATTTTAAACCGAACCGATACGGCTGATTTACCAACGGTCAATACGTCGCCTTCAGAAAAGGCAATCAGAAAAGTTTTTGATTCAGCTGGGGCGTACCCGACATGGCAGTAATGGATCTTGACGCTCATACCCTAAGAATAACTTTTTTAAAGCAAGGGCGGATAAGAAAACAGCTTTCCCTATGTTTACTTCAGGGAACAAACAAAAAATGTAAAAGTAAAACTTGTTTTACATCAAACAAAATGCCAAAATAGCTTATCTGTTTTGATTTCTTTTATTACACTTTTCTCACTTTTATATTTAGATTTTATACTATGAAAAAGCCAGTCAAAATTACCCTCATCGTCCTAGGATCACTGATCCTCCTCTACTTCATCGCCCTCCTCGTGGCGCCCAAGATTGCCCGCAGCTACATCGAAGAGCACTCCAAGGAAATGATCGGCCGAAGTATTACGATCAAGGACATTAGCCTGAACCCGTTCACCTACGTCCTGGACGTCGATACGCTCGCGGTCATGGAAGCCGACGACAAGACGCCCTTTGTCGCGTTCGAAAAGTTCAGCATGAACATAAACCCGCTCAAGCTCTTCACAAAAACGCTAGACATTAGCGATATCTACATGAAGGCGCTTTACGTCCGCGTCAAGCAGCACGGCGAACGATTCAATTTCACAGACATCCTGGAGCACCTCGCAAGGCAAGACAGCATCTACTATGCCGAGCACCCCGAAGAGAAAAAGGCCGAGGACAACAGCAACAAGAGCGCAGCCGAAATCGCAGCCGGCCTCCCCGTCAAGCTGAGCCTCCGCAATATCGTCTTTGAAAAGGGCAACATTATTTATCAGGACACAAAAGTCGGTTCCAAATTCCACATCAAGGATTTCTCGATCAACATCCCGGCAATATACCTGGAAGACAACGCAACTGGCGTCGATGTCAGCCTGAGATTTGCAGACGGCGGCGACCTTTCCGTGAAGGTCGATGCCAACATGGCAACATACGATTTCAACATCTACCTGAATCTGCACCGCTTCGCACTGGCCTGCATCAAGCCTTACCTCAACGACTTTATCAACTACAAGGATTTCGCAGGATACCTTTCTGCAAACCTCACCATCAGCGGAAACATCAACAGCATCCTCTCTTCGAATGTCAAGGGTAAAGTTTCGCTCGACAATATCGAACTCACCGAAAACAGCGGCCACAAGCTCGGCGCCGAGAACGTAACCGTCGGCATCGGCAAGGCAAACCTGACCGACAACGAATACCTCATTGATTCCGTCATCGTGGACGCCGCATTCGCGCATATCGACTTGTACAAGAACGGCAAGACAAATTTCGACATTCTCCTCGATCCGAAGAACAAGGGACAGGACATCGATACAACAAACGTCACCGAGACAAAATCGAAGGAAGAACCGAAAGAAGAACCCAAGGCTGAAGCCGCTGCAACAGATTCGTCAAGCGTAGCCGCAGCAGACTCTACAGAAAAGCCGGCTCCTGCAAAGAAGCTCAAGGCAAGGATCAACAAGCTTCTTGTCAAGAACACATACGTTACAGCCACCGACCACACCATCATCCGTCCGTTCAATTACAAGGTAACCGCCATTACCGTCACCGGCCAGAATATCAACTACGATACGCCTTGCAACGTGAATGTCACGGCGTCATTCCCCGAAGGCGGAAGCCTCTCGCTCAAGTACCACGGCGCACTCAGCAACCTCAATACGATGGACATCTACATCAGCGTGAAAAATCTCGTGCTCAAGCATTTCTCGAACTATTCGCTGCACTACACGGCCTACCCCATCAAGGCAGGCACACTCGCCTTTGCAAGCGAAAACAAGATTGTAGACCGCAACCTCGATAGCAAAAACACCATTGACATTTACAATATCACCGTCGGAAACAAGGTGGACGACATCGACCCGGAATACACCGTTCCGATGAAGATCGGTCTCTACATCTTGAAGGACAAGGATGACAAGATCCAGTTCGACGTTCCGGTCAAGGGAAACCTCGACGACCCAGAATTCTCTTACGGAAAGATCATCTGGAAAACCGTCTTGAACCTGCTCGTCAAGGTCGCCGTTTCTCCGTTCAGGCTCGTCGGGAACCTAGCCATGGCAGGCGCCAACGCACTTGGTTTCGACCTTGGCAAGAACAACGAAGTGGTTATTGACGCAAACACCGAGACGTTCTCTAGCGAACAGTATGCAAAGGCCATCAAGATGACCGAAATGATCCAGAAGGATCCAAACCTCATGCTGACCTTCACGCAGTACTACAACCCGAGAAAGACCGCCAAGGAATACAAGGTCAAGCAGCTCAAGATCGACTACTACAAACAAAAGAATAACAAGACGGAATTGAACGAACTCGACCACAGAGCCATTGACGAAATGGACGAAAGCGAAAAGGAATTTAAGGCTTACGTCAAGGAACACTCGGCTGAAATCGACAAGAACTACATGATGAAGGTTCTCCCCAAGATGGCAGCCCAGCGCAACGCCGACCTTCTCAAGGTTCTGCGCGCACAGCCGGGCGTCACCAAGAAGAACCTGAAAGTCATCACGGCTCCGAGAGAATCGCTCCGCAACTACAAGGACAAGCCGATGTACAAAGTCGACGTGGACGTGCAGTAACGAGCTGTTCAAGTAATTGCAAAGAACCCGCTGGCAGAAGCTTGCTAGCGGGTTTACTGTTTTTAGGCAGGTACTTGACAGAGACTCTTCTTTGGCTCTGTCAAGTCTGGTCGTACGGCTATTTTTTGGCTGTGGTTATGCTGCGGCGCCGAAACCTAAAAACTACCTAAATAAGGCGATTTTGAAGTAAAAATGCAGTTTTTTAGGGGCTTACAAATCGAGAAAAGTTTGCTAACGCCTACTTTTTATACGGATTGGCTTGACAGAGCCGTCAAAAAGGCTCTGTCAAGCCTTGTTATATAGCTGCGTGGTTATTTCCGAAAAACTGCGGTTCTGCTGCGGTTTTGACCTCGGCTCTGTCACACCAGACTGTATGGTTGCAAGAACGCTGCGGAAACCCAAAATGGCCAAAAAAGCCTAAATTCTGCATTTTCGCAGTATAAAAACATTTTTCGATGGGCTGACAAAACCCAATTTTCTTGCTATGCCAAATTATGCGTATGATTTGACTTGACAGAGCCGTCAAAAAGCTGTATATTTGAGCAGTAGCACAAAAGAGCATAAGTTTTTGGAGTTTCTATGATCGAACGAATTCGCGGCATCCTGGTACAGAAAACGCCCACATTTGTCGTTGTGGAATGCGCCGGAGTCGGTTACGGCGTCAACATTTCTGCATTTACCGCAGGCAAGCTGCCCGAAGAAGGGGCCGAGGTCACCCTGCACACGAATCTCGTGGTGCGAGATGATTCCATGACGCTGTTTGGATTTGCGGATACGACCGAAAAGAACCTCTTTCTCATGCTTCTGGATGTGAACGGGGTCGGTCCAAAGCTTGCCCAGCGGATTCTGAGCGGTAGCACTCCAGCAGACCTCCTGAACATGATTGCAAGCGATAACAAGGCGGCTCTTGGGAAAATCAAGGGTCTCGGCAAAAAGACCTGCGAGCAAATGACGCTCACGCTCAAGGAAAAGGCGTCTAACATGTTGCAGTCCCTCGGCGACGTCGAGGGTAGCGGGATTACAAGCGTCGGCGCTTTGACGGGCGCAAAGCTTGAAGCGGTCTTGGCACTGCACACGCTCGGAGTCAAGGACCCGATGGCAGAAAAAGCGGTTGTGAAAGCTGTTGAAGTTCTCGGAGATGGCGTTGATGCCGCAGCACTTATCCCAGAGGCTTTAAAATATTTGTAAAAGGAGATGCCCCCCGGAATAAATCCGGGGTGACAAACGGCGGGCATGACAAGCCCCTAAGACAATAACTATTGACTAACAATAACTATTGACTACTGACTACTGACTATTGACTACTGACTATTGACCAATGACCAAAGACTAAGAACTAGAATATGGAAGACCAGCGTATAATTTCCCCGCAGAAATGCTCTTTTGACGAAGGCGATTCCGACCGCAACTTGCGCCCGCCTAGTCTTAGCGAATTTACAGGCCAGGACGACATCAAGGAAAGCCTTTCTATCGCCATCGAAGCCGCAAAACAGCGCGGCGATGCGCTGGACCATTGCCTGTTCGCAGGCCCTCCGGGACTTGGCAAAACGACGCTTTCAAGCATCATCGCGAAAGAAATGGGCGTAAACATCCACATCACAAGCGGCCCGGTTCTCGAAAAAGCAAGCGACCTTGCTGGGCTGCTGACGAGCCTGCAAGAGAACGACATTCTGTTCATCGACGAGATCCACCGCCTGAATCGCGTGGTCGAGGAATACCTCTACCCCGCCATGGAAGATTTCAGGCTCGACATCATGCTCGATTCTGGCCCTGCGGCAAGGAGCGTGAACCTCCCGCTCAAGCACTTTACACTCGTTGGCGCCACAACGCGCAGCGGGCTTTTGACGGGGCCGCTCCGCGACCGTTTCGGGTTGCAATACCGACTGGAACTGTACAACGAAAAAGACATCGTCAAGATCCTCATGAGGAGCGCACGCATTCTAGGCGTCGATCTTTCTGAAGATGCAGCCAAGATTCTCGGCGGCCGCTGTCGCGGGACGCCCCGTGTAGCAAACCGTGTCCTCAGGCGCTGCCGAGACGTAGCGCAGGTTCGCGGTACAGGAATCATCGACGAACGTGCGGCCCTCAAGACGCTCGAAATGCTTGGCATTGACAGCGAAGGGCTTGACCCGACCGACCGCAAGATTCTCGCGATGATGATCGACAAGTTTAACGGAGGCCCGGTCGGTCTCGGAACGATCAGTGCCGCCATGGGCGAAGAGCCGGACACGCTCGAAGAAGTCTACGAGCCGTACCTGCTACAGAAGGGGCTTATTTCCCGTACGCCACGTGGCCGCGTCGCGACGCACAACGCCTACAGGATGTTGCATAAGCCAATCCCCAAGTCGCTAATCAACGAGCAGACAGAACTGCCACTGTAAAAAATCACCTGAATTCCGGTGCAATAGTCAACACAAGGTTGATGCCATGCAGCCCGTGGAACGCAAACTGCATACGGAACAGGAACATATCCGGTTTACGGACACGCACACCAAAACCCCATGAATTATAGAGGTTCTTTTTGGACCAATGGTTGATCTTATCGCTAATGATGGCATATTCATCAAAAACAACGCCATCCACTAGACGGTCGATCGGCCAGCGGTATTCCGCCGAAAATCCAAGAATAAAGGGACTCGCCCAAGAATCAGCAAACCCGCGCAACGGATAGCGGGCATCCAGCAAGTGATAAGCCGAATATGGAGCGCCACCCTTCTCGACCTCCCACATTCCCATGAAACGCAGCTGGAACGCGAGTACGCGATGTTCAAAAAGCGTCTCCACCAAATTTTCCGGGCGCCATACGCGCAAGACTTCGTTCCACGAGAAGTCCGTATAGAACTTTCTCGTCTTGCGGCCTTCTTTTGCGGAAAGCACATACTTGTCGGCACGGCCGATAAAGAAGTAAATCTGGTAAAACGCATCAAGGCTTATATAATCGTGATTCTTGCCGCCATCTTTCAATGCCCCGGATCGTTTCAGCCCCGCCTGGACCAGGTTTTCCTCGGAAATTCCCCCGTAATCGCTAGTAAACACATACGAAGCCTTCAAGCTTATACGCTGACCTCTCGACGGTGCATACGGAAAATCCAAGTTATCAAAAACGATATTTGCATATAACGGAATTTCAAAATGATTCTGGTACAAGCCCCGATCTGCAATCGAGTACTTCGCATCATCCAGCACAGAATCCTTTATGTCCGTAAAATTTGCAAGGTGATAATCAAAATCAGAACCAAAGCTCAAGTTCAGATTTCTCGATTCAGTAATCGGGAACCCCAGCTTAGCCCCAATCGTAAGCAACGTATCGGACTGATGGAAAAGGCTCTTTGTCCCTGGAATTACAAAGAAATCATCGCGATTCATGTCCAGATTGACATTCACGGAACCGTACATTTTCTTGTTCCAAAGTCCCTGCTTCGAATACCGCAGCTTAACTTCGACATCGCTATTTGCAAAATAATGACCTTCAAAGACTCCGTAGTCCCCTTCAATAAAAATATTCCTATGCCGGTAGCAAACGCCAAGCATCGTGGAACTCCCCGGTTTCAGGTTCAGGACCGGATAAATGAGGATATTCTTGTTGGAGCCAAACGTAATCAGCTCCACGGCCTTGTCTACAACGCCATTATCAATTGCATATTGTAACGGAGCCGAAATCGGGTAAACCAGCGAACCAAAGAACGGCTGGACCACATGGATAAACGGCCACGAAAGGATCTCGGTAAACGACATGGAACCAGAAGAGGAGTCCTGCACGGCATCGCGCGACTCCTCCGCATGCGCCGGCAAACACAGCACACCCACAAGCACCAATAATGTTACAAGTCGATCCATTTTTATCTTAATATATAGTTATATTGAGAGTAATGTTTTCTCTATTTGCCAAAATTATAAAAAAAATAGCGATCTATCCCAAAATAGTCCTTACTGTCTTTTTGGCGATAGGAGTGTTGAGCATTTACCCCATCATGCACTTGCGATGGGATTTACAGCTACAGGACACAATCACCAGCGCTCGCGAACCAAGCAATGTCAAAAAAATCGAAGATGAATTCGGAGGACTTGGCAGCCTCATTGTCATACTCCAGTCCGAGGATTCAAGCGCAAACTACCGCATTGCCAAGAATCTCGCAGAGCAAATGCAGAAGGATCCGTCCGTCCATTTTGCAGATTTTGAAACCGATATCGACTTTTACAGAAAGAACAAGTTTCTCTACGCAAGCGAAAGCGATATCGAGATCATGGTACACCGCATAGAGAAACTCAAGCGCGACTACATATTAAAGAGCAATCCGCTATACATCGACTTAAGAAGCGTGATTGATTCGATTACGCAGACAACGGCAGAACAGCGCGCACAGCTACTGAGCGATCTCGAAAAGAAATATTTCGACAAGCTCTCCGTGAGCCATTCCAACAAAACAGGCACAATCCGCATTATCGAGATTTATCCGTCACACTCGATTTCCGATTTACAGGCAAATAGGCAGCTGTACTATACCGTACAAAGAGCGCTTCAAAAAGAAGAAAAGCCAAGCGACTTGCATATACACTACGCCGGGAAAGTCTACGAATCCATCCAGACCGGCAAGCGGCTCCTGCCCGAAGCGAAAATGGTCGGCATCGTAACGACCGTTCTCATTCTCGTGCTTCTCATCCTCAATTTTTACAAGCAACCGCAGCTGATCCTTATTTCGGCATTGCCTATCGCGACACCGATTTTCACGACGATGGCATGCTCCTACATGTTCTACGGACGCATCAACCTGTTTACGCTCTTGCTTGCAATTGTACTCCCCGGACAGGCGCTGCAAATTATCAACCACGTCCTCAACCGATACTTCCTGGAGCGCGAACAGAAGCTGAGTCCACAACTCAGCATCGAAAGCGCCCTGCTCGGCATCGGCCCTTCGACCGCCGCCTCCAGCGTTACATTTGCCACATTGTTTGCAAGCCTTATCCTGATTCCGTTACCCGGTCTCCAAGAATTAGGCGTTCTCGGTTCTACAGGCTGCATCCTAAACTGGGCAATGACACTCCTTTTCTCAACTGCACTTTTGCAGGTGACCCAACGGAAAAGGCCGTTCACGGTAACGCATGCCCTGATCCACCGCAAGCACAGGATCTACATGCTTTCAAACCAGGTGAACTGGATTATCTTCTCGATTATCATTGTCGCAAGCCTTGTAGGGCTTTACTTCGGGGGAACGAAAATTCACATCCGCAACGACTTTTCAGCAACAGAAATCAACTACAAAAATGCAACCATCGACTCGCTGATTGCACAAACGGGATTCATGAACAAGACTCCCATAATCGTGATGATTCCGGAAAGCGCCGAAAGCGAGAACCTGCTGGAACAATTTACCAAGCTCAAGAATGACGGTAATCTTTCAACCGTCAATTCCCTGTTTACGCTTGCGCAGTTCTCCCCCAACTTGCAGCAGAAAAAAATGGAAAAGCTCCGCCAGCTGCACAACTTGATCACAAAGGAATTTCGCGCAGCGCTTTCGAAAAGCGAGCTGGAAAATCTCGAAAAAGTAGAACAGGCGCTAGAATTCGACGAAACAGACGACTTCGAGCCGCCCGAGTACATTGCCAAAAAATTCCGAGACAAGCATGGCAAGCAAGGAAGGTTTGCATTCATCTTTAGCAATATTCAAGAGAACTACGGCAGCGAATGCACCAAGCTGTACAAGGAACTCCACCAGATTGAAGGAATCGACAACGGAACGTACCAAATCGCAGGCAGCCCCATCACGCGCGCCATATTCCTCGACCGCATCACGAATAACATCCGAAGGCCCTTGCAAATCGGAGGCGTTCTGGTCTTCCTGTTCATGCTCGTTTACTACAACCGTTTAAGCCGCGCCTTGTTCACAGCCCTCCCCTCAGTTTTTGCGGCATGCTGGTTCATTGCGGCGCTCAACTTCTTTGATGTCAAGATTTCGGCGTACAGCGCCCTCATTTTCCCGATTCTCATTGGCGCAAGCGTTGACGGTTCGCTCCAGTTTTTCACGGCGTATTACGAAAAACAAAAAGGGACGGCGCTTACCATTTTAAGGGACAAGTTCTTCACAATCTTTCTTTCGCAGATGGCGGCCTTCATCGGTACATACGGTATGCTCATTTCGTCCCATCCGGGACTGCGCAGCATGGGCTATGTTTCGTTGACAGGGCTTATCTGCATATTCATCGCCCAGTTCACCATCTTCCCCCTCATCGCAGGCTCTCTTGATCAATACCGCCTGAGAAAACAAAGGAAAAAGGAAGCCCACAAATGAAATCGCTTTCCGATAGAACGCAAAACATTGCAGCATCACTCACCGTCGCCATCGATACAATGGCAAAACAGATGATTGCAGACGGCAAGGACGTCGTGAGTCTCGGCGCAGGCGAACCCGATTTTGGAACACCGGCACCCATCCAAGACGCAGCAATAGAAGCCATCCGCGCAGGCAAAACACGCTACACCGCCCCCGTCGGGATTTTCGATGTGCGCAAAGCAGTCGCCAAAAAATTGGAAGAAGAAAACGGACTCCATTACGACGCATCTCAAATCATCATGACGAGCGGTGCAAAGCATGCCGTGTTCAACGCGCTCGCCGCCTTGATTAACCCGGGCGACGAAGTGATCATCCCCGCCCCGTACTGGGTCACGTATCCGGAACTTGTGAAGTGGCTCGGCGGTACGCCTGTTTTTGTGGAAGCAGGCATCGAAAAGAATTTCAAGATCGACGCGGAAGACTTGCGCAAGGCTTGCACACCGCGCACAAAGGCGATTCTCCTGAACAACCCGTGCAACCCGACTGGCGCCGTTTACAGCAAGAGCGAACTTGAAGCGTTAGCAAAAGAAATTGTCGCGCAGGACATCTACTGCATCTCGGACGAAGTTTATGAATACTTTGTCTACGATACGGAATTTACAAGCGCCGCAGTGTTCCCCGGAATGGCCGAACGCACAATTGTGATTAACGGTTTTTCGAAATCGCATTGCATGACCGGCTGGAGAATCGGTTACGATGCCGCCCCCGCTTCGATTGCAAAGATTATCGGCAAAATTCAGGGACAGGCCACGCACCACCCGAGCAACGTGGCACAGTACGCCGCCCTCGGCGCACTCAACATGGACAAGAGTAACGTCCATGCGATGCAGGCCGCATTCCGCAAGCGCAGAGCCTACATGCTTGAACGCACTTCGTTCTTAAAGACAAAGCCGCGCGCACCCGAAGGAGCTTTCTACCTGTTTGCACCGGTAAGCGATTACTACGGCAAAAGACTCCGGACGGCAAGGTGATTGCAGGCTCGATTGATTTTTGCAGCGCACTTTTGGAAAGCAAGGGACTTGCGATTGTGCCTGGCGCCGCTTTTGGCGACGACACTTGCGTCCGATTCTCGTATGCGGCAAGCGACGAAAATCTCGCAAAAGCTTGCGACCGCTTTGAAGCGTTCGTGAAAGAACTACAATAACGGACAAACGCGATGTTCCCATTCCGCCTCGTTAATCCAGACCCGTCAAAGCCATTCACCATCGGGCGCAAATCGGACAACATTTTGCAGTTCGACAACCTGATGGTTTCGAGGTATCATGCGGTTCTGAATTTTACGGACGGCAAATGGATTTTGCAAAGCTTGACCCAGAACAGCATCACGATGCTGAACGGGAAAGACGTGACGACCGCAGCAATTAGCGACGGCGATGTGATTCACATTGGGCCGAGGCAGTTGCGGGCGACGCTCCGTGGCGCGGATCTGACGCTCTTGATTATGGAGCGAGAAGCGGAAAGCGATATGCAGACCGTAACGCTTTCGACGGAGTGGAGAGAAATAGAAATACCCGGAATCGGAAAAGCGAAATGCCGCTTCGGTGCTGGCGGGAATGCCCGCGAAAATCGTGCCGAAATCAAATTTGCCAAAACGATTGTGGACGAGAACGGCAAACGCACACGCACGATTGCGATTGCAAACGGAGACGCGAGTCGTTTTGAATCAGCCGTGGTCGGGTTCCGCAATAACGATTTGTTGATTGAAGCGCAAAATTCGGGCTTTGACGTTTTCGCGCAAAACGTGAACGTCTTCGCCGGCAAAAAGCAATTATTAAAAGGGATTGACTTCGAACTCCCCGCTGGCGAGATCCTTGCGATTATCGGGCGTTCCGGGCAAGGCAAGTCTTCGCTTTTAAAGATGATTCAAGGCATCAACAGCTGCGACAAGCAAAGCATTGTACGCATCGGCGGTGTCGATTACCGCAAAAACGAGATTCGCAGGCGCATTGCCATATTGCCGCAAGACCCGCCGCTCCGCCCGGAGCTGACCGTCGAAGAAACCATTCTCGACGGTGCGCGTTCGTCGATGGACATTCAGAATTTCAAGCAAGATGCACTTGCGCGACTCGAAAAGTTCTGCGAACTTTTCGGGCTGAGCGGACGCAAGCATAACCTCGTGAAGACGCTCAGCGGCGGCGAAATGCGCCGCGTCGCGCTCGCACGAGAACTCATGGGCAATCCAGGACTCGTGATTCTCGACGAACCGCTCTCGGGTCTTGACCCGTACAATTCGAGAATCCTTTGTACGCACCTCAAACAGCTAGCGTTCCTCGGCCATACAATTATCCTCACGACGCACAGCTACGAAGCATTGCAGATTGCAAATAAAGTTCTCGTACTGCACCAGGGCGAAGAAGCGTTCTTCGGAAACGTTCAGGCGGCCTACACGCACTTCAACACAAACGACCCGCAAGCACTCCTCACGAGCATCACGCAAAGCAAATCAGCCGAATGGCGCGCATCACGAACAGCATCTAAAGCAAGCGAAAACCCGAACAGCGTCAAAAAGAAAGCTTCCAAGTATTACTTTGAACGCACCAGGCTCCCCCGCAATTTTGCCTACACCGTGCGCATCACCGCAAAGCAGTGGTTCCGCGACAAGGGCCGCATTGCAGCGCTTTTTGTGCAGCCCGCGATTATCGGATTTTTGCTCTCGCAAATTTTCTCCAACCAAAGTTCGCTCTGGACCGTCGCTTTTGCGATCATCCTTTGTGCGAACTGGTTTGCGCTTTCGCTTTCCATCCGTGAAATCGTGCAAGAGAAAGACATTCTCCGAGACAAGTTCCGCCGAGGCGTTTCCGCACTCTCGACGCTTACAGCCAAATGCACACTCCCCATCATTTTCACGATGATGCAGACAGCCATTGTCTATGCGTTTGTCAGTAGTCGCATTACTCCCCACCCCCAAATTGCGCTTATCGCCTGCGTTTTCGCCTGCATCGCCATCCCCGCAACCACCGTCGGGCTGTTCACGAGTACACTTTCCAAGAACACGAGCCAGGCAAACGCCTTCTTGCCGCTACTCATCATCCCGCAAGTCGCGCTCGCAGGCGCCCTCGTGCCACTCGATCAAATGCAGCCCATTGGCCGCGCCCTCTCCAGCATCATCTGGTCGCGCTACAATCAAGCTTCACTCCTCAACATTTTGCTGGAACGAAAAGACGACATTTTCAACACGATTTTTGCCATCGCCATCGCACTTAGTTTCTATATTGTTACTGCAATTTTACTACACAAATTAAAGAAGCCAAGATGATACGTCCAGAACAACCGCAAACTTTTCCGTACCCCTTTAACGAAAACTATGAACTATTGGGAACGCTCGGCAAAGGCGGAATGGGCTACGTCTACAAGGCCCTCGATAAAAAGCTGAAGCGCGAAGTCGCCTTCAAGATTCTCGACTCGACCTCCGATGAAGAGGCCATCAAGCGTTTCTACCTCGAAGCGCAAGCCATGAAGGAACTCGACCACCAAAACATCGTTCACGTGTTCGACTTTGGCCAACAGGACAAGCAGCTCTTTATCGCGATGACTTACGTGCAAGGTATTTCGCTTGCCGAAATTTTGCAGAACAAGAGCAAGCTCTCGTTTGAAGCGATCGAAGTCATCATCAAGCAGATTGCACGCGGTCTCCTTTACGCGCATAGCAAGGGCATCGTCCACCGTGACGTGAAGCCCTCGAACATCATGCTCACGCGCGACAACCGCGTCTACATCATGGACTTTGGCATTTCGTACATCCAGGAAATGGAAAAGGAACGCCTCACCCGCACCGGCATGACGATGGGTACGCCCGAATACATGTCACCCGAACAGTGCCACGGTGACGAGGTCACGCTCCAGTCCGACATTTACAGCATGGGCGTGATCCTTTACGAAATGACTTGCGGACGCTTGCCGTTCGAAGGCAGCCGCCCTGTAGAAATTGCACTCAAGCACGTGCAGGAACCGCCTCCAGCCCCGGAACTTTTCCGCGAAGACATCCCGGACGGACTTTCGGCGCTCATCCTCAAGTGCCTCAAGAAAAAGCTGAACGAACGATTCCACGACATGCAGGAATTCTTGGACGAATGCGACCAGGTGTTCCCGCAGCACGACACGCCGCACCAGAATTCGAGTCTCGGTCGCAAGACCGGCAGCCACCGCAACGTGCCCTCGATTGCAGAAGCCGCCAAGCGATTCGGCAGCAACATGACTCCGCACAAGCTCATGATCGTAGCGTTCTCGGTACTGTTCCCGCTCATCGTGATTTTGCTCATGCTCCTCATGTTCACGCACAAGCCGCAGAACATGCTGCACGAAGTTGAATGGAGCGAGGTCATCGCAAATTACGAAACGAGGGCCATCGAACCTGAAATGTCGAAGGGCTACCCGCTTTCGAACTTGACCGACGGCGACCTGACCACCGCTTGGCTCAACAAGATGCCGCTCAAACCGCTGAATCCGGTACTCGCCATGTACTTCGACCAGAACACGCTCATCACGAACATCGGTATTGCAATCGGCTACCAGAAGTCCGTCAACGACGCTTTCGGCGACCGCTTCCGCATTTTCAAGAAGCCGCACACGCTCACCATCGAGACGAAGGACGGGTTCAAGCAACGCGTTAAGCTTGAGAATATCAGAGGCATGCAGTACCCGAACATCCAGGCGGTAGAAACGACGGAACTCAGATTCTACCTCGAAGACGTCTACGAAGCCGACAACGACGACTATGCTATTTCCGAGATTAGATTGCTTGGGATGGAAGTAAAATAGAGACGAGAGATTCCGGCTCGGAGGCCGGAATGACGGAGGCAGGAGTCATCCTGAAGCACGCATCTTCGTCACCCTGAACGAAGTGAAGGGGCCAGTAAAGTCTTGATATAAACTTAACTGGATTCTTCGGGCTTCGCCCTCAGAATGACGGAGGCAGGAGTCATCCTGAGCAACGCGAAGGATCCAGTAAAGTCTTGAAAGAGCAAATAAAAAAGGGGAGCACATGATTTCTAAAAAATCACAGAACAGGCCTAAGGGAAATTTTATCGAGTCGCAGGCGGTGGCATTCTTGATGCGCGAAGGCTATGAAGTCGTCGCCCGCAATTACGCGTACCACGGCGGAGAACTCGACATTGTCGCCCGCGATAACGGGACTCTCGTATTCGTCGAAGTCAAGTCCGTCTGGAACAACCAGGAAGGGAATCCGGCCGCCCGAGTGAACCCCCTCAAGCAAAAGAAAATCTGGCAGACCGCCTGCCACTTTCTGGCAACGCAAAATGCAATCGCGCCCAAAGGCTTCGACACGCCGTGCCGTTTCGACGTGTTGAGCACACGCGCCTACCAGGAACCGCTCCAGTTCGCGCACTACAAAAACGCCTTCGAAGCAAACGAAGTCCTCCCAAGGATTTAACGCGATTTTCGTCACAGCTTTTTCCCGACTTTTTTTGTATATTATTCCCTCAAAAAGTGCAAAATACAGATAAAGAATAATATGCGACTCGAAATACATCCAGAAAATCCGCAAGCACGCATTGTCAAGCAGGCCGCCGAGATCCTCGAAAAAGACGGACTCGTCCTCTACCCTACTGAATCCGGCTACGCCATCGGCTGCAACGCCGAATCTTCCAAGGCCATCCACAAGCTTTACGCCCTCAAGAAGCCCATGAAAAAATTCTTCATGGCGCTCATCGTCCCCGATATCCGCTTTGCCTCTGGTTACGCCCACGTGAGCAACTTTGCTTTCAACATCATCAAGCAGCGCGTCCCTGGCCCGTACACATTCATTCTCCCCGCCGACCCGCACATCGCGCGCAAGCTCGACGTGAAGCGCCCTGAAATCGGCATCCGCATCCCGACGCACCCGTTCTTCAAGGAACTCTTCCAGCACTTTGACAAGCCCATCTTGAGTACAGCCGCCAAGCTCAGCGACGACGACATCTACGAGACCGACGAACTCTGGAAAGTCTTCCAGCATTCCGTAGACATGATGGTGGACTGCGGCAACATCGAAATCAACCCGACAAACGTCGTGAGCCTCGTCGGCGACAGCGTGGAAGTCATCCGCGGAGAACTTGTGTAAAAAGGGAGATGCCCGATCAAGTCGGGCAAGACAAGATATGAGAAAAGGACCGCACGATGCGGCCCTTTTGCTATACCCGGTTCGCGAGTCGAACGCGAGTTTAATCCTTAGGAGGGACTCGTTCTATCCATCTGAACTAACCAGGCTCTTTAGCGACCGCGAATATAGAAAAAAAACGGCAATTCATCAAGCAAAAGGGCCAAAACAGCCAACATCCAGATATAATTTCGGGAATCCGCAAGTCCTGGGTGCCATCTCTGAGTTCGAACTTTAGATGGCGGTAAGGCGTTAAGAAGGCGCTGCATTTAAAATAAACTTCGCCGAATATAACTTATTTTAGCGATAATACAGCATTGAAAAAAGTTTTTTACAACGTCATTGTAAATTTTCCAAACAAACTCTTATCTTTTATTCTCAAAAAGCAGACAACATATATAATACATTTTATCCATTTACAAATAAATATAACCATTTTTTGTTCTCAAAAAATTTATAGAATTTTAAGCAAGTACAATCAAGCAACAACTATTTCACACGTTCGCCACAAACAACGTAAACCATTATTTACTCCATTCTGTATAACAGCTTGTTATTTTGTATCATATAACAGCTTTTCGTAGCAATAAAAACTGTTTTGTATTTTATCTTACACAGGAGAAAAATAATGGATAAAGAAAAAATCTCAATCGGATGCCCAGACCCATTCAGTGTTGCGGAATTGATTGAAGGTAAAAAAATCGACTGGTCTAAGAAAAAAGACGAAATCGACGCATTGGCCGAAATTTTTGGCGTCACGAAAGAAGCATTTTTAAAAGATTCATTTACTCTTTTGAATCCGTTCGTAAAAATCAATTCAAAAGGCGAACTCACTGCAATCTCAGAAAGCGAAGCTACAACACGCCTTGAAACATTCCTGAAAAACAACGCAAGACCGCAAAAGGCTTTGGCAAAGACAGCCACCACAAAGGCTCTCACGCCAGCGCAAAAGCGCAAAAACGTCATCAGCATCCTGCTTAACAAACAGGTGACGGAAAAAAAATTAGCACAAGAAATAAAAGCAAACAGAATTGTAGTTGCGAACAGTAACAATTCCGTCTACCTGCCAGAAGGAATGACATGGAAAGACAAGGGCTACTTCTTCAACGAGACCGCCCATTGGTACGACATTTGCCAAAACAGCATTGGCGACTGCTACTTCCTCGCCGCCCTCTGTTCCGTTGTTTACGCCAACCCGTTCTGGATTAAAAACAACGTCGCCCTAAGGTACAAAAACGGAATCCAAGACGACACCCCGTGGCACGCAATCGACTTTTACGTTCCTAAGACCGGCTCCTACAAATCAAATCAAGCATGGTCTGCCAAAAAAGGAACCGTACAAACCGTCGTCGTTTCTGAAGAACTTCTCGTCAACGAAAGCACTGAAAAAAACTACGGTGTCTGCGGACCTAAGGAAAAATCGGGAGACCCCATAAAAAACGTTCCCAAATCAGAAATGGATTCTTGCTGGCCCGCCGTTTACGAAAAAGCCTACGCCAAGTTCCTCGAGAAATGCACATCGGACTATCCCGACTTGAAAGGCAAAATCAACGGTGGCAATGGCGGCGGAGCGCTCAAGGAAATACTCCACACTGAAAACGTTGTTACAAAATCTCTGGGCAGCCTGACCGTCAATCAAATCTGGGATATCGGCCTTAAAGCCCACAGCAACCCGACATGCGTTTCCATCCACAGCTACTGGGATGAGAAAAAAAAGGTCTACTATTCCAAAGCCGGAACTAAACAAGAGTACATGGATATGGGCCTCTACATCGGCCACGTCTATTCATTCCTGGACGTCATCATGATGAAAGACTCCAAGAAATACGTCGTTCTCCGCAACCCGCACGGCCGTAACCTCGCCGCCATCAAAAACAACCCGGCGGTCTATCACGACAGCTGGACATATAACTATGGCGCCAATCCGACAAACACCTACCGCGGCGTAAGCAGCATCTACAGGTTCGTCGATGGCAACAACGAGCCGCAAAAATCACGTGGAACATTCCTGATGGAAATCAATGAGTTCAAGCGCGTCTTCGAAGACGTGTATTACTACGACGGTCCCGCAATAGACGAAGGCCTGACCTCGCTCATCCCATGATAACCATCAACCACACAAAGATTTATACAGGAGATTTACAATGGAAGAAAAATTAAACGCAATTGGATGCCCGGACCCGTTCAGTATCGCCGAATTTATCGAAGGAACAAAAATCGACTGGTCTAAGCAGAAAGACGAAATCGAAACGCTCGCGGAATGCCTTGGCGTTACAAAAGCAGGCTACCTGAACAACATAAACGCGATTCTTCGCCCATTCGCCGAAGAAGACTCCAAAGGCACGATCAAGATTCTTTCGAAGGATGTCGCACAGAAGCGCCTCGAAACGCTCATGACAAAGATTGCAAGACCGCAGAACAGCACAAAGATCCTGAAATCGGCAAGCAGCCTCACATTCCAGCAGAAGCGTAAAAACGCCGTCAGTATCTTGATGAACGTTCAGGAATCCCAAAAGGTCATCAACCAGAAAATCAAGAGCGGCGAAATCACAGCAACAACTGACGCTGTCTATCTGCCCAAAGGCATGTCCTGGAAAGACAAAGGCTACTACTTCAACGAAACCGTACACTGGTACGACATTTGCCAAAACAGCATTGCGGACTGCTACTACCTCGCCGCGCTCTGCTCCGTCGCCTTCGTCAACCCGTTCCTGATCAAGAACGTCACCGGCTTAAGATTCAAATACAGCGAAGGCATCCAGGATGAAACTCCGTGGCATGCCATCGAGTACTACGTGCCTAACGGCACTTACGAATCTTCAAATGCATGGAGCCATGCAAAGAAGACAACGCAGACCATCGTCGTTTCCGAAGAAGTCCTTGTCAACGCAAGCGGCTACAACTACGGCGCATCCGGGCCAAAGGAAAAGCTGGAGGGTCTCGTGAAAGGCGACAAATCCAAGCTCGATTCCTGCTGGCCGGCCGTTTATGAAAAGGCGTACGCCAAGTTCCTCGAAAGATGCACTTCGGACTACCCCAACATGGACGGGCTGATCCATTACGGAAACGCAGAAGACTCCCTCAAGGTGATTCTCCATACAGAAGACGTCGAGACAAAATATTTGTCAAACCTCACCACGTCGCAGATCTGGAGCCTCGCCGGAGACGCAGATACGAAACCTTCATGCGCATCCATCAGTGCCCCCAAAGTAGGGACCGAAGCAGATTATACAAATATGGGCCTATATACCTACCATGTATATTCGCTCCTGGGCCGCACAACAATAAACAACAAGCAATACGTCATTCTCCGCAACCCGCATGGACGTAACCCGATCAAGCTCAAGAACAACGCCCACGTTTACCAAAGCAGCTGGAGCGTCGCAAATACGGTTAGCGCAAACAACACGTACAGAGGGACAAAGGACATCTACAGGCTCGTCGATGGCAACAACAACCCTCAAAAGTCACGGGGCACGTTCCTAATGGAAATCGCAGAATTCAAGCGAGTCTTCACGGCTATCGAGCGCTACAACGGGGCCACAATATCAAACGGTTCAACAAGCTTGACCCCGTCCATTTCAATCAGACCAATCCCGGGACCTATTAGCCCAATAGATCCGATCCAAATCCCCAAGCCGATCCCGGAACCGCTTAACCCAATAAAGCCGATCCCGAGAAAATAATTGTCTTGTAGCCATAAGCAGGTCCCGGTTCGCCGGGGCCTTTTTTTTACTTTGCAGGATTTTCTTCGGACGAAAGCTTCGTCCTTGCGTCGTACAGGCTCTTGGAAATATGCGTAAATGCCTCGACAACAACAGGGTCGAAGTGGCTCCCCGCCCCTTCCGTAATAATCGCCATCGCCTTTTCGTAGCTGAAGCCTTTCTTGTAAACTCGTTCGGCAATGAGCGCATCGAATACATCCGCCACAGCCATGATTCTTGCAGACAAAGGAATTTTTTCGCCCTTGAGACGGTTCGGGTATCCAGAGCCATCCCACTTTTCATGGTGGTAGCAAGCCATCTCAATAGATTCATTCAGGTAGTCGGCATCAAAAGCGCCCTTTGCATCATCAACGATTTTCTGGAGGATCTTGCCGCCTTCGGTCGTGTGGTTCTTCATGATGGCAAATTCTTCATCCGTAAGCTTCCCGTTCTTATTCAAAATCAAGTCGGACACCGCAATTTTTCCGATATCATGGAGCGGAGCGGCCTGCTTGAGCTTGTGGATATAGGCATCCGTCAAGATTCCCCTGAACTTTCCCTCGGACTGAAGTTCCTTTGCAATGGCCTCGACATACTGAGCCGTCTTCTTGATATGGTCACCCGTGCATTTATCGCGCGCTTCAACCATCTCGGCAAATTCCATGATAATGACTTCCTGCATGCGCTGGATGCGCTGGTTCTGGTCATGCACCTTCTGGATAAAGTTGAACGTGTCATCCGTCATCGCATTGAAGTAGTCGTAAAGCTGCCCAATTTCATCTTTGGACTTGATCCCGAGACTTGCGACATCGTTCACGGAATTTCGCATACGGGAAAGGTCCAGATCAAAGCCCATGTCCAAAGCATAGTTCGCGCGCATCGTCGCCCCCGCAATCTTCTGCGCTGCATAGGACATCTTGTTCACAGGAATCACGATTCCGCGCTTCATCAGCTCGAAAACAATCATCATGATGATAATCGAAAGCCCGAAGAAAAGCGACAGGAGCTTGATAAAGAACATAGCCTCGTCGCGGACAATAGATTCCATGGAAACGTCTGCCGCCACGTAGGCAACCGTTTTCCCGGCGGCGTTCCGAAGGGGCTTGTAAACCGTCAAGAGCCAACCAAACTGGTCATCCGAAATAATCGGCTCAATCTCTTCGCCATTCAAAAGCTTTGGCAGATAAGGCAAAAACGACGGATCAAATTCAAGTACAGAACCAGGCTCGCCCCCCGCCTCGCCATCTACGTCCAAGTCAAAAACGACATGGCAGCCGTCTTCCATGATCTTGTAGACATAGAGGTATTTTGTATGTGGAAAACTTTTCTGGATCTGTTCAAGAATCCTCTTTATGCGGTCATAACCTTCAGCTTCATGGCCACGCACAATATACTCATCCACCCTTTCTGCATCGATCGCGATCGACGCCGACTCCGTCACGCCACGCGCGGTACTTATATAGTTGTTGATCGAATTGTCGCGATATAGAAACAGCCCGATTATGCTGGCAAGTCCGCCCAGAAGCACCTCGGCGACAATCACCATCAGGACAACCTTGTTCAGAAGGGAATTGCTGAACGAAGCCTTTTCCGCAGAATTGCCCCGGGCAAAATTAACTTCGCTCAAATATTCCTTGACATGATTTGGAATAAAGTGGTAGATGAGCGCCGACAGCAGAACAATCACGCTTTTGTCAAAAACATCAATGACGACATCGGCACAGAGCTGCGAAGTGAAACGGTCCCAGTGCATCAGGTCATGGAACGCAATCGCAAACGGCGCCGAAATCCCTTCGCCAAAATTAAAGCCGTATAGTGCATAAGTGAAAATCGACCCAATGCCACCGCCGATCATCGCAAATATCAGAATAAGAACCAGCAGCTTCCAGATGCTCTTGAAAAAACCGCGACGGAAAAGGAACGTCGCGACAACCGCAATAAAAATGCTCAAGACGCCATAATACATGGCAACAGGCTCGGCGATCCCGTTAATGGCGTTCACGCCAAAGCCGACAATCACGGCAGGCAAATACCCACCCAGCATGGCGGTAAGCACCGTCCCCAGACAATCCAGGAAAAGCGGTATACCAAGGAAAATTGCAAGCTTTGCGGGGACCACGTTCAAGAGCAAGCCTAAAACAATCAGCAGCAGGGCCTTTCTAGAACGCCACAGAAAGCCCCTCACGACCTTCAGAATCCATTTTAGGCTAGACACGACTTCCAAAGCATACTTTCTCATACCCAAATTCTTCCTTTTTGCTTATTTAAAATACATAAAAATAAGACAAAAAGAAAGCCCAGTTTCAAAGAACTAGGCTCAAAAATTAACGGTATTCGAATTTCGCTTCAAATAAATGCTTGCAGTTATTACTGTCGTTGCCCCAGTGGTCCGACGAACCCGCAAAAACCTGGATACCCAAGTCAGCAGCCCCCGCAACAAGGCGGCTCATGCCGGCAATCCTCCAAATACAGCGGAGAATATCGTCGCACTCCTCGCGGCTCAGCTTGCAGCCATCCGTCTGGCCAGCAAGCATATACAAGCCGTCATGGATGAACGGAGCCGCGTTGTAAACATCGTCGCCCTTCTTGATGTCCGGGACAAAGCGCTTCGCAAACGCCGGCGCCGAAGCGCCATCTGACATGAACCCTCTCCTGAAACGGAACGTCAACATGAAATCGCGGAACTTTTTATCGGCCTTTGTATAGCGAGATCCCTTGACATACACGTAACGGTCCAGCTTGAAAAAATACATCTTGCCGTTGCCGTCAAACACAAGCGGGAAATCAATCTCGATGGACTCCACCGTTATGGAATTTCTGTCCTGCTGAAAATTCTTGCGACTCGTCATCTTGTCGATGAGCATCTTTAATGTTGCCATAGACTCCTTCTCTTAGCATGTTATACACAGAGAAAAGATAAAAAATTAAAGATTGCTCGACGAACGAGAAGGGCAATCCTTACGGAATTAATTTTCTCGCCTATTATTAAAGCAACCCATTCCCTACGTTATAGCAACCGGCAAAAACCATAGTATATCAAATTTAACTATTGGGGATTCATTTTTTTATAATGATTAACCCCATTATAAAAAAGAAAAACATTTTGAGCCTTCTCCTTTTCTCCAGGAGGAAGTTCACTGTGATAAGAATCAGGTTGTCTCGACATTGATTGCCAACACTGCCACGGCACTTTAGCCCCTTGAACGTAAATCCAAACAACTTTTTCATACCCCATTCTCTTTAAAACAGGAAAAACTGTTTGCGGAGTCAACATACCACCCTCTTTTGTTCTTTCGCATTTTGGCAGATCTCCACAAAGAATAAGATTTTTTTCAAATTCTTTAACATCATCCCTAATTGCCGAAGAAAGCACACCTAATTCCATAGATAATAATAAACAATTATTTTCATCAGATCCCATATCAACAATTTTAAAGCCGTCAACAACAGGATTTTCATCAGCAGAATCATCCTCTAAAGATTTTTTCCCCACATATGTTTTTTCTTTAGGCCAGAAAAAAGGATCGAAATCACAATAATCAACCTCCAAAACAACCGGTTTTTCAGAATCAGGAATTTTTTTTGATTTACGAGCTAATTTTATTCGCTCAATTTCATCTTCAGGCACCCATTTATTAGCCTGATATTCAAGATAATACGAATAGGCCGACCATACTTCGGCAGCAGTATGATATTCACCTCTAATACGTTCAATAATTCCATCATTCCAATAATGAATAACACCTGTTAAAATAGATTCTACCTTATCAAAACTTATCCGCATCGCATGTAAAACTTTTAACAATTGGCCGGTTGTAGCAGAAGGACCGCATTGTAAAAGTAATCCATTTTGGGACATAATTTGAGCCCAACCAGATTTACCATTCACTCTATGCGTTGCAGGATCTCTACCTCCTACCATAGTTTCACTCATTATGTTAGGAGCAAATTCTTTTGATAAAAACGTTCCCCTTAAAGCCAGCCCCAAATCCAAAAGTAATCCACATGTATTTTTAAAGTTCCATTTAGGATTCCATCCACGAACAATATCCCATAAAGATTTATTTCTATTAAAAAAATCATAAAGAGCAGCACACCGACCTAAAGGGTTTTGGGGTCTTTTCTTTTGACCTAATTGAATCTGAATAGGACCTATATTTTCAACAATAAGAAGTTGGAGTACACCCATAACTTCATTAATATCTTTTTGAATTGTTGCTTGACGTTCCCCATACAACATATCTTTTAACGGATCACCATTACGCTGTATAATTTTATTTAAAACAACTCGTTGCGCAGTTTTACTGACCATTTTTTTCTGCACAGCCATCTCCCCCATCACGTCAGCTTCATACTCTAAAGCAGCGTTATCATTGACCGGCATTCCGTCGATATTTGTTGTTGGAGAAACACGGCCAGCCATCTGCTGAGCGACATGCCATGCTTCATGCGGAAGGTACTTTTCTTGCCCAGGGGCAACATGAATATCGGTTCCCTGCGTGTACGCAAGAGCCTGCACGGTAGCGGGCTTAGGACTGTTGTAATGCACACGAACATCGTCCATCGAGAATCCAGAAAGACTCTCGATGCCAGCCTTTAAGTTATCAGGCATTCCCGTATTGTTCGGTCGAGGAGTTTCCACACACTGGGCGGTACTATTTGTCATGTCTGCTTTGCGCTGAAGGGATTCGCTCTGAGCAGACGCGTCGAAAATGGAAGATGCGGAGGGAGCATCATTCTTTTGCGTGAGGAATTGTTTTTGTACGTAGGTGGTGGACATTTTTATTCCGTAATTCTAAGTTCAATTATTCTACACATTAAACATAAGCGTATCATATATCAAATAAAGAATCAACCTAAAGTTATTCGGGACGCCAACACTTTCTTCCTTCATCTGGATTATTTTGGAAATCTTTTACGCTTTCATACTTATAGTTATAATAAACAGCCACTATAGCGCTTTTAGGAATCGGTCCATCAATAAGAATTTCTCTAGTTCTCATAGCGTCACGAGCCGCCGAATTCTTATCAAAATCGTCTTGTGAGATTTCCCTATTTATTTTATTTTTATCAACCAAATCGCCTTCAGTTTGCGGAACAACTTCTTGTCCTAAACCTGTTCGCGACGTTCTAAATAATTCGCCCATCGCTTTTTTTGAATAAGTTGAATAAATATGTACATCGCCAGGTATTTTAGCCAAATCTATTTTTGCAACAGCGCTAATGAATCTTCTATATTTTGCACAGAAAAAATCACTACCACCGGAACCAAATATAGGATGTTTCGTAGCAGTACAAGAAATAAAGCCACTCCCCCCCTGTTTTTGTTTAGACCGCATATGTTCTAGAATAGCCTGTTTATTCGCAGCATCTCCATCTAAACTGCCATTGTATAAAGTCCAAAAATGTCTTCCAGCATCATCTACTGCATACTCTCCTCTATCAAAAAAACTGTACAAAGAATCCCAAGCACCTCGCCGAACATTGTGTAGCATTCGATTTATCAGAACAAAAACTTTATTTTTTTCATCATTAGAAGATTCATCTATTTGAAAAAAAGGTTTAAATTCACAAGCACATCTCAGTTTCAAATTTTTCTTAAATTCATCATTCACAGGCTGTACATTTTTGTCAGTTATTGAAGTATTTACAAACTCCTTTTGTAAAAAAAACTTCCCTACAATCCAATCACTTAACGGCACAAGTTTTTCTTCTATACGTAGAAAAAAGTCATTCAAAGAAATTTTTTTTACCGATTCATCTAAGAAAAAAGGATTTCTTGGATCTATTTCACACAAATCAGGATCTATTTTTCCATTCTTCGCTTTTACACCTTTTACAATCTTTTTTTTACTATTTGTCGAAAAATTAGCTGTATCAAACGAGTTCAAGTATCTATAAACATAACGTGGAATATAACACTCATTACTCGTATAAATATAGTCTTTAGGTTGTTGTTCAGCTCCATTTAAGGGCAAAGATCTCTCATCTTTCCTTACAAACAATGGTCGATGTATACCTCGTTCTTCAGGTTTTGGATCTCTACCAACAAAACGATCATTATCAACCCATATAATAAACAAACGATTTTCACCAAAATTCACAGAGTACGATGAAGTATTTTCATATCGTTCTACACTAAGGCCCGGACAATTCAATGAATTTAAACGCTCTACCAATTCACCAACGCTCAATTTAAAATCTATCTGAGAGTCCTCATAACCCTTTACCGCTAATTTTTTATTTTTGACAGCCACATTTTTCAAAGTATCTTCATGTGTTCGTCGCGATGTTCTACGAGAAATTTTTTTCTCATCGACATAACGATTGTATGCTTCACGAACAGAATTGCGAACAGCTTGGACTTCAGGCGCTTCACCAGCATTTGGGATACTTTCTATACGAATTTTATCACCAACACGTTGAATACATTTTTTTAATTGAGCTGATTTTTTATTTAAAGAAATATAGTGTTCCACTCCATCTGCAAAAAACTTACATTGCACAGCTTTCTCGCCCATCACATCAGCCTCATGCTCTAGTGCAGCATTATCATTGACCGGCATTCCGTTGATGTTTGTTGTAGGAGAAACGCAACCGGCCATTTGCTGAGCGACGTGCCACGCTTCGTGCGGGAGGCATTTTTCTTGGCCGGGAGCCACATGGATATCGGTTCCTTGCGTATAGGCGAGAGCCTGCACTGTGGCGGGTTTAGAACTGTTATAATGAACTCGCACATCGTCCATCGAGAATCCAGAAAGACTCTCGATGCCAGCCTTTAAGTTATCCGGCATTCCCGTGTTGTTCGGTCGAGGCGTTTCCACACGCTGGGCGGTACTGTTCGCCATGTCCGCTTTGCGCTGGAGGGATTCACTCTGAGAAGACGCGTCAATAACTGAGAATGCGGAAGGAGCATCCTTCTTTTGCGCAGTGGTTTGGCGTTGTGCGTATGTGGTATTCATGTTTTCTCCTTTTTGTAGAGATCCTTCGACTACGAACCTTCGGTTCTTCGCTCAGGATGACAAAGCCACAGCAGAACTGCATGCAATGTCAAGACTTCACTGGATCCTTCGGGCGTTCGCCCTCAGGATGACGAGGCTGCGACAGGATGACGAAGCTGAGGCAGGATGACAAGGCGCTACAGGGTGACAAGAGGGAGGTTCCCGCTCGGAGGCGGGAATGACATTTACGCGAGTTCTTCCTCTTCGGGGACGGCTTCGCGCTGGATGGCCTTGCCCTGGACGGGTTCCTCGTCATCTTCGAAGGTGGCGCGCTGGAGGGCACTGTTCATCATGTCAGCTTTGCGTTGCAAGCTTGCGCTCTGCATCGAGGAGTCCATGAGGCTTGCGGCGTTGTTGGAGGCCATGCGCTGGATGGCATCGGATTTTTGAGAGTACGTAGAGGTCATGAGATGTTTCCTTTTTTTGAATGTTAATGGTTTTGCTGGATTGCCGTGAATGGCACACCATTTATTCTACTCGACGGGTCGGAACGTCCCTTTTTTCACGGGCCTGCAACAGAATAATGGCTACGGCAACCAAGAACAATACGATATTGGGCAACAAGCCCAGCAATCCGTTTATAAAGGTGACGAAGGGGTCGAACAGCATAACGACAGCCATCGTGATAACAGACGGCAGCACGACTATACCGAGCAGCAAAACCAGGCGGGTTCTGAAGAAATCCTCCACGTCATCTGATACAAAATAGCTCACGAGGACTCCGACCGCAATAAGGAAGGACAAAAGGTTCAGAAGGCGGAAAATCCAGCGGTGCTTACAGGCGAAAGCGGCAATACTCCCCTGTCGTTCATACCGATTTTTCCCGATTCCAAAAAACTGGACTATACACGTGCCGAGATTTCCAGGCGCAAAGCACGCATCCTTAGCCTTGACATCCGTGGCATAAGGGCCAACAGCAAAGCCAAAGTAGGTATCATTATAGAATGGTTCATCGTTTTGCAACTGGTACCACTGTTTATTATCAAACCAAACCATCGGCACAACAGAATGAATCACATCGCGACGGTTCTTGCCGTCCACTTGCTGGTCCAGGTCATTTAAAACAAAGCGCTTACTATGCGACGTGGGTTCTTCGAGAACCACGAACAGATAGTTCCTTAACTCATTCTTGCTGAACTTTTGATAATCTTCAGGGAACACGCCTATGTCAGCAAAATACTTATAGCTGTAAATTCCATTGTTATTCCCGAGACCCATGGAATCCACAAGATCCAAACGATCCATCATGACATTTACAAAGGCATGCGCATTTTCCGCAGAAAGGACCTTGTTCAACTTCCTAAAAAACACCTTGAACTCATTTGTAGCAATGGAATCTTTCGGATAGTTCTTGAAACGCAGAGTCACGCCATCGCCACGGTATTCGAAATCGTCCGCATAGAAACTGAGCGTATTCACAAACCGCTGGAATCCCGAATTTATTTTCTTGTTCACGACCATCTCGATTTCATTGACCAGATTCTCAAAAAATTTTTTAAACGATTCCTTTGAGTCAATGTAGTTCCAGTCGTCTTTTTGGACAATCCAGTCAAATTTCACAAAGTGGCGGTGGACTTCATTGACAAACTCATAATTTTTTTCATCGCTCAGGTATTCCGAGGCTAGCGTTCCAGAAGGCAAGTGAAGCGTTCCTTTGTCATCGGCGTACAGCCCATAAAATTCCAGTCTTGTAACGCCTTCAAAATCTATCCATTTGGTAGAATCGCCGACATACCAGTACGGATAAATTCCAAAAATTTCGCTATCGAATTTATCCTTCGAGCTACAGCCACAGGATTTTTTCCCGTTAGTCAGCAAAGGGTCGTCGTTAAAGCCATCGACATGTTCCAGCACTGCACTTAACGATGGCAAAATTGAATTACGGTAAAGGGTGTCAAGATAATCAAGCGTTCGCGTCCACTGTTTATCGGAACAATTCTTATCCTGGACACCATCTCCGTCAAAAGATTCTCCACACATATTGTTAAAATACACAGCCAAAGCCTTCAAGGCGTAATGGTGGACTAACGACGTATCAGGGAAATCAACCCCTTGCATGTTCTTGAGCACCTGCAAGGCGACATCTGCCGGTTTCGCCAACGAATCCAGCTTAGCTAGAGAATCAACCTTTTCAGGCGAGATTCTATAATAGTTCATAACCGTGCTTTTCGCAGATGAAAGCACCGAAAATGCGAGAACGGCTAGACACGTGATTATGTATTTGATTTTCATAGGATTTTTCCCTCTTTGTGTAATTCTTTTGTCAACGCCTTGATGATGTCATCGTTAGAAATTTTTTTGCGACAATCCTGCACAGCGCTTATAGCGGCATAACGAGCCACATTTGTGAGCGCCCCCCCCGCAAGTTCATACTTTTGTGCAAATTTGTTCAAATCAACGTCACTTTCAAGTATAGCTTTTTTCGAGAAAATATTAGACCAAAGTCTCATGCGCTCTTCGGGTTCCGGGAGCGGGAAGTAAATGGCGTTCTGGAAACGGCGCGAGAAAGCTTCGTCAATATTCGACTTCAAGTTGCTTGCCAAAATGACAATACCTGGAAAATCTTCGACACGCTGCAACAGGTACGAGATTTCCTGATTGGCGGCACGGTCGTTCGAGCTGTTCGTCTGCGTACGCGAGCCAAAGAGCGAGTCCGCCTCGTCGAAAAAGAGGATCCAGTTGCGGTGTTCCGCCTGGTCAAAGATGTTCGAGAGGTTTTTCTCGGTTTCGCCGATGTACTTCGAAATCACCTGCGACAAGTCCACACGGTAAACATCCATACCGACTTTTGCGCCGATGAGCGTTGCAGTAAGCGTTTTTCCCGTACCCGGCGGGCCGTAAAACAGCGCACGGTAACCGCGTTTGAGGTTCTTGCGGAGTCCAAAATCGTCAAGCACGGCTTCGCTTTTTTGAATCCATGCCATAAGCTGATTGATATCGTCAAGAGTCTCTTCGGCAAGCACGAGATCTTCCCACTGCAAATTCGTCGTGATGAGCTTTGCCGGGAAATGCATGCTGAAGTCAGGCTTGTTTTTAACGCCGGTCGTAAAATACTGCAAGTACTCCGAGGATACACGGAGCGCGGCCGAATTTGCAGGTTCACCGGGTTCGCCGTATTCAAGCTGTAAAATGCGTTCTACAAAAAGTGTTGACGAGGTGTCAAACAGCGCCATCATCTGTATACGCTTTTCAATATCGTTACCCGCAAGCAAGAAGAGCGCCGTCTCGCACGTGGGCAAGAACCCGGAATGGCTCTTGCTGCGCCACCCGCCAAATTCCGTGTACGGGCGGCCCAGAGTGCGGTTATTCAACAAGAACGAATCAAGCGCCTGCGGGCAAAGGTGCGGCAAAAGCGCAAGCGCGATGATCAGGCGCTCGTAAAAGCCCAGTTCAAAATCGGCGACAACTTGCCCATACGGGGTTCCTGCATCAAGTTCCGGCGGCGGGAGCATTTCGACCTGGAGCTTTTTTTCTTCGGAATCGTCGGCCGAAAAATACTGCGAGAAACGCAGGTCAATCACAGACTTGCACCATTCGATTTCATTTGTCAAATCAAGGCTCATTGGCAAATCATCTCCATTTCACATTCAGCATCTTCTTCATCCACGGGAGCTTTATCATGGAATAGCTCCACGGCAACTTATCAATCAAAATATCGTACGTCTTTTTCTCGACCGAGAGCACATCGGCCGCTCCCGTAGTTTCGATTATTCCCGGTCGTACAAAATACGAGCCGCGCAATCCATCGGGCGACATATTCCCTACCGCTTTCCAATTTGCAATTACCGCCTTGAGCAGGGAATCGACAAGTTCCTTCTCGCCATCCGAAAGGCCCGGGAGTTCATCGGCATAATACACAGGCGTCACAGGCAAGCCACAAAGCAAATTCATAACAGCCGCGTTTCCAGGAGGCTCCTTGTAATTGCCAAAAGCGGCGTACTTGAGAACTGCAAGCGATTTTTTCTGAGAAGCCTCCGAGATAAAAGCGCCTTTTTCGGTGCAACAAGTCCGTTCGAAAAGAGGCGGCAAATACGGAGAAATCAGAACCAGGCCAGAATCGGCAACCGCCTCCGCGTTCTTCAGGGGCGCTGGATGATCGCTTTTTTGCGTTTTACTAGAGTTTTTCATCTGCAAGATTTTCTGGTAAACCACACATGCAATTTGCTGCCAGTCCAGATGCGGAAATTCTGCCTGAATTTTCCTCAAGACCATTTCAGAGAAGCCAAGCGAATTAAACATTTCGCAATCATGTTCCGCTTTCCATTTTTCCAAGAAACTGTCTAGCGCCCTCTCGATATTGCTCGATTTTTCCATCGGTAAATATTGGCGATATACGTTCGCAAGCATGCTCGTGACAGGATCGCTTTTGGCCTTAAACACAGCAGTATCAAGCTTTGATCGAAGAGAATCCCGTAATCCGCCCAGGATCCGTAAAAAAACATCCCCTTCACCATCGAGTTCCAAATCAACCGACAAGGAATCCAGTTCCACATCGCCTTCAATGTGAATACCATCCAGAATTTCGTCAATACACTCAATGAACGGCCCGTTGGCAAATCCGTAAAGTTCGCTTTCCGATACAATCGGATGCGCCGGATTTTCAAATTCGATATTCAAGTTCATATCATGAATGACGTTCTGCGATGTACTCATAACCAGTCTCCATTCGAAGCTGTCAAGCCACGCTTAAACCACAATTCCATTTCTGGCGATACTTTATAATTTTCAGGCTTCCCTTTCGTCCATTCAGAATACAGCTTTGCAAAGCCCTCTTCTTCGTCCAGCGTTTTCCAGAAAAAACTCGGGAGCAGATGCGCCGGGATTTCACTGCTGACAAATTTTTCTATTTCATCTCTAACATTCTTTTCGAATTTTTCCAGATCAGCAAAGAATACAACACGAACTCGGCCGGCACTTTCGATTCCGAACAAGCAATCGGTATAATAAATTTTTAAAGGATCTTCGTTATCGTGTAAAATACCGAGCATAAGTTCCACATGACGCCGCCAAGAAGATCCTACACGGTGGCATAGCAATTCCGGAAGTTCACGCAAATACTGTTTTTTACAACAAATCGAACGGTATTCAGAAACAAGCCCCAATTTAGGGAAACGAACACCATACATAGCAAGCATTTGATTGAACGGGCGTGAATTACATTGTTTACAATCCAAAGAATCCAGATCTACAGAAACATTTTCATCAATTGAATAAATATTTGGAAAATTTTCCAGTATTCTTAAAAATTTTCTCATGCCATCTTCAATCGGATAAAGATAGTCCATGAGCAATTGCGGATTATTGCCTTCCCTATAAATAGCCGGGAACAGCTCTATTATCGGAGATAGATTGTTCCATTTATGATAATCGCCCTCTGGAAGATGTTCCCAATTCACTGCATTTTTATCATCAACCTTTGGCGAAAAACTTCCTTCCCAATTGATTTCTAGTTCGCAAACAAGATCCCCCATGCAGCGCCATTTTTTCCACAAGCTCCAAAAGCTTTCAACAACAGCGTTTTTTATAAGATCGTTTTTAGGTTCTGCAATACAAATTATTACTTTATACCAACTATTCTCATCATCAATGTTAAAAATCACCTTTTCTGGATTTTTATACGAACCATCTTCTTTTTTATAAACAATTTTTTTCTCAAAAAACAAAGAATAATCATCCTGGGTTACAGAGCATAAACTTTTAATACGAGACGCACTGTACATGGCCTGATTTTCATAATTTATTTTTCCATCGGGTGAAACAAGATAATCTTCGATATCAAAACTTGACTTGTAACCAACCTCCGTCAGAGCAAATACAATCTGTTCCAGAATGGTAATGCCTGGATCATGGGCGTTATAGTCCGTCCAGATTTTTCCACTCAATTTTTGCACAATCTCTATAGCTTTTTGCCGTAGAGCCGCATAATCAAAAGGTCTTTCCTCTTGACGAGATATAGTTATAAGATTGGTTTCACTCATTTTGTAATCGATCCATTCATTTGCGTATCGTACCAGAGCTTAGTCAAGTGATAACGTACTTGAACCTTTTTTCCTTCCTTGAAATTACTGCGGACACGCAACTGGAGCGTGAACTCGAATTTATTTTTGCACTTATGCCAGCGGACATCGATCTTTGAGCCGCCACCTCCGCTGTATGAGCGTGTAATGTTCACTGACGGGTGCGAATTGAACACATTCACCGCAATGGCATGAGTCAGCGCAAAACGTCCATCGCCATCCAGCCCACCGACACCTGCAACGACTTCAAAGCACTGGCATCCCGTCAGGACATCGGTCACATCATACCACTCTCCATCTGCAATGACTTTATACTTTTCATCTTCATAACCGACGCGGCCTCTAGATGCAATCATGCCGTTAACATCTAGCTCACCTTTAGGAGAATTACAGCCAATACCGACACTTACATTGGGCAAATCCATTGACGGGTTGTCCGAGCGTTTGCTCACAAGCGTCACGGCGTTCTTCACGGTATCCCGATTTAGCCGCATATTTACATTCAAGGAAGATTCTTTACTTTCCTTATTGTTTACAATATTGACAGACCAGTCATAATCCAGCGTCTTCTGATCCTGGAATAAGCTGATTAGGCAACCGTTATCCCCACGCGGCCGAAGTTCCATGCCGTTAGCTTCGGAAACGACAATGCCCTCGTCAATAGAATTCACTACAGAATCAATCAGGCAGTGAAAATCTTCTTCAGCCGGCATGTTCCCTGCGCTAAAGCGCTTTTTCAGTTGTTCGCGACTTTCTTTATCGAGTGTATTTTTTTCTTCAGGCATTTATTTTTTCCTTATGATAAAGGTTTGACCTATTTCAAGCGCCCCATAGCCATTATTGACAGGATTCTCTATTTTCTTTTTTACCTCAATAAAATGCTTTCGCATCGGAACAGGGACGCTACACGGAAACGATCCGGAAACAACACTATCATCCATTTCTTCGTCAACATTTACATCAAATTTACGGTCATCAACCGATTTAATTTTCATCAAGGTAAATTTTCCACGGTCCACTTGTTTTACATAATCCAGGCTTTCGATAAACGCTATGAGTTTCTCTTTCTGAATCGACCAGCCAAAATGCTTGACAATCCCGCCAACTTTAGACTTGTCAACTTCATTTACGTAAAGATACCACGGCGAAAGAAAACGGCTTATCTTTTCGTTCAAGTCCAAAATGGCCTCGCCTTCATTCTCAAGCGAACGAAGCACGATATTGCAACGGACTTGCAATTTGTCGAAAAACGGATTGCGGACTTGGACCTTTGAAATCCCAGGGCAGTTTTTTTGCACAAATTCCCTTATTTTGTACAAAAGGTTTCCACGGACACAAGGGTCCCACTGAAAACTTCCATCATTATACAACGGCGATATCGGGATCAGCAACAAGCTTCTCGGGCAACAAGTATTTATAGATCCATTCTCTTCGCTTACCTGCGTATGCGGGAAACATTTTACCTTGAGCAATTCTGGAAAATTTTGCAGAACCATGCGTTCATAATCTTCTGCACAGACGCAGCGATTCTTGTTGTACAAGGATTCAGCCACGCGGGTTCGCATTTCAGAGTCCGTTTCACAGCGCTTTCCGCCAAAGGATTCTTCAAACTGGTAAACATTCGAAAAGCCTTCAACGCTCGTCGTAAGCTCCTTAATCGTTTGCGGCTTGCAGTGTTCTAATTCGGAGTCATCTTCAAAGCCCGAAACACGCTTGACCTCGAGCGACTGCGTGAACACGGTCAACAATCTTGAGCATTCTCTCCAGTTTTCTTCGCAAGGTTCAATCCGAATCCAGTAATAGCCTTTCGGCATCAAGCAGGAATCATTCACCATATCGTTTGGCAAATTCAGCGTCACGATTCCAGAAGACGTGAAATTCGTCGTAGAATCGGCCAGACGATTTTCATCTGGAACTGGAGTCCATCCTAAAGGACCGAGATACGACCATTTGCATTTTTCGTTCCCGCTGCTGCGCATAGCCGAATCACGATTCAGCAAGAAATAGAAATTCGCTTTTTTCGGTTTGCCCTTAAAGAGAATCCCTAAGTAAAGGATTCCACTTTCAAGAATGAACTTTTCCTTTTCGCTGAAACCAAATGGATGCACAAAAAAGATTCCGCTATCCTTATGTCCGTCATTCAACTCAGGCAAGATCTTTGTTTGCGCCGTATAATCGACATAAAGATCTTCAATACTTGGTGTATAAGGCTGATTTGGCAGTTTTATCTTTTTCTTATTATCCTTATCCTCTTTAACCTTACTCAAATAGGTATTGCATATAACTTCAGATACTTCTCCATGCAAAAAAGCCTTGTCAGGAGCCACAAGCTTCATCTTGAAAAAGCCATCCTTCATTGATGGCGTATACATGAAATATTCTTCATCTGGAATATTTACACTCGTATTCAAGCAAACAACGCTCTTGAACGAGATATCGAAATCGGGCAGAATTTCTTCGTCCTTACGTTCATAGCCTTCATTTTTAACAGTCTTAAAAAGATTGCAGAGAACCTCCTTTTTTTCAGGAGGTACCCACGAACCGTTGTAAAGTCCGCTCAAGGCCACCATAAAATCAGATGTATGCGGAGGATTTTCATATTGACTATACCATTCTGAAAAATCCTTGCACTTCGGAAGGCCGCACCATTTTCCATGAACCGTAAACGAATCAAGATCCTTTCCGCAAGTTTCCTTGCAGCCCAAAATGAACGAATGACCAAGAGCAGGAACAGGGCCAAAAGGCTGCACCGGCAAATCCATCGAAACAGGGCCAAACTCATTAGAGGCGACAATATCGCGGCATTTGGACACATTCACAGCGATGTTGACCGATTGCAATTTCATTTGCCTATAAGCATACCAAAGACCTTGCGACCTATGCGGATTCATCAAAAGTCTAAGCATCGGGTGCTTGAACCGAAACTCGCCACCGTGAATTTCTGGATTGTAGTTGACGATCGGAGGGTCGGAATCGTTGAGCGTAAATTCAAGAGACATCTGATTGTTGGCGTACCCGTTCATCCCGTTGCCAATGACAATCCTGTAGTTTTTGACATCAAGCCAGCCCTCGCTCGTCGTGAGGGAAACGCGAAACGCACTTGAAAGCACTACCAAAAACTCTTTTGGCGCACCAGATATTCCATCAAAGACCGTATTCTTTATAGAATTTGGCACATACGTAAAATCGACTTTCACATTCCTTTCGCCACTGGACATGTAGAAAATTCGATCTGAAATACATATACCAAGCCTTGAGAACTTGGTTCCTTCGAGAACATCATTCGATCGGGTCAGTCCAAACAGTGGATAAGGCACCATTTTCTGTTCAACCGCCTGACTTACCTTATAAACAGGAAGCTCCGTCTGCACAATCGGGTAATCTGCAACATTCGAAAGCGTGAGAATTTTTGCAACCTTTACATCATTGAGGTTTGCATCGCTAATAGACTCAAATTCAATATCTTCGCCTTTGCTGTTCACACCCGCACTAAAGCGCGTCCCTTTCGGAAGCACACACGAAACATTCTCGTTTTCAATATCAAACGTGACAAAAGCATGATCTCCATCAGCTTCTCGTCTATCTTGTCCGAGAACCTTCCTGTAATAAAAATCAATGCGTTTATCGGGAAACTCGTTAATTTTATCACGAACATTTCCAAAGAGATTCGCACTCGCAGCATACAAGGCAACCGCAGGATCCGTCTTGCCATCAGCGTCAATGACACCGTCCATCATCAAGGCGATATCCTTAGCATCGGCCTTTTCAAAAAAATCAGGAAGCCCTTTATCCTTTGATTTCTTAAGCAGTTCTTCTAAAATATTTTGCGTTTTACGGCTATCTACAACAAAATAATTCTTCTTAAGTTCATAGAACTCGCGAGTACGATTACTTAAGCCATCTTTTATTCTATAAGCTGCAGTCATATTCAAATTCTTCAACTTTTAAATGCTTGCATCCGTCGCTTCATTCAGATAGAACGGGAACACCAAATTCATTCGGCTATTCGTCGAACGAACAACATAGACAACTTCGACTTTCAGGACCTCTTTCTTTTCACTCTCCATCACATTCACATTTTCTACATCAACACGGGGTTCATTCATCAGGATTGCGCGACGAACTTCGGACTGTATAAGCGTAATCAACCGTAGTGAATACGATTCAAAGCAATAGTCCCTCAAGCGGCAGCCAAAATCCGGGCGCATCGTACGTTCCCCAGGATACGTCATCAGGAGAATACGAAGGCTTTCATGAATATCCTCTTCGAACTCCGACATTTTCGTTCCTGTATCCAAGAACATTACCGGGAACGACCAGCCACGACCTAAAAAAGATATATCACGCATATCAGCCCCCAATCATCACCGTGGGGCAACCCACTACAATAACGCCGCCATGCGCTGTACTGTCGCCCATTCTTGCCGCAGGCTTTCCGCAAATCAGGACCGTCGCAGAGCCTTTTATGATCGAATCAGGAGGGCCAACGCAAACGCAGGAATCGCCCATTACAGCAGCAGGCATTCCACCAATCAAAACCGTTGGCGCACCAGGCCCTACGACAGGCCCTCCCACATGCGGCACAGGCGATGGGAATGCAGGGGTCTGCATGGGACATGTATGCATATCTGTAAGTCTAGCAGCGCACGCCATAAAAGCTCCTAATTGATCATCACCATAGCACCTTTAATAACGGTCTGGCCAGAAGCCGAAACTTCGGCCTTGGCACTACCCTTTCCCGTAAAGCCAATTTTTCCATTGAACTCCACGTTCAACCCTTCCCCTTTAAGGTCGCCTTTAGAAGAAAGCTCGATCCCTCCGACAGCCGAGACTTTAAACTTCCCCTTCGTATCGAAAGATATATCTTTATTCGACGATACCTTGATACCGCTATCAGACATTTCGATCTTATTGCCCGAAGAATCCTCGACTAGAATCTTTTTCCCATCATCATCAAGTATAAACTTACGATTACCGGGCGTTGCAATCGTAATCGACTTTTTTTCTTCGTTGAATTCGAGATTCAGCTTTTCACGCGTGAGGATCTGCTTGACATTGTTCTTTTGTTCCAAAGCATGCGGAGGGGCAAGCTTGGAACTGTAAAGGCTCCCGAGAATCACAGGACTCGAAGGGTCGCCACCAAAAAAGCCGAGAACCACCTCGTCGCCTACTTCCGGATAGAACAAGCACCCAACCTTGTTCGATGCATAAATGCCCCCAAGGCGGGCCCACACATCCTGTTTTTCATTTTCCATGAGCGGGATATTCACCTTGACGCGGTTCAGCTTTTCAGGATCATCATGTATTTGCAATACGACACCCGTCAACAGCCCATGTACACCGCAGTTAAGCCCAGACGCAATGGGCGCCGAGGTCTCAAACTTTTCGTAGAACCATTCTTTGGGCATGCCAAACGAAAATTCCGTGGTCCAGATTCCATTGCGGACATTATGGTGGATTCCAGAAACAAGCGCTCCGCCTTTAAAACGGTTTCCGACATTTTTGAGGTTCACCAATTTTCCGAGATTCGCCTTTGTCGTTCCAACGCACACTACAGAACCACAAATACGCGAAAGATCATTTTTCAGCTGCTCCGATTCCGCCCAGGAATTTAGCGCACTCTTGGAAATCTGGGTGCTGGTCTGAAGCGTATTCGCAGAGACCTTCAGGACATCGGCAAGCTTGTTTCCCGTAAAGCTGTTTTGCCCCCCCAGAGTTTTGCTTGTGGACTTTCCAGAAACGACCTGCTGGGATGTTACGTCCCAAGATTTGGCCGTGACATTCTTGACCATGAACAAGGCATTTGCCTCCGCCTTGAATTCAAGAATATCCGTTCCCCAAATGAGGTCAACGTCAGCATCCCCCTTAGAGTTGATTTTTTCTATGGACAATCCACTGTCATCAGCCAGGAGCCAGCAGCCATTCGCCTCTGCACGAGTCATCATAAAATCCCAGTCCGTACAGTAATACTGCAACATTTCTTTATGCACTTCGCTGCCCATGCTAGACTTTATCGAGACCCCATAATTGCCTGTCAGTTTTTTTACGATATCGTCATCGGATTTATCCAGGAAATTCGCATTTTTACGTGCACACGTCATGGCAATCGCCTTATGACGGCATTCGATTTTCACGCAACAGCGGCCACTTTTATCAATCGATATTCCGTGGCGCAAAACGATCCCCTTGAAAATCGGAGTCGATTTCGTTTCATATCCAGCCTTAATTGTCACTTCGGAACCAGGAGCAAGCTCCTCGCCATCACTTAAAGGAAACGAGCCATTGCTCATTTCACCGTCTTCTATGACAATAACAGCTTTCGGAATGGAATTGATTCCATAGTAGACGTCAACGGAAACAATCGGAAGGATCGAAGACAACGCCTTGCCACCCGATTCAATCACGCACTCAACAGGACCTTCTGCACTAAGAATTGGCGAATTACTCATGAAAACCTCAATCAACCAACGGAGGGAACACCAGACGCATTCCAGGAACCAGGCGGCAAAAACCAGAAAGTTTGTTTACACGGGCCACCTGCATATAGTAAGAAGGGTCATTGTATACCCTGTTGCAAAGATTTGGCAGAGTATCTCCGGCCTTAACTTCAATGACATGCGTCAAATCTGGAGAATTCTTATTTGCTTCGGCCTGAAGATCCTTAAAGGTCTTGAACAAGGCAAAACTCAAGTTCACTTCAGCTCGAATCGGATGCCCTTCCTTATCGAATAAAGCAAACTTGGTCTCCATTGAAAGAAGACGGCCCTGAACATTTAAGTCACCCCACAAAATATCAACGACAGAAGGTTCATGATTTTTTCCATTGTAATCATAGACAATACTTTTCAGCATTTTGATCATTTCATCAATGGACCCATTGAACGGCCATTTTTCAACAGGAATCGAACCGGTTGTATCTAAAAATATTTTAGGAATCCTAAGAACAGAGGCTTCATACCGATCAAATCTTTTGCTACGCGGTTCGTTATAATCAGAATACTTTATAGCATCCTTAATGCTATAATCCTGCGGATTAACCATAACCGAAAATTTTTTGTTATTGGCCGATAATGTAAGCACTCCGTCCGCTGCCATCTTAGCGATCCTTCTTATTTTCTACAAATTCATTCACATAATCACGACATTTTTCCAGTATTTCATTACGCATTTCGTCAAGAGTCCTCTGCATATCATCAGAAGAAATACCCGCTACATGGACATTTATCGTCAAATTCTTTATTTCCAAGGACATATTACAAATCCAGCAATTTAAACGAATAATATTTCAGCGTTATCGTTTCGAGAGCGATTTGACTTTCCTTGGCATCAAATTTCCCGAGAGTCCACTTTACAGGGTAAGCATGCTTAAAAGACCACGACACCAAAGGTTCATCCGTTTCACTCAGCAAAGAAACTATGACGTCCTTAGGCTTGATGCTTTCTTTAGACAGGGGTTCTGCCAGAATGCTTTTACACCAGTCAAAGAAAGCATCGCCTTTTTTTACAAAGCCGCGCTTTAAAACCAAATCGGTAAACTTGCGCGACTTCGGGACGTAATAGCAGTTATAATTGTCACCCCCAGAGTGAATCGGTCTAATATCCAAAGAACATTCAATTCCGCTCACTTCACAGAAGGAGACCTGAGCATCGCCCACAGTCACCCTAAAATGAAACGCAGCAGGAATATCCCATTCTTCGAGTTTATTCAATTGAGAGGATTCAGCATCAGGGGGCATACACAATTACCATCTATTTATTTTCAACTTCAAAGCCTTCGTGAACAATTTCAATGCTTTCGATGGCAACTTCGTTGCCTTCGGCCTTGAGATCAGTTCCCGTTACTTTGGTGGGCCATGCATTCTTGAGCTTCCAGGTCACGGTCGGCGTATCGGATTCGTCCAGAAGGCTTATCGTAACGTCGGTACGTTCGATGGTATTCATCTTGATTTTCTTGAACCATTCCCAGAGCTTGTTATTGCCCTTGAAAATGCCCTTCTTCATTGTCACATTGCCGAACTTGATCAGTCCTGGCATCTTGACCACCGAGTAAACCTTGCTATCGCCAGCGCGATACTTGATTTCTTCGGATTGCGCGTCAAGACCAGAAACCTCCTGGAAGGACATCGTATCTTTACCCCACATTACCTGAAAGTGGAATTTTGGCATAGGCCAAATATCAGGACTTTGGTTTTCACCAGCCATATTATATTACCTCCAATTAAGATTTCTGTTGAAGTTGTTGGAACGTGAGTTCAATAAATTCCGCCGGACGGATCAAGGCGACCTTGACAGTGATTCTCAAATAGCCTTCGAGAATATCCTCAGCGGTCATGGTATCGCCAAGCCCCACATGCACTTCATATGCATCTTCCGGAGTCTGGCCAGCAAGACCACCACGTCTCCAGATGCCGTTGAGGAAGTTGTCGATCATATTTTTCATAGTAAGCCACGTTGTAGCCGTGTTGTTTTCAAACACGTAAGCCTTACAAGCCTGCTTGATCGATTCTTCGAGCATGATAATCGTGCGGCGCACATTGATGTAGCGCCAGTCAAGGCTGTTGCCATCGAGCGTACGGGCGCCCCAGACCTTGATGCCGTCGCCAATAAAGTAGCGGATTGCATTCACGGCCTTTCCATTCAGCGGAACGTTCAAATCTTCCTGCTCTTCATTCGTCAGATTCACTGCTGGAGAAACAACTCCATTGATGCTGACATTTGCCGGGGCCTTCCAGACACCTTCATTGTTATCGACACGGGCGTAGACGCCAGCCATTGCTGCAGAAGGAGCCATCAAGTTGAGTTCGTCGAGCATTTGAGATACCATTTCGACATACGCCGGGCAAACAGCCATGAGCTGATTATGCATATCCGTCGGATCATCATTCGTCATGTCGAAGCTGCTCAAGCGCTGGAAGGTCTTGACGAGATCTTTGTTTTTTTGTAAATAACTACAAAGATTGTTTAATTGCGCCTTTATTTTTTCCTTATTTTTTACATCATCAGGATCATCCGGTTTAGCGTCAGGAACAACTACATTATCCAAAGTCTTTTTAACAGCATCAAAATCTTTTTCAATATTTATCGGGAACAAATCTGCTGGAAAATTTTCTAGCTTCGCAGCAACCAGATCTTTGTAATCATCATCGGTCAAATCCGGCAAAACAGAAATTTTCAAATCATCCGCTAACTGTTTGTATGGAGTTCCCGTAACCTGACCATTATCATCTTTTTCAGGTTCAATGATTGCAAACGATACCTCATTGGAAGAAACGACATTCGTTTTAACCCATGGGTAATAAGAAGCGCCGTAGTTGAGATAATCTGTTCCAACATTATCGCGAAAATCTTTAACACAATCATTAAACGAATTCCGTTCCTTGAACCCATCGAATACATCCAGAATCGTAAAGCGATTCTGCATTTTATTGCAATGTGCGAGCAATGCCGTATGCACTTTTGCGCATAGACCAGCATCATCAAGCGAAACCGCGTCAGGGATAATCATCAATGTCGGTTCCTGTTCCTTTTCGAACGGTGTAATGCCACCGCGCAACATGTTCTGATCAATCCCCTTATCGTAGCCGCCTACAGAGCAGATATAGCAGGTTGTGCCACCGTTCTGGAAGAAGATCCGCATGGAATCGTAAAGGCGGAACGCCGGCTTCGCACTAAGGACAGCCTTGGCGTCATTGCTATTGTCTTTTTTATAAGTATATCTCACGGACGGAGCTCCGCCGAAGATGTTCAGGTATTCGGCAAAGGACGTGATACGCACCGGCTTGTAGATTAAGCTATTTTTTTTGTATTCCGTCTTTTCGGTATAGCCGATAAAGGCAGGGACTGCCGTAGCGACTTCTACGACCGATCCCGGGAAAGCGTCCTTCTCGACGAGATAGACGCCAGGGGTTTTGTATGCTGTTGGCATTTATGATTCTCCTATTTTTATGGATTAACAAAACATTCTGCGACAAAAATCGAGCCTCCGTCCTGACCCGTTTTTGTTTTGGCAATAGACTTTGCATTTGCATTCGGAAGGCATTTCATCAAAACCTTCGACGTCGCTGAGTCAAGCAGCTGGAACCGTGGAGGCGCCCCACTTACAATCGGAATTTCGCGTTGAGATACGTAAAGCGAAAACCGCGATGATCTTTCAATACACTCAAACCGCACCGGGTCATCAGTCTTCAACGAATCATTTATAAGCAAATTTTTATTCGCATACGCGCCAGAAACGCAATAGCACCACCTCAATTTTTTCGTCGGTATCTTTACAGTACATGTAAGATATTTTTCATGATTTATATATTCCGGTTCCAAAACAACTTCAAGCAAAAAAAGCACACCAAATATCTGTTGCAATTCAGGCAAAGTGCTTTTTTTACGTCCCTTGACACACACACCATTTGAGCATGACACATTCGCAATCGGGAGTTCATCATGAGCAACATTATCAAATCTCGTCACATTCCAGACCTCCGAAATAGAAGCCCTGACGAAAAAGGAAAGCGTCATTTTTTTTGAAATAACGTTTTGATGAGGTTTGCAAAAAGCAAAAATTCGGACTTTTCCATCGTAAATACGACAGAGAAGCCCTTCCCTTCTCATTATTTCCGCAGATTCAGAAGACGGGGTTACATTAAAACCACAACAACTCCCGTTGTAGTACTCATGGCATAAAGATACATCGACGATTCTTTCGTATCCTTCACGTTTATCTTTTTGATCCATTATATCAACCCCAACTCTGAATTTTCTGGCAACCGAATGACATACGGCTGGTAATACGAATAGTTTCCACCAAGAGCAACTGTTTTTAGGCGATAAACAACAGAAGGAACATATTTTGCACCAACCATTCCCCACAAATTGTTCAACTCTTGCATATTCAAGTTTTCCATGTCAATTGCTATTTTTTCCAAGCCCTCAGGCAAGTCTGGCGAATTCGAGCGGTCGAAAAAAGAATGATCCATGAAAAAACCAACCGTTTTCGACAAATAACGCAACGAGTCCAAATAATTTCGGCCTTTAAAATTTGCTGCAATAACAAAATACAGGTTTAAAAAGACCATTTTTGGCGGAACAACAGCTCGATCGCCAGACACTTCTGGGACAGAATGATTCTGCATCATACTATCCCGCTCCATATTCACAAGAAAGATGTTCAACTTATTTACTGCGTCTTCATATTCTTTACCATCATTTTCAAGCATTTTCGAAACAACAACAAGATCTTCACGGACAGACATTTCCTGACGCAAATGAAGATTTAGCCTCATAGCCAAATACTGTAAAGAAGCTCCTATCATATTCTATACAAGTACCAACATTTATATTTTATACACATACATTTATATGCATTTTTTCATTTAAATTCATTCTCCTTAAGTCGCAATATAACATTCTGTCAAGCTTTTTGTAAATTGTAAAATTTATTTTTCTACAGTTCGTTTGTTTTCATAAACAAAAGTTTGTATAAGCGCAAATCAACAGATTTCCAGGCGATTAAACTCATAAAAAATGTCAACATTTTACAATAATTTTACGAGTAAAAATCGAAAAATTGTTATGCGTACGCAAAGATCCGCATTATACAAGCAGCGTTATAGGTAATCCATATAATACGCACAAAAGCAAAAAGACCTTTCGTGAACAAACAAAGCTCCACAAAGACGTCAAGCCATCAAAAAAGCCTGTTTTTTGCAAAAAAACGGCAAAAAGGCAGCTTTTGCAACAAAATTAACAGATTATTTTACAATAATACTATGTGATTAGGACCAATTTTATATTAAATTAAGCCCATGTTTGAGCAAATTACAAGGCAAGAGCTGACCTCTCGCCAAAAAGATATATTGTCTCTTTTACGCAAGGGACTCACAAATACAGAAATAAGCAAGACTTTAGGCATTTCAGCGAACACCGTTAAAGTGCATCTTGCAAATATTTATAAAATTCTCGAAGTCACAAACAGGACCGAAGCTGTTTCTACGCAGAACGAGTCCGCCATAAAAATCGATGATTTAAAAAAAGATTTAATCATCGTATTCAACAAAGAAAACGATTTTGCAGCAACGCCAAAGGCGCAAGAACTTTACCTGTCCGTTGTCGAATCATTCCATCAATACCACATATTCCGTATCATCGATTTTCCAGAAAAAGATCTTGTGCCGGGATTTGTCATTAGCGTTTCTGCAACACGCGACAACGAAGAAGTTCTATTCATTTCCATCAGGCAAGGTAACTCTCGAGAACTGCTCTGGACAACATCAATCAAAGTCAACAGCGATGACATTCTGTTGTTAGCACAAAAGACTTCAATGCTTTTGTTCAGAAGCTTGGTACTTGCAACCGCTAAAATGAAGTACACCCCCTCCAGTTCCATCCCTTATTGGTGGTATGCTTCAATGTACTGCAACGTCAAGCTCGAAAACCGTTGCAAAGAATCATTCGATATCAGCAAGAAAATGCTCACGCCTCTTGCGACAGGCAACGAATACAATGAACAAGCCACCTACATGTTGTCGATGGCTTATTACATAGCCTTCCTTGAAGGCTGGGGCGACATGCAAACAAACAGCCTCGCACTGGGAGAGCTTGCGCGCAAGGCGATGTACAACGCGCCGTATTCAGTCTATTCAAAAGTCATCATGGCCTTCTACAACACGACCATCGGCAACAAGGCCGAGGCTATCGCCTACCTCCAGCAGACCATTGAAGAAACCCCTCTTTTCATTACAGCCCGCATACACCTCATACAAATTTATCTGCTCACTGGAGAAGAAGAAAGAGCGCTCAAGCTTATCGATGAATGCGAGTGCCTAATTCCAGAGACTGCAAACAAGGCTTCAGTCACTCATGCAAGGTCATTGATTCTTTTTCTACAAGGTCGATACAGCGAGTGCAAGAATATAGCCAAACAAGTTTTACTTTATACACCCAACGCAATGGCAGTCCGCCTTATCATGATAGCATGCTGCTATAAAATGGGTCAAAAAGCGGAATGCGAAATCCAAATCAAAAAACTATACGAGAACCATCCGTCCTTTAGCCAAAACGACATAGAGCAGCTTTTAGCCGGTGTCGCCCCGCAAAAGAAAGCCTTTATTATGGAATCACTACAAGAAATCTTCAAAAAATAATACTAAAATAATACATAAAATAACCCCATATAATTCCAAGGATAAACGCTCCGTAACCATACAAATTAGTACATACAAACGCCAAATCAGGTTATTGCGAAATAATACCATTTGATTCTACCTTTAGATCAGTTCTTAAGAACAACGAATCAATCAGTTCTTAAGACATGCTCAAACAACCAAAAAAAACAGGAGAAAAATCAAATGGATAGCATCCGCTACTTCAAACTTCACAATTCGGCAGCATTCGTAGTACGCATCGGAGTCGAAGTCACAGACAACGACGGCAAGATTTACGAAGTTGAAAAAGATGGTTACGACGATATCTGTGCCGGCGCCGAAAGAACATTCGATTTGAAGAACGACCCGAACAGAACCATTGCCCCGGGCTATAAAGTACGTTTGAAAGCCATTGTTGTTGGTGGATCAGATAAACTTGCTGAGGAATCTTTCATTTACGACCCGAATTCTTCTAAGACGGCTCGTTACAAGATTACCGGTTCCCTCTTTGGCAAGACCCTCCATTTCGAAGACTGCAACTAATTTTTAAACAAATTAGTAAAGCAAAAGGTGAAGACCCATTTGAGGTTTTCACCTTTTTAATACTCAATATAATCCAAACGGGTTATTGCGAAACAGCTTTTATACATTTATTTTTGATTCTGCAATTAACAAAAAACTTTATACAGGAATAAAACATGAATACGCAAAATGCGCCCCAAAACGAAGAAGAAAAAGAAATCGAACTCAAGGACTTGAAACCAGGTGACATTCTCATTTTTGATGGAGAAACAGACGACCTCATTTCCCGCCTCATCATGGCATTTACCAATTCCAGAGTTACACACGGCGCAATTTTCATGCAAAACGGCGAGAACGCGGCATTAGCAGACGCTGGGCAAGACGGCATCAACATGCATCTTGTTACAAGCACTCCAAACGCCCGCGGCGTACACGTTCGCCGAATCACCAAAAAAGGTGGTTTCGGAGACGATTTCGACAAGATCGTAGCACCGGTCACAGATATCGCATACGACTACGTCAAGCAGGGACTCGTTTATCCTTACTCGAATCTGGTTTTGCTTGCCATGATCCTCATTTACAAGGACGTTTCTCACGTAAGCCTCAAGCAAGCTGCAATTATCAAGTTGTTAAAGCTTGCAGCCGCCGAACTGAAGACATTGATCGATGAAAAATACCACGATGGCAAACACACGATGGTTTGCTCTTCATACGTGTACCAGTGCTATCTGGATGCATCCAAGAACAATCCTGATTTGAAGATCAATATTAAAAACGGCGACGTCGACGCCAATCTCAGAGCCGGTAAGCGCACGGCAACGCTTTTGGATCTTTACGCCGAACACGCTGCAGAATACAACTTCAACAAGACTTTCACCGCAGAAAACGACGAACCGGTAACGGAATCCGCCCAAGAAGTTTTGGAAGATCTCGTTGACGAGAAAAACGAAGATCACGTTTACCTGTTGAAGAGTAACTTTTTGAGCAATGCCATCGAAGATTTCTTGAAATCACTCTTGAAGGCAAGCGGCATTGTCGTTGACAGCATCAAGGATTTGATTGAAAACGCCAAGAAACAGCAGGCCATGTTCGTCACACCGCACGACTTGTATTGCCACACGACAAATACGGTTTCAGTCGGTAAAGTTCCTCTTGACCGACACAGCGAAAAATACAACCCGTAATAGTATAAAAAAACGCCTCAAACATAGTGCTGCAAGAGCTTGAAAAGGATCCACCTCCCCAAGGAAAGTTCTTGCAGCATTTTTTTTATGCTGAAAGCCGAGCGTTAGGCGCTCACGCTTAACTCGCTCACGGCAAGTGCAGGCACTTTGTAGCTTGCAAACGGATCACGGTATTCATTACCGACCGCCACGATGTTCTTGATGATATCGAAGAAGTTCCCGCTGAGCGTGACGCCATCGACCGGATGTTTAATAGCCCCGTCCTCGCACCAGAAACCGTGTGCCCCGATGCTGAGTTCTCCGCTCACGGAATTGCAGCCGGAATTGCCTTCCAGGCGCACCACGAGCAAACACTTCGGGAAGAGCTTCAGAAGTTCCATCGTCGTCATGTTTCCTGGCGGTACGAGCATGTTGTAGAAGCTCGTAGACATCTTGCTGCCAAAGCTGCGAGCGCCATTGCCTGTCGTTTCGCGGCCCGCCTTGGCGGACGTTTCTAGGTTGTAAAGAGCCGAATTGAAAACGCCGTTTTCAACAACCTTCACGCGTTTGGTGAGGCAACCTTCGGAATCGAAATAGAACTTGTGCTCAAACATTTCGCCGGTCGGATCGTTCCAAAGCGAGAACACATCGCTTGCGACTTTTTCGCCTTCCTTGCCGTCCAAACGGGATTGTCCCTTTTGCATGGTTTCAGCGAAAAACGGTTGGTTGTACATGCCGAGGAAACGCGCCGAGATGCGTTCCGAAAGGATTACCGGAATCTTGCCGCCTTCAATTTTCTTGGCGCCAAAAAGTTCCGTAGCGTATTCGGCGGTCTTGCTTGCAATTTCATCGATCGAAAATTCGTTCCAGTCGCGGCCATTCTTGACAAAGTTGCCAAGCTTCTTGATGCCACCCCGGCTTGCGACTGCACCTGCACCCGCAGAAGCGCAGTTCGAACGAGCTTCGTAGAAAAGCCCCGTGTTATTTGCGACAACAGAATAATCACGTTCGATATCGCCACCGAGGTACGGGATGTTCTCGATTTCCTTGGACTTTGCAAAAGTCGCCTTTTCAAGTTCAATGCAGAAATCCTTCATCGTTGCAAGGTCTAGCGATTCCAGCGCCGGATTGTAATTCGGTTCGTCCTTCGGGAGTTCCACCGCCTTGGGGAGCGTAATATCGATTTTTTCGGTCCACTGCGTGTGGCAAAGAGCGTCCTTGAGCGTCTGTCGTAAAGCTTCATCCGTCAAGCGTTCCGTGTGAGCATAGCCCGGACGGCCATCCTTAAAGACGCGGACTCCGAGACCTACGGAATCCGAAATTTCGGTATTTTGCACTTGCCCCTGAAAGACAGACAAACCTTCGGAATGGGTGTTAGAAGCGATAACATCGAACTGTTCGGCTTCGCCCTTGGCGAGGTCGCACATGAAAGAAACGGCATCTTTAATATTCATATCGCAAGTATAATTAATTTAGGTACGGCTTATCGAGAAGCGCGGCTTTTGCGTTCGAGCATTTTCCAGTAGGCGGCAGGGCTGCCTGTCACAGATTCGAGAGCATTCGCCATCTCGGTCGAGATGCTGATTTCACCCGCAATCAGCTGGTCGAGCATTTCTACAGAAACGCCCACCCTGCGTGCAAATTCGGGCTTGTCGATTTTAAGCCATTCAATTCCTTCGAGGATCGCCTGTCCCGGCGTCGGGGTTCCATGTCTTGGCATAATTTTTTAGTGGTTAGTAAACAGTGGTTAGTGGTTGGTAAACAGTGTCATTCTGAGCGAAGGGCATAGCCCGAAGTCGAAGAATCTAAAATTCATCTTGCAAAAGATCCTTCCATAATGGATTCATCTGCATAATGAGGTTCTCCTTTTTTTCGCGTCGCCAGCCTTTCAACTGTTTTTCACGTTTTATAGCATCCGTAATTTCCGTATATCGTTCAAAATAAATCAACTTATTAATCTTATACCTTGAAGTAAAAGACGCTCCACAACCTCCAATGTGTTCTATAGCACGACGACTTATATCATTCGTAACACCTACATAAAGAGTTGTATTACTTTGATTTGTCATTATATATGTATAATAGCTATTTGGCATACTTAAAGTTCTAGATCCTGCTCCTTCGAACCTAATTCAACTAAGGGGCTAAGGCCCCAAGTTTCATATATCGACTCCATTTCATTCCGCTCAGGATGACACAACGCATTGTTTCAAAATTCAATAGCATCTTAATTCCAACGTTCGAATTTTAAAAATCTACGTCCTTCCAGCCTTCGGCACCGAAGCGGAGGTCGCGTTCCACAAATTCCCAGATGAGGAGCTTTTTGCCCTTGAGCACGCTCGCCTTGCGGGCGAGCTTTTCGCGCACCAGCGTGGAAGCGCCGCCATCGCTCACGATAGATGCGACCGGACGGTTCACGTTCTTCGCAAAGTGCGCAATCCATCCGGCGTTCACCGGCGAATCGGTCTGGTAAATGCGGCTGAAGCTGTCACCGAGAATCAAAATTTCGGACTTGCGGAAATCATCTTTGAACACGCTGTAAGTCGTATC
>JAEEGJ010003847.1_pt1 | contig 54065 bp, 50 predicted proteins | sample 8958761 | NCBI WGS metagenome assembly JAEEGJ01 (sample SAMN16246546, study PRJNA631951) | gut metagenome | biome: gut microbiome; feature: rumen; material: RS-attached | host: Bos | place: Iran: Karaj | collected 2018-10
AATTATAACTCAGTTTTAAAAAAATGTCAATCAAAAATCACTATTTTTTGAATTAGTGTTATAATTTTAAGTTATTTTCTACAAAAAATAGGTGTTAAAAATGTGCTATCAGCCGATAATTCGGCTGCTATTTATGTGTTTTCCCAATAATTCCACACCTTGTCAAAATGTAGAAATCGTCTAAAATTATACAACTTGTTTTGTGCACAACAGAGAATAAAAAATACTTGCATTTACTAAACAATTTCATGTTAATAAATGCAAGTATTAGCATCTTTATATAAAGTATTATTTTTCAGCTGACTAAAACATGATTAATACCTTTAAGAATATCATTCTTAGCAACAATAAATAATGCCTTAGCCGTTTGGTGTGCTGATTCAGTGAATTATTGTCTTGTACGTTGTGCAAGAGCTTTGATATTGCTTACAGCCCAGTCAAATTTATCCGTTGTGAGGACAGATCCGCAGTACTCACATACAGCGGATTGATTGATATTCACACTTGCACCGCAGTAGGGGCATGTCTGACCTGTAGTACCTGTAGAGCGCGAGGTTTTTACACCTGTAGTGCGAACGAGAGTCCATTCATAGGTCATGAACTTCTCATCGGTCTTGCTGCCGCGGACGATATTACTCGTATTGTCGTCAATTACATAGTCAACGATACGTGTATCGAGCCTTACTATCATCTCGTCGTATCCGCTTTCCTGTTTCCAGCCCATGAGTTCAGTTTTAAGAACAGCTATCCTGTCAACTATATTTGTTTGACCACTGTTTCGATATCTACCAAGCTGATTATCCATTTGCGAATAATATGTGTCTGTAAGGTAAGGTCTTAGAGGTGATAGGTCTTTTTTCTGCCATGCATTCTGGAACTGAACATAGAGATTTGAAACTTTGTCTCTGAACTGTTCCGCATTGAAGCTTGGATCTATCTGCAAGTATTCTTCTATACGGCGCAAGGACTGAGTACTAACTGTCGGTGACATCGGAATATTGCTCTTTTTCTTATTTGAACTATTTGAAAGAACAATAATAACGATGATAGCAATTATGAATATAACTACTTCGAAACTGCTTCCGCTGCTGGAGCCAGAGCTGCCGCTGCTGCTCCAGTCGCTGTCACTGTCCCAACTGTTATCACTGTCCCAACTGCTGTCGCTGTCCCAGCCGCTGTCGCCAAAGTCAGAATCGCCTGAAAAGTCACCAAAATCTGCACGTCTCGGTGAAGCTTCGGTGTACATGGGTTTTAATGGAAAAATCATAAAAGTGAATATGAGTGCTAATAACGATATAAACCTCAGACTCTTTTTCATGGAATTCCCCCTTAAAATCATTAACTATATTATAATTATAGCATAATAGAATTCATTTGTCACTAAAAGCGTTTTCGTGACTTTTTACAAAATAAAAGTGGGGGATTTGTTGTTAATGTCTTAACGACGTCTATTTTATGAACAATTCTTGCTGTCTGCCAATCTCACCCTCCAGTTTATAGGAAACACAGAGAGTAAGTGTTTCATCAGTACTTGAAGTTTTTATGTCACGGCTGATTATCTTTACATCGCCAAGAAAGTTTTTTTCATATAGATAAACCTTGTTCATTAATCTGTTTTTTAGCTCTTCAGGCGTATAAAGCTTTTCACTTCGTACAGTTTCCGAGAGCCTTCTGCATTTTATGCTTATCGGTAGCTTCTTTCCAAAGAGTATTAGGGGATTTTCAGAATATTCCGAAGAGCTGTTCCTGAAGGTGTTGCTCTTGAAATATAAGGGAATGTCAAGGCAAAATAGACGCAAAGTCCTTTGTGTATCAGTCCTTCCTGTTAGCTTTTGTTCATCGTTTCGATAACTGCCTGAAAAGCTTACGATTTCGCTGTAAATTCCGCGGACTTCGCCCATAGCGTGGCTTACAGATGTGCGTCCTGTTTTTGACTGAATGACACCACTTATGAGAAGAGCACCTTTAGGAACGAAATCTCCCTCCTTGAACATGGCAAATCCTTTTCTGGCGAGAATACTGGTTATTTCTGCGTCATGATCTGAAACCACATTGCATGGAATGCGTTCTTTAACCTTTTGCGGTATGGGAACAGTTTCGCGTATCTGCACGACAATGCGGTTTCCAGTACGATGCATACCAACCCAAGCTACACCATCAATAAGAAATGGTAACCTGTTGCTGCACTTTTCAAGGTCAATGCTGTGAACAAGCACTCCAGGTTTTATATCAAGCTCTGATAGAGCTGTAAGTATGACCTCTTCGCTTATTGATGTATTGCCACTGATTTCAATAGTAACAATAACGTCAGAAAAATATACTGCTATACAAACTGCAAGGATAAGCCCGATAATCAATCCTATACGCTTATTGCAGCGGGAAAGATGTTTGCCGATAGTATCATATTCGGCGGTTTTTAGTTCAACTTCGCATTCCTTTGCTATTTTTTGTATTTGGGTAAGGTCATTGTGAAAAATATCTCCGTGGAACACCTCTCCGCGACAGAACTGCCCTCTGCATTCTATTCTGCATTCATGGATGAGGTTGATGAATTCAGAGAGTCTTTTCCCCTGGACGTTTATTCTTACAAGCCGTTTGAGTTTCATATTTTTTGATTCTCTCCTCAAATTCTATTTTTTCGATGTAGCCGCGGACAATAAGACCTCCTGTTCTGAAATCGTATGCTCTCAGATTGCATCCGTGGATATTCACGTAGTTATTTCCTGACAGAATTCGCATATAGATCTCATTGCATTCCTCTATTCTTCGGCAACTGTCGATTATTAGCTCGTTTCTACCAGAAATATGTATATTTGTTTCAAGATAGAGTTTTTCGCGAGCAAGTTCTGCTAGCCATTCAAACATAAGAGCCACTCCCGTATATTTTTTCATTTCAAATAATATGATTTAAGGGGTGATGATTATGAGAAAACTCTGGGAAAAAGCTGTAAAAGCTGCGAAAACGGCGATACTTATACTGCTTTTACTGTTTTGTGTCACAAATATGGCAGCAGTTTCCCAAGCGGTGTACAGCAGTGTTTTACGCTGTATAAATGTGGTGATACCATCACTTTTTGCAATGATGGCTATATCTTCTATAATAGTCCGCAGTGGTATTACTGAGTCTCTGCCGAGATGGTTCGGTCGGATAAGCCGGTTCATTTTTGGCATGAATGAAGCGGAGTTCCCCATATTCTCATTTGGAATGTTTGCAGGATATCCGGTGGGAGTGAAAATGCTCTGCGAGCTGTACAGTAAAGGGAGAATAAGCAAGCGCCGTGCAGAGCTGCTTTCCGGTGTGTGTTTTGGAGCAGGACCGGCTTTTATATTTGGTTGTTTATCATCAAAGTTTTGGAATTCCGAGCGTATTGGAATGCTCATTTTTATTTCAACCATATCCGCAAATATTGTCATGGCTATAGGAGTATCTTTTCTACTACGAAGAACTGATGAAAAGAAGCCGAGCACTTGCCGCTCTGTAAGTATCACTGTGGAAATGCTGAATGACTGTGTCATTCAAAGTGGAAGAGTTATGGCCGAAATTTGCTTAATGATAGTAGGATTTGCTGTGTTCAATGCCTTTCTTGTTCGCACAGGAATTATGGCAACATCAGGAAAGCTTGTCGCTAAGCTTCTGTACATTGACAGTTCAAGCGGTTCAACACTGATTCCTGCACTCATAGATATTACAAATGCTGGAAGTGTAGCAGGTGGATGTCAGCTGCTTCCTTGTATAAGCGGATTGGTTTCATTCGGAGGACTGTGTGTTTTTATCCAGTTGAGAACGTTGACAGCAGGGAAGTTCTCGCTGAAGCCTTTTATAATAATGAGAGCAGCGGCAGCATTAATGAGCTTTGTGATATGTCATTTTCTGATTCCGTATTTTATTTTCGGAGAGGCAGTTGAAGTGGCTTCCGTAAAGGTGAGCGAACGCGGTGCAGATTCAGTGATATCGTCGATTATGCTTATTATAATGGTGATAATGCTGATGCTGGAATACGGTAAGAATAAGAGATATAGCTCGGCTTACAGCACATAAAAATTCACTTCAAAAGCTGATATTTGTACATAGCGCCAAAAATTGTGAAAGCTTGCAGAAAAGGCTTGATTTATTGTAAAAAGGTGGTAAAATATAATTAGCACTCTGAGAGAAAGAGTGCTAAACTTGAAATTGTAATTAATTATCAGGAGGTATATATTATGACTATCAAACCCTTACAGGACAGAGTTGTCGTTAAAATGGTAGAAGCTGAGGAAACTACCAAGAGCGGTATCATCCTTTCAGGCTCGGCTAAGGAGAAACCTGAGGTTGCACAGGTTGTAGAGGTAGGTCCCGGAACCTCTGACGTAAAAATGGAAGTTAAAAAGGGTGACAAGGTGCTCATTTCCAAGTATTCAGGCACAAATGTAAAGCTTGAGGGAGAAGAGTTCATCATTGTTAAGATGGAAGACATCCTCGCAACAGTAAAGTAATGTGTAATAATGAATTGATATAAAGGAGTAATAACTATGGCTAAGGATATAAAGTACGGCGAAGAAGCAAGAAAGGCTCTTCAGGCAGGTATCGACAAGCTTGCTGATACAGTAAGAATAACAATGGGTCCAAAGGGCAGAAACGTGGTTCTCGATAAGAAGTTCGGTGCTCCACTTATCACAAACGACGGTGTAACCATCGCAAAGGATATTGAACTCGAGGATGCTTTCGAGAACATGGGTGCACAGCTCGTTAAGGAAGTTGCTACAAAGACCAATGACGCAGCAGGCGATGGTACAACAACTGCTACTCTTCTTGCTCAGACTATAGTTCGCGAGGGTATGAAGAATATTGCAGCAGGCGCTAATCCGATGGTACTCAAGAAGGGTATTGCAAAGGCTGTTGATGCTGCTGTAAAGGCTATCGTTGATAACTCAAAGACTGTACAGGGTACAGAGGATATTGCAAGAGTAGGTACAGTTTCATCTGCTGACGAGAATGTAGGTAAGCTCATCGCAGAGGCAATGGAAAAGGTTACTGCTGATGGTGTTATCACTATTGAGGAGAGCAAGACTGCTGAGACTTACAGTGAAGTAGTTGAGGGTATGCAGTTCGACAGAGGTTACATTTCACCTTACATGGTAACAGATACAGATAAAATGGAAGCTGTTTACGATGACGCTTTCGTTCTCATTACAGATAAGAAGATTTCTTCTATTCAGGAGATTCTTCCGCTTCTCGAGCAGATCGTAAAGATGGGCAAGAAGCTTGTTATCGTTGCTGAGGATGTAGAGGGTGAAGCTCTTACAACTATCATTCTCAACAACCTCCGTGGAACATTCAAGGTTGCAGCTGTAAAGGCTCCAGGCTTCGGTGACAGACGTAAGGAAATGCTCAAGGATATTGCAGTTCTCACAGGCGGTGAGGTTATTTCTTCTGAGCTCGGACTTGAACTCAACGAGACAACTATTGATCAGCTTGGTCAGGCAAAGCAGGTAGTTATCCAGAAGGAGAACACTATCATCGTAGATGGTGCAGGTGACAAGAAGGCTATCGAGTCAAGAGTTCACCAGATCCGCGCAGCTATTGAGACAACAACATCTGATTTCGACCGCGAGAAACTCCAGGAGAGACTTGCAAAGCTTGCAGGCGGTGTAGCAGTTATCAAGGTCGGAGCAGCTACAGAGGTTGAGATGAAGGAGAAGAAGCTCCGTATCGAGGATGCTCTTGCAGCTACAAAGGCAGCAGTTGAAGAGGGTATCGTAGCAGGCGGCGGTACAGCATTTGTAAACGCAATGCCGGCAGTAAACAAGCTCGTTCCTACACTTGAGGGTGATGAAAAGACAGGTGCTAAGATAATCCTTAAGGCTCTTGAAGCTCCTGTACGTCAGATTGCAGAGAACGCAGGTCTTGAGGGTAGCGTTATCGTTGATAAGATAGTACGTTCACGTAAGGTTGGCTATGGTTTTGATGCATACAATGAGGTTTATACAGACATGATACCTGCTGGTATCGTTGATCCTACAAAGGTAACAAGAAGCGCACTTCAGAACGCAGCTTCTGTAGCTTCAATGGTGCTCACAACTGAGAGCCTTGTAGCTGATATCAAGGAAGATACACCTGCAGCACCTGCAATGCCCGCAGGCGGAATGTATTAATTTAATATATAAGAATGATAAAAGTGGCTGTAAAAAAACAGCCACTCACAGAAAAAAGCGATTGTCCTTCAAGTCACACGTGATGATATTTGAAGGGCAACCGCTTTTTATGTCAATTATTGAAGACTTATCATTCTTTCTCAGAACATGTTGGGGGAGATTACAACAAATAAGCGCTAAATGTACTTTACCTTGTTATTAGAGTTAAATGATATTTTTTCTTATACCACACATTGCTAACGAGATATATGTGGTATAAATCAATAATACAGTGGAATGAGCTATGACAGCTTACATATGCTTTAACTTTAATGTGAAATGATTATTAAAGAATAATGGCAGTGTAAGAAATATCAGATGATAATTAAATTATCTTGAGAGCATAAAGTTTTTAGATTTTAGATGTTTCACACATACGTTCTTTAGAAACAATTTTCCAAAACTTCTTGATGAATACCCAAAACGCAACCACGCAGGCAAAAACGACAACGACATTTGTCAGCATAATCTCCACAAACGGCATTGACACAATAGTTTTTGAGTCTGAATTCAGCTCTTTTAGCTTCTGAAAGCTTGGTTATATCTTTTTTGTTGTATTTAACTGTTCCTTCAGTAGGGGTATCAAGTGTTGAAAGCACATTAATGAGCGTGCTTTTTCCCGAGCCCGACTGACCTGTTATCGCAATAATGTCGTTATCACCTATGATCAGGCTCACATCATTAAGAGCGGTGCAGGCTGTTTCGCCTGCACCGTAAATTTTCATTATATTCTTTGCTGTTATCATTTTTACCTCTTGGAGTTACCAATCTTTATATTGTATATCACTTGATTTAAGTGTATCTATACCTTTAACCGCTATTCTTTCAGATTCATTATCCTGCATAAATATTAGATCTACAGAAACAGATTTTATTTTTTGAATTATTTCATCTTTACTTAACCCTTTTGTACATATGATCAAATTACACTGAACAGTACATTGAGCTATCCCACCCATATATCTTGGATCTAATTTGGGAGAATACATATAGCATTTTTCACCCTCAGGCAAATCACTTACAATACCATAAATTGAACTTATGCCTGAAAAACGATTATTCTTAATTTTGCAATAATAAATGACCTGAATATAATCTTTTGAATCAAGTGAAATAATCTCATCATTATTAAAATACTGATTATACTTCGACTTATATTCTATATTTGAAATAACTAAGTCTCCATGATGCTCGTCTGAATACGAGTATATATCTACTTCATGTATTTTGGCTGTAACAGGATATTTTAGTGAGTAAAGATAAAAAGAACCTATGAATAATGAAAGGATTAAAAATATTGAAAGGATTAAAAATATATAGAAAAACGGTTTCTTTAGTATTCTATTATTTTTCATGCTTACCATCTCCTCTTTGATTGATCAGCATAATCTGTTGTATAAATAATACTATATACTCTATCTGGATGATCTGAACTAACAGCAGATAAACTCTTTGCAAAATATGGATCAGTATGAGCTACAAATTCTACTTCCGGTTCCGTTGCCCAAACAAACATGGTATGGTAGTATTTCTCTGATGAGTCATCAGCAAGTTGAAGTATATCTCCTCTATGAAGGTTATATTTGCTAGCAAAATCATCACAATATTTAACATCATCAATAGAATTACAATAATGTTTATTATTAATATCAGAGCCATTTACTGTATATCTTGGATTGTCAACACCTTTGATTTTACTTGTAAAATGTTCAGCCAAGCCAGAACTAAAAGAGCTTCCCCAACTAGTAGGATTTAAAATATATCTTTCAACTAAAGTCCAAGTTGAAGAATAAACATCCTTATTTACATTGTCAAAATTGTCTTTCAATTTATAATAATACCAATCATTTGAACTTCTACTCGTAGAGCCTTTAAAATCAAAAAAATAATTTTCAGGAGAACCCATCATTTCATAGCCACCATAATACAATATTTGAGAAACAAAATTAGTACAATCTGAATCAAAAAAGGAAAAATCATGGTTATAGTTATTGTCTCCGATGCGCCCTTTTCGAGTTTCAGGTAAACTACCAAATTCTGTTTTTTCCTTATCAGGTGCGTTTGCCCCACAATAATATAAAGCGTAATTTCCTGCTTTTTTTACGTCATAGTAGTACTTATCATCATCAGCAGCTATAACAGATGTTAAATTAATCATGGACATCAATGAACTAGCTGCAAATGCTATTGAAGCTTTTAGTATTTTTTTCATAGTTTACTCCTTAATATGTAAAACTGAGTTATTTATCAAAAAGTATACATACACATTTTATATTATAATATGCAAAAAACAACTTGTCAATAAACTATTTGAAATATAACGGTTAATAATAACCTAATAATAATGTTTTGTATAAAGTGATGATTGAACAATGAATTGCAACTTTCAAATATGTAATTTATTGCAATTGACAAAATGAATATAATAATGTTATCATCATAATATATAATTTGAAAATGAGGTTGTATTTAATGAAAACAAAGGCTCTAAAAATAGGTTATGTATCAATCGCCGCAGCTTTATTTCCGCAATGACATAATTTGCACCGAAACTTCCTGATGAAGTGCTGCCAAGAATAGTCCCGGTATCATTATTTACCTCAAGAAGAGGGATTTTCTCAAAATCATGCCTTTTTACAGCAGCACTAGCAAGAATTCCGCCTGCGATAAAAACAAATAATCCTACGGGGATAAACGACAGGAGAATTCGCTTTTTGTTCTTTTTTACATATCCGATTATAAACAGGATAAGCCATATCAGTCCAAAGACTGCTCCTAAAAGAAGCAGAAAAATATATGTTACAAAGCCTGTCATTTATTAGTCCACCTTATAATTTATATTATTGATTATTATACTAAGTAAGTGGAATTGTCAATAAAAGCTGATACCGTCTATGCTCTCATATTATCACTGTATTAGCTTACAGTGTGCGCTCGCGCCACACTCACAGATTAAAAGAACTCAATGTCAGAGATGGCGTTTCCGACGTCCCAAAGTTAAAAAATATTGTCGCTTGATGAAAAACGTCTCATATTGTAAGATATTTACAATATGAGACGTTTGCTTTTGTACGAAATACAGAACTTGAAAAATTCTTTCCCTTATTAAACGGTTTTCCGTTTGATTTCAGTCCCTTAATAGAAGCGTATATCAATCATCAACAAATTCGCTTTTATATTCTGCAACGCGAGCTCTGTCACCGTGGCAGTCAATCTCGATGTCACCATGCTTGACGAGACTCCTTATGGATTGGAACATAATAACGAAAGCAAGAGCGTTGACGATGATACTGAAATAAACTCTTATACCGAGGATATTTCCTAACATACCTGCAAACATCATTGAGATACATAGTATCACCTTTGACTCCAGCTTTTTATTGTCCTTTTCAAACTGCAGGAATGAAAGGCATACAAAGCCTGAAATAACAGAATGTATGATAGCAACTTTAAGAGAATAGGGCTTATATGCCTCTATCTTGTAAGAATTGAGCTCTAGAACCATCATTACCGCTTCAAGGATTATATAGAAAGTCCATGCTGCTTTTAGTATAGTCCTGAATCTCATTGAAGTTGCCATTAGCCAGTCGCCCATGAGAAGCAGCGCAAAACCTGCTATTTCATCTGTATAAGCTAAAAATGTCAGAAAACTCGTAAGGAAGGTTCCAGGTTGATATGTCTTATAGAATATGAAGCATATCACACCGAAAGCGATAAACAGGATATTGCCCAGAAAGCTCAATTTTAGTCCGAAGTTTAATCTTTCGTGCATGGCAGAGCTCCTTAACTGAGAGACTTGAGTGCTCTCTGACCGATATCTTTTCTGAAATGAGCTCCTTCAAAGCTTATTTTTGAAACTCCCTCATAAGCCTTATCAAGAGCAGCCTGCAAGGTTTCACCTTTTGCGGTAACGCCAATGACTCTTCCGCCGTTTGTGAGGAACTTTCCATCTGAAGAGAGTTTGGTTCCAGCATGGTAAACGAAGCAGCCTTCGACTTGTCCCTTATCATCGAAGCCATCCATTTCTATTCCCTTCGGATAACTCTCTGGGTAACCTCCGCTAGCCATAACAACGCAGGCGCAGCTGCCCTTATGCCAATTGATATTAACTTTATCAAGTTCGTGGTTGTAGATAGCTTCAAATACTTCGTAAAGATCAGCATCAAGCATGGGAAGAACTACCTGGGTTTCTGGATCGCCGAAGCGGCAGTTGTACTCTATTACCTTCGGTCCCTTTGGAGTTATCATAAGTCCGAAGTATAGACAACCTTCAAAGGTACGTCCTTCTGCGTTCATAGCATTCATAGTGGGAACGAATATCTTTTCCATGCATTCCTTTGCAATAGCATCTGTATAGCAGGGATTAGGTGAAATTGTACCCATACCGCCTGTATTGAGGCCATTGTCGCCATCGAGAGCACGTTTGTGATCCATTGATGATATCATTGGAATTATAGTCTTTCCGTCTGTGAAGCTGAGAACTGATACCTCTGGGCCTGTAAGAAATTCCTCAATAACTATACGCGCGGAGCTCTTGCCGAATTTGAGTTCGTCAATCATTTCGTGAACAGCCTTGATAGCTTCCTCCTCGTTCTGAGCGATAATAACACCTTTTCCGAGAGCAAGACCGTCAGCTTTGATAACAGCTGGATAGCTGTTATGCTCCTTTAGATAGGCAACAGCCTTATCTGATTCGGTAAATACCTCATAAAAAGCTGTAGGAATATTATACTTCTTCATGAGTTCTTTGGAAAATACCTTAGAGCCTTCGATTATAGCTGCATTAGCTTTAGGTCCGAAGGTCATGAATCCTTCTGCTTGCAAAGCATCCACCATACCCAGTACGAGTGGATCATCAGGAGCTACGACTACCATAGCTGGTTTGAGCTCCTTTGCGAGAGCAACTACACCGTCAACGTCTGTCGCCGAAACATTGAAACATTCGGCATACTTGGATATTCCGCCGTTTCCGGGAGTGCAGTAAAGTTTTCCAACATTGGGGCTTTCTGCTAACTTCATGATTATGGCGTGTTCACGGCCGCCGCCTCCGACTACTAATACGTTCTTCATTGGGGTATTCCTCCTGTATATTGATTTGATGAGTTTTGCTGTTCAGCGTTAATGCCGTTATATTGCGGATACGGTGGCTTTTCAATGCCATTGTATATTTCTATTGCTGCACAGCAATAGATTATGATAGTTGCGGCGCCTGAAAACAAGCTTGTAACAGATCTTACGGAACTTAATGCGCTTAACAGAGAGACTTCTTTTACGTTTGTGATTTTGTGTATTATTACATTTGAAAATACAGATATCACACTTGAAAGAAGTGAAAAAACTGCTGTAAATATTATAGTTGTGAGACCGCGCTGTTTAATAAGGTCGTTCTTGCCCCAATTATACAAAGTCAGTACAGCTTTTGGAAGCAGAGCAAGAATCAGTACTATAATGGAAATGACTTTTGCTATCGTGGAAAGAGAAATATCTTCCAGATAAACTCTGCTTATAAAAAATGAACAGGTAGCTTTGTAAAAAGGCGGACAAAGCAATAGTAAGGTATCGAGTACGAACTTGATACCGAAAAAAACAAGAGCCAATGATAGAGCAGTTTTTAAGCTTTTTCTTTTCTTCATTTTTGTATCCTTTTATTTGTACTTTAGATGCTTAACGTGTCTATCCTCGTCTATACCGAGGGCTGCGGCAGTACATACAAGTACTAGTGCGCCTGTAAGAATTATACTGAAAAAGAATGTAATGTACTCTGTTCGCTGTATCAGCCAGCTTTCGGAAATGTATTTGGTCATTGATGAATGGGAGATAAGAGTTATCAGTAAATGTTCAATGACAAATCCTAATATCCAAAGCAGCGGAGCTGCTTTGATAGTACGCCTACATCGTTTTGCAGAAAATGCCCAGCCAGTACAGCTGATGATATAAGCTATAAACGGTACCCATGCCAGTTCTGTAAGGCACAGCAGGATCTTGCACTTACCCGATATCATCATTTCGGGATGAACCAATTTGAATTCTTCGTTTGAGTTTGTGAAAGCTCTGAATACGTTGCCTGAAATTAGATATGCAAGTATAGCGGCAATGATGTAGAATCCGCAGAAACATACGGCGGTCTTGTAAAGTTTTTCGAGCTTGATGGAATTATAGTTGCCCATATTGTAATCCCCCCCAGAATAACAACTTAGACAGGTCAAAAAGCGTGTGTGATTTATCTATAGTATAGCATAATGCCGAAATTAATGCAAGATATTAATGTTATATCCTAAAATGTTGTAGTTTCTTTATCTTCCGGAAGCTTTATCATACTTAGTATGTCGGCTATCTTGTTCTCAACATAACCGAAGTTGTTGCTTTCAGAATAAGCGCATATGTAATTGTCGTTATAGTCTGCAAGATACATTCTTGCATTGATATCATCGTCAACGGACCATTCATAGTAATAGAATGTCCTGTCAGCTGTAGCAAGGGTGCCCGTAGAGAGTATCTCATCTTTGTTGACTACGGATAGTACCTTTAATTCAGCAGTTTCGCCCTGTGGCTTTTCATCTGACATGAAAAGGCTCAATCCGCATTTATTGATATCCTTTCCAGTTATCATGCGAATCTCGCAGGTATCGTCCGGAGAGTTTTCATAAGCCCAAAGATTAGGGTCTGCATAGTATGAAAAATCACGGGATTTAACATAGCCGTTGAAATAGCTGGTCTTTTCTTTATCCAGTGGGATAGTAGCGGACTGGATAGGTTCTGAATGAGCTGTAGGGTCTGTGTTCTGCGCCGTGCAGCCGCACATAGTCGTTAGAAGTACAGCTGCTGAAAAAACAGCTGTGATGGTATTTTTTTTCATGTTTCTCTCCTTAATAAAGCTGCGGTCGAGAAGGACCGCAGCTGAAAAGTATCGTTATCAGTGGTGGAACAGACGAATGCCTGTGAATGCCATTGCAATATTGTACTTATTGCATGTTTCGATAACGTTGTCGTCGCGGATAGAACCACCTGGTTCAGCAATATATTCCACGCCTGATTTCTTGGCGCGCTCGATGTTGTCTCCAAATGGGAAGAAAGCGTCAGAACCAAGACACACGCCTGTATTCTTTGCGAGCCATGCTTTCTTTTCCTCACGGGTGAATACAGCAGGCTTTACCTTGAAGATACGCTGCCATTCGCCCTCGCGGAGAACATCTTCGTATTCGTCACCAATATATACGTCTATAGCGTTATCGCGGTCTGCACGGCGGATATCGTCAACGAACTGAAGTCCCATGACCTGTGGGGACTGTCTCAGCCACCAGTTGTCAGCCTTCTGACCTGCAAGACGTGTGCAGTGTATTCTTGACTGCTGACCTGCACCGATTCCGATAGCCTGTCCGTCTTTAACGTAGCAGACTGAATTTGACTGTGTATACTTGAGAGTAATGAGCGAGATAAGGAGATCGTCCTTTTTGTCGTCGGGGATATTTTTGTTTTCAGTAACTATGTTTGCGAGAAGATCACGGTTGATGTCTAGCTCGTTACGTCCCTGTTCGAAGGAAACTCCGTATACCTGCTTTGTTTCAATAGGAGCAGGTTTGTAGTTTTCGTCCATTTTGAGTATGCAGTATGTGCCCTTTCTCTTTGATTTGAGAATTTCAAGGGCTTCGGGCTCATAGTCTGGAGCAATGACTCCATCAGATACCTCGCGCTGTATCATTTTTGCTGTGCAAACGTCAACTTTGTCAGAAAGAGCAATGAAGTCACCGTAAGAGGACATTCTGTCAGCGCCTCTTGCTCTGGCGTAAGCGCTTGCAAGGGGAGTTAGCTCACCAAGATCGTCTACCCAGTAGATCTTCTTGAGATCTTCGCTGAGAGGTCTGCCGATAGCAGCACCCGCAGGTGAAACGTGCTTGAACGAGGTAGCTGCACACATACCTGTTGCAGCTTTGAGCTCTTTTACCAGCTGCCAGCCGTTGAAAGCGTCAAGAAGGTTGATATAACCTGGCTTTCCGCAGAGAACTTCGATGGGGAGTTCGCTACCGTCTGCCATATAAACTCTTGATGGCTTCTGATTCGGATTACAGCCGTATTTTAACTGCATTTCATTTGACATTGTTCATGTCCTCCTTATATTGATTCATATGCTTAATGCATAATTATTCAGCCTGTTTAAGGTCTTCGTATTCAAATTCTGTCACTTCTGTATGGGCGTCGGTGTTGTAATAACCTTCCTCACGGATAATACGCCCTTTTTCGTCATAGGTTTTCTTTATAGTACTGATGATATTTTCAGTATCCTGATCTGGCATATCAATATTTTCTTCTAAAGATATTTCACCGCAGACTGGATCATATTCGTAACGTATGCGCCTTGCGTAAAGAGAATCATCTGAATAAAGATTTGTTTCTGAAAGGATCCTGTTTTTATCATCATAGGTATAGGTTTTTGATGAGTAAATACTGTCATCCAGATAAATAGTAGTTATATTACCGTTTCCATCATATTCTAAATTATTGTAGTTCGGATACTCTGTTGATGGTATAGATGAGTAATGTTCATAATCGAAAGTGCGGCTTTGTATCTTATTGTTATACCTGTCATATACATTTTCAGATATAATTTCAGGTTTGCCGTTTATCCTCAATTCATCTATGATACAATTGCCGTTTTCATCATACTTGTAAAAGTTTTCTAAGACTTCTTCCTTGTTGTTTATACTATAATCATGTATTATATTTCCGTCGTCATTGTATTCATAGTGTGAATTGCTTACGATGGTTTCTTCGCTTGAATCATCGTTTGTCATTATTAGCATAAGACTGTTGCCATGTTCATCGATGTAATCAATGTAATTATGTTCGAATTTATCATTGTAGAATTTTGTTTCTGTTATTTTTGTCATAGCTTCAGCAGGAATATCGTCAGAGAGCTCTGGAAGAACAAATCCTTCTGTTGTTTCCTGAGTATCACCTACCGCAGACGATTTCATAGCTGTATCTGATAATCTATCTGTACCGTTAGTTCTTCTTCCGCAACTAGAGAAAGTTAGGATACATAACGCTGCAAGTATAATACTGAATTTTATCATTTGATGAGCATCACTTGTTTTTGTTTATTATACGTGTTTCCTCAGTATTGCTTTCGAGATCAACATAGCGGACAAATAGGGATACCTTGTTGTCAGCATTGAGGTTGTTCCATAGCATATCGGTGAACTGATCGATATTACCACTTATACCTACTAGCTTAGGTTCTCCTTCAAAGCTAGGGAGCGGAGAACCATCACCCATATAGGTATGAATGAAATGTCCCTCACCTGCAATGGGATTTGTATAACTGAAAGTATGTCTCTGACATGAATCAGGATTACCGTTAGCGCTCTTGAGAATAGACATTGCGTAGTTGAAACCCTCTTCGCCGAAGCGGAGTATACCTGAGATACGAGGAGTATAGTTTGGAGCATCATCTTCAAATTCTCTTGTGCGGAGAGCCTGCTCGAAGGTGTACTGCTTGTCCATGAGCTCATAGATAGTATCGGTCTGATCTCCGTTTGTAACGATAAGTTTGTTTCCGAGAACTCTTACAGGAGCATATATGATAAGGTGAGGATCAGTAAGCTTTGAGGGATCGAAAGCCTCTGTGCGGATGCCTCGGCCCTCTTCGATAAATACGCGGTTGCGGCTGTTCTCGCTTCTTCCCATTATAAAGTATGCGGTAACTGCATACTTTCCGCAGTCTGATTTACCGATAACGATACCTCTTCCTGGATAAGCGTTTGTGCTGAGTTCTTTTGCTAAGTCAAGCTTTTTCATAATAATAACTCCTTTCGGGTAATGTATTTTAAATTAGTACCTTAAAATAAGTGTAAGCGTGAAATCTGTCACAACTATCACCAGCACAACAAGGGTGATGATGTTGAGAGTTCTTTTCTTTGGCTTTGCAAGAAGCCAGTTGTAGAATGGTTGTACAAAATACAGAAACAGAAGTCCGCCCATTCCAAATCTTAGTGAAGGCGAAAGCGCTATTCTTGCCTGAAAGTTAATATCGTAATCCGCATAGGTGTTCCATGGCCATGAACCTGTAAAGAATTCAAGAATATATGTACCTGCAAGCTCAACGGCAGTAGCGACTGCCATGCTACCGAAGAAAATAATGAACGGACGGGATATCTGTAAAAGAAGCCCACCTTCTTTTTTCATGTATTTCCCGAAAAACAGCAGGAACAGAAGTGCTCCTACTGCGTATATCGGACAATACGGTCCAAACATTATGCCAAGATTTGTAAAGCCCCATTTATAGACTACAACCTCGAGAAAGACCTCATAGCACCAGCCAAGTATAGCGTACATCCAGAAGCAGAGAAAGAGTTTCTGGATAGTTTGTTTTTCCAATAATTCCTTTATTTTTTTCATGATGTTATCCAATACAAGTCAATTATGCAAGTTTAGGCATGTAATTCAGGGATTTTGTCAGTATAAAGTCCGTCAGAACTATTATCAGTACAATTATTGTAATTATATTAAGAGTTCTGCGTTTTGGCTTTGCTAGAAGCCAGTCGAAAAATGGTTGAACAAAATACATGAACAGTACACCGCCGAGTCCGAAACGGAGAGAGGTACTCAGAGCTATGCGTGCTTGAAAGTTGTACTTATACCGTGCGTAAGTTTGCCACGGCCATGAGCCCTTTGTGTACTCAAAAATGTATGTGGCTATCAGCTCTACAAGGGTGGCGACAGCCATACATCCAAGGAAGATAAGCAACGGTTTGATTATATTCAGCCATTTCTTGTCATTTTTCTTCATGAGACGTCCGAAGCACAGTAGGAACAAAAGTGCACCTATACCATATATCGGACAGTAAGGGCCAAACATATCACCCCTGTTATGAAATCCCCATCGGTATACTACTACCTCAAGGAATACCTCATAGCACCAGCCAAGCACCGAATACATCCAGAAGCAGAGAAACAGCTTCTGGATAACTTGTTTTTCCAATAATTCCTTTATCTTTTTCATGTCATTATTTTACGTAAGCCTTGCCGTCGATTATCTCTATCCTGTCCTGACAGAAGAGGGAAACAGCTTCGGGGAGTATCTTCCACTCAGCCTGCTCCATAATGCGCTTCTGTAAGGTCTCGGGGGTGTCGCCGTTCTCTACGGGAACAGCCTTCTGCATGATTATCGGTCCGCCGTCGCACTCCTCGGTGACGAAGTGTACCGTTGCGCCCGAGAGCTTGACTCCTGCCGCCAGCGCAGCCTCATGGACGTGAAGTCCGTAGAAGCCCTTGCCGCAGAAGCTGGGTATCAGTGCGGGGTGAACGTTCATCATCTTGTAGGGGAACGCCTTTACCACCTGCTCATCGAGTATGGTCATGAAGCCCGCATACACCACGAGGTCAGCCTGCTCTGCGATGAGAGCGTCCGTCACAGCGCGTGTGTAGTCGGCGATAGCGGCGTAGTCCTTTCTCGGGATAACGATGCTCTTTATGCCGTTTTGAGCGGCGCGTTCAAGAGCGAAAACGTCGGGCTTTGAAGCAATGACGCAGGTTATCTTTCCGCCCTTGATGATACCCGACTTTTCAGCGTCGATAAGAGCCTGTAGATTAGTGCCGCCGCCCGAAACGAGCACGACTATATTCTTCATGAGTTTTTCCTCCTGTTGTTTTATCGCAAGAGCGAATATTATTCGGGGAACTGAACGTGTCCCTGTATTATTTCGGTATCGTCATAGGAAAGGGGGATATCCTTGTCTATTACCACCTGACCGTAGATATCGGTTATGCGGAAAGTGAAAGGTCCTTTACCCATTTCTCTTGTCTCGAAATAATTATAGGGGCGGCGCGGTATCTCGACGAATTCGCCGTCGTCATTGAGATATTCCAGCTTCGTTATGGGATAGCGGTGGTTCCTTACCTGAACTCCGCACCAGAACTCGGTGCTGCCCTCTTTGTATTTGAAGCATATGGGAGCATTCTCTGCCGTATCAAGGGGGATTATCTTCCAGCTTACCGGAACTCTTCCCTTCTCAACGGGAGCTATGAGTGGGAACGCGTCTGTGTACAGGTCGAGATCGCCCTTCTTTCCCTCGGGTAGCTCGTCCGTTACCAGCATTTTTATAGTTCCCAACTCTCCGGTTACCTCGAGGTATGCACCTGCAAGCTGTGCTTCGTTGTAGTCATAGTGGTTCATGGCTACTATCCAGTAATCATGAGAAACTGGATCAAGCATAGCATGACCGCCAGTATATCCGCCGCCGTAGAACGTACCCTCACCAGTATGTACGGTGCCTTTCGGCTCAAGGATACAGTCTTCGTCTATGGGCAGGTCGGGAATCTCAAATTCAGTAGGAGCTTTGCCATTTACGCCCAGCAGAAACTTCTGAAGTGCATTTAGCTCAGCCCGTGAGATCTCCTCGTTTTTTCGCGCGCTAATAAGGTCAAAGCAGTCTACGACTCCGTCGGAGTTGTAGTCCATATCTATTCTGTCAGCCGCTCCACTGTATAAAGGTGTAGCCGTCAGGACTGCAATTGCAAGTCCTGATGCGATAAATCTTAGTTTTTTCATAAACATCACCGTCTTTTTAAATTTTGTCCAAATCACATATCCCTTGAAAGTTTAGCATAAGGCATTAATTCGGATAATTTTTGCGGATTCTGCTATGATGTTTAATGAGTTATTTGTTGTATCAGCAGATGATAACGCCTTCCTCTGACTCAACAAGCTCGCCGAGAACATAAGCGTCCTCACCGGCAGCCTTGATAGCAGCGATAGCCTTGTCAGCATCGTTCTTATCAACTGAAACGACCATTCCAACGCCCATGTTGAAGGTGTTGAACATATCACGTTCCGGGATATCGCCAGATCTCTGAATGAGATCAAATATAGGAAGCACCTGTACTGCGTTTCTCTCTATTTTTGCTGCTAAGTTCTTTGGAAGAGAACGCGGAATGTTCTCATAGAAACCGCCGCCTGTTATGTGAGAGATGGATTTTACGTTTACGTTCTCGAGGAGGCTCTTTATAGCCTTTACATAGATACGTGTAGGAGTTAGCAGACATTCACCGAGAGTAGTACCAAGGTCGTTGAAATGCATATTGAGATTCTGCTCGTTAACATCGAACACTCTTCTTACCAGTGAGAAGCCGTTGGAGTGAACACCGCTGGACTTGATAGCGATGAGGACGTCACCTGCCTTCTGAGTATCAGGCTGGAGAATCTTGTCCTTGTCAACAACGCCAACAGAGAAGCCTGCAAGGTCGTATTCGTCTTCAGGCATAAGACCTGGGTGCTCGGCGGTTTCGCCTCCGATTAGAGCACACTCTGCCTGAACGCAGCCTTCTGCAACGCCTGAAACGATAGTGGCTATCTTCTCGGGGTAATTCTTGCCACAGGCAATATAATCAAGGAAGAACTGAGGTTTTGCACCGCAGCAGATGATATCGTTGACGCACATAGCAACGCAGTCGATACCTACTGTGTCGTGCTTGTCCATGATGAATGCGAGCTTTATCTTTGTGCCGACGCCGTCTGTGCCCGAAACGAGTACAGGCTTGCTGATACCGGTCATATCGAGCTCAAAAAGTCCGCCGAAGCCGCCGATACCTGAAAGAGTGCCCTTTATCATAGTACGTGCGATGTGCTCCTTCATCAGTTCAACTGATTTGTAGCCTGCGGTAACGTCAACGCCTGCCTTTTTGTAGCTTTCGGAAAAACTGTTATTCATTGATTTACCTCCATAGTTGCCTGTCACCCTGCCTATGGCAGGGTGACAGAATATAAGTTTATTCTTTGCCGTTCCAGCAATATGTGCAGAGACCGCAGGAGTTGAGTCCTACTGCCTTTTCAGTACCCTCGAGGGTCTGGAATTCCAGAGAAGTGAGGCGAAGTCTCTTGCATATTTCATCTCTGAGTCTGCGACCTCTCTCTGTTGCGGAGTTGCTGTATTCTTCGATATGTCTTATGCCCACAGGTCCCTCGAACTCGTCGATTATCTGACGGGCGATAAGCTCCATTTCAGATGTGCTGCGTGAGAAGTTGAGGTACTTGCAGCCATACATGATAGGAGGACAGGCAGAGCGCATATGAACTTCCTTAGCGCCGTGCTCATAGAGAAATTCAACAGTTTCTCTCATCTGAGTGCCTCTTACGATACTGTCGTCAACAAAGAGCAGCTTTTTGCCGTTTATGAGCTCATGTACGGGTATGAGCTTCATTTTAGCAACCTGATTTCTCATGCTCTGGTTTGTGGGCATGAAGCTTCTCGGCCATGTTGGCGTATACTTGATGAATGGTCTTGCAAAGGGAATACCGCTCTTGTTTGCATAACCTATAGCGTGTGGAGTTCCGGAATCCGGTACTCCGCAGATGTAGTCGACGTCGGGTAATCTGCCGTTCTTGATATCATTTTCAGCCATTATCTCGCCGTTGCGGGTACGCATTACTTCAACATTCACGCCCTCGTAAACAGCGTTCGGGTAACCGTAATATGTCCACAAGAAGGTGCATATCTTCATCTTTGAAGGATCGCCCTCTGCGATTGTTTTGCAGTCATCGGATGTGAGCTCAACTATCTCGCCGGGGAGAAGTTCCTTGTGTGTGGTATAGCCAAGCTTCTGGAATGCGAAAGACTCTGTTGAAAGGCAGAATCCATCGCTTCTCTTACCAATTATGATAGGAAGTCTGCCGTATTGGTCTCTTGCAGCAATAATACTCTTGTCTGTAAGTATGATAAGAGACATTGTTCCTTCAATCTTTTCCTGTGCGTAGCGAATACCATCGACAAATGAATTCTTTTGCGCTATGAGAGCACCGATAAGATCACCTGAATTTATATTGCCGCTGCTCATGGACTCGAAGTTTGCACAGCCTTTTTCAAGGAGTTCGTCAACGAGCTTGTCAGAGTTGCGGATTATTCCTACAGAGCAAATAGCATAGACACCAAGCTTTGAGCGGACAAGAATAGGCTGTGGGTCTGTATCGCTGATACAGCCGATACAGATCTTTCCGCGCATTGTCACAACATCGTCTTCGAATTTGGTACGAAACGGAGAATTTTCGATACTGTGGATGTTCCTTTGAAAGCCCTGTTCCTCAGACCATGAGGTCATACCACCTCGTCTTGTGCCGAGGTGTGAATGATAATCTGTTCCGAAAAATACGTCGGTAACGCAGTCGTTTTTAGAAGCTGCACCGAAAAAACCGCCCATAGCTTATTCTCCCATAAGTCTCTTCATGATTTCCTGATATGCTTCTTCTACGCCGCCCATGTCTCTGCGGAAGCGATCCTTGTCGAGCTTCTCGTGAGTTGTAGAATCCCAGAAGCGGCAGGTATCTGGAGAGATCTCGTCAGCGAGGATAATAGTTCCGTCAGCAGTCTTACCAAACTCAATCTTGAAGTCAATGAGGTCGATGTTAAGACCCTTGAAGAATTTTACCATGAACTCGTTAACCTTGAAAGCGTACTTTGAGATAGTGTCGATATCTTCCTTTGTAGCGATTCCGAGGGCTAATGCATAGTAGTCGTTGATGAAAGGATCGCCGAGATCGTCGTTCTTGTAACTGAATTCAAGAATAGGGCAGAGAAGCTTCTTTCCCTCTTCAACACCCATTCTTTTTGAGAAACTGCCTGCAGCAACGTTTCTTATGATTACCTCAAGGGGAACGATAGAAACCTTCTTTACGATAGTTTCGCGGTCACTGATCTCCTCGACAAGATGTGTTGGAACGCCTTCCTTTTCGAGCATTTTGAACATATAATTGGTCATCTTGTTGTTGATGACGCCCTTACCTGTGATAGTGCCCTTCTTCTCGCCGTTGAACGCTGTAGCATCGTCTTTGTAATCAACGATAACGAGGTTAGGATCATTTGTGGCATAGACCTTCTTAGCCTTGCCCTCATAGAGCTGTTCCTTCTTTTCGATGTTTGACATTTTAAAATTCCTCCTTGAGAATTATATAAATGATATATGTGCAATTCCGCAGCTTTGCGAAAATTGTAGGTTTTATTTTAGCAGCATTTCAGCCGCTTCTTCAGGGGCCTTTGCTATATAGTCAGCTCCAGACTGTGTGAGTTCCTCAACGGAGCCATATCCCCAAAGTATTCCCATACATTTTATACCTGTTTTATGTGCTCCGAAAACATCCTGTTTGCGGTCACCTATCATGAGTACAGTACTCCTGTCGGTAATACCTGTCTGAGTAAGTACGTAATCTATGACATCATGCTTGTAGTCACGGGAGCCGTCAAGCTCAGCACCACCCACAAATTCAAAGTATCTGGAAAGATTGAACTTTTCAAATATTCGGACAGCATAAACCTGAGGCTTACTGGTGGCTACCATAAGCCGTTTGCCGCCGTTTTTCAACTTTTCCAGCATTTCTGGGATTCCATCATAAACGTGGTTTTCGAAAAGTCCCACGGTTGAGTATCTTTTACGAAATATATTTATAGCTTCATCAACCTGTTGTTCGTTCATGCCGCAGAACTCGGAAAATGACTGCCGTAATGGGGGACCGAGAATGATATTTGTATCCTCTGGTACTTCAAAACCAAGTTCTGTTAAAGCGTTTTCAAAGCATTTCAGTATGCCTTCGGTGGAGTCTGTAAGAGTTCCATCCAAGTCAAAAAGCAGAGTATCGTATCGGGGCATATCAAGTGTCAAGGGAAATGTTGTTCCAGTCCTCGGTGTTGCAAACAAGCCATTCGAGACCGCGTCTGCGCTCGAAAACCGCATCGTCGTTAAGACCGCCTATGGGGCATTTCCTGTCTATCTTTTCATGCTGGACTACTGCCCAATGATAGCGATAGTAAAGATCCAACATATCCATTATCTCGTCAGCGCTTCTGAGATTGCACTTGTTTTTGAACTCCTCAAAGCTGCCGCATTGTGAAACAAGGCGTACAGCCGTAGGACAATCACAGATATTCTCCGCATCAGTAATATCATCAACGAGTCCAAGAGCCCATACCAAAGCCCAGTAGGATTCGTATTCCCATACAACGTCAATTATGTCTTGCTGAACGAATGAACCGTCGATAAGACGTCTTTCCTTTGCGTTAAGACAGTTCTTCACGCCGAAGAAGTCCATGAGACCAACGAAATAGTTGACATCCTCATCATTCTGCTCGCTTCTTCCAAATCCGACCTGAGTTGATAGCAAGGCTGCAATAGCGCGTTTACAGACATCGTCAAGACTTTTGAGATTAATCTGTGAGGCAGATTCTGTAAGGGGAAGATTCGGGTTGATACCGATTCCCTTTGATGAGATTATTTTTTCAGAGTGTTCTTTTCTTTCAGCGGGCGTCATGATATTACCTCCTTTTTGAAAAATGCGGCATTTGTTTATCAGAGAGCTGCAATTTGCTCCTGGAGAGCTTGGTCTTTTGCGATAACGCCATCTGCCATTGCTTTTTTCTCTGCAGCGAGTTTACCAGCAAGCTCCTCATCTGCGATAGCGAGCATCTGTATTGCAAGAACAGCTGCGTTTTTTGCTCCGTCAATGCCTACTGTTGCAACAGGTACTCCGGGAGGCATCATAACTGTAGCGAGGAGAGCATCAATTCCCTCGAGCGCTTTTGATTTCATAGGAATTCCGATAACAGGGAGTGTTGTGTGACCTGCCACAACTCCCGCAAGATGAGCAGCCATACCAGCAGCGCAAATGATAGCGCCAAAGCCGTTTGTCTTTGCATTTGTAGCAAACTCACAGGCTTCTGCAGGAGTTCTATGTGCGCTCATTACACGGCACTCAAATTCAACTCCGTATTTTTTGAGCTCTGTTAGAGCTGATTTTACAACAGGGAAGTCGCTGTCGCTTCCCATGATAACTGCAACTTTTTTTGACATGATGATTTCTCCTTTATGCTTTATATTGCAGATTATTCTGCCTGTTCACTGTTCTCCTGAGTCTCATCGGAAACAATTCTCGGATACTTAGGTTTTGATCTTTGGAACTTTGCGTAGCTGATACCGAAATCAGTTTCAAAGCTGCCCGAAAAACTAAGAGTGACTCTGTAATTACCGTGTATAGTCTGCGGACTTCCGTTTACTTGGTATTTCACGTCCGTTCCCACATACAGGACAACGTTAACCGTAATAGCTGCGTCATTTGAGTTAAATCCGCTTATCTGTAACTCTGAGAGATCTGTAATCTTGACCTCGATATTCTTTTCATCAGGGAATACAGCGCTGAATTTCTTGTATCGCGGATTGAGCTTATCATCTGGGACAGTTCTGCCCTTTGAGTATGCATAATCAAGGTAACCGCTGGTATCGGAAAATATTATCTCTATAAGCTTTGGAGTGAGTGTCTCTAGCAGATGCTCATCTGTTATTTCAAAGTTGTAAGGAACATGGTCACCAACAAATCCAGTTATCGTCGCTTTTGTAAACAATAGCTCAGAGTTTTCGGTAGAAAAGGTATATATTCCCATATCTGTTCTAAGAGTAAGCTTGTTAGTGTCTGCTGAGCACGATTTCCATGTTTCTGAAAAACATGGGCGGAAGTCGTCGTAATAAATAGAATATGAGCCAGTATCAGCGGTCTTTGCAATAAGAAGCTGGACGCCACGCACTTTTGTAAGCACTATCTCAGAATATACGAAAGGAACAGTTATATTACCTTCGTAATCTATACACCCATATAGTCTTTTGCTATCAAAACGTTTTGAAGCTATACATCCGTTGCCGCCTGCATAATTAAGCTCCTGCCATTCCGGATAGACTATGACTCTGTTGCTGCTGTCAAGAATACCAAAGAGTCCCTTGTTATCCTTGAAAATGTGATTACCGTCACGAGTGTCAATCACATCCTCAATGACGGGTTGTGAATCATCGTTGTAGGCGCTCTTTTCGGATTTCGAGTAAAAGCGTGTTATTGCAACAGCAAGGACGATAATGACTATGAACAATACGGAGACAACAAGTCTCATATTTCTATTCAATGTCTCCGCACCTCCCGAATGCCGTTATTTGTTTTCAGTTTCTGCGGACTGCTGAAACTGAGAATTTTGAGCCGCAGCTTTTTTGCGCTGACGGTAGGTATCCTCGGTCTCTTTAGTTATATATATTGGACGATTTTTCGTCTCAAGGTATGTCTTGGAAAGGTATTGTCCCAATATTCCTACGCAGAAGAGCTGCAAGCCGCTGAAAAGGAATATGAGGCAGAGAAGTGTGGGATATCCGTCAGGTGCGTCAAGCCAGCCGAATATAGACCTGATTATAGTAACAACAATGAGTACAAAGGCAAAAGCACATGTGAGTATTCCAAGTAGAGAGGCTATAGCTAACGGAGCTGTTGAAAATGCCATGATTCCCTCAAGAGAGTACTTGAAAAGTCCCCAGAAAGACCAGGAAGAAGTTCCTGCAGGACGCTCTACGTTCTCATACTCGATATACTTGGTATTGAAGCCTACCCAGCTGAATATGCCCTTGGAGAATCTGTTGTACTCCGACATATCTAGTATAGCATCAACCATCTGTCTTGTCATGAAGCGAAAATCCTGTGCACCGTCTACTATCTCGGTCTGAGATATCTTATTCATTATCCTGTAGAACAATCTTGCAAACCAAGAACGCACTTTAGATTCGCCTTTACGGCTCACACGGCGTGTGGTAGCACAATCGTACTCTCCGTTTCTTACGTAATTGTACATTTTAGGCAAAAAAGCAGGTGGATGCTGAAGGTCTGCGTCCATAACAACAATATACTCACCCTTTGAGTTCTTTAAACCTGCATACATGCCCGATTCCTTACCGAAATTTCTTGAAAATGAAATATATCTTACTCTCTTATCCTTTTCGGCAAGAGAACGAAGCAAATCGAGAGTTGTGTCCTTTGAACCGTCATTTATGAACAGATATTCGAATTCTAGCTCAGGAAATTCATTTGACATCTGTGCTGATATCTTTGTTATCTCCTCATAGAACATGGGGAGTACTTCCTGTTCATTGTAACACGGAACCACTACTGAAACGAGTTTCACAAATTATCCTCTCCTTCAAAAGAAGCTTGCGGCAGACCAAGGCCGATAGTAACCCGAATCTACCAATACACTATTAATGATACAACAAAATTGGTGATAATGCAATACTAAAATTACTGTTTTTATAATTTTTTACACCTATGTAAAATAATGAGTGTTCAATGCTGTGATTTTGATACATCTGATAGAATAATGTGGAACAGAAGTCGCGCCTAAACAGAAAAAAGTCGTGTACTGCTCAATAAACCGTATTATTTTTTACCTAATTAAATGTGAACAATGACAGGGAAAATTGACAAAAAAATCAATAACGATTTGTTATTTTTACTGAAAATTTTGAAAAACGTATATTTTTTCAAGGCATTTCTTAAGAAACTATTGATTTTTTTTGAAATGTCATGTATAATATACTTGTATAGATATCGCATAAAAAGCTCTGCGGCGTATTTCCCTTTAAAATACGCTGTCTTTTGGCGGAGTGCGATTGCGAGCTGGGAAATCGGCTGCCGCTGCCGTAAAGCGGGAACTGCAGTTTAGCAGTGGTGGGGAGAGAATTATATGGACATCACATTGGTAACGTCTTCGTTCGATAAGATCGTTCACGGAACCGAGAACGAGAAGAAAACAGGCTGCGGTATCAACCTCATGAAGCCTGAAAACGTAACTCGTTTCCACAGAACCTCTTTAATGACGGACCTGAAAGAGATAACTTGCGAAAAATGCAAGGCGAGTCTCGCAAAAAAGCTTATTAAAGCTGATAAGAAGGAAATGTCGCTCCTTCTTAAAGAAGAGAAAAAACGCGAAAAAATGGGAATGAACGATGCGGGTATAGTTCCGCTCGGTAATACCACGGCAAGGATCACAAGAGATCCTAATGCCAAAGCTAAAGAAGAAGCAGCAAGAAGAAAGGCTTTGGAAGAAGCTAAACAGGCAGCTGAAGAGGCAAGAAGAGTTGCTGAGGAAGAATCACAGAGAGCTGCGGATGCTAACCAGTTTGGTCAGACTTCAGGGGCTCATGGTTATCAGAGTACTATTCCAGGTACGGGTGTGCCTATGGATGACAGCCTCGCTCAGTTTGCGATAAATCCTCATGAAAATGAGACGCAGGCTCCAGCTGAGGACGATTTCCTCGCACAGTTTGCTGTTAACAAGCCTGATTCTGCTGAAAATCCTTATGTTTCTCCTGCTCCTCAGGCAAAGGCAACTGTTCCGCAAGATGATTTTCTTGCGCAGTTTGCTATACCAAATCCTCAGGGCGCTTCGGAGCAAACGACACCTTATTATAATCAGAATTATAATCAGACTCAAAACAATAGTCAGATTCAGAATGAGGGCGGATACGTTGATATGGGAGGCTATGACGATGCATATCAGCAGCCTGCAACGCCTGATATGCCTCATTCCGATGATGACATAATGAATCTGTTCTCAATCAATCCCGCTCCGGTACAGCAGCCGGCTTACGAGCAGCCTGTCTATAGTCAGCCTGTATACGAGCAGCCAGTTTATGAACAGCCTACTTACGATGGTATGGTTTATGACGAGCCTGAATACGGCGAAGTCGTTTATGACGAGTCGGTGTACGGAAATCTCAATATCTACGATGGCTCACAGCCGCTTTATGACGCAAATGGCAATCTTATCGAGGGTCCTATAGTTACTCCTGCTGATGGTTATCAGCCTGTTCCAGAACAGACTTTACCTCAGGAAAATAACTGGGATTATCTCGCTGATCAGCTTTTTGGAACAAATGAAGATCCTAATGTCAATGGTGCATTTCCAGACTCAGTTCAGATTGACAGTGATGAGATGGCTGATTTTACTGAAGAGTCAGACAATTATGTTGATCCCATAAACAACAACCTTTATCTCGGAAATGGTGTTCTTTCTGCCACATACGGAATGGAACAGCCTGGGGCAAATGTTCCTCACGCTGAGCCTATAGCGGCTCCTGCGATCGATGACCTTCCGTCGGCTGAGAGCCTTGCGGCAGCAGCACTTGATGGAGCGCCGAAGGTTGATGATATCGTAGCTCCAGAGACTGTATCTCTACCGTCGGCCGAAAGTCTTGCGGCAGCAGCACTCGAAGGAGTACCCACAGTTGAAGATATTGCAGCTCCTGAGTTTGATACTTTGCCACCTGTTGAGGGCAATTCTGTTCCCGAGCTTGATGATATCCCTGTAGTTCCCGAGTTATCAGCACCTGCATTTGAGAGTTACTCTAAAGCGAGGGATGATGAAGCAGTGGTGCTTGATGATATTTATGAAGCAACATTAAATCAGCCTATTAAGGCAGAAGAGGAGTATGATTACTATATGAGCGATTTTAATAATAATGGAGCACCAAACGGTGCAGAAATAAACGGTGCGGAGCAGAGACAGGCACAACAGCCTCAGATTGTAAAGGTTCCGCAGTTTGCAGGATATGATGCAAACAACCAGCCTGTTTACAAGTATGTACAAATGAGATTAGCAGGATATGACCAGAATGGTAAGCCTGTTTTTGTTCCACTCAATGCACAGCAGAGACCTGCAGCTCCTGCACAGCAGACAGCTGCTCAGGCTCAGAGAGCGGCAGCAGCTTCAGTTCAGCAGGCTCCTGTAAAGTCTGTAGTTCCGAAAAAACCTGTTCAGACAAGTGGCACACCTACTGCAAATATTTCCAAGATTGCAGTAAATCCACACAGCAAATCCACATCACAGGCATTTATCAATGCTATTGCAAGCTCAAGAGAGTATGCTGACAAGAACCTTATCGAGACACAGGGCCTCAAGGCAAACAGTCCTGTACTTACTTCTGTTGAGGATGTTCTCTCAACAATGGGTGACGATTCGGCTAAGAGAAGACAGGTTCAGCAGGCACAGCAGAATGTTCCTGTTTTCGATGAATACAAGACACCTGCAAGGCAGGGCTTTAGAAGTAATTCAGCTTCAAGACCTATGCAGCCACAGCCGATGGATGCTCGCTACATGACTAAGGCAGAGCTTAAGAACAAGAAAAAGCAGGACAAGATAGATGCTAAGTTCAGAAAAGAAATGTCCAAGAGAGGCTTCTGAGCATAAAAAGTACTTCCGATGAAATGAGGAAAAAACATAATGGCAGAAAACAAGATCCTTGCGGAGCTGAGAGCTAAGCTGACTGGCTCCGCCGAGGACGACAATAAATTCCTTCGTGCTGAGGCTGAACGCTATGCACAGGAGAAGAATCTTGAGGGTGTCGACGCTGCAACGAAGCTTCTTATCGAAATAATGCCTCAGGAACAGAGAGCAGAGATAGACAGACTTACTCATCTTGACGGAATGCGCCTTGACGAAATGCACGATAAGATTATGCAGCTCATCAAGGAAAAGAACATGAACGAGGCTAAATCCTTAGCTGAGCGTCTTTACAAGAAGATAATCGTTGATTATAAGGATACGGAAAAAGCAAAGTTCGTTTCTTTAAGAAATCCATTTGAAGACAACCTTTATCAGCTGAAATTTAAGACCGATAAGGTTCTGAACAGAACGCCCTTTGACTTTGGTACGTTCATTACTACATATGGATATCTGCTAGTCGAGACAGGTTCGCCGCTTGATGCTATCCCTGTACTCGAAAAGGCTATGGAGTACAATCCTTTGGACTGTGGTCCAAAATTTGAGCTTGCAGAAGTATATAAGCTTCTGAAAAACAAGAGAATGACCCTTGAAACCACAAGGGAAACTCTAAAAGTAGCTTCATCGCCTGTGGCAATCGCCAGATGCTACGCAAATGCAGGCTATGCGCTGACGGATATGGGGGAGTACGATGACGCTTTCGCATTTCTTACAGCAAGTGTTCTGTTTGCTCCGCACCCTGCCATTCCGTATGAAATGAGAGATTTAGTATCACGTAAGGGAACTCCTATAAAGCAACCTACACGTGAGGAAATGATAGAGGCTATGAAGAAGTACAACTTCGAGTTTGGTCCAAATGAAGATGTAGTTTCCGTAGCAGCTCAGCTTTCTGCGACTTATCTTATGGATGAAGATATTCCTAATGCACTTAAAGCACTTAAAATGACCTATAACCTTACACGTGACGAGAAGGTTAAGGAAATTATCCTCAAATACGAGCCTGATGCAAAAACTATGGCTGAAGAACATGCAATGAGTGGTGAAGGTCCTAAGATAACTCAGACTGTGAATGAGACTCCCGAGAATTGAAATAAGATGCGCTTTCGCTTAGAAAGCGCTTTTTTTTACATAAACCTGATTTTTCTGGGGATAATACACTCGGGAGATGATAATTATGTGCCAGAGTAAGAAGAAAATCCCTGTTCCGGAACCTGAAAAAGAGAATTATGAGTGCCCTGCTGTTTCATTAGGCGATACGACGAGTTTTATACCTTATGCTGTTGAAAATAGCAGCGAGATTAATTCATATATTGAGATTTATCCGTATCGTCCATAATATGGTGGACAAGCTAAAGATCAAATATAATTTATTATAACAATCGTTAAGTTGAATGGCATTCAGTTTTGTTACAAAGTCCTTGATTCTGAGCAAGTCAAGGGCTATTCTTTTGTATGAAATAAAAGTAATATGAAATTCTTTATATGGATTATGAAATAAAGCAAATTTGAAGAAGATAGCTTATTCCTATATATACTTCTTATTCAGGTTTATGGCATTAATAAATTAGGCTAAATTTGATACTTAGGTAAAAACTATGAAGTTGCTCGTTTTAAACACATACTAAGGAATATGTATTTATGTGTGATATTTGTTTCAATATGTTACTTTTATTTGTGATAGAAAATTATGAATTATCAAAACAGAGTTGATCAACTAAAAGAAGATTTCATGATATACATTATTTATCGACAGCGTTGTTCAACTTTTGTGTTTACAGTGTTTGTTTTGAAACGAATTCAAAATTTAAAGTTCAAATCATTATTTGTTGTTTATATTAAAACATGTAAAAAACGGTTTTTAAGAAGCTGTTACTCTTATATATTTGTCTGTGATTTGCTGTTGTGCACAAACTCGAAGCCTGCAAATTGACGAAAGTGCTGAAATTTAGAGAAAAATTATAGAAAATACTTTATTTACTACTTAAAGCATGATATAATAGTCTGTGTTAATTTAATTCGTTTCGTACGATAAAAGAGGAGTATTACTTCGATATAGGCATTCGAAAGTAGATATTAAAGAGGTTGAAGCATATGAAAAACGGTGTAAAAATGCTTGATATTGCTAATAAGCTTGGCGTAAGCGTAGTTACGGTATCAAATGCTCTTGCTGGTCGCGATGGAGTAAGCGAACAGATGAGGAAAAAGATTTGTGAGACAGCGGAAAAAATGGGCTACAAACCCTCAAACACAAAGAGCGAGAAGAAAAAGGTCTCTTTGCCGAAAACAGGGAAGAATGTTGGTATTCTAACTTCTGAGCGATTCGTAGGAGCAAGAGGAACTTTTTACTGGGAGTTGACTGCAAGTATCTCAAATCAGCTCTCACAGATAAATGTCTGCACAGTATATGAGTGTGTGAACGCTGAAAACGAAAAGAACGGCATACTTCCGAACATGGTTACTGAGGGTAAAGTTGATGGAGTTGTCGTAATTGGACAGGTGCATAGGAAGTATATAGAGTGCCTTAGCAAGTTGACTATTCCGGTTATTTTCGTTGATTTCTATGACAACAGGTACAAGGTTGATGCTGTACTCTCTGACAACTTCAACGGCGGCTATATGCTGACGGACTATCTTGTCGAAAAGGGACACAGGCAAATCGGATTTTTTGGTACGCTCAATGCTACAAGCAGTATAAACGACCGATATCTTGGATATCTCAAGTGTATAATGGAGAACGACTTGGAGTACCGTATAGAGTGGATAATCGGTGACAGGACAAAGCAAGGAGTACTCATTGACAATCTGCAGTTCCCGGCCGAAATGCCAACCGCATTTGTGTGCAACTGCGACGAAACGGCTTTCCGTGTTATTTCTGCACTCAAGACAAAGGGCGTGAGAGTTCCCGAGGATATAAGTGTTGTAGGATATGACAATTATACAGTATCAAGTATATGCATTCCGACGATAACTACTGTTGAGGTTGACCTAACTAAAATGGCTGAGGTTGCAGTAGGAATAATGGCGAAAAAGCTCGCTGATCCGTCCTATTCAGAGGGAAGGCGCATAATCAGCGGAAAGCTTATTGAAAAAGAAAGTGTTCTCGATATAAGCGGAAGCTACACAGAGGAGCGTTTGAATGCTTTGTGAGAATTTCATCGGACATTTAAAAACGGTATTGCAACACAGACACCAGGTATTTATACACTGCTGTAAGGCTGGAATACCTCTGAGAGGAATTCTTCATGACCTTTCAAAATTTTCTCCTACAGAGTTCATGCCAGGGGTGATATACTTTCAGGGAAACCGAAGCCCAAATGAGCGCGAACGCGAGGTAGATGGTTATTCTAAGGCTTGGATGCACCATAAAGGCAGAAATAGGCATCATTTTGAGTACTGGACCGACTATAACATGAAAACAAAGCAGCTTGAGCCAGTGGAAATGCCGGATGTATTCGTTTTTGAAATGTTCTGCGATCGCGTTGCGGCGTCGAAAATATATAACAAGGGAAAGTATAATGATTCTATGCCGTTAGATTACTATCTTCGCGTCAAGCATCGTCGTATAATAGAGAAAAAGACAGCACGAAAGCTAGAGTTTCTGTTGACCATGCTTCGGGATAAGGGAGAGGACTATACATTTCATTATATTCGTAAACAAGTTCGCAGAGCTAAGTAATTATATTACTTGCATGGAACACGGCCTCTGCGTTTCATGGATGTGGGCGGATATTATCCGCTGAAAAAATGATAATCTTTTCGGGCGCACTTAGTGCGCCTTGTTATTTAAATTAGATAAAGCGAAAAGGAGAAAAACATGAATCCGAGATTGCCATATCTTCGTGAAAAGACCGCAAAGCTGACAAATTCACCAGGGGTTTATATCATGCGCAAAAAGGACAACTCAATAATATATATAGGCAAGGCTAAGAATCTTCACAACCGTGTAAGCAGTTATTTTCGCGAAAATCCTGACCATACGCCCAAAGTGTCAGCAATGGTTTCAAATGTCTACGATTACGATTTTATTGTCACAGACAGTGAATTTGAGGCTCTGCTGCTTGAATGCAGTCTTATCAAGCAGCATAAGCCAAAGTATAATATCCTCCTGAAAGATGATAAAGGTTATCACTATATACGTATTTCAAATGAGGAGTTTCCTCGTATTACCAATGAGAAAAACACTAAGCAGAGTGGAACGTACCTTGGCCCCTACACAAGTGGTTTTATCACTAAAGAAGCAGTAAACGAAGCGAACCGTGTATTCATGCTACCTACCTGTAAGCGAAAATTTCCTCAGGATTTTGGAAAAGGTCGTCCATGTCTCAACTATCATATAAAGCAGTGCATGGGCGTTTGTCGTGGAAGAATAAGCGCCGATGACTATAGGAATGCAATTGATCAGGCTGTTGAATTCATAAAGAATGGAAGCGCCGAGTCTGTGGAGCGTATGCAGGCAGAGATGGAACGGGCGGCAGAAGAGCTCAATTTTGAAAAGGCAGCCATATTAAGAGATCGTATCACAGCGGTAAAAAAGGCTTCAGAGAAGCAGAAGATAATCAACAGTGGAGTCGATTCTGCCGATGTTATCGGTATTGCCGAATTTTATGACGGTCTTTACATTTCTGTGCTAATGTATCGTGAGGACAGGCTTTTTGACAAGGCTGTTTTTGATTTTCAAATGTCTGATAAGGAAGAGGATATTTTAGGGCAATTCATGCTGCAATTCTACTATAAAAAGCCTGATATACCGAGAAATATCATAGTTGATCACATACCTGCGGACAGCGAATTACTAGTAGAAATGCTAGAGGAACAGGTTAAAAGGAAAGTAAAACTTCATGTGCCGCAGAAAGGTCGGCAGCTTGAACTGTTAAGGTTAGCAAAAAATAACAGCGCAGAATATGCAGCTCTTAAGAACTCGCGGACTGGAAAAGAGGTAATAGCTCTTGAACAGCTTGGGCAAAGTCTAGGCCTTTCAAAACCACCGCGATATATTGAAGCATACGATATTTCTAATCTTTCATCAGAGTCAATGGTGGCAGGAATGGTTGTGTTTGAGGACGGCCGGCCTCTGAAAAAGGCATACAAGCGCTTTACCGTGAAAGAGCAGGAACTGCAGAATGATTACGGAAGTATGCGTGAGGTGTTGAAACGAAGGCTAATGCACATCATTAACGGAGAGGGAGATGAGTATTTCACAAGGACTCCCGACCTTATTCTTCTCGATGGCGGAAAGGGACATGTAAATGCTGTAGCACCGCTGATAAGTGAACTTGGATTAGAAATACCATTGTTCGGTATGGTCAAGGACGACAGGCACCGTACCCGTGCTATCGCAACTGGCGGCAGGGAAATACAGATAAATAGCTTGAAAGCGGTATTTGACCTGGTGACAAGGATCCAAGACGAGGTACACAGGTTTTCGGTAAGCTTCATGCATTCGCGACATAAGAAGAAAACGTATAGCTCTGAGTTGCTTACAGTACGCGGAATAGGCGAAAAGAAAGCAGCGAAACTATTTATGAAGTACAAGACCATATCAAACCTGAAAAAAGCGTCTATCGAGGAGCTTGCAGCAACTGCCGGAGTAAGCATTGAAACGGCAGAAGAACTATGGAAAATCATAAGCGAGATGTGAGAGAATGGAATACCTCAGTGAATATGTCTATATTATAATAGTATACGCAGACAATCAACGTAAAGCGGTGCATACAGTATTGTTAAAAAAATGAACATGTCCACAGATTTCACCTCGTTTTTTACCTGATTGGATTATTATTTTAGTGCAAGAACGTGCAAAATGCCTAAATATGAATAAGTCAAATTGCCGCAGTTCACAATTCTGTAAAAATAAGATAAAAAAAAGGTGTTTTATGTTGCATTTTGAAAGTGAGTGTGATATAATTATTGTGGAAGTTTAACAATGTTTGGTACGGGTGCGTCAGTACCTGATATTGTGCTGTCTTCGTGCTTTTTGTTTTGTACAATAATAGCCGTTTGTTTTATGCAGTATTACTGATGGTATATAACTTAGTTAATATTGATAAAAAACGGTAAATTATTTATGTCAAAAAAGCGATTGAAAAGTAACACTTAAAATGTTATAATTGTTATTATTAAGGCAGTGAGAAACGTTCATCACAAGTAATTATTTTATGGAGGTGGTTTCATGAGGAGTTTTTCTTACGTTGCTCAGGATGCAAGAGGCGCGCAGAGAAAAGGTATTATTACTGCGGAAAATGAGCAAGAATTCTTACAGAAAGCCAAGGAAAAAGGCCTTTATGTTAAGGATTATAGGGAAAGCGATTCAAGTGAAGCAAAATCGATCTACAAGTTCAAAACCAAGGAGTTGGCATTCAACTGCAGACAATTGGCAGCTATGCTTACTTCTGGACTTACACTTGTAAAAGCCATCGATATTCTGACAAAAGAGCAGGAAGGTGAAAAAGCGAGAGCTATATGGCAGGATGTGTATGAGAATGTACAGAAGGGTGAATCTTTCTCGTCCACACTGGAAATGCATGCTGGTTCATTCCCACCGTTCCTGATTTCAATGGTAGGTGCTGGCGAGAGTAGTGGTTCGCTAGATATCGTTATGCAGCGAATGTCAGACCATTATGCGAAGGAAAACAAACTCAAGAACACCATCAAGAGCGCTATGATTTATCCTATCATACTTCTTGTACTCTGTGTTGCGGTAACTATTCTTCTATTTACATTTATCATGCCGACGTTCATCGACATGTTCGAGAGTAAGGAAGATATGCCGTTCCTTACAAGAATTCTTGCCGCTATTAGTAACTTCCTCAAGAAGAGATGGTACATACTTGTTGGTATTATTGTGGCGTTGGTTGCAGGCTTCATTTATGCGATGAAAATACCGAGTTTCCGATTGAAATTTGACCGAATGCTGGTCAAAGGTCCTGGATTCGGTCCGCTTATTACCAAGATTTATACTGGCCGATTTTCACGTACGCTTTCTTCACTTTATTCCAGTGGTCTTCCTATGGTAGAGTGCCTTGAGAGAGCTTCTGCAATCCTGGGCAACAGTTATGTTGACAAGAAATTTGAAGAAGTCATAGACGAAGTAAAGCAAGGTGAACCGCTGTCGGCCGCCATCACGCGAACGGAAATATTCGAGCCTATGTTCTGCTCAGTAATCTATGTTGGTGAGGAAGCTGGTGCTTTGGACACCATTCTTGAAAAATCATCTGATTACTATGAAGAAGAGTCAGACTCAGCAGTACAGCGTCTCGTTGACTTGATACAGCCTATACTCATTATTTTTATGGGCGTTATTATCGGATTGGTTGTTATGGGTATCTACCCTGCACTTTACGGTTCGATTGGAACTATCGAAAACGAATAAGAAAGGTGGAAAAGTAAAAAATGCTTTCATTTGATATTACCGATAGAAATATACGAGTTGTTAAAGGCGTTGAGAGTAACGGAAAGATTAAAATCAGCTCCGCTGCTACTGTAAATGTTGAAGAGGGACTCATCGTAAACGGACACGTTAGAGACGTTCCTGCAGTTGCAACCCTCATCAATAATGTGCTCAAGATGCACAGAATGCCTGATAAAGATGCTATTGTTTCTATTTCATCTAACCTCACGATTTTCAAGGAAATGACAGTTGCCAAAAGTAACAGAGGTCAGGACCTTCAGAAAGTCGTTAAGCTACAGATGCAGGCAGAGCTCAATCTCGACGATTCATACAGTGTATCCTATATCATTGTAGGCGATGCAGACAGCAGTGAGGTAAGTGAGCCTTCGTACAGAATACTTGCTACAGCTTGTCCTTATGAAATTGTAAATAGCTACAGAGAGATGTTCAAGCTTCTGACAATTGCTCTCAGATCAGTAATGATTGGATGCAACTGTATTACAAAGGTTCTTCTTGCTGATACTAAGATCAGATCGAAGATGCCTCTCCTTGCTGTTCAGATTGACAATAACTTCATCTCTCTCAACCTTTATGAGCAGGGACAGCTTTCATTCTCACGTTTTGCTTCTATTGACGCTGCTGACTACGGCTATTCTGATGACTATGTATTCGAAGCTGTTAATGAAAACATCTTCCGTATGCTTCAGTTCCACAGAAGCCGTAATACAGGTGAAGCTATAGAGAACGTTATCTTCTACGGAGATACTCACGAATATGTAAGACTTACGGACGAACTTGAAAAACTCGACCTCAAGACAAGTCTTATCAACGTTCCTCCACAGATACATGGTCATGAGAATCTTGAGTTCTCACTTTATGCAAATGCTATCGGTGCTATGTTTAAGAGAAACAGAGAGATCGAAAAGATCAATCTTCTCGAAACTGACTTCGGTACAGCAGTAAAGAACAAGATGAAAAATGATAATGCAGGCAATGTTGCGATGCTTGCTGCTCTTCTAGGTTCACTTGTTATTGTTGGTGCAGGTTGGGGCATAATGACTCTCCTGAATAATGGTGTAAAAAATGATATCCAGGAATGTGAGGATTATATCAACAGTCCAAAGACCAACGCTGATCTTGCTCATCGTGATAGACTGCTCAAGTTGAAGGATACAGTAAATGAATATTACAATCAGATGAACAATGCATATGATGCTTATTGTTCACAGCCTGTACTTACAGGTGCTTCATATGATCAGGTTGAAAAGATACTTCAAGAGGTTTGTGAAAAAGAACACATTGAGGAAAAGAAAATAGTTAATCCGCAGTATCAGGATGGAGAACTTAAATTTTCAGTTATCTGTGATGCTAATAAGGATATTAAAGTTCAGACTATGCCTTCTGACTTTGTTAAGAAACTTGCAGAAGATGATATGTTTATGGCAGCTACATACGGTGGCTTTAAAGTAGCTTCTGTAAAGCAGGAGGGACAGGAAGATAAGGATGTAATTAATTTCCAGACAAGCGTTTACCTTATTCCTGACCAAAGTGCATATCACCCTGAGTCAAGTTCAAAGGAGGAAGATAAAAAATGAAACTTACATACAGAGATAAGATAATAGCTGCTATTATTCTTGCTATAGCAGTGCTGGCATTAGGTTTCTTTGCACTCATAAGACCAGTTATCAATGATAAAGAAGAAAACGAGGCAAAACTCGTAACACTTGAAAAGCAAGTTGCGGAGACTAAACAAAAGATTGATGAGATCCCAGGCTTAAAGAAAGATATTCTCAGTACACATGAATCTACAAATGAACTGACTGAAATATTCGTTCCTGTAGAGAATGTTGAAAATCCGGTTGCTGTTGACAAGTATATGCAGGAACTTGCAGTAAAAAGCAATGTAAAACTTAGTCAAGTTAAAGTTGACTCTGCATCTGTTAAGGAAATCAAGTACTATTATAATGATGTGGATGATAAATATAAGGATGCAAGAAAAGGTGCAGATGTAAATGGTAGCCTTCAGGAAAAGGAAGATACGATACATGCTGATAGAGTAGCGCTTAAGGATCGTCCTGTAACAAAGATACTCCAGACAGACTATGCTATAACTGCATATGGCACAAAGAAACATATCTGGGCTTACCTTGATGCGATAAAGCAGTTTGACAAGTCTATCACTATTAAAAAGGTAAACCTTGAAGACTATTCTTTTGGTGCGGATGGCGCAAAGGCTGCAAATGTTGCGGCACCTGATCCTATGGCTGATGAAGAACAAAAGATTGATATCGGTAACAATAAGACGGTATCGAATGCAACAGCAGCTCAGATAATTATTACACTTTATTCAGTATATGAAATGGATACGCCTAATGTTGACTGATAACATGGGCTTTCCACAATGGCAAAAGCACCTAATTTCAAACGCTGAGTTATTAAAATTATAACTTGAAAGGCGGTTAGGAAAATGAAAACAGAGAAGAAGAAAACATTACGCGGTTCAGCGCTGTTTACTGTAGTTGCTGTTATGGCGATTCTTATACTTTTCCTGACGGGTACGCTTGCTCTTGCGTCTGCTTCAAATAGCAGAGCTCATAAGTCGTATTCCGTATCTCAGGCTAGTTATACTGCTAGATCTGCTATAAGGTCATTCAAAGCAGCTATGGAAGATGAAACTGACGGTGCGGGAATCGTAGCGGCAGTTCATAACCTGGGTACAGGAGAACATACCGGAACGTTACATCCCATCATCAATATGGGAGATAATACCATGGGTAATATCGGCTACTGGAATGAAGACGGCATATGGGAAAGAGACCGTCTTACTCTTGAGCCGGTGACAGACAGAGTTGACTGGGTTTATGAAGGTGATAAGTGGGTTCCTTATAATGTAGTTCGCTTAACAGCAACATGCAGACTCGGTCGTGAAGAAGAGACGGTTATGGCTTACATAAGTAAGCACTCAGATACTGTTGAGGGTGAGAGTCCTGTATCTGATTCCGAGGTTAAGGGACTACAGGAGGCCGGCGGTAATACATTTATGAACGGCGGTGATATCTTCGGCGGTCTTGGAGTAGCACTTGCTGACGATCCTAGTGACGGACTAGGAGAGTATGAACTTAATAATGAGTTCAAAACTCATACAACACTCAACTTCATTAATGCAAGTGTTTATAACTTGACAAGTACGTTTGAGATACTTGTTGAAAAGAGCAACGCTAATCCTGTTTCAGCTACTGTTATAATGGGTAATTTGAGCATTAAGAATAATAGTTTTATTGTTCTGAAAGATTCATATGAGATGAATAAGAATTTTAGACAGAAGGATATTCCATATCTTTATGTTGATAAGCTCATATATGAAAGACAAGGAACAAGTGCTCCTTATGTTAAGCCTGAGGGTGGTATGGATTCAACAAAGTTCCAGCCATTTAATGTGTATGCAGGTACAATGTATTATCCGACACAGTTCCAGGCAAGAGCTGATCTTTATCTAATGGATGAGCCTACACAACTTGCAGACGGTTCATATGAGGAATATGATGCTACAAAAGCAGCCGATCCTAATCCAGGCAACTGGGAAGGTGTTGATCAGAAGATCAAGAAAGGTGAAAACTATTTCGGATGCTTTAAAGATGGTAGTATAACTACGACTGATAAAGGTTCAAAGCAGTTATTTAAATGGGCAAACAGCACATTTACAAGAAAAGACGATTATGATTCATATGGTGGAAATATTTACTGTAATGGTAATTTCCATATGGGTGCAGCGATAATTAACGGTAATTTAAGAGTAAAGGGCGACTTCTATCTTGAAAAAGCTGTTAATGGATATCAACCTGAGATTCGCGGTGATCTAGTAGTTGAGGGCGATATAATCGACAACTGCGATGCATTTGATCCTGATGACATTGTAACAGGTCTTATCTATAATGATGGACTTGCAAATGGCACAGGTGAGGTTACTGTTACCATCAAGGATGGTTATGCTTACGAAGAAGATAAGCTTTATCCAGGATATACCGAGATGGAAACAGCTGTACTTGAAAACCGTCAGCTTTCCGAGGAAGGTAATGAAGTAATTCTTCAGAGTGATGGTAAATATTTAGTTACTATAGCAGATTTGGGAGATAAGACTTTTGGTACAATACCGTATATTGAGAGAGTACCTCTTTCAGAAAATACATTTGGTGATTCAGATCCTTATGTTATAACAGAAAAAGAAACTTCTAGATATGAAGTTGATAAGGATGGCAACTTTGTATTTGATGAAGTTGATGGTAAGCAAGTACCTAGAAAAACAAATGAAGAATATGTGTACTTTGATGATGAGGGTAATGGTCCTATATCTGAAAGTGATGCAAAGGGTAATTACTATCGCACAACTACCGAACCCTATCGCAGAGTCGATCCTTCAGAAGCTTGTAATTTCTCAGCTGGATCTAGTAAGGCAGTTCCGAATAATCAGTATTATTACGGAGCAGCTTATCCTGAAAATATGACTCGTGAAAAGATCTACGGTGAATATAAAGATGGTAAATTTGTTACAAATCCAGATACAAAGCTTGTAACTACTCTGGATGAAGCTCGTAAGGCGCTTAGCTGGAATACAACAGACGGTGAATTCGATAAAACTGTATATCCGTACAGTGAGCCAGAGTCTGTACCAGCAGATCACGTTTTAAGCGGAACATTGTCTGCGGATAAAGTTATTACTCGTCCTGAAAGTGGATTTGAATGGTATATACTTGACAACCTGGAAATTCAAGGCGGTAAAAATATTTATATTAAGGATGCACCAGATACAGTGCCTACAGGTAATAAGCAGTATGGTGGAGGCACTATTCGTTTCTTCATCAAAGGCATCCTGAAAATGAACGGAAATTCAAGAATTTGTCTCCAGAATATGCCATCAACAATAAGCTATCTTGATGATTTTGGTATCGAATACTATGGATATGCTGTGGAGGACGAAAGTGGTTCAGTTATTGGCAAGTCAAGGATAAAGAATGAAAACGGTAACCTTATTGTTGGATCAATAAAGGCTCCTTACATGGAACTTGATTCAAGGAAGGGTGATGGACCAGATTCATTTAAGTACATACCAGAATCAGGCGAAGCAGTTAATAATTATACACCTATTATCATAGGTAATGCACTTATTCATAAGATTCAGCATTATGACTGGACGGGAGAGAATATTGATCCTAATGGAAATATGAATAACTTTAAACTTGCATATACAAAGTCTGGTACGGGTTCAAGCAGTTCAAGCGACAGTGGTGAAGGTACAGCACACACTGTTGATGGTAATTACTATTTCACATATGTTGTTGGCTGATAAAGGAGGAGTGTTCTTATGAAAAAAGGTAAAAAAAAGCTGAAGGGCATGACTCTGATAGAAATGATTATAACTATAGCAGTACTGGCGATGCTTTGTGTAATCCTTGCGATGGTTGGGGCAAATATTGATGCAACAACAAGAGCTACAAACAATCTTAAAGATAAGATCGTTAAGGAGTCTCCTTATGCTGCAAACAGAGGTAAAAGCTTTTACGATCGAGACAATCAACCGGTTGAGTTTGCAACAGAGCTTGGTACTATATCTATCAGTATAGATGGTCATTTCGATTTTGGCGAAGATTCTTATCCTGATCCAAAGGTCGATTTGGATATAATAAAATATGATACTGAACAGATTGCCCTTGATGGACGTTCTGCAGCTGAAAGGAAAGTAATTCAGGAAGGTCCTAACAGTGGTATTAATTTCAGGTTTATAGATTTTCCGATTCCTGATGAGGAATCTGAAGAGGAGCCAGCTGAGGAACCAGCTGAGTGATTGGAGGTGGCAGAATGAAAAAAATGGTTAAAAAGGGTTTTACTCTTGTTGAGTTGATAGTTGTTATGGCTATCTTTTCAATAATCATGGTTGTTGTAATGTCACTGATAGATCCGGTTTCAAAAATCTATAAAAATACAGCCGTAGCTGAAAAAACTTATGCCAATGCAAACAGTATTCAGACATATTTGCAAACACATCTTGAGTATGTAGAGTCTGTCGTTGTTGCAACTTCTAATAATATAGGCAATAAGGATGGCACGGTTACATCTGATGAGATACGGGAACTTGTTGAAGACTACGGTAAACAGCATTTTGATTACATAGTTACTGCAAATAGTGTATCCGATGATAATCTTTTTGATTATGCAGGAGAATGTTGGGTCGATGGACATATCCATGTACTTAGGTGCGTTAATAGTGGACCTGACAGGGGACAGATAATGCACAGTGATTATGAATTCAGTTCAAATAATGCATCAAATGATGGATTTACACTTAAATCACCTAGTTCTGTTTCCGAAATTCCTGAGATAAACCCAGCGTTTTTCAACGCACGTGATGCAAGGTATAATTATAGCTATGCTCTAGGTTCGTGTAAGTTTGTAAATGTTCCAGTACCGGCAGGAGGAGATTCTAACTCAACTTATAAAGCATTGGATCGTGACTTCAATTATGATCCAACTGCTCCTGAGGATCCTGATAACAATTTGTTTAATGGTACAGGGGTTTCACTATCAAATTTTGGCTTAACAATTGTTATTGATAAGGCTGGTAAGAATAATCTTGGTTCTATTGATGTTACAGCTGGAAATGGTAATGTTTACAGGGCATTTAAATGTCCAGCAACTGTTCAAGCTTCACCAATCTCTTTCACTGCAATAATAAATAGAGACAATAGTGACAGAGGTGTAATCAGGGCGTTCAAAAAGGACGGTACTGAACCGACAGCAAAGCAGCAGACAATTACACTTGAAGGTAATGGAGGTTGTGGTTGGAGTTATTTGACGAAAACATCGGCTGGCGAAGAGCTTGTGTCAAGGCAGATAGACTGTAATGAAGACATATATTTCATCTATGCGTATACAGACGAAATGAGACCTGGTGACGCAGTATAAATTAAAAGCAATAAAAAACAGGCAGCAGTTAAATGCTGCTGCCTGTACTTATTTTTCACTTTTATTTAGTAGATAGCATGTTCATATACCACTGAGCTATCTGATTGCCATACAATGAGCCAACGGCTATTCCAATAGAAAGGAAAGGACCGAAAGCAAACTTTGAATCTTTGGTCATGCGCTTGACAATAATTCCGCCAAGTGCAGCAACCATGATGCCAATGAATGTTGAAACGATAACAGCTTGTGTTCCGAGAAAAGCTCCGGCAGCAAACATCAGATATGTATCACCTAGTTCAATAGCACGGAAGTCTTCACCAAATTTCTTCTTGATGATTGGTCTGCTGACTTCTCCTATTATAAAGAAGGGAACACTGATGATAAATGCACCGATGATACGGCTTTTAAGTGTAACATCTTCATACTCAAGGGAGTGAAGAATGTGAAGCGGTATTGAGAGGATCAATATTACAGCAATCATGCTGATGAATATTTCCTTTGTGTCCCAGTCAATAAAAGCAATGCAAATAAGCAGGGACATAACAACGCAGGTTATTATGGATTTAACATTTATATCCAGCGCATAAAACGTCAGAACATAAAGAAGACCATTTAGGCTTTCAATTATAGGATAACGTGGTGATATCTTTGAACCGCAATTGTGACATTTACCTCTCAGCATTATCCAGCTGAAAACAGGTATAAGATCAATAGGTCTGATCTTAGCACCGCAGGTCATGCAATGAGAAGCCTTTTCCTTATCTTCCTTTGTTTGCCCGATTCCGAGAATGGATGGGCTGTTTGGGTCAGGGAGCCTGTAAATAACAACATTTAGAAAGCTTCCTATGCAAATTCCAAACAGAAAAATTATGACGTAAAACATGATCTTGAATGGTAGCTCGGTAAATTCGCTGTGGAGCATATCTTCAAATCCAAAGAGCATGAGTTTACCCCCTCCTTCATATTTAAATGTACATAATATTATTATAACATAAATTATGGAAAATTCAAGTAAAATTTTAGAATACCGTGATGTATGACGGTACATCAGTGTATTCAGAAAATAAGCGGAGGTTTTTTATGAGAAACGAGAGAATTGGTGACTACTTAGTCAATCAAGGGCTTATCACAAGCGAACAGCTTCAGCAGGTTCTTGACGCACAGAGAAATTCCAACGGCTCCAAGAAATTCGGCGACGTTGTAGTTGAACTGGGCTTCATGTCTGAAGTTAATTTCGCAAAGGCTCTTGCAGGAAATCTGAGAGTACAGTACGTTGACCTTGACAACATTGAGATCAATTCCGACGCTGTACAGATGGTTCCAGAGGCGCTTGCACGTAAGCACACTGTTATTGCTATCAATGTACAGGGTAAACGTCTCACAGTTGCAACGAACGATCCTGTTAACTTTATCGTCCTTGAGGACATCAAGGTTTCCACAGGTATGGACACCGTTCCTGTTCTTGCGACAACATCTGCTATTAATAAGGCTATCGGTAAGTGTTACTCAATGCAGAATGTTGACAGCGTGCTTGAGAATGTTAACGCAATGGGTGGAGACCTCGGCGAAATGAGCGAGGCAGATCTAGAGTCTAAGGACAGAGTTGAAAGCGCTCCTATCGTTAAGCTTGCAACTACTATTGTTGAAAACTCTTACAGAGCAGACGCTACCGATATTCATATTGAGCCTTTCGACAAGTATACAAGAATTCGTATCCGTGTAAACGGCGATCTCGTTGAACTCATGAATATTTCCAGTGCAGTTCACAGTGCGCTAACTACTCGTTTCAAGCTTATAAGCGGTATGAATATCGCTGAAAAGAGAATTCCGCAGGACGGTCGTTTCACACAGGTTGTTGACGGAACAACTCTTGATGTCCGTGTATCCTCACTTCCAATGGTACATGGTGAAAAGATCGTTATTCGTATCCTTTCAACAGGACAGATTGCACTTCGTAAGATTACTGACCTCGGTATGTCAGATTATAACTATACACTGTTCGAGTCAATGCTTAGAGTTCCTCATGGCGTTATCCTCGTTACAGGACCTACTGGTTCAGGTAAAACAACAACTCTTTATGCGGCTCTGGGTGAAATCGCTAAGCCAAACGTAAACGTTGTTACTGTTGAGGACCCTGTCGAAAAGGCTATCGATGGCATCAATCAGTGTCAGGTAAATGTAAAGGCTGGTATGACTTTTGCCGCTGCCCTTCGTTCTATCCTTCGTCAGGACCCTGACGTAGTAATGATCGGTGAGATGCGTGATACTGAAACAGCAGATATCGGTATCCGTGCCGCTATCACAGGACACCTTGTTCTGTCAACACTTCATACCAATGACGCTGCTTCGACAGTTGTACGTCTTGTTGATATGGGTGTAGCTCCTTACATGGTTGCTACTTCTATCATCGGCGTTATAGCACAGCGACTTCTTAAAGTACTGTGCCCTGAGTGCAAGAAGCCAAGAATGTCAACTCCGGAAGAGAACGATCTTATGGGTATTGATCATTCTATTCAGATATTTGAGCCTGGCGGATGCCCTGTTTGCAACAATACAGGATACAGAGGAAGAACTGCTATCCATGAGATTATTCACTGTACAGCAAAAGTTTCTTCAATTATAGCAGCTAACGGTAGCAAGGAAGAAATCGAAAAGGCAGCTAAAGAACAGGGAACTAAACTTCTTCGTGACAATGCATCCGAGCTTGTACAAGCAGGCGAAACTTCAATAGAAGAGCTTGTAAGAACTACATTTACAGTTTAATGGCTTCCAGGGAGGATAATTAATATGGCAATCGAAATTCATAGAATACTTGATGAGGTTAGACTCCTGGGCTGCTCTGACCTACATTTTACAGACAGAATAGCTCCAGTTGTACGTCTTAACGGTACACTTAGAACAATGCGTTCACAGTATCCTGAAATGGATGAAGAGGAGATACTCAATATTGTTCATCAGATGACAAACGACGCTCAGCAAACAAGCATCAATAACCATCACGATACCGACTTCTCGTTCACAACAAGAAGTGGTTATCGTCACCGTGTTAACGTATATTTCCAGAAGGGCAAACCAGCTATCGCTATCCGTTTACTTAGAAATGACATCCCTACTCTTGAGGACCTCGGACTTCCTCCGATACTTGCTGATTTCGCAATGCGTCCTCGTGGGCTTGTTCTCGTAACAGGTCCTACTGGTTCGGGTAAATCAACAACACTCGCAGCTATGATCGATTTTGTTAACCTTAATAGAAGCGCTCATGTAATTACGGTAGAGGATCCTATTGAGTACGTACACGATCATAAGAGATGTATGGTAAATCAGAGAGAGATAGGCGACGACGTTGGAAATTTCGCACTCGCACTCAGAGCTGCTCTTCGTGAGGACCCTGATGTAATCCTCGTAGGAGAAATGCGTGACTTCGAGACAATTCAGGCTGCGGTAACCGCTGCTGAAACTGGACATCTCGTTATGTCAACACTTCATACTACATCAGCAGCTGATACTATCAACCGTATTATTGACGTATACCCTGAGCACCAACAGCAGCAGATTAGAACGCAGTTAGCAAATAACCTTGTAGCAGTTATCTCTCAGACACTTATTCCTAAGAAGGACGGTTCGGGACGTATTGCTTGTATGGAAATACTTAACGTAACAGATGCTATCTCTGCTATGATTCGTGATAACAAGATTCATCTCGTACAGTCTGCTATCCAGACTGGTAAGCAGCAGGGTATGATGTCTTTGGATATGGAGCTTGCAAGACTTGTATCAAGAAATGTTATAAGCGAGGTAGACGCACTAGAGAAGTGTCTCGACAAGACAGAGTTCTATCGTTTCCTTGCTCAGTTCGGTGGTGGCGGCAGACCAATGGCAGCTCCTTCACCAAATCAGATGTAAAAATAATGAATATATTAATACCGTCGGAATTACACCGACGGTATTATTTTTAGAGAATAATACAGTATAGAAATAATTCAAAAGGGAAATCTATCTCCGAATTGAAGTCTTAAACTCCAAATTAGACTTCAAAACATGGTTTACAAATTGTATAAAAAGTTGTGAATATAACAAATACTAAATTAAAGATTTAATTTATTCACAAAAACTTGTGCAACTCGACGAAAACGACAAAATAAATATGCCGATTTACCGTTTCAATGTAAAAAGTGCCTCCAAATATGGATTTTTTTCTTGGAATCTGTTGACATATTGTGAATAAGGTGATATACTATAATCACAGGGAAGGGAAAGGGAGAAAAAATCCCCGGACCTAAAAATCGAGTGAAAGCAAAGACTTTCACAAATCTATATTTTTAAAGGAGGGTTTTCTTATGAAAACTACAAAGAAAGGTTTTACACTTATTGAGCTCATCGTTGTTATCGCTATCATCGGTGTTCTCGCAGCAATCCTCGTTCCTTCAATGCTCGGCTATGTAAAGAAGTCTAAGGTTTCTTCAGCTAACTCAGCTGCAAGCTCAATCCAGAAGGCTATCAATACAGCTCTTATCGAAATGGATGAAGAGGATGAGACAGGTGCTGACGTAACATCTATTACTCGTGAGAGAAGTGCTGATTCAATCACTTGTGATGGCGCTGATGCTGATAAGCTTTGGAAGAAGATTAAGCACTACATGGATAAGGCTAAGAACTGTGCATTTGCTGCTTCATGTGATGGCGGTGCTGTAAGAGCTGTAGCTGTTGCTCTCGATCTTAAGTACACAGGTACATATCCTTCAGGTGTTGTTACAGTTGATAACTATAAGACATATAGTAATGATCTTGATTCTGCTCTTGCTGCTGCTGAGGAAAAGGTTCCTGCTACAGATGACTAATTAAGAGTTATATAGCTTAATTAAGTATAGTAAAAGCTCCTCCCAAAAGGGAGGAGCTTTTTATATGTGCGGTGGATGGAATAGTTCTTGCAGGTGGTAGTTTTGCTACAGATAGTTTTGAGGGCATGTGTAGTGAACTGCAATCTGTTTGCAGCAATAGTATTTGTGAAGAAAAAGAGTAATGAATTTCATGAGCTTTAAAGTATAAACAGGATATTTCAACCGATTGGTAGTGCTGTCAAGTCAATTAAATCAATAAGGTTAATACAATATTGTGGGTATGACCTATATATTTGCAGTTAACAAAATAAGTGTTAAGTCAGTAAGAAGTGACATGTTAATAGACAGTGCTAAAACTAATAATTAATAGTAAATAAATTTATAGTGCTGAACTTTTGATTAGATAAACGAATAATACTATCATAGTATAAATCATTTAAATTCGTGCTGGGATACCCATAAGGTAGATACGTCCAAGAAGTGAGAATATATGAATGCAGTACGTTTGCCAGAAGCTATTTGTTATGAATCATCACGATTGAGAGAATTAGCAAAAAGACGGATTTATACTTGCAACAGATGATCATATTCTTGTAAGAATAGCTCGTTGCCAATGAAATATATGATTTTAACGTGAAAGGATAGATAAACTAAATAGAACTGATAATAAGAAGAATTAGTTTGAGTAACTACTTTGCATTATTTTAATATTATTAGGTTGGAAGAGACGAATACGCACAACTTTGAAGGAAAACAAGCATCAGAATTCTTCTATCATGACATAGTTGACAAATTGCGTTAGGTTATAATCTTGTCATGAATATTTAGTTGGATGTACGTATACATCTGTTATAAGAATCACATATAGCTTATATAAATATTATATGCAATGTTTCTAAATATGTCTTGACAATGTAATAATTACATGTTATAATCAATATATAGGTTATTAATATGGATTGTTGTCGAAAAAGATAATAACCTAAAGTGATGTTAAAGGAGAATGAAAAATGAAAACAACTAAAAAGGGTTTTACACTTATTGAGCTCATCGTTGTTATTGCTATCATCGGTGTTCTCGCAGCTATTCTTGTTCCGTCGATGCTTGGTTATGTAAAGAAGTCTAAAGTTTCTTCTGCTAATTCAGCTGCAAGTTCAATTCAGAAAGCTATAAATACAGCTCTCACTGAACTTGATGAAGAAGATGAAACAGGCGCTGATGTTACAACCATTTCTCGTGAGAGAAATGCTGATGAAATCGAGTGCGATGGTGCTGATGCTGAAAAACTTTGGAAGAAGATTAAGCACTATATGGATAAGGCTAAAAGTTGTGCTTTCTTGGCTGATTGCGACGGTGGTGCAGTTAGAGCTGTAGCTGTTGCTTTGGATGGAAAGTATACTGGTACTTATCCTTCGGGCGTAGTTACAGTTGATAATTATAAGACATACTGCGCTCCTGCTGGCGTTGCTGATCTTGATGATGCTGTAGCAGCTGCGTTGGAAAAGGTTCCTGCTGTTGATGATTAATTTGCAGGTTTAAAAATGACATTTCTAAAGCTTCTTCGAGTATGAAGAAGCTTTATTTTTTGCTCATCAAGGGTAACAATTTAACTAGTAAAAGTTTCAAACACCATTGTAGTGAGATGATTATAGTTGAACATCAAGGGGCGCTGTTGTGTTGCAAATGTGAGCAAATTTGTAAGCTAATCGCTTATGATGTGACAAATAGTAGTCGATAAGATGGGACTACGACAGATCAGCTGGCCAGATGCGAATATGTTTGATTGTTAACACTTTAGTATTGGCAAAGTAGATGTGGCAGATATATGGAGTCAAAGATTTTGCATCTTTATCATGTAGTCCTCCCAGGCACTGCAATACCCAATAGAAACACTAAACTGTGAGATGTTATTTAAGCATGTAGTAGTAAAGAGATAATTTCGTTGAAGCAGGATTGAATTGCCAGTCAGCATAAATAGGCATATTTCGTAGCTGATACATGTCCGTGGATAAAATTATGGTAAATATGTTTAAGACAGAAGATTATTATAAAAATGCGATGGGAAAGATTTAGATAATATAAAGTTTGCTATATATAGTGTACAGCATGGTATACAGTATATCAGGGTGCTATGAAGTGGCATAGTAGATGATGGGAGTTCCGTCGGCAGTGACTGCATAAGTGATATTTGTTGAACAGTCTTCGGCTTTTGAGTTAAATAGTCATTATAGTAAATGAAAAAAAGTAAATACTGTATAAAGCAGTTTATCTAAGGTATCCGAGGATGAATGAAAGAGAAATCATAAGAAGTGGTATTAGCATAATGTTGTAAAATTCTATAGCTTAACACTAAATTTGTAAAAGTGATAAATATGAACTGAGCTTGTTCATTTGGCTACATATTGATAAGGGCATCGTCTTAATTGTAGACTAATATTCAATTGATATTAAAAATAGCAATAATGGTATAAAAAATTCATATTTTATCGCAATAATGTTATTGACACGTCAACAATTCTTTGATATAATAAATGACAAGCTTAGTAATAAGCTTCTATTCTGGATTGAATGAGAAAGAAAATGTGGATTTGATCCACAAAACAATGGTAAAGGAGGATCATATGAAAACAAAAAAGGGATTTACTCTAATTGAACTCATTGTTGTTATAGCAATTATTGGTGTACTTGCTGCTATTCTTGTTCCGTCAATGCTTGGCTATGTCAGAAAATCTAAAATATCATCAGCTAATTCAACAGCAACTGCAATACAAAAAGCGATAAATACAGTACTACAAGAAATCGACGATCAATACGAGGTTGGTGCGGAGATACAGTATATTGAGAGGACGGGAACCTCTAGTACGGATACTGTAATAACTGAACCATCTATTGAAAGCGTCGTAAGCAATGAGGTCCTTTGGAAGAAGATTGTTCATTTTCTTGACAAAGGCAAATCTAGAAACCTTCGCTTCAAAGCTATTTGCGAAGATGGTTCCTGTAATTATGTTGGAGTAAGCATAAGTAAAGTTTATACTGGTACTTGTCCAACAGGTGTAGTAACCGTTGAAAACTACAAGGAGTATGCAAATGACTATGAAGCAGCGTGCGATGATGCTATGATAAAGTATTCAACTTGATTTCATGAAGGAACACTTAGGAGACTCTTTGAAAAATAAGGAGTCTCTTTTTGTTTTAATAGTGAAAATCAACAATTAGCAATCGGTAAATTTTACATATAAACATCAACACAACTGTTGACAAAATGTGAATTGTGATGTATTATATAGATAGATAAGTATAATCTATATTATGTTCATAGTTTCGGTAATGAACAACATAAATAGTGGGAAAGCTTTAATGGTAAATTCAAGGGGGAATTAAAATGAAAAAAAGGAGAAGCGGATTTACATTAATCGAGTTGGTTGTGGTTATCGCTATTATAGGCGTTTTGGCTGCAATTCTTGTTCCGTCTATGCTTGGCTATGTTAAAAAATCAAAAGTATCATCAGCAAATGCAGAGGCGAATTCCTATCAAAAGGCGATAAATTCGGCGCTTATTGAGCTTGACGAGGATTATGATGCTGGTTCGGAAATAACATCTATAGAGCGATCTAGTGCAGATGATACTGAAGTAACAATAATACCTTCTTCGGTTGAGACATTAGTTGGAAAGGATGTTGTGTGGAATAAGATAATGCATTTTCTTGATAAGTCTAGAAAAGCAACTTTTAAAGCTGAATGTGACGGCGGAGCAGTAAAGGCGGTTGCTGTATGTGCAAATAATACTTATACAGGTACGTATCCGTCAGGAGTTGTCACTGTAGATAACTACAAGGATTATAAAGGTGATTATGAAAAGGCTCTTACAGATGCTCTGGAGAAAGTTCCGGAATAAGTAGTCGAAAGTGCTGAGTATTTAATGGATGGTATGCGTAATTTTTGTATGTAATAGACTGAATGCACAATAAGAAGACAAAAAAATTGTTACCGATAACTTATTTTATTATTGACAAACTGTGAACTTTTTGATATAATATAAATGGAAATTTGTATTGGGAGGTGCATGACGATGAAGACAAATAGGTCTAGAAAGGGCTTCACACTTATGGAGCTTATAATCGTTATTGCAATAATTGGCATTTTACTCTCCGTCATGATCCCGACTTGGGGATATTTTATAACAAAATCACGTGAAAGAAACGCAAATTCAAAGGCAAAGGTTATATTCACGGCAGCACAGACGGAGATCACACGAATACAGGCTAAAGAACGTGTAATGGACCCTGATGATGTATTCATATCGAATGGTGAGTTTTGTTTTTACTCACATAACGGTGTAGGGCGGAAGTGTGCGAAGGACGACGGTTCGGCAATTGACGCTGCTAAATTTGCTTCTAATAATGCGAGCTTCAGTAGAGCAATAAATCGTATAGCTGGTGAAGAAGGCTTTTATAAGGTGCTCGTTGACAACTACATTGTTCAGTCGGTAGTTTATTGCAACGTTGAATCTGGTCGCTATAAGGGAACGTATCCTGTTACTACAGATGAGCTCTCAGATGAAAATTTAGCTGCTATTAAAAGTGGTAGTGTAAACGGTATTAATATGTCGCTTATTGAAGCGAAACCAGCTTCACCTGCAGATGGTGGCTAATAAAAATGTAATAAGATGTTGAAATGCAGTTGCAGTTGCGACTGCATTTTTTTGCATCTGAAATGACACAAGGATTTATGATGAATGACTGACAGTAGGTGATCAACACTACCAATTAATTAGAAAAGTAGATCTAGTTAAGAAGAAGGAAATCAATATAAGATGAGAGAGCACGTTTTAAAAATATACATTATCAAACATAAATATTAGTACTTTTCAACATTGAAGAAGATGAAATGTTGAAAAGTTTGTGCTTGACAATAATAGCTAAAAAGTGTATAATAAAATTACTGTCCGACAGATAAAAGAAAGTCGAGAGCAAAAAAAATTCAAAGAAATTTGAAAAAAGCACTTGACAAAACTGAAAGACAGTGATATAATATTAAAGCTGTCCCGCAAGAAGGGAAAGCGAACAGCATCTTGAAAATTGAACAATGCGAATAAAAAAGTAACGACCCTTGAGATTCCTTATCGACCTGGGAACAGGGAGATGAGAGAAGTCAAGAAAAGACTAAAAAATTACGCGAAAGTAATAACGCAAGCGTTATGAACAGGATTAAAGAAGATATTAAAGCCGAAAGGCATAATATACAATTATTATAAAGAGTTTGATCCTGGCTCAGGACGAACGCTGGCGGCACGCTTAACACATGCAAGTCGAACGGAGAATTTTGGATTTATTCGAAATTCTTAGTGGCGGACGGGTGAGTAACACGTGAGCAACCTACCTCAAAGAGAGGGATAGCTTCTGGAAACGGATGGTAATACCTCATAACATATCAGGAAGGCATCTTTTTGATATCAAAGATTTATCACTTTGAGATGGGCTCGCGTCTGATTAGCTAGATGGTGAGGTAACGGCCCACCATGGCGACGATCAGTAGCCGGACTGAGAGGTTGAACGGCCACATTGGGACTGAGACACGGCCCAGACTCCTACGGGAGGCAGCAGTGGGGAATATTGCACAATGGGGGAAACCCTGATGCAGCGATGCCGC